>Ga0307312_10000160_pt1 | contig 27294 bp, 32 predicted proteins | sample ER_DNA_202_FD_194489 | JGI IMG/M metagenome (GOLD analysis project Ga0307312, IMG submission 194489) | Bulk soil microbial communities from the East River watershed near Crested Butte, Colorado, United States - ER_DNA_202 | ecosystem: Environmental > Terrestrial > Soil > Floodplain | place... | reverse complement strand
CGAAGAACCGGCAAATCAGCAATCGCGAGGCAAAGCAGGCCACTGCTCACGCGCTTGATGCGGGATATCGGCACATCGATACTGCGACGATGTACCGCAACGAAGAAGGCATCGGGAAGGCCTTGGATTCCGCCGGGTTGGATCGGAAGTCGCTGTTCGTCACGACGAAGCTGCCGCCCCAGCATGCCGGTCGGGAGCGTCGGACCTTGCAGGAGAGCCTGAGCAAACTGCGCCTGGACTATGTCGATCTTTGGCTCGTGCATTGGCCACCAAATGGGCAGGCGGCGCCTCGGGTTTGGGAGCAGCTCGTCAAGGCGCAGCAGGACAGCCTGGCAAGGGCCATCGGCGTCAGCAACTACTCACTTCGCCAGATTGATGAGCTGACCAAGGCAACCGGAGTGACGCCGCAGGTCAACCAGATCCGATGGGGTCCACCGCTCTACGATCCGGAGATGGCCGCAGGACTGGAGCAGCGCGGCGTGGTCCTGGAGGGATACAGCCCATTCAAGGTGAGCAATCTGCGCGATCCGATCCTGGTTTCGATCGCCGGGCAGCATGATGCAACCGCAGCTCAGGTGATCGTTGCCTGGCACATCGCCCACGGCTTCGTGGTGATTCCCAAGTCCGTACGCCGTGAGCGCATCGTCGGCAACGCCGAAGGTGCCCGAATCACCCTGACTGCCGACGAGGTGGCCGCCATTGACGGGCTCGCCAGGTAGCGCGCGGCCTTCATACAACCGTACGTTCTACCAGGCCCTCGAGGCCACGAAGATCATCAGCATTCCGTGTGTACAGAGTCGCGCCGTGTGCGTGGGCGGTAGCTGCGATCAGCAGGTCCATTACGCGAGCACGAGGCTGCCTGCCCGCCTTCACAACGCGAGCCGCCAACAATCCATAGCTTTCCACGACCGCCTCGTCGACCGCACATGTGCTACACGGGTGTGCGGCTTTTGGTCCGAGAGGCCTAGCGAAGTGATCTTGGTTTAGTCGACAGCATCGCGTCCGCGCTGGACGAGGAGCGGATCAGCAGGATAGACAACTGTCGAATCCCGGTCCTCATAGTCGAACTGGTTGAGAAAGAAGCGCATGGCGTTGATACGGGCTCGCTTCTTGTCATTGCTCTTGATCGAGGTCCAGCGCGCGTAGTCGGTATCGGTGGACAGCAGCATGGCTTCCTTGGCTTCGGTGTAGTCGTCCCAGCGATCAAGGGATTCGATGTCCATCGGCGAGAGCTTCCAGCGTCGGACCGGGTCGATCTGACGGATAGCGAACCGAGTGCGCTGTTCCTGCTGCGTGACCGAAAACCATAGCTTGGTCAGCGAGAAGCCACTTTCAACGAGCATCTCCTCAAACAAAGGCGCATGGTGGAGGAATTGCTTGTACTCCTCGTCGCTGCAGAAGCCCATCACTCTTTCGACACCGGCGCGGTTATACCAGGAGCGGTCGAAGAGCACGATCTCGCCCGCTGTCGGTAGGTGCGCGACGTAGCGGTGGAAATACCACTGACCTCGCTCGGTCTCGCTCGGCTTGGTCAGCGCAACCACGCGAGCGGCACGGGGGTTCAGATGCTCCATGAACCGCTTGATCGTGCCGCCCTTGCCGGCCGCATCCCGGCCCTCGAACAAGATCACGTGCTTGGTGCTGGTCTCCTGCGACCAGTCCTGGAATTTCAGCAATTCGATCTGCAGGCGGTACTTCTCCTCTTCGTAGTCATCCCGGTCCATTCGCTCCTCGTACGGATAGTCGGCACGCCAGGTCTCGATCGGGTTGCCTCCCGGATCGATCAGATCGGGATCCGAACCGTGCTCGTCGTGGCGAACGGTATAGCCGTCACGAATAAGCTCGTCAAGGTACTCACGGAAGTTCTCGATGATCATCGTGCTGCTCCTCGTCGGATGAATCACTTGCGGAGAGAATGGCACACCTGACCAGCTCCGTACTCATCGTGTCGATCCGCGATTCGCGTGGCTGAACATTCAGCGAAGCGTCAATGAATTTTTGCCACGAGCCTGACTCGGCCCTACGCTGCCCGCGTGCGGTGGCCACGGTGGTCGTTGACAGACGTCATGCCCGCCCGTCCACGAGTTCGGGTGAATCAATTGGGTTACCTGACCGGGCTGCCGAAGCATGCGACGCTGATTTCCGATTCTGAGCGTCCGGTCCCCTTTACGGTTCGGGATCGAAGGGGCAGCGTCGCCTATCGCGCCCTTTCCCGACCCTGGGCATGCAGACCAGAGCCCACCTCCGGACTGAACGTCCACGTGCTGGACTTCACCGACCTCGATCAACAGGGTGCAGGCTTCTGGATCGACGCGATGGGGCAGCGCAGCCACCCGTTCGAGGTGACCAGCCGCCTCTACGACCGGCTGGTGGGCAACGCGTTGAGTTTCTTTTATCTGATGCGTTCCGGAACGACGATCTTGGACAGCGTTGTGCCTGGCTACGGCCGGCCCGCTGGACACGCCGGGCAGCCCCCGAATCGTGGAGATGTGACGGTCCGGGCCTGGACCGGGACAGACGCTGAGCAGCTGTACCCCGGTTGGCGCTGCGAGGGCGAGTTCGACGTTTCGGGGGGTTGGTACGACGCCGGCGACTACGGCAAGTACGTCACGAGCGGCGCCATCGCAGCATGGCAGCTCCTCAGCACGCTCGATCTGCTGGTGAAGACGCAGAGCGCACTGAGCAGCAGGCTGGCCGACCCGATCAGGGATGAGTGTCGCTGGCAGCTCGATTGGCTCCTGCGTATGCAGGTCCCTGCTGGTGATCCACTGTCGGGGATGGCCTTCCACCGGGTGCACGGTACGCAGTGGTCACCGATTCCCGGCTGGGCGCACGAAGACCCCACTGAGCGCGTGGTACATCGGCCCTCCACAGGTGCGACCTTGCAGTTGGCCGCGGTTGCTGCCCAAGGCGCTCGGCTGTTCCGCAGCGTCGATCCGGGATATGCCGGTGCGCTTTCGACTGCGGCCGGCGCCGCGTACGAGGCTGCCGAGCGGCACTCTGATCTGATCGCACCTGACGACCACGCCCACTTCGGCGGCGGTCCGTACGGCGACGACCGGCTCGAGGATGACTGGTATTGGGCGGCGGTCGAGTTGTGGCTCGCCACCAATGATGATCACTATCGCCGGCACCTAATGTCTTCTCCCGAGCACGTCACGGATGCCTTCGATGTGACCGGCTTCGACTTCGACCGCGTCACCGCGCCCGCTCGGCTTGATCTAGCACTCGTCGGCGGTGACCTCGACGACCACGCCCAGGTGATCAACAGTGTGGAACGGGGTGCAGACCGCCTCGTGGAGCTGCAGGGCCAGCAGCCGTGGGGCCAGCCGTACGCGCCGATCGAGGGATGGGATTGGGGGTCGAATGGAAGGATCCTCAACAACCTTGTGGTGATCGCCGTGGCCCACCTGGTGTCGGAAGATTCCCGCTATGCAGCTGCCGTTGCCGAAGGGATGGACTATCTGCTGGGGCGGAACGCTCTCGGTCAGAGCTATATCACCGGATACGGCAGCGACCACACCTCTCACCAGCGGACTCGGCAGTTCGGCCACGACCTCGACCCAGCATTCCCACCGCCCCCGCCGGGCGCGATCGCCGGAGGGGCAAATTCGCGGCCGAGTCCAGACTTTCCCTACGATTCCCGCTTGCTCGGCCTGCCGCCGCAATGCTGCTACCTGGACGAGCCGACATCGGAAGTCACCAATGACGTCTGCATCCGGTGGAACGCACCTCTGGTTTGGGTTGCCACCTATCTGAGCGCGATTAGCGGCTACTCGCCCGTCTCCGCGGCGGAACCGTTCGACATCTGAATTCGCAGCGCGGACATCCCACTGAGATCGAGCCACATGGCATGTGGCGTCCGCGCGATCCGGACCAACACCTCCTCACAACCCGGACAACGACCCACCAGGCCTGGCTCCAGGCTGTACACCCGAAGGGTGGCCAGCTGCGAGGACGTACCGCACCCGCGGCACCTGCCGACCGCCGTTGTCAGCTCGACGGCAAACACCTCCGAGAGCGGTCCGGCCAGAGCATTGCCGTCATAGCCGGCTTCGGTTTGGGCATCCATCTACGGCAACCTCCTGCTCAGGGGCCGCTAGGCCCGAAGCGTTCCGTCCTGATCTTGCTCGAATCGTGCCCTAGGAAGATCAGCAAGTTTGCGACGGTCTCGACGAATCCGGTCGGTCCGCAGACGTAGCAGGTCGGCTCCTGTTCGGCGGCCCAGCCGTAGGAGACTAGGTCGTCGATGCTGATCCGTCCGGTCGGCCGCGGCTCACCCTCGGGGGCGGTGCGCGTGTAAACAACGGTGACGTCAAGACCACCGTCTTCGGTCGCACGCCGTCGCAGCTCATGATCATAAATACGGTCTTCGGGGTCGCGTACGGAATAGATGAGCCGGAAGGGTGCGCCGTCCATTCCATCCCGAGTGCGGATCATGGCCATCAGCGGTACGACGCCGGACCCGCCCGCGACGAGAAGCACCGGCCCGCTGTCCTCTGGTTTCCAGACAAACCAGCCGCCGACCGGTCCACGTACCTCGACCGAGTCACCGGACGCGGCATCTCCCACCAGAAAGCTCGACACCTCGCCATCCGGCACAGCTTGCACCGTGATCTCGACTCGCTCGCCGTCTGCTGGCGCCGCCAGCGAGTAACTGCGGGCGGCCTGGTAGCCGTCAGGCGCGGTCAGCCGGACGTCAAGGTGTTGGCCAGCCAGATGACCGGGCCATCCGGGGACCTCAAGTACGAGCGTGGATGCGCTCGGGGTCTCCGTACGCCGCTCGACCAGAACCGCTGGCCGCCAAGCGCGGCGTACTCTCAATCCCCCTGATACCGCTGCTCGCGCCATGGGTCGCCATAGTCGTGGTAGCCGAGCTGCTCCCAGAAGCCGGGCGAATCTTGCAGCATCAAGTCGATGCCGCGAATCCACTTCGCCGACTTCCAGAGGTACAAGTGCGGGACCAGCAGGCGTGCTGGCCCGCCGTGCTCAGGGGCAAGACCTTCGCCGTTGTACTCGTAGGCGATCCAGGCCTTGCCGTCGAGCAGATCTTCCAGCGGCAGGTTTGTCGTGTAGCCGCCGTAGCTGAGGGCCATGGCGAAGTCGGCCTCGGTCTCGACATTGCTGAGCAGCGTGTCGAGAGAGACCCCGCGCCAGTCCGTATCCAGTTTGGACCAACGTGTCACGCAGTGGATGTCTGTGGTGATCGACTCCGCCGCTAGGCCCATAAGCTCCGTCCAACTCCACCGATGGCGGTCACCTTGCTCTGTCGTCACCGTGAATTCCCAGGCATCTAACGGAATACGCGGTGTCGGTCCGGCGGACAACACCGGAAAGTCATGGGTGAGGTATTGGCCCGGTGGCAGCTGCCGGCCGCTGTCCCCCCGCCGTCCGCGGAAGCCTCTGGTGATGATGTTCATCGGCGACCTCCTTCCTGGCCAGCTTGGCACACTTCGATGTGGTGCCATGAGCCGAACCCCGGTCTCCTGTGCCGCGCAAGTGGTCGCAGACCACATCAATTTCGACGCACGCTGTGTTGTTCGCGACCACTTTCTTCACCTAGGCGACCCGATGAGTCCGTGGAAACCCTGCGGTCTAATGAGCTATGGACGCAACGAATCTTTCTGATCTCTACGAGCTCCCGCTACTCGACTGGTCTCAGATCCAAGCCGACCTGGACACGGGCATCACACAGGAACCGGACTCCGGTGGTCCCAACCGGTACACCTGCTGGTTGACCACGATCAATGCGGACGGCGGCCCACATGTCACCGCCGTTGGCGCCCTGTGGGCTGACGGATCCTTCTGGTTCCAGACCGGTGAGGGCACTCGCAAGGGCCGGAACATCGCCAGAGATCCCCGATGCGCCCTCAGCGTCTCCACACACGACTTCGATCTTGTCGTCGAAGGCCGCGCTAGCAAGATCACCGATGGCGAAACCGTGGCAGCCATGGCAACACGTTGGGCCGCTCTAGGTTGGCCTGCGCGTGTCGACGAGAGCGGCCAAGCGCTCACTGCCGAGTACAGCGCTCCATCGGCCGGCCCGCCGCCGTGGTCTGTCTATCGACTCGATGCCGATCAAGCCACCGCAGTGGCGACCATCGCACCGGGTGGCGCAACGCGCTGGCGATTTTGACTCGCGGTCAAAGAGGAGGATCGATCGATCCAGTTGCCGCGTCGCGCCAGTGCTGGAATCGCGCCACGTCATCGACGACCACCCCGTACGGCTGTAGCGCGATCATCTTTGCATCGTCGGAGGCGTTCTTGCCGGTGTAGAGGAACACCTTGATGTTGGCCAGCCGGTAACTGCGTGCGACATCGGCCGGGATGGTGAGTCTCGCGTGCACGGTTGGGGCGATCTTCTTGATCGTCGACACCGATGGCCAGCTGCGGGTACCGACGATGATCAGCGCGTAACTGATCTTGTGGGTAGTGTCAGCAGCGTCCAATTTCTTGATCTTGTTCAGTGCATCGAGGCAGGAGGATGTCGCCTGCAACTGGATCCTCGAGTTCTTAATTGCGTTCCACAACTGTTTCGCCTGTGCGTCGCTGATCGAGGAAACCTTGATCTCCAGGGCGACGGATTTTCCGACTGAGTCGGCATAGTTGAGCAGGTCGACGACCCGCATCAGCGGTTGGCCACCGATGTCGGTGCGACATTTGTCGCGGATTTCCGACCACAGGCGTGACGATACGGTGCCGGTACAGTTCGTTACCCGGTCGAGTGTTTTGTCATGCAAGATCACCAGGGTCCCCACGCTGTCGGCGTCGGGACCATCCTTTGTCCAGCGAATGTCCGCATCCAGGATGTCGGCGCGATTCCGAACCGCGTATTTGTACGCCGGCAGGGTGCCTTCTCCGAATTTTGACGTGCTCGCCCCACGGTGAGCCACCGTGACTTCGTCCATGGATTCGGCGTACGCGATCGGCGTTGTAAGCACGACGGCGATTCCGGCGGCGAGCACAGCACGTAAGGCACGCGCGCGATTTCTCATGGGCTCTCCTCGCAAGGGGAAGTGGGGAAGTCGATCGAGCTGCGAGCGGCGGGCTCGTGCAAGCAGCTCCAAAACGTGAGAGCGAGCGCGCCAACCTAACTAAACGGCGACATGGCAGCGCAAACCGACACGCCGTGATCGATTCAACGAGGAGTTCTGTGCTTGTCTTACGCCGGCCTAAAGGCCAGACTCGGGCCCTTCCAGCGAGCTGAGGTCTTCGGGAACGTCGACCGCGTACGGCTGCAGCTTGGCCAGGTCGATCACCTCCAGCGCCCGGGCGTTGGTTGCGGCCAGCACCACCGGCGGAGCGACTCCGGCGTCGTGAGCTTGAGCCCAACGTTCGGCAACGACACACCACCGATCACCGGGTCTGAGACCGGGAAAGCCGTACTCCGGCATCGGTGTGATCAAGTCGTTGCCGACGTTGCGCTGATGATCAAGAAACTCAGCTGTCAGCACAGCGCACACCAGATGGAAAGCGTGCGCTGGACCCGAGGTGCAGCAGCCGTCGCGATAGAAGCCCGTAAGCGGATCTGTACCGCACGGCTGCAGCTCGGCACCGAAGACATTTGTTTCACCGTCCACAGCCCTAGTGTGTCTAAAGGCCCGCGTGCCATCATCCCTGTCCGACGCCGACACATCGGGAATATCGATTTACGGCAGGGTGTGCTGAGGTCTTATCGCTCCCTCGGAAATGACTCGGCTGATCCAGTCGTAGACCGCTGCCTCCCAGACCCGTTGCCCGACACCACCGCAGTGCCCGCCGGCACCGCTGTCGGCAGTGAGTCGGATGAGGGTGGCCGGACCTGAGACGGCATCGACCAGAGCTTGGCCGCCTCCGCCTACAAAATCCCCCTCGCACTCGATCACCAAGGTTGGGCAGGTGATCTGCGAAGCCCTATCCAGCATGGTGTAACGGCGCATCTCATCGATGTAGTCAGTCACCTGGCTGATTCCGTGCGCGGCCATCCGGGCACCGAAGAACTCCGCCCGATTCCGGCTGACTCGCATCTGCAGTACAGCAATCGGACCGACGAGGCGGCTCGCCCACCCACTGGGCAGCCGGGCGGCCAGGTCCGGTTGCGCAGGATCGCACACCAGAGCAGCGATTCGGTGCTCGGCCGTGGCGGCTCGCGGCGCCAGATAGCCGGCAAACGATCGGCCGACCAAGATCAAGTTGTCAGGATCGACATCCGGACGCTGAATCAGCCAGTCAATGGCCGGCGTGAGCACGTGCTCAAATTCACGACGGAAGAACAGACCTTGCTCATAAAACAGACCTTGCTCATAAAGAGCGCCGCCCTGGCCAGGTCCTTCAAAAATGAAAGCGTTGTAACCGCGCTGCATGGCCCCAGGCACGGCGGACCACCCGGATTCGGCCGTCGAGTCGTAGCCGCACGGCAGCAGCAGCGTCGGACGCCGCTCGCCCGATGTGTCGGGAGCGAAGTAGTACCCCTTCAGATGTGTGTTCAGGTAGGGAATTGCGGCGGTCTCAACCGGATGATTGAGCAGCGCCATCGCGGACTGGAAGTTCTCGACATGGGCGTGGTAGGCCGCTAGCAGCCGTGCGTCACGAAGATCATGGCGCAGAAAGAAGTAGCTTTGCCGGTGATACTCACTAGCCCGCAGATATGCGCCACGCGCGCTGTTCCGCTGTCCCGATCGCGCCAAGTCATCAGCCCGACTGGTGACGGCACGCGCACGCTGCGACCATGCGTTGTACCAGCGATCCGGCGTCGGTCGATGAATCCGACGGGCCACGGCGAACGCCTCGCCAAGATCAGCTGCGTCGGCGTACGCGGCTGCGAGCGTCCTTTCCAGCTGTCCGTCGTAAAACTCGTTGGAGAACAATCGCAACGCTGTAGCCACCGTGGTCTCCTTGAGGAAATTCTTGGTGCCGGGTCTTTGGGTGATTAAGGACTATTCTGAGCCGCTTCAGCGGAATTGACATGCCCTCAATTCGGTAGCCACTACATCTGCTGCATCGGTACGTTTTGACGCCTGTGCCGGACAACGACTCCTCACACCGCGGATCGGCAGCCCTTTTCGACGGCTGTGCTGCGATACGTACCGGCGGCATTCACCTTGGTCGGGTGATGCTCAACGAATGCTGATTATGCGACTCTTCGACGATGGGAACGCCCATCCCGACGAAGCGGCCCGAAGCACCGCGTCCAACGCCTGAACAGCGTGCGGCATTGGGTAAATCGGCTCGTGCGAAGGCGCCCTTGGAGTCACACGCCGATTTCAAACCTGCGAAGTCTCGTGACCCTGTCGGATTGCTGCTCAGCCAGGCCGAGACCCGAGTACCTGAACTTGTGCCGATTCGCCATGGTCGGATGCTGGTATCTCCATTCGCGTTCTACCGAGGTGCGGCGTTGATCATGGCCGCCGATTTGAGTAGCACAACGGCATCGGGCTTCCGAACGCAGCTGTGCGGCGATGCCCACCTGTCCAACTTTGGCGCGTACGCCTCCCCCGAGCGTCGCCTGGTGTTTGACATCAACGACTTCGACGAGACGCTGGCCGGCCCATTCGAATGGGACGTCAAGCGATTGGCCGCCAGTATGATCATCGCCGCTCGAGAAAACGGATTCAGCAAGAAGCAAAGCCAAAAGGCAGCCCTGGCTGCCGTTAAGACCTATCGAACGGCAATGCGAGACTTCGCCTCGCAGTCGATCCTCACCGTGTGGTACGCGCACCTCAACATCGAAGATGCGTTGGCCGAGTACAAAGCCACTCTCAGCCGACGCAAGTTGAAGCAGAGCAAGTCCGCACTCAAAAAGACTGAGGCTCGGCTTGCCAAGGCGCGCACTCGCGACAGCTTGCAGGCGATCGGAAAGCTCACCAGCTTCGTGGATGGAAACCGGCAGATCAGGAGTGATCCACCACTGATCATGCGACTTGATGACATGAAAGATCTTGATCCCGAGGTGATGCGCGCGCGGCTCGGGACCCTCATGCAGACCTATTGCAAGACGCTCCCGTCAGATCGACAGCACCTTCTTGATCACTTCACGATCACTGACATTGGGCACAAGGTCGTCGGGGTCGGCAGCGTCGGGACGCGGGCCTGGGTTCTGCTCCTTGAGGCCGGGGTCGAAAAGGATGCCCTGGTGATGCACGCGAAACAGGCTGGACCATCGGCCCTTTCCGGCTTCGCGGGCGAGTCGCAGTACCACAATGAGGGACAGCGTGTGGTCGCCGGCCAGCACCTCATGCAGGCATCAAGCGACATTTTTCTCGGCTGGTTTCGCGCTCGGCCGATAGGTGGTGCCCGATACCAGGACTATTACGTACGGCAGCTACGTGACTGGAAAATGTCCGCCGTGATCGAAGAGATGACGCCGCAAAGCATGCAGGTATATGCCCGACTTTGTGGTTGGACCCTTGCTCGGGCTCATGCCCGATCCGGTGACCGAATCGCCATTTCGGCGTATTTGGGTACCTCGAAGACGTTCGACATTGCAGTTACCGACTTCGCCGAGGCCTACGCAGGCCAGACCGAACGCGATCATGCCGCACTCGCAGCCGCGGTTGCCGATGGACGAGTCGAGGCACAGTCCGGCGTGTGACTGCCGCATTTGGCTGTCACGACAAGTAGTGCGCAGGTTAGGTTCGGTGCGTGGACCTGGAGTTGCACGACGCCGCGGTACGCGCCGCAATAGCCGGCGGGCGACTGGCCAGCCTCAGCGCTGCGGCCGATACCGACAACATTGCTTGGGTGCGCGACCTCTGGGCGCTGGCCGAACCGCACACTACTGCCGCGTACCCCAACTTTCTCGGTGAGGAAAGCTCAGACCGGGTACGGTCCGCTTTCGGCGACTCGGCGTGGCAGCGGCTGGTCGAGTTGAAGCGCCAGTGGGATCCGGACAACGTATTTCGACTGAACCACAACATCCCACCGGCCTGACCGGATGCACCCTCAGGTGCGCAGCTCGAGCCGCAAATCGCTGGCCTTGTCGAGGATACGGCGCAAGGTGAAGAAGAGTCCGGGCTCCGTGCGCCGCCGAAGCTTAGAGATTTGGTCCGCTGACAGCTTGATATTCGTATCGGATCGACCATCCATCTTTGTTGGTAACAGCGAATCTAGCTGTGCTGTCGTGATCACTCCAGCGGATAGACCAGTAGGAGCATTGATCAAGGTTCGAACGCGACGGCCGGCGTACAGGTTCGCGGCAGCAATGCCTCGCTCGCTAGAGGCGAGCACCGACTTCTGGGCTGCCTGGGTGATCCATAGCGGTGGGGACTGATCTGCGAGCACCTGATCGGCGATCTGCTGACCCGCCTCCGGTCGTCCGATTCGCCTGGCTGACGCGGCCATCAGCTTGATGCGATCTGGCTCCGCCAGCAGACGATCGATTTTGTAACCCACCGTCGTCTGGTAGTTGCAGCGCACCGCAGCGCCTTCCTCGAGCAGGAAGTCGCTGTTCCGCACTTCCTGGCCCGGGATCGGATGAATCAAAACCATCGGCAGACCCGCGGCCATGCACTCCGACGAGGACAATCCGCCAGGCTTCCCGATGAACAGTGTCGCTGCCCGCATCAGATCAGCCATGTCGTTGGTGTAGCCCAAGACGCGGTATCGGTCGCGTTGGAAGGCGGTCAGGCCCTCGATTTGGCTCTTGAGCTGATCGTTGCGCCCGCACACCACCACGGCCTGGAAGTCGTTGGTCATTCGCATGGTCTGCTGCACGATCGTCTGGGTGTACGTGCCCCCGGCAGCGCCGGCCGAGATCAACAGGATTGGCCAATCTGGGCGAAGATCGTAGCGGCGCAGGACCGCTTCCCGATCAACCGCATCGGCCAGGCCCGGCTGGACTGGAATTCCGGAAACCGTGATCCGATCCGGTGGTACCCCAATTGCGGACATGTACGCCTTGGTTTCGTCACGCGCCACGAAGAATTGGTGGAACGGGCTCGTCAACCACAGTCCCTGGAAGTCGTAGTCCGTGGTGACCACTGCCAGTCTTGCCTCGAGTGCGCCACGGGTCAGCATCAGCGACACCAATCGAGTCGGCAGAAAATGCGTACACACCACGATGGTGGGGCGAAAGGCTTTGATGGCCCGGCTGCTTGCCGTGTTGTTGATGCGGTCCCACATCGAGGTCCATTTGGCCAATTTGAATGGTGGATCATTGGCGTCATAACCCCAGCCGACTAGCCAAGGCGCTGCTTCCACAAGGGCAAAGTAACCGTCGTCATACAGGGTCCGGTAAACCTCATTGGTCGTTTCGAGAATGTCCAGCCTCTGCACTTCATCGACGTCAGCGGCGGCTCGAAAAGATGACTCGAGTACGCCGGCGGCAATGTTATGGCCCGAGCCAATGCCGGCCGCAAGGATGAGCACCCGTTCACCCATGAGTTGACCCTAGGGGAAAAGAGTCAGCAGGAACACCGACAGGTGTGTCGCTGTCGGTTCGAAGTGGGTTGCCGCAAGCTGAGCGTGGTAGGGCCAAGACGTCGATCTGGCGGTCGCCGTACAGTAGCCGGAGGAGTGCTCCAGCAGGAGTGTCAATGCACGAGCTTGCCATTACCCAGAGCGTGGTCGACATGGTCGTCGAGCGGACGGCCGGCCGGCGGGTTGACCGGGTGCGACTGGATGTTGGCGCATTGTCGGGCGTTGTGCCCGACGCGATGCAGTTCTGTTATGAACTCATCGTTAGCGGTACGCCCTTGGAGGGCTCGACACTCGTGATCGAACAGACGCGCGGGGCTGCGCACTGCCGATCATGCGGCCAGGATTTTGCACTCGACAACCTCATCCTGCTGTGCGACTGCGGCAGTGCTGAGGTTGACTTGATCGCAGGCCGTGAGCTCCGGGTTCTCTCGGTCGAACTGGAGGTGGAGTCATGTGCCTGACCTGTGGGTGCGGCAACAATGACGACGTCAGGGTGCTGACCCTGGATGCCCATGATCATTCGTATCATGATCATCACCATGATGACCACGAGCATCATGGCCACGAGCATCACGACCATGATCACAGCCATCAGCTGGCAGATGCGGTCCAGCGGCCGAGTCCTAGCACGGAGAATCTGATCATCGGCGAGGCGATCCTGGCCAAGAACGATCACCTCGCCCAACACAACCGCGACTGGTTTGCCGAGCGCAGCATCACCACACTCAATCTGATGAGTTCTCCTGGCTCTGGTAAGACCTCACTTCTCGAGCGCACCATTGCTGAGTTCGGTGACGCGCGTCCCGTGTGCGTCATCGAAGGCGACCAGGAAACGACGTTCGACTCAGAGCGCATTCGGCGCGCCGGTGCCCGTGCCGTTCAAGTGAACACCGGAGCCGGTTGCCATCTCGACGCTCCCATGGTTCAGTCGGCCGTCCAGGCCCTGGACCCCAAGCCAGGATCGTGGCTCTTCATTGAGAACGTCGGCAATCTGGTGTGCCCTGCGCTCTTCGATGTTGGCGAGCACGCCAAGGTAGTGATCATTTCGGTCACTGAGGGTCAGGACAAGCCGCTGAAGTACCCGCACATGTTCGCCGTGGCCGATCTGGTGATCGTCAATAAGACCGATCTGCTGCCCTATGTCGACTTCGACATTGAGACATTTACCGGCTTCGCCCAAAGTCTCAACCGGACGGCCGAAATCATGCCCCTGTCGGTCAAGTCAGGCGACGGCCTCGATGCCTGGTATGCCTGGCTGCGTAGCGCAGCGCCGGAAGTGACCTAATGCCCGAATTGCTTGACGTAATTCGGGACCAAATGTTAAGAACAGGGAAGCTGCACAAGTAGGCCGATCGTCGGCCCCAGCAGCATGGATCGGTGCAGATCCAGGTCGGGAAAGGTGGCATCGATGCCGACGCCCGCCGCCGTAAAGGCAGAAGAAACGCTCATCCACGTTCTGTGGATCAACGCCGGCCTCAGCTGTGACGGAGACTCTGTCGCGCTGACTGCCGCCACCCAGCCGAGCATCGAGGAGATCGCCCTCGGCGCGCTTCCCGGACTTCCGCAGATCGCGGTGCATTGGCCGTTGATCGACTTCGAGTGCGGGCCTAACGGCGGGGCGGACGACTTCCTGGAATGGTTCTTCAAGGCCGACCGGGGCGAGCTGGAGCCGTTCGTGCTGGTCGTCGAGGGTTCCATCCCCAACGAGAAGATCAAGGACGAGGGCTACTGGTGCGGCTTCGGCAACAATCCGGCTACTGGTCAGCCGATGACGACCAGTGAATGGCTGGACCGGCTAGCGCCTAAGGCCACGGCGATCGTCGCGGTCGGCACGTGCGCCACATACGGCGGGATCCATGCCATGGCCGGAAACCCGACCGGGGCAATGGGAGTACCTGACTACCTAGGGTGGGACTGGAAGTCCAAGGCCGGCATTCCGATCGTATGCGTCCCCGGGTGCCCAATCCAGCCGGACAACCTCTCCGAGACATTGACCTACCTGCTCTATATGGCCACCGATCAGGCCCCGATGATTCCGCTCGACGAGGCTCTCCGGCCGACCTGGCTCTTCGGTCAGACGGTGCATGAGGGCTGTGACCGAGCCGGTTACTACGAGCAGGCGGACTTTGCCACCGAATACGGGTCTCCCAAATGCATCGTCAAGCTCGGCTGCTGGGGCCCAGTGGTGAAGTGCAACGTCCCCAAACGCGGCTGGATGAACGGGATGGGCGGCTGCCCGAACGTGGGCGGTATTTGCATCGGCTGCACTATGCCGGGCTTTCCCGACAAGTTCATGCCTTTCATGGATGAACCTCCGGGGGGCAAGCTTTCCACCACGGTGGTCCAGGCTTGGGGCGGCACCCTGCGCAAGCTGCGCGGCATCACCGCGCGCACAGTCGACAAGGAACCGAAGTGGCGAGCACCCGGCTCGCAGCTGACGACCGGCGCCACGCGCACTTGGTGACGTGCGTACCTCAGATTCCAGCTGACCCGCGATCAGATAGAGAGGCGGCATCATGACGTCGACGATCCCTGCTTCCAGCAGCATGGCCGAGAGCTCCGACGGTCTGGTGGAGATGGCGTGGGACCCCATCACCCGGATCGTCGGCAGCCTCGGTATCTACACCAAGATCGACTTCAATGCTCGCACGGTGGCTGAGTGCCATAGCACCAGCTCGATCTTCCGCGGCTATTCGATCTTCATGAAGGGCAAAGACCCGCGGGACGCCCACTTCATCACCAGCCGGATCTGCGGCATCTGCGGCGACAACCACGCCACCTGCTCCTGCTATACGCAGAACATGGCCTACGGGGTCAAGCCGCCACACCTAGGTGAGTGGATCGTCAACCTGGGCGAGGCCGCGGAGTACATGTTCGACCACAACATCTTCCAGGAGAACCTAGTCGGGGTGGACTACTGCGAGAAGATGGTCGCCGAGACCAACCCTGGGGTGCTGGAAAAGGCCAACAACACCGAGGCGCCGCATGCCGGTGATCACGGTTACGCCACTATCGGCGACATCATGCGCTCCCTCAATCCCTTCACAGGTGAGTTCTACCGCGAGGCGCTCCAGGTCAGCCGGATGACCCGCGAGATGTTCTGCCTGATGGAGGGTCGGCATGTTCACCCGTCGACGCTCTACCCGGGCGGCGTGGGAACAGTAGCGACCATCCAGCTCATGACGGACTACATGAGCCGGCTGATGCGCTACGTGGAGTTCATGAAGAAGGTCGTGCCGATGCATGACGACCTTTTCGACTTCTTCTACGAGGCGTTGCCCGGGTACGAGCAGGTCGGCCTGCGACGTACGCTGCTCGGTTGCTGGGGCTCATTCCAGGACCCGGAGCACTGCAACTTCGACTACAAGGACATGACCAACTGGGGTCGCAAGATGTACGTGACCCCAGGCGTAGTGGTGGACGGCAAGCTGGTCACCACTGATCTGGTGGAGATCAACCTCGGCATCCGGATCCTGCTCGGCTCGTCGTACTACGACGACTGGGAAGGCCAGGAGATGTTCGTCAAGAACGACCCCCTTGGCAACCCAGTCGACCGGCGGCACCCGTGGAACCAGCACACCAACCCCAAGCCGCAGAAGCGGGACCTGGACGGCAACTACAGCTGGGTGATGTCGCCTCGCTGGTACGACGGCCAGGATTACCTGGCCTTGGACACCGGCGGCGGCCCGCTGGCCCGGCTGTGGGTCACCGCGCTCGCCGGGCTGGTGGACATCGGCTACATCAAATCGACCGGGTCAAGCGTGCAGATCAACCTGCCCAAGACCGCGCTCAAACCCCCGGTCAGCCTGGAGTGGAAGATCCCGCAGTGGAGCAACACGCTGGAGCGTAACCGGGCTCGGACCTACTTCCAGGCGTACGCGGCGGCATGTGCTCTGCACTTCGCCGAGAAGGCGCTCGTCGAGATTCGGGCGGGCCGAACCAAGACGTGGGAAAAGTTTGAGGTGCCGGACGAGGGTATCGGCTGTGGCTTCACCGAAGCCGTACGCGGCGTGCTCAGTCACCACATGGTGATTCGGGACGGGAAGATCGCCAACTACCATCCCTATCCTCCGACGCCGTGGAACGCGAACCCGCGCGACTCTTACGGCACGCCTGGTCCGTACGAGGACGCGGTGCAGGGCCAACCGATCTTCGAAGAGAACGACCGCGAGCACTTCAAGGGCATCGACATCATGCGCACGGTGCGCAGCTTCGACCCCTGTTTGCCTTGCGGTGTCCACATGTACCTCGGCGGCGGCAAGAAGCTCGAGCTGCTGCACTCGCCGACCCAGTCGCTGACCGGCGAGTGATGAGTAGCCGCCGATGTGATCTGAGCTTGTCGAAGACCACATCAGGTGCCGTTCGACAGGCTCAGGGCGCATGAGCACCAGCTCCTCCAGGCTCGAGCCCATGGGCAACGGGGGCGAGCCCCTTGAACCCCCGAAAGGACTCGAATCGATTGGCAAGGGGGGCGACCCCCTTGAACCCCCGAACAGATTAGAGGCGTTCAGCGAGACGGGTGAGCGGATCGAGGGCCTGCTCGGGGCGCTTGCGACCTACGGTCCGGTCGCCCAGCAGCGCGCCGAAGATTTGGTCGCGCTGGTGACCAACCTCTACGGCGCAGGACTCGAGCGGCTGCTCCAGGTGCTCTCCGACTCAGGGCGGCTGGACCAGCAGGCGCTGGACGCCCTTGCAGACGACGAGCTAGTGGCGGGGCTGCTGCTGGTACATGGCCTGCATCCGTATGACGTCCAGACCCGAGTCGCGCGAGCATTGGACAGTGTGCGGCCCTACCTCGGCTCGCATGGCGGCGACGTCGAGCTGCTGGGGGTCGACGCCGAAGGCGTGGTGACGCTGCGGATGTTGGGCAATTGCGACGGCTGCCCATCGTCGAGTGTGACGCTGCAACTCGCGGTCGAGGAGGCGATCCAGGCGGCGGCGCCGGAGGTTAGCTCGATCGAGGTTGATACCACCCGGTCGGAGAGCCGCGGGGTGATTCCGGTCGAGTCGTTGCGGGTCCGGCTAAACCTGGCCGAGGCGGCGGCGGGGTGGGTGCCACTGCCAGAGCTGGACGGGCTCGCCCCCGGCGAGATCGGCGGGTTCGACATTGACGGTGTCGAGCTGGTGGCATGCCGGATGGGTGATGACGTATTTGCCTACCGCGACCGCTGCCCAGCGTGCTCCCAGACCCTGGCCGGCGCGACGCTGCAGCGCCGCCTCGGGGGTCGGGCCGACAGCCTGATCCTGGCCTGCCCGCTCTGCCCGGCGCGCTACGACGTACGCAGGGCCGGCGTGGCGCTGGACTCCGACCTCCACCTCGAGCCGCTGCCGGTGCTGCGGCGCAGCGGCGTACTCAGCGTCGCGGTGCCGATGGGCGTGTGAAGGGAGCGCCATGACCGCCGGCTTCGATCCCGGGATGAACGGGGCGATGTCGGTGCTGCGCCGGATCACCACCCGTCCGCCGCCGGACCCTGATCTCCAGACCTGCGACATGTGCGCCGAGCCGATCGGCGACGATCATCCGCACGTGGTCGGTATTCACAGCCGGCAGCTGATGTGTGTTTGCCGAGGCTGCTGGCTGCTGTTCACCGCGGAGAATGCCGACCTGCGCTACAAGGCGGTGCCCAATCGGTACCTCTCCTTTCCGGACTTCAGCCTGACCCAGGCCGGCTGGGACGGGTTGGACATTCCCGTCGGGCTGGTTTTCTTCTTCTCCAGCTCTGTGTTGCGCCGGACCGTCGCGTTCTACCCGGGTCCCGCCGGCGTCGCGGAGTCCGAGCTCGGACTGCAAGCCTGGTCGGAGGTGCTGGCCGCTAATCCGGAACTCAAGGTGCTTACCGACGATGTGGAGGCCCTGCTCGTCCGGGCACCTGACGCGGACCGCGACGCGGCTTGCTTCCTCGTACCCATCGATGCCTGCTATGAGCTTGCCGGCAGATTGCGTACGGTCTGGCGCGGCTTCGACGGCGGTCAGGACGCTCGTGCTGCGATTGCTGAATTCTTCGATACCGTCGACGCCCGCAGCAAGCCTCTGACGCGCGGACTTCGACAAGCTCAGCCCGTAATGCGCCCTGAGCCCGTAATGCGCCCTGAGCCTGTCGAAGGGCCAGGATCATGATCGACTTAGCCTTCCGGATCGACGATGTGGTGGCTGCCCGCTACGCCGCGGCCCCCCAGCTCACTACGCGGGTCCAGATCGACGAGAGCTCTGGGGCTCGAATACATGCCATCGCACTCCGCTGCCAGGTCAACATCGAGCCCCAGCGGCGCGCGTACGACCCGGAGGAAACCGTTGGGCTCGCTGATCAGTTCGGTGCCCGGGACCGCTGGTCGCAAACACTCAAACCGTTTGCCTGGATGCAGTGCAGCGCCCTGGTGCAAGGCTTCACCGGCTCGACCATGATCGAGTTGCCGATGCCGGTGACGTACGACTTGGAGGTAACCGCCTCCAAGTACCTGCACCAGCTGGACGACGGAGAGGTGCCGCTGCGCTTCATGTTCTCCGGCACCTGCTTTACCCGCGGTGAGTCGGGCTTCGCGGTCGAACAGGTGCCCTGGCACCTTGAGGACGCGTACCGGATGCCCGTCGCTGTCTGGCGGGAATGCATGAATGAGCACTTTCCGGGCACCGGCTGGCTGCGGCTCGACCGGGACACGTTAGCTGCCCTGACCCGCTACAAGGCCGAGCACGGCCTCACCACGTGGGACTCGGTGGTGGACCAGCTGCTCGCGAGCCGGGTAGAGCGATGACCGGCGTCGATGCCGTGCGCGCGGTTGCCGACGCGGTGCTCTACGAGGGCTATCTGCTCTATCCGTACCGGGCAACCTCGGCTAAGAACCAGCTCCGCTGGCAGTTCGGGGTATTGGGGCCGTACGGGGCCGCCGAGGCGGGGATCGGCGAGGACTCCCGGCTGGAGATGCAGGCGCTGCTGCGCGGCTCGGTGCCGCTCACCGTCCACCTACGCTTCCTGCAGCTGCAGCACCGCCGGACCGAGCGGTTCGAGGGCGAAGGCTTCGTTGACGGGCCCGAGCTACGGATCGACGGCAAGCGGTGGTTCGCCTGGGACGAAGCGATCGAGGTTGAGCGCAGCCACCTGGTGCAGCACGACGAGGACACCTGGACCGTTGTCGCCGAAGCCGGCGAGGAGATCGACGAGCTACGCACGGCCATAGGCGGCGTAGTTGCTGGACGCCTGGTGCGGCAACGCTGGCTCGTCGAGGCGGCGTGTTCGGCGCGGCTGGAGCCCATCGGCGGCCTGTACCGGCTGACCGTGGCGATCAACAATCTCACCAGCTCGGCCGGGCTCGACAAGGAATCAGCATTGCGACAGTCCCTGATCGGCACTCACCTGATCATCGAGGGCGCCGGGTTCGTGTCGGTGATCGATCCGCCGGCCGAGGCCCGGGCCGCTGCCGAGAGCTGCCGCCAGCATCGCTGCTGGCCCGTGCTCGCGGGCGAATCCGGCGAGGACAGGATCGTCCTGGGATCGCCGATCATTCTGTACGACTATCCCGAGATCGCCCAGCAGAGTGCGGGCTCGCTGTTCGACGCCACCGAGATCGACGAGATTCTCACCCTTCGAGTGCTCACGATGACCGAGGAGGAGAAAGCCGAGGCTCGGGCCACCGATCCGAAGGCCGCCGCGATCATCGAGCGCTGCGATCGGATGACGCCCGAGGAACTGCAGCGGCTGCACGGAGTGCTGCGCGACCCTTTCGGCGCAGGGCCGGACCTATTCCCGGGGCCGGACCTATTCCCGGGGTCGGATCCGTTCACCGCCGGGCTGGCCGACGACCCATACGCGATCTTCGACGATGATCATGATCCGGAGACCGCCAGCGTGCTGATCTTCGGCGAGCGGGTCGGCAAGGGCAGCATGGTGCGGATCAACCCGCAACGGCGGGCTGATGCCCAAGATCTCTTCTACGCCGATCAGCTCGCGCGGGTCGTCGCGGTCCATCGCGACCTCGACGGGGAGACACACCTCGCTGTCGTGCTGGTCGACGACCCGGCGGCCGAACTCCATGACTGGTACGGCCGCTACCTCTACTTCGCCCCGGACGAGTTAGAACCCGTGGGTGACACCTTTGACGAGCACCCGCATGCTTCCCCACCGACCATGGAACCGCGAAAGGAGAACCAGAAATGAACATGCTGGGCAAGATCACCACGGGCCTGCTGATCGCCGTGGCAGTCGGAGCTGCGGTGGCGGTGGTGCTGTCGCTTCCCGACATCCGTCGTTACCGCGAGATCCGCTCGATGTGAACGCAACGAGCCGAAGGGAGGAGTGATGACCGATACAGCTGGTGGGCACTTGGAGGAGGAGCCGCAAAGCGAGCGGGGACCGATGGGATCTCGGGATACCGGCTCTGATGAGCCGTCCGGCGGCCCTACGGATCGCCCCGCCGGCGTTGCCGACGAGGACACCGATAGTTCCGTCGACCCACAAGAACCCGAACATGGCGGCCCGGCCCTACCGACTGGCGACGGCGGCTGACCAGATCCGGCTACCAAAGGAGAACTCGATGAGTACCGACACACCCGCCGGGAGCGACGAGCTGGCGGCCGCAGGGTCCACCGTCCCGCCGTACGAAGGTCGCCGCGAGGACGCTGACATCGATCCTCAGGAGGAGAGCAGCAAGGACGAAGCCAAGGTCGGAGGAGCCACCGGTCCGGTGGCGGACCCGAGTGCGAAAGCGCCTGATCCCGCTGAAACCGAACGCAGCGCCACATCCAGCCCGGCCGATGAGCAGCCAGCCGACCAAATGGCCGAGACCAAAGCGAGCGATCCCGGCGTCGGACCCGCCCACTACCCGGGCACGACGCGAGGTGAGGACCTGAGCGACAGCGGATGAGCGACGGGGTACTGGTTGCCGGGATTGGCAATATCTTTCTCGGCGACGATGGCTTCGGGCCGGAGGTGGTCCGTGAGCTCGGCCGGCGTTCCGAGCCGCTGCCCGAGCACGTTCAGGTGGTCGATTACGGTATCCGTGGCATGCACCTGGCGTACGACTTGCTGAGCGGGTTCGATGCCTTGGTATTGGTTGACACGGTGCCTGGCGAGGGCGAGCCCGGCGATCTGGTTACCCTCCAGATCAGCCCAGATGATCTTGATCGGGGTGAGTTCGACGCCCACGGAATGGAGCCTGCGGCGGTGCTGAGCGTGTTGCCGTCCCTAGGTGGCGAGCTGCCGCCCACCTACATTGTGGGCTGCCACCCTGCGAGTCTGGAGGAGGAGATGGGGCTCAGCCAGCCGGTCCGTGACGCGGTCCCCAAGGCGGCCGACGCCGTACGCGCCTTGCTACGGAAACTCCTCTCCGATCCGACATCTGTGAGGAGGACATAGCACCATGTGTCTCGGCATTCCCGGTCAGGTCATCCAAAGGCTAGAGGGCTATGGGGGACAGCTGGCGCTGGTCGACGTATCAGGTGCGCAGCGCAAGATCAACATCGGAATGCTTGACCTTGATCAGCAAGACGACCTCGCCCCAGGTGATTGGGTATTAATCCATATGGGCTTTGCCGTGGAGCGCACCGATGCCGCCGGAGCGGAGCAAGCGCTCCAGGGACTGGAGCTGATGGGCCGGGCCCGGGATGATTGACCGGGCCAGTGGTCCGTTGCTGTTCGCCCGCTACGCATTTCCGCCCAACCACTACGGCTACTGCGGACCAGAGGACGCCGACGGATTCTTCCGCAGCGGCGTGGCCGGCGATGATCATGGACTGCGAGCCCGGGCCCGGAACTTCGACGGTGCACTCCCGCACCTCCAGCTGATTGCCGATGCCGTTGATCATTCCGAGCCGCCTGACATCCTTGATCGGCGGGTCGTGGAGGCGTACTGGCTGGGCGGTGAGGTGCCGTACTTGATCAAGTAAGTGCGGACCGCATTCGCCCGACGATCTCGGCGGCATTCGCCGGCCGCTGTGGGCCGCTTTTCACCGACCTGGCTCAGGCTCTCGCCGCAGGAGCTCTGCCGCACCACAGTTTCGTCGTGTTTTGCATCTATCCCTGGGTGTCGATGCTTGCCGATCCCCGGCGTAAGTCAACATCCGTCCGGAGCGGGCCACCGTAGGTGATGTGATCATCATCAGTGGGCCGATCGGCGTACATGGCATTGCGATCATGAGCGTTCGGGAAGGGCTGGAGTTCGGCACGCAGATGACGACCGACAGCGCCGCACTGCATCCGCTGGTCACCGAGATGATCAAGGTCTGTCCTGAACTTCATGTGCTGCGGGATCCGACCAGAGGCGGTTTGGGCACATCGCTGAATGAGATCGCGCGAAGCGCACAGGTGGGGGTCCGGCTTGTCGAGCGATCGATCCCGGTTCCGGCGGATGTGGCCAATGCCTGTGCGATGCTCGGCCTCGACCCGCTCTATGTCGCCAATGAAGGCAAGCTCGTCGCATTCGTGGCGCGCGAGCAGGCAGACCAGGTGCTGGCAGCGATGCGATCACACCCGTTGGGCGGCGGCGCGGCGATCATTGGCGGATGCGTTCCCGAGCATCCGGGCATCGTGGTGACCACGACAACCTTCGGCGGTACCAGAGTCGTTGACATGCCGCTCGGCGAGCAATTGCCGCGCATCTGCTGACGACTTGCTGGGGACTTTGAGCTTGTGAGTGGGACATGCCAGAAGCCCGGCCTGCCTGGCACCGCCGCCTGCCTGGTGCCGAGAGCTGATCGGTGCGAGTGTTGTGGTTGATGTCAATACCCGCAACAGGAGGGCCAATCATGTCGCGAATATCGGCTCTTGTGAGGCGTCATCCGCTGACGACGTTCTTCATATTGGCGTACGCCTTGTCCTGGTGGGCGTGGATCCCTTATGCACTTGGGGTCTTTCCCAATCCAGTGGCAAGCTTCGGGCCCTTTCTTGCTGCGCTCGTCGTACTGGCGCTCACGGAGGGCAAGGCCGGGCTAATTGGTCTGTTTCGCAGAATGATTCGCTGGCGGGTCGCGCCTGGATGGTACGCGGTGGCGCTGTTACTGCCAGCAGTGCTTACCGCTGTCGCAACAATGCTCAACGTCATGCTGGGTGCTCAAGCTCCGTCTCCAGCCCAACTCGGCGCCTGGCCTGGCATCATCTCCACTTTTGCCATCGTCCTTCTCATTCCAGGCGCCGGCGGCGCATGGGAGGAGCCCGGCTGGAGGGGTTACGCAGTTCCCCGGTTGCAGCATGGCCGGTCAGCACTCGTTGCCAGCCTGATCCTCGGCGTTCTCATCGCCGGCTGGCATCTGCCTCTCATCCTGGTTGGGCAGGTCCGCTACCCAGATATCGTGCTGATTCTTGCCGCAGTGATCGTCTTCAACTGGGTGTTCAACAATGCCAAAGGCAGCGTATTGATCATCATGTTGATGCACGCCGCCAATAACGCGGTATCCGGCAGCTTCTTCTCCCCGATGTTTTCCGGCGCCGACTCAGTTCGCGAGGCGTGGTTGCTGGCTGTGGTTTGGTGGGTCGTGGCGGCCCTGGTGATCGTCATCTCCGGTCCGACGCACTTCTCGCGCAAGTACCACAAGCAGGAGGAGCCAGCTGATGACACCATCGAATCGGGCCGGCTGATCGAGCCTGTTCCTGCCCGAGAACAAGAAGGACTTGGTACGTCGGGAACCTGAGACTCCAAGGAGCGTTGATGATCATGTCATCGACCGTGAAACGGGGCGGCATCGCGGGTGTCGTGGCTGCGGCACTCCTCGTCCTGTCGGCCATTCTCAACCAAATGAGTCCTGTCCAGACAACGTACGACTCCGCCGCTAGTTATCTCTATCTTGCCGTGATCGTCGTTGCATACGTCTCAGTGCTGGTTGCGCTGCTAGGTATTCACGCGGTGCACCGCGGAAGACCTCGGTACGGGCGTTTGGGCACTGTCGGGACGGTGCTGACTTTTGCGGGCTACGCGATCATTGCCGCTGTGACGGCGATCAACATGGTGCAGGGAGAGCGATCTCTCCAAATCGTTCGGATCAGTGGCGCATTGGTGCTGCTTATTGGCTCGGCACTTCTCGGTGTGATCATCATCCGGGCCAAGCTACTGCCCTGGTGGTGCGGTGTGCTGCTGATTGTGGCCTTCCCGCTTGGCGATAGAGCGAACGCGATCTTCAGTTCTGCCGAGAATCTGTTGCTGGCCTTGCTTTGGGGTTCTGTGGGCATCGCGCTTCTGGTACAACGTGAGAAAGTCCCGGAGCCGGCCGCGACAGAGCCTGGATGAGCCGGTTTGCATGGCAGGGTTGATGGGAGCTTTGGTGAGAAAGCATCCGCTGATCGCATTCTTTGTGCTGGCGTATCTGCTGACCTGGTGGATCTATCCGGTCCTGAAAATCTCGCCCCTGCTCGGCATCTTCGGGCTTTTCGGTCCAGCGCTCGCCGCCATGATCATGGCAGCGATTACTGGAGGGAAGGCTGGACTGAAGGCGCTGCTCAGTCGAGTGGTGTGTTGGCGGGTCGGGCTGCCGTGGTATGTCATCGCGCTCGGATTGCCGACGGTGCTCTCATTGGCGACTGCAGCCCTCGCTTACCTACTCGGTGCACCAAAGTTGCTGCAGGTCGGCGCCCTGACGATCTTCGACGTCATCCTCTTCGTTCTGGTAGTCGGTGAGGAGCTTGGCTGGCGCGGTTACGCTTTGCCCCTGCTACTCCAGAAACGATCACCGGTCCCGGCCAGCTTGATCTTGGGCGCGGTATGGGGGTTGTGGCATCTGCCGACGTTTCTGGTGCCCGGAACCCCGCAATATGGATTGCCTCTGACGGCGTTCGTGCTGCTGACCATCGAGTATTCGATCTTGATGACATGGGTCTTCCTGCACACGTTGGGCAGCGTACTGATCGCCACCTTGTTCCACGGTGCGATCAACCTCTCCCAGGGCCTCTTCCTCGGCAGCCTGGACGGTGCGAGCAGATACTGGCTGCTCAGCATCGTCTACGGCGTCGCAGCCATCATCGTGGCTGTCATGCTTGGCTTGCGTGCTCGGCGAGGATTCGCCGATTCAGGCCGCATACAGATCCAGGCCACCGACGCATGATCACCGCATCGTAGGAGATGGCCGACTACTTCTTGATCAATCGTCCGGAACCGCTCACCGTCTGGGTGACCTGCGGATTGCCGCTATAGGTCAACGTTCCGCTGCCGCTGATCTTGACGTCGAGCGCGTCGCTAGCGACCACACTTGCCGTCCCGCTTCCCGATATCTCTGCCGTGGTTGTCTTGGTCGTCAATCCGTCGGCCAGGTAACGACCGGAACCGGAGATCTCCAGACTTTGATCATCGGCGTTGCCAGCTGTAGTGATCATGCCAGAGCCGCTGATCTCGATACGGAGTGCATCAGTGCTGAGCTTCGGAGCGTTGATAGTGCCAGATCCTGATACCGCAAGGCCGGTGATGTCCTTCATCGTCAGTGTGTACGTGATCGGCTTGGTCGTCACGATTCTGTTGTTGGGTTTCTTTCCCAGGATGAGCGTGTCACCCTCGACCTTGCTGGTCAGTAGTGGCAAGAGATTGTCCTCTGCCGAAACAGTCAGGGACTCGGTACCTGTTTGGTCGATGCTCAGCTCACCAACTCCGGTGAGCTCGACGCTGGTAAAGCCGCTCACCTGCCGCGACTGGGTTGCGAGCTGGCCGGAACCGGCGGTAGCCGAGCAGGCCGTCACCACAGATCCCACTGCTAACAAAGCCAAAGCACGACGCCAACGCATGACAAGCCTCCCGCTCACTATTCACGACTCAGGCACACTGAGGCAATGGAGGATTGTTGCGGCCGAGTTGGTTATCAGACGGTGTTCAGCGACCAATTCGCGAAGCGGGTCGCCCGGACCTATCGCAAGCGCGGCCTCGACCCCACGCAAAATCGGATGGTGTCCTTCCTGATCGAGCACGGCATCAAGGGCGCGTCAGTGCTCGAGATTGGCGGTGGAGTGGGGGAGCTTCAGATCGAGCTTCTCTCTCGCGGCGCTCGCGAGGCAACGAATTTGGAGATCTCGCGGAACTACGAGGCTGAGGCAGCAGCGCTCCTTGCCCAGTCGGGGATGACTGATCGGGTCAAGCGCCGTTTCGTCGATATCGCACAATCGCCCAACGAGGTCGAGCGCGCCGATGTCGTGGTCATGCATCGGGTCGTCTGTTGCTATGGGGACTACCGGCGGCTGCTCTCCGCTGCCGCTAGCCATGCGAGCCACCAACTCGTGTTCTCTTATCCGCGGAGGAACGTCTTTAGCAGGATGATCATCAGCGGCGAGAACCTGTTCCATCGCTTACGGAGGAACGACTTCCGCACCTACCTGCATCCGCCGGAGGCGATGATCAACGCGGCACAGGCACAAGGGATGACGGTGAGTTATCGACACCGCGGCTTTTCCTGGAACATCGTGGGTCTGGTCCGCTAGTCCGCGCTGGAGGTGTCAGCCTTCGGCAAGCGGGCTGAATTGAGTACCAGCCAGCCACCATTCGCCGGCATGATCGACCCAGACGTGACCGACGCGTATGACGTAACTGCTCTCCTGCCCCATCGTGCATCCCGTATTGCGCTGCACGCGGCTTTCGGATGGCGGCCTGTGATCTCGCCTTGCTCCCGGCTTTAACAGTGTGGCGCAGTGCTCTCGCTCTGCTCCCTGCATCTCAAGTGTCGCCCGGTGATCTCGCCTTGCTCCCGGCTTGGACAGTGTGGCGCCGTCCTCGCCGGCGTCAAGGCCAAGCCCTTCGGGTGGCCTGCGGCCAGCCTTGACCCCAGCTGCGGGCGGCGCGGATTCACCAGCACGGGAGCAGGGCGGGGAATGGATGTCAAGAGGTCTGGCGATGGGGCTGGCTTGGGCTTCAGGTGTCGTTTTTCTTCTCTGTTTTTCCTTATTTTGTTGGGAAAACAGCTTGTCTTCGAACGCATCTTCGAATATAATTGATTCATGGAAC
>Ga0307312_10000159_pt1 | contig 27350 bp, 23 predicted proteins | sample ER_DNA_202_FD_194489 | JGI IMG/M metagenome (GOLD analysis project Ga0307312, IMG submission 194489) | Bulk soil microbial communities from the East River watershed near Crested Butte, Colorado, United States - ER_DNA_202 | ecosystem: Environmental > Terrestrial > Soil > Floodplain | place... | reverse complement strand
CATCCCCGGATCCGCGGAGATGGCCAATCGGGATGTCGTCGCCGCTCTCCTCGAGCGATTGGGCAAGCCGTGGTCGCTCGTTCGCAGCGTGCCGGACCGGCCCGGCCACGACCGGCGCTACGCGCTCGACGGCTCGAAGCTCGCGGCCCTCGGCTGGCGCAACCGGACCTCGTTCGTCGAGGGGCTGGCGACGACCGTCGACTGGTTCCGGGCCAACGAGCCGTGGTGGCGAGCGGCTCGATCCGGCGACTGGGACGCCTACTACGAGCGCCAGTACGGAAGCCGCCTGTCGCACGGCGAGGCGGTCGCCGAGACCCGCGCCCCGTCAGAGGTCTGATCGGGTGCGCGTCGCCGTCACAGGGGCCGGCGGTCGTCTCGGGCGGGCACTCATCGCGGCGCTCGAGGAGGCAGCATTCGTCGGACCGTCGGGTCCGTTTGCGTGGGGCCGCGAGTCCTTTGACCTCGACGTACCCGAGCGCATCACGGCCGTCCTCGATCGCGATCGACCCGAGACCGTCGTGCACGCGGCGGCCTGGACCGACGTCGACGGCTGCGCGAGGCGGCCGGAGCTGGCGATGGCCCGCAACGCCACGGCGACCGGCATATTGGCCGAGGCGTGCGCCGCACGCGGCCTTGACCTGATCGTCGTGTCGACGAACGAGGTGTTCGACGGTCGGCGGACGGACGGCCGCGGCTACGCCCCGACCGACCCGACGAACCCGATCAATGCCTACGGCGCGTCGAAGCTGGCGGGGGAACGGGCGGCCCTGGCGGCGTACGGCCGGGACGGGCAGGCCGCCGCAGCAGGTGGCGGTCGCAATACGGGCGACGGTGCGGGATCGTTGGGGATCGTCCGGACGGCCTGGCTGTTCGGGCCCCCCGGCAACGACTTTCCGGCCAAGATCCTGTCCGCCGCCGAGCGGGCGAACGCCGCCGCCGAGCCGCTCCGGCTCGTGGCCGACGAGACCGGCTCGCCGACCTACAGCGTCGACCTGGCCGACGCGATCACCGAGCTGATTGGCGGGGCGGCGATCGACGGCATTCATCATCTCGTCAACGGTGGCGCGGTCTCGCGGGCGGGCTGGGCGCGCGAGCTCCTCCGCCAGGCTGGAGTCAACGTGGTGACGGAGGACGTTCCCGCCTCGACCTGGCCGCGGGTATCGACTCCGCCGGCCTGGGCTGTCCTCGCACCGACGGCGCTGCCCGGCAACGAGCCGATGCGACCGTGGCCGACGGCGCTCGCGGACTATCTGCCCTCGCTGCTCCGCCAGCGATCCGCCGCCGGGTCGCGAGGGTGAGTCCGGAGCCGTCCTCGCTCCGCGGTGTCCGGTTCGGGTCGGTGTCCCGCCATGCCGACAGCCGAGGGTCGTTTCGTGAGGTCTGGCGAGCGTCCGCCTTTCCGGCGATGGACCCCGCCGAGACGGGCGCGCCGGCCGGCAGCGAGCCGCGCTTCGTCCAGGCGAACCTCTCGACCTCGGCCGCCGGCGTCCTGCGCGGCCTCCACTATCATCGCCGGCAGCTGGACTACTGGACGGTGACGGCCGGCCGCGCCCTCGTCGCCCTCGTCGACGTCCGGCCGCTGGTCGAGGGCGGCGGGCCGCGGGCGATCGTCGAGACGCGCGAGCTCGCCACCGACGACTGGGTCGTCATCCCGGCCGGCGTCGCCCACGGCTTCCTCGCCCTCGAGCCACTCGAGCTGCTGTACCTCGTGACCAACGAGTACGACGGCTCCGACGAGCTCGGCTTCGCCTGGGACGATCCGGCCGTCGGCGTCCCATGGCCGACCGTGCCAGGAACGCCGGACGGACGGCCGATCCTGTCCGATCGCGACCGTTCGAACCCCTCCCTCGCGGACCTGGTCGCTAGTCTCGGCGGACCTGCATCGCGAACCTGAGCGGGACCTTCGGGTCGGGTCGAGCCGGGAACCGCGCGACTACACTGGATCGAAGATGACGACGCCCCGGCCCGGCGACACGCCCCCACCGCTCGGCAGCGGCACGTGGGTCGTCCTGCCGACCTACAACGAAGCCGACAACCTCCCGACGATCTCGGCGGCGATCCTGGAGTCGCTGCCGGGCGCGACGCTGCTCGTCGTCGACGACGGCTCCCCGGACGGGACCGGCACGATCGCCGACGAGCTGAGTGCCGCCGATCCGCGGATCCACGTCCGCCACCGGGCCGCCAAGCAGGGCCTCGGGCGGGCTTATCTCGACGGTTTCGGGGTCGCCCTGGGGGGTGGCGCCGCCGTCGTCGTCCAGATGGACGCCGACTGGTCGCACGACCCGACCACGCTGGCGGCGCTCATCGGGCCGATCGTCGACGACGGCGCCGATCTCGTCATCGGTTCCCGCTACACCGCGGGCGGCGGCGTCGTCGACTGGGGTCTCGGCCGGCGCCTGATCTCGCGCGGTGGCAGCCTCTTCGCGAAGACGGTCCTGCGGCTCGCGCAGAGCGACCTGACCGGCGGCTTCAAGGCGTGGCGGGCCGCGACCCTCGCGGCGATCCCGTTCGACGGCGTTCACGCCGGCGGTTACGTCTTCCAGATCGAGATGACGTTCCGGGCCGCGCGTGGCGGCGCCCGGATCCGGGAGGTCCCGATCATCTTTCGCGATCGACGGGTCGGCCAGTCCAAGATGAGCCGGCGGATCGTCGTCGAGGCCCTCGTGGTCGTGGTCATGCTCCGGTTCGACGAGCTTCGTGGGCGGTTGACGGGTCGCCCGCCGCGCGGGGTGAAGCCGGTTCGTGACGAGATGGGCGACGCGCCACTCGCGGCCTCGGTCCACGACAACCCGGCAGGTGCTTCGCCCGCCGCCGAGGGGCCGTCCGCCGGCAAGGGCGGGTGACCGAGCCCGTCCGGGCGAGACTCGGGGCTTCCGATCCTGGACGGCCGTCGCAGGTGGTGCCCGGCGTTCGCGTCGTCCTCGACGCACGACCGCTCCAGGAGCCCGATCGAGCGCCACTGACGGCGATCTACCTTGGCGGCCTGCTCGGGGCGTTCGACGCCGCGCCCCTCGACGGCGAGTCATTCGCCCTCCTGCTCCAATCGGACCTCGACGATCCGACGGAGCGCTTCGGCCGGTTGACCGTCGTCGGGCGGCGCCTACTGCCGCCGACCCGCCTCCTGCGCTCGGGCGCGCTGACCGTCGACCCGTTCCTCCTGACCGGAGCGTCACTCGGCGCCGCCTGGCGGGCGGAGCGCGGCGGGGCCGCCGGATCTGTCTACCACGCGGTGGGCGGGGCGATCCCGCTCGCATCCGGCCTGCCGCTCGTCGTCACCCTCCTCGACCTGGCGCCGTGGGAGCTCCCGCACGCCTACCAGAGCGGCACCGTCGCCCGCTTCGGCCAGCGGCTTCGCGGCCGCCTGTTGCGAGATGCCGCTGCCGTCATCGTCGGAACGCAAGCCGTGGCGACGATCGTTCGGCGCCTGCTCAAGATCCGGCGTGACCGAATCCGCGTGATCGAGCTTGCGCCGAGGCCGGCGTTCGCGTTCTGGGGCCAGGCGGACGGCGCCGGCCCCGGAACGCCGGCGGGCGGGCGCGCGGGTCGGCAGACGGCAGATCCGAGAGCTGAGCGAGAGCGGCTCGGCCTTCCGGAGCGATACGTTGTCTATTCCGGGCGGTACGACGCCCGCCAGGATATCGGCACGCTGCTGCGGGCCCTCGCCGAGCTCACGCGAGAGGATCGCCCGACCGGCCTTCCGACCGACGCACCGTGGCCGCCGCGCGTGCTGTTCGCGGGCGCCTCGCCGGACGATCGCGCGGCCCTCGCCAGAGCCGCCGCCCGGGAAGGCGTCGGCGAGGCCCTTGCCTATGCGCCGCGGCTCGACGACGCTCGCCTCGCGACGCTCGTTCGCGGGGCCCGGGCCATCCTCCTGCCGACCGTCAGCGACGGTGCCGGCCTGGCCGCGATCGAGGCAATCGCGTGCGGCACACCGGTCGTCGCCTCGGCCGTTGGCGCCCTCCCGGAGATCGTGGGGGCCGCCGGGATCCTCGTGGGGCCACGCGACTCGGGCCGGCTCGCTTCCGCCCTCGCAACGGCCTATGCCGACGATCGTGTCCAGGGCCAGCTCGCGGCGACAGCCCGTGAGCGGGCCGAAGCGGACGGGCGCACATGGGCAGGCGTCGCCGCGGAAACCCGTGCCGTTTACGCGGCAGTCGGCCGCCGGGGTCAGACCTGACCGACGGCCCTGGGCCGTCCGGGTGTCAGTTCGGGATCAGGGCGCCGCGGACCGGCTCCGGCGGTGGTGGGCTGCCGGCCTTGAGGGTCACGGCGGACCCTGTCTGGAGTACGTTGATGAACGTCTGGCCGACGGTCAGGACCACCTGCCGGCCGGCGCCGTCGAAGAACTGGGTCGGCGCGGTCAGCGATGCCTTCCGCCAGGTGCCCTTGATCGTCGTCCCGTTCGTGGCGATCCACGCGGTGCCCTGTCCGGTGACCTGGGCCTCGAGCCGGCCGTGGTTGTAACCGCTGCCGAGCGGCCCGAACTTCATGAGCATCACGACCACGTTCTTGGGAGCGACACGCGTGCCAGTCGAGGCATCGATCTGGCCCTTCGACCCTGTCACCGAGCGAAGGTACGTGTTCGTCCGCCAGTCGTAGTCGTAACGAATGTGATTCGCGAGGTAGCCCATCTCGATCCGGCCGCCCCGCGGTCGGAGGGATCGAGCCAGGTCGGGCGCGAACGACCATGGCGCGGCGACCGCCTGATCCTTTGCCCCGACGCTCTTCGCGATGCCCCGCAGGTGTCGGCCGTCGGTGTACAGGTTGTGCGGCGGAAAGCGGTTGGTGACCCGCCAGAACGAGTTGCCCCAGCGGAACTCGTCGGCGTTGTAGACGAGTTGGCCACTGCCCTTCAGGCGGAGGGTCTGAAGTGCCTGCGGTGACCCGCCGGCATGAGCGTAGACGGCGCGCAGCTCGGCGGCCCAGGCGATGTAGTAGTAGCGGGCGCTGCGGACCGGCCCGACGAGCTTCGGGATCGTCTCCTGGAACACGAGCATGTAGCGCGGGATCCCACCTTCCGCCGGGGCCTGCCACACGACCGATGCGGAGTTGAAGCCTGACTGCGGACGGGCCGGTGACAGGTCGTCCACCATCACCGCGATCGGGTGTTGCGCAGCGACCTTCGGTGCGACGAGGACGCCGTCGAGCGGGGCGGCGACGAGTTTCTGGGTGGGGACGGGCGTCGGCGACGGTGCCGCACTCGATGACGGCGGGGGGCTGACGGTCGGCGCCGAACTCGGCGTCCCACCCGATGCGACGGGTTGTGACGGCGGGACGAACGACGGGCTGCCCCCCGCTGCGACCTGGCCGGGATCTAGCGAGGCCGGGGATGGCCTGCCAAGGCCGGTCATCGCGCTCAGGCCGATGCCGACGGCGACCGCGGCGATGACCAGGGCGACGATGGCCACGCGCCTCCGTCGGGCAGGCCGACGCCGGCGCTGGCTGTAGAGATGGCGGCGCTGGGGGTCCATGATCCTCGCTGTGACGCACGCGGGAAGCGCGACGGTGACGGTCGTCCGGGAATTCCCTCGGGCGCAGGATACTCGGTCGGGGCAAGGGTCCCATCTCGCGCCAGCCGGGATGTCCGCCCAGGCTCGCCGGGATCGCCGTCGCGCCGGCGTCGCGCTCGGGGTAGGCTGCGCTCGACACGACCGCCCGACCGGAGGAGAGGGTATCGATGGTTGACCAGGATGACACTGACGCCGCTTCCGACGACGCGCTTGCCGCGGCCGAGGAGGTCGCGGCCCGCGAGGCGGAGGCCGAGGCAGCAGCCGACGCGCCGGATGCCACGGGCGAGTCGCCCAAGGTTGTCCGGCCCCGCGCCCGGACGAGCGGGCGAGCCGCACCACAGAAACGTGCGCCAGCACCCACCGCTGGCGGGTCGCCGGCCAAGGATCGGTCCGGCAGCGGGAGCCTGATCAAGGCGTCGTCCGCATCGGCCATGCCGGTCAGCGGCGAAATCGAGGGCCCGGTCTCGATCACCGGATCCGGAGCCGCCATCGTGAACGCAAGAACCGTTGACGTCAGTCGCGGCGGGATCGGTCGCGTCCAGGCCATCGACGTGGCTGTCTCCCAGGGCGGGATCGGACTCGCCCGTGGCGAGCGGGTGTCGGTCGAGATGGGCGGGATCGGCGCCGCGCTGGGCGACGAGGTGAGGGTGACCCAGGGCGCCGTCAACGCGATCGTCGCCCGCGACGTCCGGATAGAGCAGGCCGGCGTCCGGACGATCATCGCCAACAATGTCCACGTAGAGCGGACGACGGGGGTCCTCGTCATGATCGCCCGCCACGTCGAAGGGGACGTCCGGACCCTTCTCGACTGGCGTGGCGCGATCGCCTTCGGGGCGGCATTCGGCGTCGTCGTCTCGTTCTTCAGGCGCCGCCGCTGAGCCGGATCGAGACGGCCGGCCGGTTGGGCGCCCGGGCTGGGCTATACTCGAATGCCGGACGGCGCCCTCTGCGCGACCGCCCCGACCGACCGCAGCCGGCGTCGCCGATAGGAGCCCATCCGCCCGTGATCGACCCCTCCGCGCGCGTTCATGGGACGGCTGACATCGAGCCCGATGTCAGCGTCGGGCAAGGGACGAGCATCTGGCACCGGGCCCAGGTCCGAACCGGGACGACGATCGGCGCAGAGTGCGTGATCGGGCGTGACGCGTTCATCGACGAGGGCGTCACGATCGGCGATCGGGTCAAGATCCAGAACGCCGCGCTCGTCTATCACGGCGTGACCGTCGAGGACGGCGTCTTCATCGGGCCGGGGGCGATCCTCACGAACGATCGCTACCCGCGGGCGATCACGTCGACGGGCGATCTCGCCCGGGCCGAGGACTGGACGATCAGCCCGATCACCCTGCGCTACGGCAGCTCGATCGGTGCCGGCGCCGTCGTCGTCGCCGGCGTCGAGGTCGGTCGGTTCGCGACGGCCGGCGCCGGCGCGGTCGTCACTCGATCGGTCCCGAATCACGCGCTTGTCGCCGGCAGCCCGGCTCGCCGGATCGGCTGGGTCTGTGCGTGCGGCATGCGCCTCGTCGACGGCAACGGGGATCCCGCCCCGGCCGATCCGGATCGCTACGCTGCCCGAACGGGCCTGGCCTGCCCGAGCTGTGGCCGGGTCTACGCCTACGTTCCAGACGCCGAATCGCTCGAGGAGCGGTCCGGCCCCCGCCAAGGAGCACCTGCATGATCCCGATCGCCCGCCCTGATCTGGGCTCAGAGGAGATCGCCGCCGTCACCGAGGTCCTCGGCAGCGGGATGGTCGCCCAGGGCCGGAAGGTGGCCGAGCTCGAGGGCCTCTGGGCCGATTTCGTCGGCGTGCCACACGCGATTGCGGTTGGCAACGGCACGCTCGCGTTGATGGCGATCTTTGCCGGGATCGGCCTGGAGCCCGGCGACGAGGTGATCACCGTCTCGCACACGTTTGCGGCGACCGCGAATGCCATCCTGTCCACCGGCGCGACGCCGGTCTTCGTCGACATCGAGCCCGACACGTATCTCATCGACGCAAAGCGGATCGAAGCGGCGATCACTCCGCGGACGCGGGCGATCTGCCCGGTCCATCTCTTCGGTCTCGTCGCCGACATGGACATGATCCGGGCGATTGCCGATCGGCACGGCCTGATCGTCGTCGAGGATGCCTGCCAGGCACATGGGGCCACGTTCCGCGATCGGAAGGCCGGAAGTTTCGGGCACGGTGCGTTCAGCCTGTACGCGACGAAGAACATGACCACGGCAGAGGGCGGATTCGTCACCACCAACGACGATCGCCTTGCCGACTGGCTGCGACTCTATCGAAACCAGGGGATGCGGAGTCGCTACCAGTTCGAGATGCTCGGTTACAACTTCCGGCTTACCGACCTCGCCGCCGCCATCGGCATCGCCCAGTTCAGGAAGCTCGAGCGGAACACGATCCGGCGGCGGGCGATCGCCGCGGCCTACGACGAGGCCTTCGACGACCTGCCAGTCCGGCTCCCCACGACGCCTGATGGCCGGGCCCACGTCTTCCACCAGTACACGATCAATGTCGGCAAGAATCGCGACGTGATCCTGGCCGCCCTCCGCGAAGCCGGCGTCGGGGCAGATGTCTACTACCCGGTCCCCGTTCACCGCCAGGCCTACATCATGGAGCGCGGCCTCCACGCGGACCTCCCGGTCACCGACGCGGCCGCAGCGCGGACGCTCGCCCTGCCGATGTTCCCCGGCCTGACCGAGGCAGAGCAGGCCCAGGTCATCGACGCGTTCCGATCAGCCGTGTCCCGACGCGGCGCGCGCGCAGCCAGCTCGGCCAAGGGCCAGGGAGTCGCCGCGCGATGAGTGGCGGCTGGCAACCGGCCGCCGGTCGCGAATTGCGGATCGGCCTGGCCGGTCTCGGCTCGATGGGCCGCAATCACCTGCGGATCCTCGCGAGTCGCCGCGACATCCGCCTCGTTGCCATCGCCGATCCGGTTGCGGCCGCACTCTCGACGGCCGTCGCCTCATCGGGGGCGCAGGCGTTCGACGAGCCGCTGGCGATGATCGCCGAGGCGGAGCTCGATGCCCTCATCGTCGCCGCCCCGACAACATCCCACGTACCGCTCGCGCTCGCCGCGATCGACCGCGACATCGCGGTTCTCGTCGAGAAGCCGCTCGCCGAATCCGCCGAGGAAGGGGAGCGGATCGTGACCGCGGCGCGCCGGCGCGGGGTGCCCGTCCAGGTCGGCCACGTCGAGCGCTTCAACCCGGCGGTGCTCGAGCTCGGTCGGTTGATCAAGGCCGGCTGGCTGTCGTCGATCTACTCGATCGCCTCGCGGCGGGCAGGGCCGTTTCCAGCCCGGATCCGCGACGTCGGGGTGACCATCGACCTGGCCACCCACGACGCCGACATCCTCTCCTGGATCGCCGGTGAGCGGCCGTCCCGCGTGTATGCCGAGACCGCCCAGCGCATCCACGCCAGCCACGAGGATCTCCTCTTCGGCCTCCTCCACTTTCCGTCCGGCGCGACCGGCATGCTCGACGTCAACTGGCTCACGCCAGCGAAGCGGCGCCAGCTCGTGGTCGTCGGCGAGGAGGGGATGTTCGAGCTCGACTACCTGACCCAGCGACTGACGTTCACCCGTGCCACCGACACCACCAATCCGCGCCTGATCGGCGGCTACGCCCCGACCTTCGAGGGCGACGTCGCCGAGCTGCCGGTCGTCTCGGGCGAGCCGCTGGCCGCCGAAATCGAGGCCTTCCTGCGGGTCGTCCGCGAGGGTGGTCGCCCGCTCGTCGACGCCGAGGACGGCCTGTGGGCCGTCGCCATCGCCACTTCCCTGCTGACTGCCGCCGCGACCGGCCAGGCGGTCGACCTGTCCGCGCTGTCACAGAGGTTCGCTCCCGCATGACGATCGTCGACCGCCCGTCTTCCGTTCAGAGCATGCTCGGCGGCACCATCGAGCTGCCCGTCCACGCCTGTGGCCACGGCCCGGCCGTCGACGCGAGCCCGTGGATCGGCGAGCCCGGCACCGCCGGCAGGGTCGCGGTGGTTGGTGCCGGCAAGATGGGCCTGCCGCTGGCTGCCCAGTTCTCCGACCACGGCTGGCGTGTCACCGCGGTCGACGTCCAAAGGGCGGTCGTCGACTCGATCAACGAGGGCCGCTCGCACGTCGAGGAGGAGCCGGGGCTCGCCGAGCTCGTGCGGAAGGCCCATACCGGCGGACGACTACGGGCTACGACGGATGGGGCAGAGGCCGCCCGCGAGTCGGACGTCGTCGTCCTCATCGTGCCCGTCATGCTGGACGATACCCAGCAGCCGGACTACCGCTACATGGACGCCGCCGTCGATTCGATCGGACCGGGCATCCATCGCGGCTCGCTCGTGATCTTCGAAACCACCCTGCCGGTCGGCGACACCCGCGAGCGGTTCACGCCCAGGCTCGAGGCCGCCTCCGGTCTGACGGCGGACGCCGATTTCTTTGTCGCGTTTTCGCCCGAGCGACTGTTCAGCGGAGCGGCGCTCCGAAATCTGGCGACCTACCCGAAGCTCGTCGGTGGGATCGGACCGGCGTCGACGGCCCGGGCGGCGGCGTTCTACGACGCGGTCCTCGACACCGAGATCGTGGCAATGTCGAGCGCCGAGGCCGCCGAGTTCAGCAAGCTCGCCGACACGACCTACCGCGACGTCAACATCGCCCTCGCCAACGAGTTCGCCCGCTACGCCGAGCGGGTCGGGGTCGACATCCACGAGGTCATCGCGACCGCCAACAGCCAGCCCTACTCGCACATCCACCAGCCGGGTCTCGGCGTGGGTGGCCACTGCATCCCGGTCTACCCGCATTTTCTCCTCTCGCGGGCCCCGGAACTCGAGCTCGTCGAGCTGGCGCGGCGAACGAACGACGCCCAGATCGGGGTCGCGATCCGGGCGATCCAGCAGGAGCTCGGCGGGCTCGAGGGCGTCCCGATCCTCGTCCTCGGCCTGACCTACCGCCACGGCGTCAAGGAGCTGGCCTACTCGCGGGCGCTGCCGCTGATCGAGCGGTTGACCCACCAGGGCGCGATCGTGTCGGCCTTCGATCCGCTCCTCGCCGCCGACGAGACGGCGCGCTGCTGCGCGACGCCCTACGAATGGGGCACCGCCGGCCCGTTCCGGGCGATCGTGACGCAGACGGGTGATCCGCTGTTCGGGACGCTGGACGTCGCCCTGTTCCCCGATCTCGAGCTCGTGTTCGACGGGCGCGACAGCCTTCGCGGTCTTGTCCTGCCGGAAGGCGTCGCCTATCGCGGGATCGGCGTCCCCGCCAGGCCGCGAGTGGTGGCCGGTTCGAGGGTCGGCTAGGCCGGCGTGCGGATCGTCAGCGTCGTCGGGACGCGGCCGCAGCTCATCAAGGCGGCGGCGCTCTGGCCGGTCCTTCGTGCCCGGCATGACGAAGTCTTCGTCGATACCGGCCAGCACTGGGACGAGGCGATGGCCGGCGCCTTCTTCGGAGAGCTGGGATTGCCGCGGCCCGATCACTCGCTCGGCATCGGCGGGGGCGGCCACGGCGAGCAGACGGGCAGGATGCTGACTGCGCTGGAGCCGATCCTGGCGAAGGAGCGGCCGGATGCGGTCCTCGTCTACGGCGACACCAACTCGACTCTCGCCGGCGCGCTCTCCGCCGCCAAGCTCGGGATCCCGGTTGCCCACGTCGAGGCGGGGCTGCGGAGCTTCGACCGGCGGATGCCGGAAGAGCTCAACCGGGTCGTCGTCGACCACCTGTCTCGCTGGCTCTTCGTCCCGACGCCGACCGCGGTCGCCAATCTTGCCGCGGAGGGGATCGTCGAGGGCGTCAGGCTCGTCGGCGACCTCATGCAGGATCTCGCTTCGCGCGTCTCCGCCGAGGTCCGCGACCCGGCGGTGCTCGGCAGGATCGGCGAGCGACTCGGGATCCCGCTCGCTCCGGGCGGCTACCTGTTCGCAACCGTCCACCGGGCCGAGAACCGGGCGCCCGATGCCCTTCGTTCGTGGACGTCGCTTCTCGGGGCGGTTGGTGGCCGGACGCGGCCGGTGGTCCTCGCCCTCCACCCGGGGACGCGTGGAGCCCTAACCGCTGAGGGGGTCGAGCTGCCCGATGCGGTCAGGGTCGTCGAGCCGCAGGGCTATCGAACGACGCTCGCCCTCCAGCTTCATGCAGCCGCGGTCCTGACCGACTCCGGTGGCGTCCAGCGCGAGGCCGCCTGGCTCGGCGTCCCCTGCCTCGTCCTGCGTGATCGGACGGAGTGGGTGGAGGCGGTCGAAGAGTCTGGCGGTCGGATGGTCCTCGTCGGTCTCGATCCCGTGAGGGCGAGGGACGCCGTCGATCGACTGGTCCCCGTCGGAGCGGGTCCGGGCCAGGCGGCCGAGCGTGCCGCTCGTCTGCGCCTCGCCCCGGCCGGCGCAGCGGAGGCCATCCTCGAAGCCATCGGCGATCCGGTTCCGCAGCGGACTTGAACGATGCGGATCGTAATGTTCGTGTTCAACGACTGCCGTACCGACACTCGGGTTCGGCGAGAGGCGGCGAGCCTGGCGGACGCTGGGCATGACGTCACGATCATGGCCCGCCCATCCAATCCAACCGCCCGGGTCGGCGATCGAGAGTTGGTTGGGTCGGTCGAGATCGTGCGGGTCCCCGCACCGCACGCTTGGCGGTTCTTCTGGACCTGGCTCCGTTATCCCTGGCGGATGCGACGGTGGTGGGTCGACCGCGTCAACCGCGGGTTGCACCGGCCGCCACTCGGCTGGCTCGAGGTGGTCGCCCTTGCCGGTGCCAGCTTGGTAACTCTGCCCTGGATCGCCATCCGGCTGCCTTTCTTCGCCCGGGCCCGACGGCGCCCGGGGGCATTCGGCGGATCGACTCTCGACTGGGTGGTCCTATGGCGGTTCGTCGTCCTCGGCTGGGCGAACCGGGCCGCCGCAGCCGCGCCCAAGGCCGATGCCTATCACGGGCACGACCTGACCGGGCTCCAAGCGGCCGGGCGGGCGTCGCGGTCTCACGGCGGTGCGCTCGTCTACGACAGTCACGAGATCTTCCTCGAGTCGGGGCCGAACGCTACCCGCCCAAGAATTCTGAAGCGAATCCTCGCTCGCAACGAGCAGCGCTGGGCGCACATGGCAGCGGCGCTCGTCACGGTCAATCGATCGCTGGCCACGGAGCTGGGACGACGCCTGCACCCGGCGCGGACCGTCGTGGTCCACAACGCGCCGGAGCGCTGGAACCCGCCGGTTTCCCAGCCGGACCTGATCCGTGCGGCGACTGGGATCCCATCTGACGAGCCGATCGCCCTCTACCATGGTGGTTTCTCGGCCGACCGGGGTCTCGAGAAGCTCGCAGCTGCCGTCCTCCAGCCGGGCCTGGAGCGGGTCCACGCGGTCTATCTCGGCTACGGCTCCCAACGGTCGATGCTCGACGCGATGGCCGCCGATTCTCGCTTCGGCGGTCGCCTTCACATTCTCGACGCCGTCCCGCCGGACGAACTTCCGTCATGGGTCGCCTCGGCCGACGTCGGCGTCATGGCGATTCAGCCGTCAACCTTGAACCATCGGATGTCGACCCCGAATAAGCTGTTCGAATGCTTGGCGGCTGGGCTGCCCGTCGTGGCGAGCGACTTTCCAGAGATGCGCGAGATCATCATGGCCGACCCGGCTGGTCCCCTCGGAATCGTCTGCCGTCCTGACGACCCGGCCGAGATCGCGCGCTCGATCGCGTCGATCGTCGAGCGACCGAGCGAGGAGCGCAACGCACTTCGGGCCCGCTGCCTGGAGGCGGCCCACGCCCGCTGGAACTGGGAAAGCGAAGTGATGGGTCTACTCCACCTGTACACCGACCTGGAGAAGAGGCTTTGAGCCAGGATCGCGCAATCGGCCGCGATGGCCAGCCTCTCAAGCGCAACGTCGCGCGCGGGGCGTGAACGGTCGATGGCCCATGTCGTCATGTTCGTGTACAACGATTGCACCTCTGATCAGCGGGTCCTGCGGGAAGCCGAGACGCTGACCTCGGTGGGCCATCGGGTCACGATCATCGCCCGTGCGCCGGCCCCTGGCTCGCGGATCCCGATGCGGGAAGTTCGGGCGGGCGTCGAGATCGTTCGAATTGCCCCCCCGACTTCCTGGCGGGCGAAATGGCTGATGATCCGCTATCCGTGGCGCACTGGGCGCGACCGACTGGGCAGCCTCGCCCGTGCTGTCCGGGCGCATCAGCTCCGACTGGCCGATGGCTCGGCTGCGGCCCTCCTGGCGATCCTCGCAGCGTGGTCGGTCGTTCGGCTGCCGTTCTATGTCATCGAGCGCCGGCGGCGCCGATCCGGGGGAAGTACCCTCGACTGGCTGGTCAGCTGGCGTTTCGCGATCATCGGTTGGGCGAACGAGGCGGCTCGAGCGGCCCCGCCCGCCGACATCTGGCACGGCCACGACCTGACCGGCCTGCCAGGTGCCGTCGAGGGCCGTCGCCTGCATGGCGGCCGGCTCATCTACGACAGCCACGAGCTCTTCGTCGAGTCCGGATCCAACGCGCGTCGACCGGGCTGGGCCAAGTGGCTGCTGCGGCGACTCGAACGAACGTTGAGCCGAAGCGCAGACGCGCTCGTTACGGTCAATCAAACCCTCGCCGACAAGCTGGACCGCGAATACGGGTTCCGGCGTGTGGTCATCCTTCATAACACGCCAAATCGGTGGGATCGCCCGACCATGCCGGACGATCGGCTCCGCGCGGCAGCGGGCATCGAACCAGGCACACCCGTGGCCCTATACCACGGCGGTTTCAGCGGGGATCGTGGGCTCGTCCCTCTGGCGGAAGCGATGCTCTCGCCCGGCCTCGAAGGCTGTCACCTTGTGTATTTGGGATTCGGTGAGTTGCGAAAGCGGCTGTTGGACCTCGCCGCCGAGACACGGTTCGGCGGGCGCATCCATGTTCTCGAGGCGGTGCCGCCGGACGAGCTCCTGGCCTGGGTGGCATCGGCCGACGTGGGCGTCATGCCTAATCAGCCCGCGACGGCAAACGAGCGGCTGTCCACCCCCAACAAGCTCTTCGAGAGCCTGGCTGCCGGGATCCCGGTGGTTACGAGCGACTTTCCGGAACGACGCCGGATCGTCCTCGACGACCCGGCGGGACCACTCGGGGCGGTCTGCGACCCGACAGATCCGTTGTCAATCGGCACGGCAATCCGTTCCATCGTCAGTCTCGACCCGGCCGCAAGGGCCGATCTCCGGCGGCGTTGCCTGGCCGCTGCCCACGAGCGTTGGAACTGGGAGACCGAGTCGCGACGGCTCGTCGATCTGTATGCGGACCTGACCGGTGGATGACTCCCTCGAGACACTGGCACCGGATCCCGCCACCCCCGTTCGCCAGCGACTATGCATCGTCCTGCCGACGAGTGGCGCATTCGACTCGAGGTCGCAGCGCATCGCCGGATCGATGGTCGAGCGAGGCCACGACGTCACGATCATTGCGCGTCGCGCGCCCGGGCTCGCCGACGACGAGACGACGCCCGAGGGCTGGCGGATCGTCCGGGTTCCCGTGTCCGCGGCGGACGGGTTGCCGGTCCCACGCATCGTTCGGATCGCGATAGCCAACAGTCGGAACCGCGCCTCCGAGCGATCCAACGCCGCCGCCGGCGCGCGGACGAGCGCAAGTCGCCAAGGCAGCTGGCGTGGCGCCCCGGGTCGGGCAATCCGGAGCGTGTGGCGGATGGTGGCGATCGGGCTGACGGTCCGGAGCCAGATCGCCCAGGCGCGCCTCGTCGCGCCAGACGCGGACATCTACCACGGGATGGCTTACATGGGGATTCCAGTTGCTTTGGCTTTGGGCCGCCGGCCGGGCGTCAACGCCGTCATCTACGACGCCCGGGACATCTACGTCGACGCCCACAACCTGGCTCTCCTGCCCCGGCCCGCACGCGCTCTGCTCGGCCGTGTCGAGCGCGGCTGGGCGAGGAGGGCCAACCGGGTCGTGACCGTGAACAGGGGCTACGCGGAAGTCATGGCCGCGCACTGGGGCATGCGCCTGCCGCTCGTGGTGATGAACTGTTCCGATGCCCGGCGCGGGCCCCGTGACCGTCGCTTCCACGACCGCTTCGGGCTGTCCGCCGAGACCCCCGTCGTCCTTTACCACGGCGGGCTGTCGCCCGAGCGCGGGATCGAGCAGTTGATCGCCGCGATGGCCCAGCTGCCGCGGTGCGTCCTGGTGCTCATGGGTTATGGGGCGCTCGAGTCACGGCTGCCAGCCATGATCGCCGAGCACGGGCTGGCGGATCGGGTCAGGCTCCTTCCTCCGGTGCCGCCGGGCGAGCTGCTCGATTGGGTCGCAGCCTCGGACATCGCGGCCATGCCCATCCAGGCATCGACACTCAACCATCGGCTGACCACCCCGAACAAGCTGTTCGAAGCGATGGCGGCGGGCGTCCCGGTCGTCGCCTCCGACCTCCCGGGGATGTCCCAGATCATCGCGGAGACGGGCTGCGGACTCACGTGTGATCCGGCCGATCCATCGTCGATCGCCACGACGATCCGTCGGATCGTCGACGATCCGACGGCTTCCGAACGAATGAGCGCAGCGGGACTCGCCGCAGCGAGTGGAACGTACAGCTGGTCGGGCCAGGTCGAAGAGCTCGCCGGCGAGTACACGCGCTTGACCCGCTCGCCATGGTAGCCGCGTCGCCAACACCGCGGGCCGTGCTGCTCGTCGCCAATGCGGCGGCGCCGTATTCGCGCGGCCTCCGCGTCGCCAGAAGCCTGGCGGCGGCCGGCTACGAGGTCGAGATCGCGGCGGTCGACGACGGGACCCAGCCAGTCGACCAGTCCGACGGCGGCATCCGGACCCGGCGCTACCGTCCAACCGGTATCTGGGCCCGCTTCGGTCACGGGTCCCGGCCCGGCGGCGGTCCGTTGCGCTCACTCGGCCGATGGATCGAGGCGGCCATCAAACTGGCCGCATGGCCCGTCCACGTTCGCGGCTGGTGGGCGGCTCTCGAGACTGAGCTCGCCCCGGCCGATCTCTACCACGCCTTCGGGATCCTGACGATCCCGGTCGCGTTGCGACTGGCGGCCAGGGCGCGCGAGGCCGGGCGCGGCGGCATCGTCGTCTATGACGTCATCGACGTGATCCTCGAGTCGAACAACGTCGATCGGGTCCCGCCGCCCGTGCTCGCGGCGTATCGCTGGCGCGAGCGCCGATGGGTGAAGGCCAGCGACGCCATCGTCACCGTCAACCAGCCGATCGCCGACCACCTCCGCCGCTGGTGGCGGCTGGGTTCGGCGCCAGTCGTCCTGCTGAACTGCCAGCCCCGCTGGGATCCGCCGGATCAACCGGAGGACCTGATCCGCCGTGCGGCGAACCTCCCGCCGGACCGAGCGGTCGTCCTGTTCCTGGGTCGCCTGGGTCGTGAACGCGGGCTCGAGGTCGCCGCCGAGGCCGCCCTGCGGATGCCCGATGCGGCCCTCGTCCTGATGGGCTTCGGTCCCTGGGAAGACGAGCTCCGGCGGCGCGACGACGATCCCCGGCACATAGGACGGCACGTCACTCTTCCGGCGGTCCCGCCCGATGACGTGACCCGCTGGGCGGCCGGCGCCGACGTCTCGATCGTCGCCGTTCCGGCGAATTCGCTCAACCAGCGCCTCTCGACACCGAACAAGTTCTGGGAGTCGATTGCTGCCGGCACCCCGGTCGTCATCGGCCGTGACCTCGAGGTCATGCGCGACATCGTCGAAACGGAGGGGATCGGGGTGGTCGCCGACCCGGCCGACGCCGGCGATCTCGCCCGGGCCCTCGGCGAGATCATCGACGCCCAGCCAGACGCCCGCCGGGCGATGCGCGAGCGGTGCCTCCGGCTGTGCGCCGAGCGCTACAACTGGGGGCTCGCGGTCGAGCCCTACCTGGGGCTCGTTTCAAGTCTCGTCCCAGGTCTCGTCCCAGGCCCAGCGGCCGCGGACTGACCTCGAATGCACGTGCTCGTCGTCGCCCGCTGGTATCCGTCGCATGACGCACCGTCCCGCGGATCCTTCGTCGCCGACCAGGTCGACGGACTCCTCGCTGCCGGGCTCGACGTCACCGTCGCGTCCTGGGAGCAGGCCGTTGTCCGCGGCACGGACACCGAGCGGCGCGAGCGCGAGATCGCGGCGCTCAGTGCCTGGCGTCGCGCCGTGAGGGCACCCAGGGCCCTTAACCTGCCCATCGGCTGGGGCTCGCCGGGCGTGCCCGTCGCCAGGCTGCCCAGCCTCGATGACGCCAACCACCGCTCTGCGGCTGATTCGATCGATCGTCACCGGCAGATGCTCCTCCCCTTCGCGCTCGCCCTGTCAGGGCGTCATCGGATCGATGTCGTCCACGCCCATACGGGTCTGCCGGACGGAGCCGCGGCCTCCGCCGTGGCCGACGCGCTCGGCGTCCCGCTCGTGGTCACCGAGCACAGCTCCACGGCCGAGTCGGAGCTGGCGACCGACCCGTCGGCGCTCGGTCCGTATCGCTCGCTCGACGCGCCTGGACGCCAGCTCGTTGGGGTCAGCCGCAGTCTCGCTGGGCGGGTCGCGGCCGCCGCCGGCCTGCCGATCGATCGATTCACCGTCGTGCCGAACGCTGTCCCAATCGAGCGCTTCGCGTTGGCAGAGACGGACGGCCGCGATCGCGACGAGCTGCTATGGGTCGGCAACCGGACCGAGGCCAAGGGCATGGCGACGCTTCTCCAGGCGTTCGCCCTCGTTCGAACCGGTCGGCCCGCTCTTCGGCTTCGGTTGATCGGCGGGGCGCCGACGGCCGCGATCGACCTGGGCTGGAAGGAGCTGGCCGCCGAGCTCGCGATCGGCCAGGCGGTCATGTTCGAGCCCGTGGCCGGCCGGGCAACGGTCGCCGGAGCGATGGCGCGAGCCTGGATCTTCGTCCACCCGAGCCAGTCTGAGACGTTCGGCATGGTCGCCGCGGAAGCGCTCGCGACGGGCCTGCCGGTGGCCGCCACTCCGTCGGGCGGCGTCGACGAGATCCTCGGGTCGTCCGGGGACTTTGGCGAGGTGGCCAGCGGACCGACCGCGGTCGATCTCGCTGCGGCGGTCGAGCGGCTTCTCGACCGCCGACCGCAACTCGACCCGGCGGCGATGCGGGCTCATGTCGCGAGATCCTTCTCGCCGCCCGTGATCACCGCTCGGCTCGTCGAGATCTATGACTCGCTGGTCTCCGCCGGAGCCCCCCGCGGCGAGATTGCAACACCGGATCTCGCACCCGTACAGCCGCCGCCGAGCGACGACGAGCTCCCTCGCGACGCGCCGATCCTCGTGGTGGCCTTGAACCGAACGCTGCTCGATCGGCGGCTGCGGCGGTTTCCGGTCGATCGGCTTTCGGGCCACCTGGTGGTGACCACTCGCCCGACCTCCCAGGCGGAACCTGCGGCGCCTGGCTTGGCGCCGATCGAGCTCGACCCCGACGGGCCGTTTCGGACGGCCTTCGCGGCGGTGCCCGGGCCTGGCCTCGCGTGGCTACCCCAGAAGGTCCGCCGCATCGCCTCCGCGCTTATTGCTCCGCGACACGCGCTTGCTCGTCGGCGCCTCGTGCGCGACAAGGCCGCGCTCAGGCAGCATTCCGTCCGAGCCGCGATCGCCGCGGCGTGGCGCGACATGCCTGGCGCCGGGGCGATCGTCGCCTGCGACGCCGAGGACGTCGACGCGGTCGCCGATGCGCTCGCCAATGGGGCGCGGCTCGCGCCCGGTGGCTTGCGCTGGCTCGCCGACCGGCTCACGAGCGACTAACGCCGCGCGGCGGCAGAGATGGGCGACCGACAACCGGTCAGACGGGAGGCCGTGCCCGCTGCCGCTCCGAATGTTCCTGATGGAGCGCGACGATCGCCTCAGGCTCGCCTTCGGCCACGACGTAGCCGGCTTCGATGAGCATGGCCCGATTGCAGAACTCGGTGACCCAGTGCATGTCGTGGGTCACGAGGACGATCGCCTTGGCGCTGCGGGCAAGCTCCAGGACTCGAGTCCTGCTCTTTTCCCGGAACGCCTGGTCGCCCGTTGCCAGGACTTCGTCGAGGAGGAGGATGTCGGGATCGACCGACGTTGCAATCGCGAACCCGAGCCGAGCGCGCATCCCGGATGAATAGGTCTTTATCGGCGCGTCGATGAACTGACCGATGTCAGCGAAATCGATGATCCCGGCCGACCGATCGACCATCTCGCTGTGATCGATGCCCATGAAGGCGCCCGCCAGCATGATGTTGTCGCGTCCGGTCAGCTCCTGGTCGAAGCCGGCGCCGAGCTGCAGCAGGCTCGAGACATGGCCGCGAACGTCGACGCTGCCCTCGGACGGCGTGATGATCCCGGCGAGGGTCTGGAGGAGGGTGCTCTTGCCCGCTCCATTGGGCCCGATGACCGCCAGCGATTCGCCATGGACGAGCCGAAACGTCACCTCGCGGAGGGCCCAGAACGTGCGCTCGCCCTCCCCTCGGCGAACGATCGTTGCGAGGGTCTGGCGCAGGGTGTTTTTCTTCGTCAACCGGAGGTTGTAGCGAACGCCGAGTTGCCGAACGTCGATGGCGTTCTCGGACGGCGGCGAGGACATCAGAGGACTTTGGCGAACGCGGGCTCGAGCCGCTTGAAGAGCAAGGTCGCTATGACGACGAATACGAGGCTCGCCGCAAACACAGAAAGCAACAACCCGAAGTTCGGCAGGCGACCGTAATAGATGGCGTCGCGGTAGGACTCGAGGATCGCGAAGAACGGGTTCAGCTGCATGATTCGAGAAATCGCCGGATCCAGTTTGGCGATCGTGTCCGCGCCGTAGAGGGCCGGGCCCAGGTAGAACCACAGCCGCAGGACGTGTCGCGAGAGATTCCCGATGTCCCTGAAGAAGACGTTGAGAGCCGCCACCGTCAGCCCGAAGGCGAACGTGAAGACGAACTGAACGGCGGCCACCACGGGGATGAGCAGAAGGTATGGGCTGATCCGGTGGTGGAAGAAGATGACGAGCATCGCTGCAAGCGGAATCAACCCGAAGGCGAACTGAACGACGCCGGCAAGCATCGCCGCCGCCGGGAGGACGATCTTCGGAAACTGGATCTGCTTGATCAACCGATCCTGCGAACTGATGGACGTGATGGCGTCGTTGACGACGGTGCTGAACCACTTCCAGGGCAGGATCGCGGCAAAGATGAAGAGCGGGTAGTCGGGCGTGGTGCGCTGGAGGATGACCTCGATCAGGACCACGTAGACGAGCATCTGGAGAAGCGGATCCAGGACCCACCAGACGTTCCCGAAGAGCGTGTCGGTGCCCTTCTTCTTGAGATCCGCCATTGCCAGGTAGCGGATCAGCCGGGAGCGCGACCGAATGTCGTTGGCGGCCTCGCGAAGGAGACCGATCGGCCCCGGACGGACCGCGCTCGTCCTGAACGCGGCAGGGGCTTCCTGAGAAATGTCCATTCGAGGCCGGAGGGTACCATCTCGGACCCTCGAGCCTTGGCGGGACGCTTACGCGTGCGTCGCGTCTATCGAAAGGACGCGTCGGTCCGACCGATCGCTCGAGAGGTCAGTCCGGGGGGCGGCGGACCCACTTGACGATCGCCCCCCGCACCGGCGTTGGGATCAGGCGGCGGATCCATCGGCGCGGCCAGCTGGCCGGTTTGCGCTTCGGGCGGCTCGGGGTCGGTAGGTTGAGCAACTGGCGCGGTCTCGGGTGCAGCGGCAGGAAGTTGGAGGCCTCCAGGTTCGGGCCCTTCTGGATGAAGGCGAGGTTGTGGTAGAAGGTCACGGACCTGACCCACCTGTCCGAGTAGCTGGGGGCGTAATCGGGGATGTCGAACTCGGCGTAGTTGAGACCATCAACGAGCGACTGGAGGAAGGTCATCGACGTGCCCCGACGGTCCTCACCGGACGATCCGCCGTAATTCCGCTCCCAGTACGAGGTCTGGAGATCCTCGATCGCGTAGATCCCGTCGTCCGCGAGGTGACGGAACAGTGTCCCGAAGCTGGCGATGACGTGGGCGCTGACATGACTGCCGTCGTCGATGACGATGTCAAACGGGCCGAATCGCGCGGCGACATCGTCCAGAAAGGCCGCGTCGCTCTGATCCCCCTGGACGATGGCAATCCGTTCCTCGGCGAGGCTCGACTTGTCGTAGAGGTCCATGCCGACGATGCTCGCGATGGGAAAGAACTCCTTCCACATCCGAAGCGACTCGCCGCCAAGTTTCGGGTCTGCGTAACCGCCGACCCCGATCTCGAGGAGCCTGATCGGCCGGTGGCGCAGATGCGCGAAGTGCCTCTCGTACGCGTCGGCGTAGGCATGCGCGCCTTCCTTGTCCGTACCCATCTCGAGCGCGATCGCTCGGAGCGGTCGTTCGCTCAACACGACTCCTGCCTCTCCAGTGCCGGCAAACCGGAAGACTGACTCCCGGTGGCGGGCCGCTCCCTTCGGCTCCCGGGCAGGATAGCCCGACGCTGGTCGACCGGGGCCATCGCCCGACATGACCCGCTGATAGGATCCGCCGATGTCGACGCGCTGGATCGTGCTTCGCGAGGGCACTCACCTGCGCTGGGGTGGGGATCTGCGTCGATACCACGTCCTGCGGGCATTGGCAGCCCGCCCCGATGCGATGGACGTCGACGGCTGGTCCGCCGCTCGCGTCAAAGATGCGCTCGCCAGCGTGCGGCGACGGCCGTGGCAAGCCAGGCCGCGACTCGCGGCAGCCACGATGCTGGCCGATGCGACCCTCGACCGGATCAGCGAAGGCGCGACACCCTTCGTCGTCGATTTCCACGATGACCCGGTCGCTCAGAACCGCGCGGTCGGGATCGAAGGTGACCCGGAATGGACGAACCGGATGACAGAGCGGAAGCGCCGAAACCTCGAGGCATTCCGATGGCAGGTCGTCCCGTCACGCAAGCTGGCGGAGCTCGCCGGGCTCGATCTCGATCGTACGATCGTGGCGGGCAACGGGACCGACACGTCGGTGATCCAACCACGACCTTGGCCGACCGAGCCAGCCATCGGTTTCATGTCCGGGGCCGCCCCAGCCCGAGGCATCGAGGCCCTCATTTCGGCAGCTCGCCTCGTGCGTTCGGCCGTGCCCGACCTGAAGCTGCTCCTCTGGCTGGCCGCGACCGGGTCGGCCAGCGAGGCCTATCTCGCGGCACTCCGGCTGGCTACCGCGGCAGACCCGTGGATCGAGTTCCTCGCCGCGCCCTATACGGAGATGGACGATCAACTGGGTCGAGCGACCGTCCAATGCATCCCGAATCCGCCGTCGCGCTACTGGGACTCCGTCTGCCCGATCAAGTTGTACGACTCGATGGCGAGCGGGCGCCCGGTCGTCGTTACCCCCCGAGTGGCGATGCGGGCCGAAGTCGAACGGAGCGAGGCCGGATTGACTGCCCCAGGGGACGCGCCCGAGGACCTTGCGAGCGCGGTCCTCCGATTGCTTGAGGACCAGGACCTTGCTCGCCACCTAGGTGAGAACGGGCGCCGAGCGGCGGTCGAGGAACATGACTGGCGGGAGATTTCCGAACGACTCGCCGCGACCCTGACGAAGCTCGATCGGTGACGCAGATCCCCGTGTAGGTGGCGGATCGTCCGGTCTTCAGGGCCCGATCCGGTCCAACCAGAATCGATGGTTCGAGTCGACGAGGATCGGATCCACGAGGATCGCGCCGGTCGGAGTCGGTCGGTCGACCTCGAAAATCCTGAACGCCGCTGGCGGACTGTCCCGATCGACGTCATGGAAGACCAGCTGGCCGATCCGTGGATAGCTCCCATCGCTCTGGATCGACGTCGCGACCGTCCCTGTCAACGCTGAAAGCGGCAACCGGAGATCGACCGCAATCTGTGGCACGGTCAGGATCGGGACCAGCAGGACGGCACGGGTCCCGGTCGGTCCGGTCGGGGACCCGTCAGCCGGCCACTCTCTCGCCTTGTCGGTTCTTGCTAGAGCGGCGTCGATCGGCGCGATCACGAGGGCGATGTCCCGATGAACGAGCCCATTCGCGACGATAGCTCGGCGCGTTGGAAGATCGATCGGGCCAAACGGTCGAACGGTCACGACCGCCACCAGGCCGCCAACGAGCGCCGTTGCCAGGGCTCGCCCGGTGCCTCGTCGAGCCATTCGGGTCGCGCGCTTGAGCAACGGCACGCTGACGTCCGCCAGGCCGATGCCCGCGGCCAACGTGGTGGCGAGGTCCGCGGGCGCGATGTACCGGTTCGAGACATAGATCCGCTCGACGGCAAGGAGGAGGATGAATGCGGCCACCCCCGGACCCAGGGCGACAAGCCCCGCGACCACATCCCATCGACGCCGGGCCACGAGGACAGCCAGTCCGACGAGCGCGAGCAGAACGAGGGCAGGCTCGGTCGCGTAGTGGCCGGCGATGAAGCGGAGCGCTCCCGAGACGCCGACCAGAGGCGTCCCCGCGGAGCCGAGAACAGGGACCTTCTCGGCGTAGAGCGGGTCTCCGGTCAGAAGCCAATCATGGGCGGCCTGAATCGGAAGCGCCAACAGCCCGAGGAGGATCGGAACGCGAGTCCGGAACGGCAGTGTCGGGAGTCCGCGCCGGTGTGCGATCAGCGCCCCGACGACGATCAGGCCACCTGCCAGCATCACGACGATCAGCGTCTCTGCCCGGGCTAATGCACCCGCGGCCAGCGCAATGCCAGCCCAGGCGAAATGGGGCCTGACTGACGTGACCATGAGACCGGCGATAGCCCAGCACAGGAGTGCCCACGAGACCGCGTAAGCGAGGTCGACATCCCGGAGCAGCTCCGCCGAGCCGATGAGGCCGACTGCAACGAATCCGGCTGCGACGGGTCCAGCGACTCTGTAGGCCAACGTCGCGGTCGCCGAGATCCCGCACGCATACGCCAATATCGCCAGCCAGGACACGATCCGCCAATCCGGGAGGATCGAGAAGGCAAGGCCATAGACACCGGTCAGAAGCGCCTTCGGCGTCGCCCCGACGAACGCATCAAGCGTGCGGCCCGCCGTGATGCGCTCGAAGTACAGGACCGAAGCCGCGGCGTCGTAGCCGGCAGTCCCAACGTGAAACGGCCTCACGATCAGTGCCGCAACGGCAAGGGAAAGCACGAACGCCGAACCCGCAACAGCAAGTTCAGGCATTCGTCTGACGCTCGCCTCGGGGCGCATCGGGGCAGGGTAGCAGGGAGCCACGCGATGATCCGACCTGATGCCGGCCGCTCGGGCTATCCTCTGGGCGGCTTGACGTCGAGGCAACCCGACATGCAGCCATGACCAGGTCTCCCGATCCGACACCGGAGTCAGCGTGACCGCGGACAATCGCGTATCGATCATCGGCCTCGGCTATGTCGGGTTGCCGCTCGCGATCGCCTTCGTCGAGGCGGGCCTCACCGTCGAAGGCGTGGACGCCCACGCCCCCCGCGTCGCCGAGCTGGCCGCGGGTCGCTCGCCGATCGACGACGTCCCGGACGATCGGCTGAAGTCCGCACTCGGTCGAGGTATGTCGGTCGTCGAGCCTGAGGGCGCCGACCTGGATGCCGCCGACGTGATCTTCGTCTGTGTCCCCACGCCGATCACGAAGTCGAAGGATCCTGACCTTGTGCCGGTGCTCAGCGCGGCCACGCTCATCCGTCAGCATCTTCGCGCCGGCCAACTCATCGTCCTCCAGTCGACGACGTTCCCGGGAACGACCAACGGCCCCTTCCGCGAGGAGCTCGAGCGCTCCGGGCTCGTCGCCGGCCGTGACTTCGATCTCGCCTTCGCCCCGGAGCGCGTCAATCCCGGCGATCCGGCATCCGCGTCAAAGGGCGTGCCGCGGCTTGTCGGGGCGACCTCACGTGCGGCGTCCAAACGGGCGGCCAGCCTGCTGAGCCAGATCAACGACGACGTTCGCGAGCTGTCGTCGCCCGACGCGGCGGAGCTGGCGAAGCTCCTCGAGAACGTCTTCCGGAACGTCAACATCGCCCTCGTCAACCAACTCGCACTCCTGTGCGAGCGGATGGGCATCGACGCCTGGGAGGTGATCGATGCTGCGGCGACCAAGCCCTTCGGGTTCATGCGGTTCACGCCCGGCCCGGGCGTCGGTGGCCATTGCATCCCGGTCGATCCCTACTACCTCGCCTGGCGAGCCCGGGAGTTTGACTTCATCGATCGCTTTGTCGAGCTCGCCGGCGACATCAACTTCGCGATGCCGCGACACGTCGTGGATCTCGTCGCCGAGGCGCTCAACGACCGAGGCAGGGCGTTGCGCGGCGCCCGAGTTGGGGTGATCGGAGTCGCTTTCAAGGCAAACGTCCGCGATGCCCGCAATTCGCCGGCCGCGGATGTCATCAGCGGGCTCCGCCAGCGGGGCGCGGATGTCGCCTATCACGACCCGCACGTGCCGACACTCCGGTCGGCCAGCGGCGAGGACCTCGCGTCGCTCGGTCTCGACGAGCTCCTCGCCGGCAGCGATGTGGTTGTTGTCGTCACGGCCCATCGTGCCGTCGATCTCGACCGGGTCTATCGCGACGCGGACCTCGTCGTCGATACCGTCAACAGCTCCGCCGGGCGTTCGGCACGCCAGCGGCAGGTCCTCCGGCTGGGCGCTGGCTGGAGCCCCGGCTGAGCAGCATCGTGCCGAGCCCGCGATCGGACCGTGCCACCCAGCGACAGGTCGACGCCACGAACCAAAGCCAAATCGCGAACCGGGAGCGCCGCCCAATCGCGATGGTTGTCCATTCCTATTACGACGAGGATCCGCGGGTCCGCCGCGAGGCTGAGTCACTCGTTGACGCCGGCTATGCGGTCGACGTGTTCGCCCTTCGTCGCGAGAACGATTCCTTCGATCAGCACGTCGCCGGCGTGCACATCCGCAGGCACGGCGTCCAACGCCACCAGGGAGCCGGGATCCGGGTCTACCTCCGCGAGTACCTGTCCTTCCTCGTCCGTGCCTCGTGGGCTCTGACACGCGCCCACCGTCGCCGTCACTACGGGCTGGTTCAGGTTCACAGTCTGCCCGACTTCCTCGCGTTCGCAGCCGTGCCCCTTCGGTTGACCGGGGTGCCACTCCTGCTCGATCTCCACGAAGCGATGCCCGAGTTCTTCCGGAGCCGCTTTCCACGAACCTCGAACGCGGTTCTCTACCGATTTCTCCTGATCCAGGAGCGGCTTTCGATTGCGGTCGCGACGGCGGTCGTGACGGTCAACGATGCGATGGCCGAGCGGCTCGTCGGCCTCGGCATTCGGCCGGACAAGGTCCACGTCGTCGTAAACCGGCCATCTCTTGCTCGCTTCGACCAGACCGCCCAGCCCACGCGGGCCTTTGCCGAGGATGGCTCGATCCGCGTCGTCTATGCCGGCGCCCTGACGCCGACCTACGAGCTCGACGTGGCGATCGACGCGATCGGCCGGCTCGCAACGGACCGGCGGGACCTGCCGCTCGTCTTCGACGTCTACGGCCGCGGCGACGCCGAGCGGGGACTTCGCGCCAAGGCCGAGCGTCTCGGGGTCGACGATCGCGTCCGCTTCCACGGGCGCATCCCAATCGAGGCAGTCCCGGCCGCCGTGGCTCGCGCCGATCTCGGCCTCGCCCCGACCCGTCTGGATCGATTCACCGACGTCAGCCTCTCGACGAAGGTCTTCGAATATGCGGCCATGGGCAAGCCGGTGGTGGCGGCCCGCCTGCCACTCGTCGAACGAACCTTCCCGCCCGGCACAGTCCGGACCTACGAGCCCGGCGACGCCGGCTCGCTGGCCGCCGCGATAGGCGCCATCTGCGATGACCCCGAGGGCCGATCGGCCGCGATCGCGGCGACCCTTGCGATTGTCCGCGAGCGTTCGTGGGAGCACGAAGCCGTTGGCTACATCCACCTCGTTGAGGAGCTCATGCGCGAGTGACCAAGGCCGGGAATGGTGCGGGGCCCCGGTACGCTACGATACCGCCCGTTCGGCGAGCGCCGA
>Ga0307312_10000158_pt1 | contig 27401 bp, 27 predicted proteins | sample ER_DNA_202_FD_194489 | JGI IMG/M metagenome (GOLD analysis project Ga0307312, IMG submission 194489) | Bulk soil microbial communities from the East River watershed near Crested Butte, Colorado, United States - ER_DNA_202 | ecosystem: Environmental > Terrestrial > Soil > Floodplain | place... | reverse complement strand
GTGCTGCCGACTGGCCCGAAGACGTTGGCTGCGTTTATTACGAGGCGTCGAATGCCACCGTCTTCATCGATCCACTCGTTGCCGGTGATCGGAAAGACGACCTGTGGGCCGAGTTCGACACTCGAGTCCAGCGCCATCGACTGCCGGTCCAAGTACTGCTCACTGCACCCTGGCACATGCGGAGCGCACCCGCCTTCGCGGAACGCTACGACGCGGCAGTCTGGGGATATCAAACCGGCGGTGGACCTGCGGGAGCGCTGCCAGCGGGGACGGAGCTCTTCGTTCCGGGAGGCGCCTCGGAAGGCCAGGTTGGGTTCTTCCTCCGACCGCACCGTGCGTTAGTCGTCGCTGAGGTTTTCATGGGCGTCGATGGCGGCCTACGAGTTTGCCCTTCTCCTGGCCTAATCGACGCGCATGCCTTCAACGAATCCCTACGCGGCCTTTTAGATCTCCCAATCGACCACGTCATCGTGTCCCATGGCGCGCCGGTGCTCCACAACGGACGGCGCCAGATCGCGGAGGCTCTTGGAGTCCATGTCTGAGTTCTGGACCGGAGAACTAAATGATGCGTACCGTTTCGACGCGCAGGTCCGCTTCTACGACACGACGCTGCGCGACGGCGAGCAGACCGTTGGCGTCGTCCTGAGCCCGGAGGACAAGCTCGAGCTGGCCCGCGGTCTCGACGAGCTCGGGATCGAGCGCATCGAAGCGGGCTTCCCGCGCGTCTCGAACGACGATTGGCGCGCGGTCGAGCTCATCCGCGACGCCGGCCTCAAGGCAGAGGTGTGGGGCTTTTCCCGCGCCGTGGATGCGGACGTGAAGGCCCTCGTCGAGCTCGGCGTCGGCGCGAGCGTGATCGAGTCGCCGATCTCGGACCTGAAGCTGGCGGCGCTCGGCGTCGATCGCGAGGCGATGCTCGAAAGGATCGTCTACGCGATCTCGTTTGCGGTCGAGCAGGGCGTGACCGTGGCGTTCTTCGGCGTCGACGGAACTCGCGCCGACCCGGCGTACTTCGAGACCGTCTACAAGACGGCGATCGAAGCGGGCGCACAGGAGGCAGTCGTCGTCGACACGATTGGGATCGCCAGCCCCGAAGCAGTTGCCGATCTCGTCGGGCGCACAAAGGAGTGGCTCGGCCCCGGGGTGCCGATTCACTTCCACGGGCACAACGACTTCGGTCTTGCCACCGCTGCAGCAATCGCCGCGGTACGTGCGGGTGCGAGCTGGATCCAGGGAACGGTCAACGGGATGGGGGAGCGCGCGGGCAACGCGAACCTTCCCGAGATCGCGTTGGCGTTGCGAGGGCTCTACGGCATTGACACGAACCTCCGCCTCGACAGGGCACGCGCCTTCTCAGAGCGGCTGCGCGAGCTCTCGGGCTACGAGCTCGAGCCGTTCAAGCCGCTCGTCGGCGACAACCTGTTCCGGCGTGAATCGGGCGCCGTCGCGAGCCAGTTCCACGATCCCCCGGCGATCGAGCCGTACTCGTCCGAGCTCGTTGCGGCAGAGCGCAGCATCGTGCTCGGCAAGAAGAGCGGCATCGACTCGATCCGTATCAAGGCCGAGGAGCTCGGGCTCGATCTGTCCGACGACGCGCAGCGCGATCTGCTCGTTCGCGTCAAGGAGCTCGGAACGAGCAAGTGCGGGCTCGTGACGGACGACGAGTTCCGCGAGCTCGCGCGTGGCTGACTATGACGCCGTCATCGTCGGCAGCGGGATCAACTCCCTCGCGTGCGCGGCGTTCCTGGCGCGCGCGGGCTGGCGCGTCGCGGTATTCGAACGGGAAGCGGAGCTGGGCGGCGCAGTCCGCACGGCCGAGCTGACCGAGCCGGGGTTTCACCACGACGTGTTCAGTGCCTGGCATCCGCTGTGGGTCGGAGGTCCCGCGCACGCCGAGCTCGGCCCTGATCTCACCGAGCAGGGACTGGAGTACCTGAACACCGACCATCCGACCGGGACGCTGTTCCCGGACGGCGAGAGCGCTTTCCTGACGACCGCCACCGACGCGAATGCGGCGGAGTTCGAACGGCACGCCGCGGGTGACGGCGACGCCTGGCGCGAGACGATCGCGAGCGTCGGCGCGCAGGCGGAGCTCGTGTTCGGCGTGCTCGGGACAGAGCTCTGGTCGACCGCCGGACTCAGCCTCGCAGCCAAGGCCTACCGCCGCCTGGGACGACGCGGGCTCGCGGAGTTCGGCGCCGAGGTCGTGCAGAGCAGTCGCGACTGGCTCACGACAACGTTCCGCTCGGAGCGGGCACACGGGCTACTCGCGCCTTGGGTCCTCCATACCGGCCTCGGCCCGGATGCGGCCGCGTCGGGATTCATGACCCGCGTGATCGCGTTTGCAATCGAAGCCGGCGGTATGCCGGTGCCACGCGGCGGCGGTGCGCGTCTCGTGGATGGGCTCGCTCGCCTGATCCGGCACCACGGTGGTGTTTGCGAGACCGGCCACGATGTGGAGAGAGTTCTCGTCAGGAACGGCCGTGCGACCGGAGTGCTCACAGGAGGCGAGGCCGTCGGAGCCGAGCGTGCCGTCATCTGCAACGTGACGCCCACGCAGCTCTACGGGCGCCTACTCGATCCTGCCGATGTGCCTGCCGATGTCGCCGAGGCGGGGAAACGCTTTCGCTTCGGTCGCTCGGAGATGCAGATCCACTTCGCCTTGTCGGAGCCGCCGCGCTGGGACGGCGACGACCGACTCGGCAGAACGGCGATCGTTCATCTCACGCCCGGGCTGGACGGCGTCTCGCGTGCGGTGAACGAGGCGGAACGCGGCTTGCTGCCTGCCGAGGCGACCGTCGTCGTCGGACAGCCCCTTACGGTCGACGACTCACGCGCGCCGGCCGGCAAGGGCATGCTCTGGATCCAGCTTCAGGAATTGCCCTGGCACGTCAAGGACGACGCGGCGGCAAAGCTCGACGTCGGCAACGGCACGTGGGACGAGTCTCTGCGCGAGCGCTACGCCGACCGTATCCAGGCTCGGATTGCGCGGCACGTTCCAAACCTGGAGTCCGCGCTCCTGCGTCGCGTCGTGCTTTCGCCTGCCGAGCTCCAGGCCGCCAACATCAACCTGGAGCGCGGCGACCCCTACTCCGGCTCGCTTGCGCTTGACCAGAACTTCCTCTGGCGTCCCTTCCCGCGTCAACCCGGGCACCACACTCCCGTCGACGGCCTCTTCCAGATCGGCGCCAGCACGTGGCCCGGCCCCGGCCTCGGCGCAGGCTCCGGGACGCTCGTGGCGAAGGCCCTCCTGCAGCCTCCGGCGGCGCAGCGGCTCGTCGGGCGCATCAGCGCGTTCCTGCGGCCGGGACAGGCATAGAATTACCTGCATCCGGCCGCGTTTCTCGATCTCGCAGATCACGACCCTGGCATCGACGTTCGCGGCGGATGTTCGCGCCTACGCAGCCGCCGGAGTCGACGGGATCGGCGTCTGGGAGATCAAGCTCTCGGATGGAGGTGACGCCGAGGCGCTCGAGCAGCTCGAGGCGAGCGGGCTCGGGTCGGCCGCGGCGATTCCAGCGGTGCCGTCGATCCTGCCGCTGCCGCTGATGGAAGGCCCCAATGAGCCCGAGCACCGGATCGAGGCGATCTGCGCGTCCCTACACCGCCTCGCGCCGTTCAAGCCCAGCGGAGTCGTTTGCCTCACAGGACCAGGTGCCGCTCGCGACACGGTCGTCGAAGGACTACGCACGATCGGGGAGGAAGCGGCGCGCGCCGGAGTCCGCGTCGGCCTGGAACCGATCAATCGCGTCGGCGGCGAGGACTGGACGATGATCTCCTCCGTCTCGGACGCGGTCGAGCTCCTTGAAGACGCCGATCGACCTGCGCTCGGCATCCAGTTCGACAGCTGGCATGTCTGGAACACGCCGGAGCTCGCCCGGGACGTCGAGCAGTATGCGGACCTTTTCGTGGGCGTTCACATCGCCGACTGGAGCGCTGGCACTCGCGGCTGGTGCGATCGTGTGCTGCCCGGCGACGGCGTCGCAGACCTCCCACGCATCCTGGGCGCGCTCGATGCCGCAGGCTGGGACGGCTACTACGACCTCGAGATCTTCTCCGACAACGGCACCTTTGGCAACGCCTGGCCCGACTCGTTGTGGAAAGTGCCTCCGGAAGAGCTCGCCCGACGGGGGAAAGAGGCGTTCGAGCGCCTCTGGGAGGCACGAATCCGAACGTCGCTTGACCAGGTATCGCCCGGTGCCGTGTAATCGACCAATGAGGACGACCCCAAGAGGAGGCAGTACATGAGAGCTCGAGGGAGGTGGGCGGTCGCCACGGCTGGGTTGCTGGCGCTCGTCCTGATCGGAAGCGCGCTCGCGGCGACGGCGGGGCACCGAGCCACACAGGCAAAGGCTCCGATCATCATCGGTTGGGCGTTCGACGGCAAGGGCGCGATGGCGCCGTTCGACGGGCCCGCACTTGCGGCTGCGCAGCTTCGCGTCGCCCAGGTCAACGCCAAGGGCGGTGTCAACGGACGGAAGCTCGAGATCCGGACGTGCGACACCCAGGGGAACGACCCAGCGACTGCCAAGGCGTGTGCGCTTCGGCTGCTCGGCCAGAAGGCCAACGTCCTCTTCACGACCTGTGACGTGGACTTCGCCGCGCCGGTAGTGAGAGCGGCGATCGACCGCGGTGTCCTGGCGATCGCGCCATGCATCGGCACGGACCAGATGGGACCGAAGCGCTTCGGCTCGAAGGGACGCCTGGCGTTCAGCTTCGGCAACGTCGCGCAGGACGAAGGCTCGGCGATGGCGCAGTATGCGTGGAGCAGGGGCTGGAAGTCGGCCGCGCTAGCGACAGACACCGTGATCGTCTACTTCAAGAACGTCGTCCAGGCTTTCGAGGTGCGCTTCAAGCAGCTCGGCGGCAAGATCGTTGCGAAGGAGAGCTACCAATCTCTCGGCGGCAACAACGTCCAGAATGCGGTCAGCCGTCTCAACAACGTCAAGGCGGACGTGATCGTCACGTCGACCGCAGGCGCGTTCGGAGCGTTGTCAACGTTGATCTCCGGATTGCGGTCGCTCGGGAACAACACGCCCATCATCAACTCCTGGGCCGGTGACGGCACGTACTGGCTACCGGCCAACCCGAAGGTGACGAACTACTGGTTCGTCACGTTCGCGTCGTGCTTCGGAGACGATCCAAGCGCGGCGGTCAACGCGCTTGCGAAAAAGGTCAAGGCAGGCACGGGCGGATTCATCACCGGGCCGTCCGCCATCGACGGTCTCGTCACAGCGATCAAGCGTGCGAACGGGTCGACCAAGGGCGCTGCGCTTGCCAAGGTGATGGAGCACTTCAAGAAGGTGCCCACCATCTCGGGCAACGTGAGCTTCTCAGCGAAATACCACACGGTGTTCGGGCGTCGCTACCGCGTGATCCGGATCCAGGACAACGTGCCGAAGGTCGTCGGCACGATCGTGGCCAAGGTCGTAGCGAAGATCTAGATCACTTGTCGCAAACGAACGGCGACGAAACGACGAGGAGGCCCGGGGACACACTCCGGGCCTCCTCCGTGTCGCGGTCCTTCGAGGGTGTGCATGCTTTGCGCGACGTCACCCTGGAGCTGAGGCGACGGGAGGTGGTGGGCCTGATCGGCCCGAACGGGGCCGGTAAGTCGACGCTCGTGAACGTCCTGAGCGGCTTCGACCGGCCCAGCGCCGGCACCGTGGAGCTGGAGGGGCGCGACGTCACGCGCTGGAGCCCGAGCCGGCGTGGACGGCACGGGCTGGCCAGAACCTTCCAGCACAGCCATGCCTTTCGATCCCTGTCCGTACAGGAGAACGTCGAAGTTGCAGCGCTCGGCGTCGGCGCGGTTGCCCGCGAGGCACGAAAGCGGGCCACGGAGCTGCTCGAGATGCTCGGCCTCACCGCTCATGCGGAGGCGCGAGCCGACACGCTCGCGCAAGGTGACGAGAGGCGTCTGGGCGTCGCGCGGGCCCTCGCGACGAACCCGCGCTTCGTCCTGCTCGACGAGCCGGCGGCCGGCCTGCCCGAGGCGGAGATTCCGGAGCTTGCCGACGCGGTCCGTTCGGTCCGGGACGAGCACGACGCGGGCGTGCTCCTGATCGACCACAACATGGCGCTGATCATGGAGATCTGCGACCGCATCTACGTGCTCGACCAGGGCCGCGCGCTCGCCGAAGGGACGCCGCAGGAGATTCGTCGCAATCTCGACGTCGCGGCGGCCTATCTTGGCGAGAGCGCGGTGCAGGAAGAAACATGACGGCACCGGCGCTCGCCGTCGAAGATCTCGAGGTCGTGCACGGGGCCGTGGTCGCGGTCCGGGGTCTTTCCTTCGAGGTCGGCCACGGTGAGATCGTCGGATTGATCGGGCCGAACGGGGCTGGAAAGTCGTCGACGCTACACGCGATCATGGGCGCGGTCCGTCCCGCGGGCGGGGACGTCCGTGTCAATGGGACCTCGGTTGTCGGCCGTCGGCCCGAGGACGTGGCGCGGCGGGGCGTCGCGCTCGTGCCAGAAGGGAGGCGCATCTTCGCCGAGTTGACCGTCGAGGAAAATCTCCGGCTCGGGCAGGCCGGGCGACGCAGTCGAGACGGCGTCGCCGAGGACGTGAGACAGGTCTACGACCTGTTTCCAGTCGTCGAGGAAGCCCGCCGCCGGAAGGCAGGAACGCTCTCCGGCGGTCAGCAGCAACAGCTTGCGATCGCGCGCGCGCTCGTAGCGGATCCAGAGATCCTGCTCCTCGACGAGCCGTCGCTCGGCCTCGCACCACGCGTGGTCGACCTGGTCTTCGACGCGCTAGCCGCGATCCGCGAGCGCGGCCTCGCGATCCTGCTCGTCGAGCAACGCGCGCAGCGGACTGTCGCGTTCGCAGACCGGTCGCACGTGCTCTCCAAGGGCAGGTTACGTCTGACCCTCGGGCCCGAATCGGCAGGAGACACCGACGCGCTCGTGAGCGCCTACCTCGCATGACGGTCGCCGTCCTGGGCATCGACTGGCAGACGCTCGCCGACGCGGTCGGCCTCGGCTCGATCTATGCACTCATGGCCGTCGGCATCGGTCTCGTCTTCGGCGTCCTGCGCCTCGTCAACTTTGCTTACGGACAGCTGGTGATGGCCGGCGCGTACGCGCTGGCATTCGCGTCCGAACGCGGGTGGCCTGTCTCCGTGGGCATCGCCCTCTGCTTCGCGGTGGTTCTCTTGCTCTCGTTCCTGATGGACCGCATCGTCTTCCGTCCCCTGCGCGCCCAATCGCCCGCCGTGATGCTCGTCACAACATTTGCAGTCGCGTTCCTGTTGCAGAGCATCGCCTTGCTCTGGTTCGGACCGCTCGGGAAGATCTCGGCATCGCTCGCGACGCTGAACCAGCCCGTGACGATCTCCGGGGTCGACATCCGCAAGATCGCGATCGTCGCGACGGTCTTGGCAGGCGCGTGCCTGCTGGTCCTGGTGCTGCTGCTCGGCCGCACCCGCATCGGGCTGCACATGCGTGCCGCGGCCATGGACTTTCGCACCGCCGAGTTGCTCGGCGTGCGGGCGGGCCGCGTGATCGGCGCCGCCGTGCTGATCTCAGGCCTGCTCGCCGCGGTCGTGGCGGTGATGCTCACCGTGCAGACGCCGCTCGTCACGCCGGACTTCGCCCTGCGGGACACGATCCTCGTCCTCGCGGGCGTCGTGCTAGGTGGCATGAACCGCCTCGTGCCCGCGACCCTCGGAGGGTTCGCGATCGGCTTCGCGTCCGGGCTGCTCGGCGGCGCACTTCCCACAGACCAGAGTCAGTACCTGCCTTCGTTCCTGTTCGCAGCGGTCATCCTCGTCCTCCTGATCCGACCTGGCGGGCTCTTCACGCGCGAGGGCCAGCAGGCGGTCGAACGGGTATGAGGCGCTTCGACCCGGGCCTCCAGCTGCTCGCGCCGATCGCGCTCGTCGCCGTCGCCGCGCTCGTCGGCACGATCGTCTCGACTTCGACGGAGACCTACGTGATCAACGCGCTCGTGAACGTCACGATCGTCGTCGCGCTCTACGTCTTCATCGGGAACTCGGGTGTCCTCTCGTTCGGCCACATCAGCTTCGTCGCGGTCGGGGCATGGGCGGCCGGTGTGCTCTCGATGCCGGTGGAGGAGAAGCCGGCGATCATGCCGAGCCTTGCGAGTCTCCTACGCAACCACACGATCGGGAACGTCTGGTCGCTTGCGCTCGCGGCCGCAGTCGGTGCTGCCTTCGCACTCGTCGTCGGCCTTCCGCTGATGCGCCTCTCCGGGCTCGCGGCTGGGATCGCGACCTTCGGCGTCCTCGAGATCACCCACAACGTCCTCCGCTACTGGGAGAAGATCGGGCCCGGGCTGAATACGTTCTCCGCGGTGCCGGAGACGACCGGGCTCCTGCAAGCCTCGCTCGGGGCCGTACTGGCCGTCATCGTGGCCTTCGCGTACAAGCGCAGCCGGTTCGGCCGACTCCTCAGCGCGACGCGCGAGGACGCGGTCGCGGCTCGCGCGGTCGGAGTCTCTGTGTACCGCCAGCGGCTGATCGCGTTCGTGCTTTCCGGCGCGTTGGCGGGGTTCGCCGGCGGCCTTTACGTCCACTTGCTCCCGGTGAACACCGAGTCCGTGTATCTCGACCTCACCTTCATCACTCTCGCGATGCTGGTCATCGGCGGGGCGACCAGCCTCTGGGGCGCAGTCGTCGGGGCGCTGGTTGTCAGCGCGGTCGACTCCTTCCTCGCCGAGGCAGAGAGTGGCATCCACGTCTTCGGTTACTCGATCGACCTGTGGGCCGGCACACGGATCGTGGTGGTCGGGGCCCTGATGGCCCTCGTGCTGATCCTGCGCCCGGAAGGGCTCACCGGCGGCCGGGAGCTCTCGTTTCGGCAGCGCCGGCCCCTACGCGTTCTGACAAAGTTCGCGAAATGACCGATCCGAAGTTCGCACAGCTGAGAGAGCGGCTCGCCGAGACCCAGGACCTGACGAAGGCCGCCACCCTCCTGTTCTGGGATCAGCGCGTGATGATGCCGCCGGGTGGCTCGGCGGCCCGTGCCGAGGCGATCGCGACCGTCACACGCCTGGCGCAGGAGCGCTTCGTCACCGACGACATCGGCCGGCTCCTCGAAGACCTGCGCAGCCTCGAGAAGGGCTCGGACTACGACTCCTTCGAGGCGAGTTTGATTCGCGTTACGCGCCGCGACTACGAGAAGGCCACGCGGGTCCCGCCGGAGCTCGTCGGGGAGATAAATCGCGCCTCAGCGCTTGGTCTTTCCGCCTGGGGACCGGCGAGGGAAGAGTCGAACTTCGAAGCCCTGAGACCGTATCTCGAGAAGAACCTGGAGCTGCGCCATCGCTACATCGAGTGCTTCGACCCGCCGGACGAAATGTACGACGTCCTCCTCGACAACTTCGAGCCGAACATGAAGACGGCGGAGGTGCGGGAGATCTTCGACCGGCTCAAAGAGGAGCTGGTGCCGCTCATCAGCGAGATCGCCGAGGCCGGTGAGATCGACGACTCGTTCCTCCAGGGCGAGTTCGACCAGGATGCGCAACGAGCTTTCAGCCTCGACGTGCTCCGACGCTTCGGCTACACGGAGGACGAATGGCGGCTCGACCAGACGCCCCACCCGTTCATGACGACTCCGGGGCATGGCGACATTCGCCTGACCACGAACTTCCGCCCGGACGACCTCAGCTCGCTCTTCGCGACCATGCACGAATTCGGCCACGGCGTCTACGAATGGGGAGTCGACGAGTCACTCGCCGGGACGCCGCTCGCCTCCGGCGTGTCGCTCGGCCTGCACGAGTCTCAGAGCAGGACCTGGGAGAACCTCGTCGGGCGGAGCCGTTCGTTCTGGCGGTACTTCTATCCGCGACTGCAGGAGACCTTCCGGTCCCAGCTCGGGTCAGTAGACGAGGAGGCGTTCTACCGCGCCGTGAACAAGGTGCAGCCGTCCCTCATCCGCATCGACGCGGACGAGGTGACCTACAACATGCACATCATCCTCCGCTTCGAGCTCGAGCAGGACCTGATCGAGGGCCGCATCACGGCCGCAGACCTACCCGAGGCCTGGAACACGAAGATGCACGAGTATCTCGGGGTCGACGTTCCCGACGACGCACGCGGCGTGCTCCAGGACATGCACTGGGCGGCGGGCGGATTCGGGTACTTCCCGACCTACTCGCTCGGCAACGTGATCTCCGTGCAAATCTGGGAGCGGACGAAGGAGGACCTGGGCGATTTCGACGAGCGCTTCGAGCGGGGCGAGTTCGGCGAGCTGCGCGAATGGCTGCGCGAGCACCTCTATCGGCTGGGTCGCAAGTTCACACCGCAGGAGACGATCCAGCGCGTCACCGGGAGCCCGATCGACGCGAAGCCGTACGTGCGCTACCTGCGCGCGAAGCTCGCCCCCCAGGCCGTTTGACGGTCGCCACCGAATCGCCACAGCTCGAGCGGTTGAAAGCCGTCCTCTCCGAGATCGCGGATCTCTCTCACGCGCAACAGATCCTCGCATGGGACGCACGCGTGTCGATGCCTCGCGCAGGCGCCAAGGCCCGTGCGGACGTCGCGTCGACCCTCACGCAACTCGCGCACGGGCGCTTCGTCTCCGACGAAGTCGGGACACTGTTGGCCGAGCTGGACGCCGCCGGGCACGACCCCGAGTCGGTCGAAGGCGCGTTGATCCGGGTGACAAGGCGCGACTGGGAGCGCGCGAGCCGGATCCCGTCGGAGCTCGCCGGCGAGCTGGTGCAGGCCAGCGGCGTCGCGGTGGCCGCTTGGGACAAGGCGAAAGCCGCGTCCGACTTCGAGTCCTTCAAGCCGCATCTCGAGCGCCAGCTCGAGCTCAAACGCCGCTACATCGAGTGCTTTCCCGAGACGGACGATTTCTACGACGTTCTCCTCGACGAATACGAGGAGGGTATGACGACTGCGCAGGTCGAGGCGATCTTCGGTCGGCTGAAAGGAGAGCTCGTGCAGCTCGTCGACCGGCATCGGGGGGATCCCGTCGAGGACATCCCGGGCCCGTTTGCGGTCGAACGGCAGCGAGAGGCGGGACAGCGGGTACTGGACGCGTTCGGCTACGACCCCGAGTCCTGGCGGCTCGACGAGACGCCGCACCCGTTCGCCGCCAAGCCGGGCGCCGGCGACATCCGTCTGACGACACATACGGATCAGCGGGATCTCACGTCGCTCTTTTCGACGATGCACGAGTTCGGGCACGGCGTCTACGAGTTCGACGTCGATCCTTCCTTCGCACGGACACCGCTCGGCCGCGGGACCTCGAGCGCGATCCACGAATCGCAGAGCCGGACGTGGGAGAACCTCGTCGGCCGGAGCCGGGGCTTCTGGCAATGGTTCTACCCGCAGCTCCAGGCTCTGTTTCCCGACTCACTCGGCGGTGTCGACCAAGTGTCGTTCGTTCGCTCGGTGAGCGCCGTGCGTCCCGGGCTGATCCGCGGCGATGCCGACGAGGTGACTTACGGGCTCCACATCATCCTGCGGTTCGAGCTCGAACGGGAGCTACTCGCGGGCACCGTGGCGGTGAGTGATCTGCCGGAGGTCTGGAATGCGCGTATGAACGAATTTCTCGGCGTCGACGTTCCGGACGACGCACACGGAGTGCTCCAGGACATGCACTGGTCGGTCGGGCTGTTCGGGTACTTCCCGACCTACCAGCTCGGGAACGTGATCTCGGTGCAGATCTGGGACCGTGCGCGTGCGGAGCTCGGAGACCTCGAGGAGCAGTTCTCCCGCGGCGAGTTCGCTCCGCTACGCGAGTGGTTGCACGAGCAGATCTACCGCCACGGCAGTCGATACGCGCCCTCGGAGCTGCTGCGACGCGTGACCGGATCCGGCATCGATCCCGAGCCGTACCTGAAGTACCTGCACGCCAAGTTCGCGTGAGAGTCTGCGTCATCGGTGCAGGCGCCATCGGCAGCCTCTTTGCTGCGCATCTGGCAACGGTCGCCGACGTGCTCGTACTCACGCGCCGTCAAGAGCACGCGCACGAGCTGAACGATCGAGGGCTCCGGGTCAGCGGGCGACACGACTTCACGGCGCGTATGACAGCGGCGGCGGATCCACGCGAGCTGCCGGACTTCGACGTGGGCATCATCGCGACGAAGGCGACCGGTCTAGAAGCCGCGGCCGAGTCCCTGGCCGGCCGGTTCGCAGGTGCGACGATCGTCACGGTTCAGAACGGTCTCGGTGCTGAGGAGGTCGTTCGCCGCCACGGGGACTGGCACCAGATCTCCGCGGTGACTTTCATGAGCGGGACGAAGCACTCCGACACGCATGTCGAGTACATCCTCGATACGCCGACGTGGCTGGGGCCTTACGGCGAGACGCCGTATGAACAGGTGCAGAAGCTGGCGCAGCTGCTCGTCGACTCGGGGCTCGAGGCGGAGGCCCTGCCGGACCTGCGCCCGGCGCAATGGTCGAAGCTGATCTTCAATGCCACCGTCAACGGTGTCGCTGCCTTGACCGGGCTCCCACACGATGAGCATTTCGCCGCAGAGGACGTCGAGTCTGATCTCGGCCACCTCGTCCACGCGCTCGTCGACGAAGGCAAGCTCGTCGCTGCAGCAGCAGGTGTCGAGCTGCACGACGATCCCTGGGAGATGAACGTCCTCGCCACCAGGCGCGGGAGCGCGCACTATCCATCGATGCTCGAGGACGTCGAAGCGCGGCGACCGACCGAGGTGGAGTTGATCAACGGCGCGCTCGTTCGAGAGGCGGAGCGTCATGGAGTGGACGCTCGGTTGCAGAACGCTGTTTACCGCCTCGTCGCGGCCAGAGAGGCGTCCTACTCATGAGGGTGTGCGTCGCGGGCTGCGGAGCAGTCGGCTCGCTCTTTGCCGCCAATCTCGCCCGGCTCGAGGACGTCGAGGTCTGGGCCTACGATCTCTTCGAGGAACACGTGGAGGCGATCAACCGCGCTGGGCTCCGGCTCAGCGGTGCAGGCGACGTGCTCGGCCGACTCACGGCGACCTCCGATCCGGCCGCGATCCCGGCATGTGACTTCGGCATCGTGGCGACCAAGGCGATGCACACGGCCGCTGCGGTCGAAGCGACGGCGGCTGCGTTCGCGGGCGGGTGCGTGGCGACCGTCCAGAATGGCCTTGGTAACGAGGAAGCAATTGCAAAATACGCCGAGCGCGTGATTCGGGGCACGACCTTCCCGGCCGGCAAGCTCGTCGAGCCGGGCCACGTCCAGTGGGACGTCAAGGGCGACACGACACTCGGGCCTTTCGAGCCGCAACCAGCGCCCCTCGCCGAGATCGAGCGGTTGGCCCAGGCGTGCACCCGGGCGGGGATGCCGACGGCTGCGGTGCGAGACGCGCGTGGCCCCCAGTGGCGGAAGGTGATCTTCAACGCGGCCACAAATCCGGTCGGCGCGCTCACGCGACTGACGCACGGCCGCGTTTGCGAGGACCCCGAGCTTCGGCGGCTCGTCACCGGCCTCGTCGACGAGGGTAAGGCCGTCGCCGCTGCGCAGGGAATCGAGCTCGATGCCGACCCGGAGGAGCTGATCGACCACGCCGCGAAGCCGGAGGTCGCCTACGACCACAAGGCGTCGATGCTGCAGGACGTCGAAGCACGCCGCCCGACGGAGATCGACTACCTCAACGGCGGCATCGTCCGCTTCGGTCGGGAACACAGCGTTCCGACACCGCTGAACCGCGCGATCTGGTCGCTCGTGAAAGGGTTGGAGCAGTCATGGTGAGCCGTGAGGAGATCGACCGCCGCTACCGGCTCGTCCGTGAAGCGATGGCAGAGCAGCACCTGGATGCCGTCCTCATCTGCGGCTCCGAGTACACCGGCTTCGAGGGCGCGGTCACATACATGTCCGGCTTCGTGATCGTGCACCGCTACGCGTACGTGTTGCTGCCACGAGAGGACAACCCGACGATCATCTTCCCGGCCGAGGCGCGCTACGTGGGGGAGCATGGAACGTCGTGGATCGAGGACCAGGTCTTCGTGGAGCGACCCGGGACCTACATCGGCGACCGGTTGGCTGCCCAGCGTGTGGGCGTGTACGGGCTCGACTACGTCATGGCCGTCCGGGACTTCGAGGCGACACACCTGCGCGTGGAGTTCGTTCCGTTCGACGTCGAGTTCGACCTGGCTCGCGCGGTCAAGAGCGCCGAGGAGATCGACTCCGTCCGCGACTCGGTACGTATCAATACCGAGGGCTTCTGGGCGTTCCTGGAGGCGTACTGCCCGGGCAAGTCGGCAGCGGAAGTGCTTGCGCCCGCAGAACGGCTCTTCGTCGAGGAAGGCTGTGGCCGGCTGACCATGAACATGGTCCTCGTCGGGGCCGAGTTCGCGCTTGCACGGAAGCACACGATTCTCGGCGAGTTCTGCATCCCGTCGCTCGAGATCGCCGGACCGGGCGGCCACTGGGTGGAGGTGTCGCGCGCACTCGGGGAGCGGAACGCGGAGGTGAGCCGAATGCTGGAGGCCTACGAGGAGTACTTCGAAACAGCGAAGTCGGTTCTGCGTCCAGGCGCGACAGCTCACGACGTGCACCGCGCGGTCTCGAAGGGCTTCACCGACCGCGGCTATCACCTCGGTCACGTGACCGGGCACTCGATCGGCATGACGATGATCGAGCATCCGAAGATCGGCGAGGGAGTCGAGACAGAGCTGCGCGAGAACATGGTGTTCTCGATGCACCCGCACGTCATCGCGGACAACGGTGTCGACTGTCTCTACATGCAGGACACGTGGCTCGTCACCGCCGACGGAGGCGAGCCGCTCGCGGGACTGCCGATGCGCATCTTCGGCGCCGGGGAGACCCGGGGTTGACCCACTTCGGCGTGGATGCGGCCGCTCGACTCCTTTAGTGCAGAACTAGTGACTACAGCGGCAGATCGTCTCGCCGAGCACGGAGCGCTCCAGCTTCAGGCCGCAGCGTCCGCAGAGTGGCGGCGCGATCTGGGCCTGCACGAGTAGCGCCCGCATGAGGCTGGCCCAAAGAGCCATGTAAGGAAGGAGAAGCTGGCCGCTCATGCCATTCCTTATCGGCGCAAAGGCCGCCCGGGTTTAGCGCACGATCACGAGCTGGGTCATCCGGGCGGGATGCAGAGAACAGAAGAGGCGGTACGTCCCACGATGGGTGAACCGGTACTTGAACGTGCCGCTGCGCATGCTCGGTGATGCGAACCCCGCCGGACCGCTCGCAAGAGTCACGTCGTGGTCGACACCGCCGCGGAAGCGCCAGGTAAAGGTCGATCCTCGCCGCAGCGAGACGCGTTGGGCGCCGAAGGCGTAGTCGCCGACCCAGGTACTGTGGAGTCCTCGGCGGAGCGGTCCCGCGGGGTTCTTGAGCAGCTCGACCTTGACGCGCTCGGCCGTGGAGGGCGCCGGCATCGTGGAGGAGTACGCAGCGCAGGACGAAGGGGCGCCGGGTGCGAGGTAGAGGATCATGATCCCCATAACGCGGACATGGGGACGGGAGTTGTCGTAGGTCGCAGTGAGCCGCAACGTGTCACCCCCACGCACGGGCCTGCCTGCAGGATCCGCGAAGCCGGTCATGTGCAGTGGCCCCGGCTCGTGCAGGACGGGTCGCGGGAAGACAAGGCCCCACGTCGGATACGACGTGAACAACGACCCGCAACTCGTGTCGCTCACGTCCAGCGAAACACCGCCACCGTGGAGATGGCCGCCGGCGGCGACGAACCGGCCGCTCTCAGGCATCTTGAAGTCGGCGGTGCGCGCGACAGTCGCGCCGGGTTTTCCTGTCCCGGCCACGCTGAAGACGGGATCGGCGCGGCAGTTCTTGACGTCGAGCCAGACCGGCTTGACCGCCGTGAGCGGCTCGCCGGTCACGTAGCGGACGGTGTAACGGATCTTCACCACCATGGTGTGCGGGTGGTGGTTCATGAGCATGTAGAGCAGACCCCAGGTGTCCTGACCGCGGTTGGGGTAGCCATAGCCCTCCGGGAGCGACAAGGCGAAGTGCTCCTCGCCTTCGGCATAGAACCGCTCGGCCCGCAGGTCCGAAATGTCGCCCGAGTAGTCTTCGATCGCCCCGCAGGTGTAGTCCGGGACGCCCACCTTGGCGAAGACGACGTGGTGGAGCATCACGTCCTGCATCGGCACCGGATTCCCGAGCACGTCGACGACTTCCGCGCTCATGCCGACGACGTACCCGTCGACCTTCGGCGAAGGGGCGAGGCGAACTCCTCGTGCCACCTCGAAGGCTGTTACGGTGATCGGTGACGTCTCGAGGACGACCGTCTCGGCGCTTGCCGCGGCTCGGCCGGGGAGGACGAGCGCGGCCAGACCCGCCACGAGGAGCAGGCACAGGGCTAGGCGCACGGAACGAATGTACCACTGGGTCGGCCGGGTAGAATGAGCGCGTGGGCTGGTTGATGATCGCCCTGCTACTCGGCACCGCTGCGGCCGTCATCGGCGCGGAATGGCCACGGCTTTCCGGCCGATTCGGACGCGAGGCGCGGCATCGCCGTGAGCGCATGCACCGTAAGAGCCAACTCAAGCTGCTCCGAACGGAGACCGAGGAGTTCGCGGCGAGCGTCGAGCGGGACCTCAATGAGCTCCCGACGATCGAGGAAACCGATCGGAAGCGGTAGGACCCTTTAGGGCCGCACGAAGGTCGTCCGCAGAGTCCGGGTGTTCGGCAGGATGCGCGCGACGTTCTCCATGTTCTTCGTCTCCTGGTAGTCGGAGACGGTGAAGGTCAATGCATGACGCCCGCGTGCAAGGTCGGCAACCGGCAGCCGAGCTCGGCCTGACGCATACGAGGCCTCGACGAACTCGCCGTCGATCCGCGCCTGGACCGATAGTGGGTCGATCCCCGAGCCGCGGTCGCTGACGGCGAGGTCCAGGAACTGGTTGCGAACGCCGAGCATCCGGACGGAGGGAGCCTGGACGTCGCCCCGCCAGAAGCGAAAGCGGAAAGAGCCGGAGCGCGCGCCGCGCGGCGTGTCGAAGACGACGTCGTACACGCCTGGAGCGGGGAGGACCACGCCGGCGACGAGCCTGTGACGGCCGTAGCTGCTGCGGTACGGATTCTGGTCGAACGGCAGGGCCGTATATCCCGCGAGGCGGTTCTCGTCCCCGCCGCGGACGATGCGCGGCTCGACGCCGACACCGCGGTTGCGTGCGATCACTGCCACGCCGAAGTTCGCGATCCGACCCCGGATGTGGATTCGGTACACGACTTCGCGTCCGGTGAGGCGGACCGGGAAAGCGGCGTGGCCGGACGGGACGTCGGGATACCGATACGACGACACGCGCGCTACGCCCCGCGTAGTGTCTGCCGCGTACTCACCGGGACGCATGAGCGCAACGTGTCGCTCGAGCCGAAGCCGAGGCCGCTCGACTCGAAACCAGAAAGGGATCCTGCGCCTCGTACCCTCCCGTGAGAGAATGACGAACCCGGTCAGGTCACCCTCAGGTGCGTTGCGAGGAACGACCACTCGAACCGTGAGGCGCCCGGGCACCGTCGTCTGAGCCGGTAGCGAGAGCCTCGCCCCGGGAAGGCTGGCGGCGACGGTCCAGACTCCTGCGCCGTCCCCTGCGTCGGCGAGGACAGCAGTGCGTCGAGCGGTCGCGCCAGGTCTGAGCAACCCGAACGAGAGGTTTGTCGGGCTCGCGAACACGAGCGGCTGATCGGCATGAACGAGATCGATTCGTCCGCCGCCCTCGCGCAGAGGATTGACCTCGGCCGTACTGCCGTTGTGTACGGGGACGCCCGTGAGCACGAGTGCTGACTTGATCTGGGCAGGCGTCCAGGTCGGATGACGCTGGCGCAGAACCGCCGCGGCACCGGCGACGTGCGGTGCCGACATGCTGGTCCCGCTCATCTCGACGAAGCCGCCGCCTGGTGCGGCGGAGAGCACGCTCTCTCCCGGTGCTGTCACGTCGGGCTTGTAGGTGAGCGAATAGGGGGTCGGCCCGGCGGACGAGAAGTCCGCAACGTTGTCCACGTCCGGGCTGCCGTGGCCGCCGCTCGAGGCTGCGACGGAGATCACCTTTGCAGCGTTCGCCGGTGAGGTGATCGACCCGACGCCGAATTCCGCGAAATCGTTGCCGGCCGAGACCGACGAGACGACGCCGGCGTCGGCAGCCGCATTCAGCGCTCTCGCGACGACGTCGCGGCTCGGCTCGATCTCGGTCTCGCCGAGGGAGAGGTTGATGACGTCCATGCCGTCGCGCACCGCCATCTCGATCGCGGCGGCGAGCTCAGGCGAATTGCCGTTCGCGCCGAACTGACTCGGGACGCCGAGGGCTTTGTAGTTGCCGAGGTACGCGCGCGGGGCGATCCCTGAGAGGCGCAGACCGGTCCGCGTGGGCGTGTTGTTGTTCCCCGCCGCTATGCCGGCGACATGGATGCCGTGGTCGGAGAGATCGGGGTCGAACGGGAGCTTTGCGTTCGCGTATGCCGGCGTCGCCGGAGCGAACGCTCGAGCGACGATCACCTTGGGCGTCGTGTACGCGGTCTGACCCTTGGGAAAGCCCGCCGGATAGGTGTAACCCGCCGGAGCGAAGAAGGGGTGTGTCTGGTCGATCCCGTCGTCGACGATCGCGATCTTCATTCCCTGTCCGGCAGTCGCGAGCGTCGGGCCCCAGACGGTTGGCGCCCCGATGAGCTGCGGCGTCCTGTCGAGCAGCGTGTGGTACCCGATACTCGGCCAAACCCGAGCTCCGGCTGTCCGGGAAAGCTTCGCGAGCTGCGAGCGCGGGACGACGACGGCAAAGCCGTTGAGCACGACACCGAAGCGCCAGCGCACCTTGGCTTCCGGAATTCTGGTGCGGATCCGGGTTTGCAGCACAAGTTGCGCGGAGTCGAGCCGCTGCAGGTAGTCGCGACTCGCGGGCGCGCGCAACAGCAGTCGATTCGGCCGGGCGAACGAGGAGAAGGCGAGTGTTCCCTGGTGGGCGAACACCTCGGCGAGTGGCGGCGCCTTCAGCGTCACGAGCACCTCGACGTTCCGCTCGACGTTCCCGGCGCGAGCGGCAGGAGCGAGCAAGAGCGCGAAAAGTCCGCAGATCAGGAGACCCCGTCTCAGGTTCGAGATCGTACGGCCAAAGCCGGGTCCGCGGCGGGAGTTGGCGTGCGACGAGCCTGGCTAAACTGTCCGTCCGCGCGGATGTGGCGGAATTGGTAGACGCGCACGGTTCAGGTCCGTGTGGGGGAAACCCCGTGGAGGTTCAAGTCCTCTCATCCGCATCGACGATCTCGGTGGTCCGGTGCCCAATCCGTACATCCGCCTCGGGCGACCGAGATTGGGATATGGGTTAACGGGTCGTCAAGACAAGCAAGCCGGAGGTGCGACAGCCTCGTTACGGATCACCTGAAGCCAACTTCTTGTAGATCACCCTGTAGCCGCTGATCGGATTGTTCCCGGTGACTTGAAGTGACCAGTGCTTGCCTTTTCGCCCCGCCTCGTGCGCCCACCCTGCTTCGATTTCGCGCAAGAACGCCTGGCAATCGGGCGGGGGCCAGGGTTTGTAGTCCGGAGGGAGAGGTTCCGGCTTATCGGCCATTGCTTGCCTCCTTGGTTGGAGTTTGGCCAAGACTTAGTGCCGCGAGCGTAACTCGGTTCGGCTAGGGCGCGTCCTCTCATCCGCATTCGCCCCCAGCAACGACCCGCAGTAACATCGGAGCTTGATGCTGCGTCGGGGACTGGGGGTAGCGGCCATCCTGCTCGTCTTTGCCGCGCCTGCGCGAGCCGGGACGCTGGGACTCGCCGAGGTGCGCGCTGCAGACGGGACGTTGATCGGCAAGGCCGGGGTGGGGGCCTACTCCTACCCGGCCGACGGGTCGATTCTCAGGATCGGCTCCTCTCGGGTCACGGCGGCACGCGTCGAGTTACGCAACGTGTCGATGTTCAACGGGCGGATCACCGTCCGCCGCATCGTCGCGCCGTCCCGCGGGCTCGAGGGCGCCAGAATCGACGGCCTAGTCGTCGACGGAACGGGTTTTGTCGTCGGCCCGAATGCGATCATTCCGCTCGACGGCGGCAGCTACCTCGTCGCGCTGCAGGAGGCGGTCTCGCCCGGGAGGTCGGGTTCCGGCCTCGTCGCGTTGCGCGCGTTCGTCTCCGATCCCTCACTCGGCCTGGCGCCCGGAACGCAGCTGCTCGTCGGCCTCGCCCGCGCAGCTCACCCGGACTCTGCGACCAGCCGCGCGGCTGCGGTGTTGGGGCTCCCTCAGCTTCCGGCCGCCCAGGCGTCGATGGCGGGCGTGCCGACGTTCCTCCAGCCGGACATCCTGCCGCCGACCAACACGCTCGGCGGTCAGGCGGTCGCGCTCGCCTATCGCTACCTCGGCATCCCGTACGTCTGGGGCGGCGAGTCGCCGTCGGGCTTCGACTGCTCAGGCCTGACGATGTACGTCTACGGGCAGCTCGGGATCAAGCTCGGCCACTACACCGGCTTCCAGTACTACGCGGGATTGCGTGTTCCGCGCGACCAGTTGCAGCCTGGCGACCTCGTCTTCTTCCACGCCAACTCCGCCGGCGTTCCGCAGCACGAGGGGATGTACATCGGAAACGGATCCTTCATCCATGCCCCACAGACGGGTGACGTCGTGAAGATCTCGAGCCTCTTCGAGACGCGGTACGCACTTGCCTATGTCGGCGCGGTCCGGCCCTACGCCGCCGGCGACTCGCCCTCGTCGCTCTCGACCTGGACCTCGGTGTCCGGGTAGAGCACGCGCCAGACCCGAAGATAGATCTCGAGCTCCTCGCGCGCCGAGGAGCCCGCCGGTAGGTCGACTTCGAGCTGGCCGGGTCCGGCCACGATCGCCGCCTGGCCCAGACTCCGCAGGAAGTTCGCCAGACGGTCCGTGTAGCCGGGGTCGTTGAGGCGAAGCTGCATGGGCCGCCACACCGAGCGTCCCACGCATCCATCCCGCGAGGATCACCCGACGGAGGGACAGCTCGTCCCTCTCTCGGGTGAACTTCTAGGACAACGAGTCGAGCACCTCCGACGCGTGCCCCGCAGGCTTGATCCCCATCATCGCTCGGGCGACGTTGCCTTCGGGATCGATGACGAACGTCGAGCGGTTGATGCCCATGTACTTCTTGCCGGCAAAGTTTCTCTCTCCCCAGACGCCGTACTTCTCCGCGACCTCATGGTTCGGGTCGGCAAGGAGCGTGAAGGGGAGCTCGTGCTTCGTCTTGAACTTCTCGTGGGAGGCGACATCGTCCGGGCTGACGCCGAGCACTTCCGCGTTGCGGTCCCGGAACACGTCGTAGGCGTCGCGGAACTCGCAGGCCTCGGTCGTGCAGCCGGGCGTATCGTCCTTGGGATAGAAGTACAGAACGACCGCTCGGCCGCGAAGGTCCGAGAGCTTGACCGTCTCGCCGGCATCGCTCTGGAGCTCGAAGTCGGGGGCAGGCTTGCCTTCCTCGATCACGGTAGATCCTCTCTGTAGGGTGCGCTCGCGATGCTAACGGTGCACCACGCGCTGGCATTCCTCGTGATCGGTGTCTGTCTACTCGCGACGGTCCTTGCGCTCGTGGCCTATCGCAGGCGCGGCGGCGCAGGTGCCCTGGTGTCGCACCTGCTGGCACTGGCCCAGACGCTGATCGTGGCGCAGGTCGCCGTCGGCCTGCTACTCCTGGCCGACCACCGCCGCGCGGACAAGAGCGTGCATTACATGTACGGCAGTCTCGCCCTGCTCGCCGTGGCCTGGCCCTGGCTCTATGCGCCGCCGGATCCGCGCCGCCGGCTGGCGTGGTTCGCTGGGGCTACCCTGTTGGCAGCCGTACTGGCCCTCCGCGCCTACATGACCGCCTAGGAGTAATGCCAAAGTTCCTCTCAGATCGACCGACGCTCCGCGGCTTCCTGATCATCGGGCTGATCGCGCTCGTTGTCGTCGCGCTGAACCAGTACACCGCTCTGCTCGCAATCGCGATGTTGCTGCGGATCGCGTTCTTCCTTGCCGTGGCTTTCTTCGTCTATCTGATGTGGCGAGAGCGCCGCGGCGAGATCGACAGCTGGTCGACCCGCGAGCGGGTGGTCTTCTACGGCTCGGCGCTCCTGATCGTGGTGGCGATCGGCCTCTACTTCTGGCACGGCTTGCCCGGCTACGAGCAACTCGGCTTCCTGGGCGTCCTGGTCGGCGCCGGTTACGCGATGTTCCGGGTCTGGCGCGGGCGGCACTCCTATTCGTAGAGCGGAAGGCTTGAGGGGACCCCCCACCAGACCGATTCGAGTCCGGTGACCCTGAAGCGACTCCTCCGGCCGCAGCCGCATCTCGATCGGGACCCGGCCCAGCATGCGCTGCTCGTCGGGATCGGCGCTGCTCTGGCGCTCGGCGCCACGGTAGGCATCGCCTGGGCTGCCGGGTTCTCGCACGTGGTGCACGAGCTGGGTCATTTCGACCCGATCTGGCTGCCGGTCGCCTTCGGCATGGAGCTCGCGGCGTACCTCGGGTACGTCGTCGCGTACCGCGAGGTGGCGCGCGTGGAGGGTGGTCCGCGGCTCGGGCTCGGACGTGCGGGCGCGATCGTCGCCGCTGGTTTCGGTGTGTTCGTGATCCGTGGGGGATTCGTCGTCGACAGGCAGGCGCTCGAGTCAGCCGGACTGGATCCGCGCCAGGCGAAGGCGCGCGTCCTCGGGCTCGGGGCACTCGAGTACGCGATTCTGGCGCCCGCAGCGGCTCTGGCCGCAGTCGTTCTCCTCGCGCGGGGGTCGACGCATCCGAGCCTCGGTTTTACGCTGCCCTGGGTCATCGCCGTGCCCCTCGGGTTCGCGGCCGCCTTCGCTGCACTGACAGTTCGTCACCGCGTGGGAGAAGAGGGTCGCTGGCGCTCCGCGTTACGACAGGCGCTCGACGCGGTCAACATGCTCAAGAAGCTCGCCGTGCAGGGAGCGGAATACGGCGGCGCCTTCGTCGGCACGACGCTCTACTGGGTCGGCGACGTCGGCTGTCTCTGGGCGTGCCTGCGTGCATTCCATGATTCGCCGGATCTTGCGGCGCTCGTGATCGGCTACGCCACGGGCTATGCACTCACCCGGCGCACGCTTCCACTCGGTGGTGCGGGCTCGGTGGAAGCGCTCGTGTCCTTTGCGCTGGCCTGGACAGGCATTCCTCTCGCCAAGGCGGTCCTCGCCGTCTGCGCCTACAGGATCTTCAACCTCTGGCTGCCCTTGCTGCCGGCGGTCATCGGCCTGCGGCACCTGAAGCGCTGGCGCGATCTCGCAGAGGCCGGCTAGGCCAGACTAGGCCCGAACGCGCGCCGACTTGCCGTCGAGCGCGTCGAGCGCCGCGCGGATGTCGACGTGCTGGCCGACGAAGATGGGCGTGTCTCGCTCGGTGTACCGCGACGCCTCGCTCTCGCGCAACGTCAGCATGAGGTGCATGAAGTCCGACGGCTCGTCGCACTCGAATGCCGTCATGAACTCCTGGTCGTCGATTCCGAACGAATACGTGGTGTGGTTGTGGATCGTCTCGAACTCCGCGCCGACTCGCATGTGCTCCTCCATCGCGCGCTGGCGGTCGTCTGCCGGCAGTGCGTACCACGGTCGCGATTTCACGAATGGATAGACGACGAGGTACGGAGAGCCTTTCGGGACCACCTTTCGTGCGCGGCGCGCCTTCGTGTACTCGGACGCCTTGGTGGTCCCGAGATAGGAGTACGGCGTCTCAAGCCAGCCGGCGAGCGGCGTGCCGTTCAGTCCGGCGCCGAGCTCCCCGAGATCCTCGTAGCGCTGGGTGATCTTCCACAGGAAGAAATCCGAGTCGGGCCGGACCCCCGTCAGCGTGTAGGCGCGCAGCGAGTCCAGCCGCCCGGCCCAGTCCTCCACGACCTCCGCGAAGGCGTCCTTTCCCGCGACGCGCTCTTCGATCGGCAGCCGCCGCCAGGCCGGATCGACCCGGAAGAAGCTGTAGGCGACGTACTGGCCTTCCATGCGAGAGATGCTAGCCCGAGGCGTCCACGAGGACCCAGCCGCCGACGACGGACGAGCCTTTCTCCGCCGCGGCGATGTCGGCGGCGGTGGCGACCGCCCAGCCCTCCTTGGAGCCGGAGACCGGCGGCTCACCGCAATCCACCGCCCCCGACCGGATCTCGGCCATCGTCTGTCTCACAAAGGGGCGCGACGATTTCGGCGTCCCGTCGGCGTAGTAGACGCCGGACTGCCAGCGGTTGTAGTCGGTCTCGTCCGTGACGTGGAAGATCAGGAAGCCTCGTACGGTGGGCTGGCAGGCGGCCATCTCGAGGGCCTCCCGGTAGTACGCCGCTTGCACGCCCTCGCTGGCTGGCTTGGTGGTCGCAGGCTCTCGCCCGTTGTAGAAGCGCCGCTTGCCGTCGGGGATCTGGGAGTCCACGCCGTACTCGTCGTAGACGATCGGCAACTTCGAACCAAGCTGGGCAGTGCCGTCGAACGCGCGCCCGAGCAAGGCGACGAGCTTGTCGTAGTCGGCCAGCCCGAGGGACGTCCCCGTCACGTGAGCAAGCGTCGGCGGCGTGCTGGAGTTCTCGCCGTACGGGTGGAACGAGAAGCCGTCCATGATCGGCCGGTTCCGTTTGAGGGCGCGGTACGCGGTTCCCATGTCCGTGATGAACGCCGTCGGCGAGTGCGTGTCACGACCGGTGCCGGGCCGGTCGATCCCGCGTGGGGAGACGGAGCCGCCGATGATGAAGACGCCTTTGTCCGCGGCCTTCATCGCGTCGTACGTGCGCGCGAGGAGCTGGACGTAAGCGGTCGCGGCGACATCCTCGCCGTTCGGTCCGAATTGGGGGAGCCAGTAGCGGTTCAGGTTCGGCTCGTTCCCCACGATGTATTCGCGGATGCCTGGGACGCGCCTCACCAGATCCGCCGCGAAACGAGCGAACTGGGTGCGCGACGTGGCAGTCAGAGGCGTCGTGCGGCTGCCGAAGTTCATGACCATTGCGACGACGCGAATGCCCAGGAAGTCGCCCGCGGCGGCGATCGACTGGAGCGCCTGGAGCTGACCCGCCGGGACCGCGGACTGACCGGGTTCCCAGATCGCCGTAATCCGGATCGTGTCGAAGCCGGCCGCCTTGGCCAGCTGCATCTTCGCCATCGCGACCGCGGGATCGGCGTTTCTGCCCTCGTCCTCGGCGGCGCCCATGTACATCCGGTCGCTGCCTAGGGCATGGCCAGGCACGGCCAGGGCTGCGAAGGCACCGAGCAGTGCGATGAGGGATCGAGGCTTTGGCAAGGGGAAACGGGTCGCGGGAGGACAACGCCGCGGCTCCGGGCCAGTGTAGGAACGGCGCCGGAGGGCGTCAACCCTCAACCGCCTGGACCAAGTTCACTCGTATGGGGGACGGGGCACCGTGGCTCCGACCGATATTGACAACAGTCAGGATTGTGTTGCCAAGGCTCTCGCCGCAGGGGGCCTCCGGGAAGCTCGCCACCTTCCTTCACCAATCCGACTTCGGCGGCCCGGTCTCTCCACCCGGGCCGCCTTTCATTCGGTCCGGCCGGCCGAGGCCTGTCCATTTGTGGCGGGGCTAGGCTGGACGTCGTGGCGTCACGGCTCGAAAACCAGCTGAAAGCTCTCCCCGCGAAGCCGGGCGTCTACCTCTTCCGCGACAAGGCCGGGGAGGTTCTCTACGTGGGCAAGGCCAAGTCCCTGCGGCCGCGCGTCCGCTCGTACTTTCAGCAGAGCCAGGACACGCGCACCGCGATCCAGCAGCTCCCGGAGCGCGTCGAGGACATCGACGTCATCGTCACCCAGAACGAGGTCGAGGCGCTCCACCTCGAGCAGAACCTCGTCAAGAGGCACCGGCCGCCCTTCAACGTTCGGCTCCGCGACGACAAGTCGTTTCCGTACATCGCCGTCACCGTTGAGGACGAATACCCGCGTGTCATGTTCACGCGCGAGCGGCATCGTCGCGGGGTCGTCTACTTCGGGCCGTACGCGAACGCGAAGAAGGTCAGGGAGACGCTGGACGTACTGAACCGCGTCTTTCCCTACCGGCCCTGCGAGGGCCCGAAGCCGGGACGCCACTCCGGGATTCCCTGTCTCGACTACCACATCGACCGCTGCCTGGCGCCTTGTGTCGGGTACGTGTCGAAGGAGGACTACCGGACGATCATCGACCAGGTGATCGAGTTCCTGTCCGGAGACACGGAGCCCATCCAGCGTGAACTGGAGCGCAAGATGCAGGACGCCGCCGCAGACGAGCGTTTCGAGGAAGCCGCGCGCTATCGCAACCGCCTCCGGAGCGTCCAGCACCTCGCCGAGCGGCAGGCGGCGGATCTCCGCTCGGTCGGGACGATCGACGTGATCGGGCTCGCACTGGAGGCTGACCGCGCCGTGGTGCAGGTCTTTCCACTGCGGGACGGGAAGATGATCGACCGCTACTCGTTCCATCTCGAGAACGTCAGCGGGCAGGACCTCGGAACGGTCCTCGAGTCTTTCTTCCTGGAGTACTACGGCTCCGCGCCGAGTGTTCCGCCGCAGATCGTCGTGCCCCGGGAGTCCGGGGACACATCGGCGCTCGCCGGGTTCCTCTCCGAACGGCGTGGGGCCCGCGTGGAGGTGCGCGCGGCCGAACGTGGTGAGAAGCGGCGGCTGCAGGAGCTCGCAACCGAAAACGCGCGTCATGCACTCGCGTCGGAGGCTCAGCAGACAGAGCTCAAGCGGTTGCGACGGGTGGAGGCGCTCGAAGAGCTACGGGAGGTGCTCAACCTCGAGGCCCTGCCGATCCGGATCGAGTGCTTCGACATCTCGACCGTGATGGGGCAGGACAACGTCGGTTCGATGGTCGTCTTCCGGGACGGCGTGGCGAAGAAGGCGCACTACCGAAAGTTCGCGATCAAAGGCCAGGTCGGGATGGACGACTTCGCGGCGATGGCGGAAGTCGTCTCGAGGAGATTCTCACGGCTCGCGGACGTGACCTCCGAGGACTACGACGAGTCGTTCGCGGCCACACCGAATCTCGTCGTCATCGACGGCGGCAAAGGACAGCTCTCAGCCGCGCTGGCCGCGATGCAGGCCTTCGACCTCCCGCGCGTCGCCGTTGTCGCGCTCGCCAAGCGAGTCGAGGAAGTCTTCGTTCCCGGCAGGCCGGACCCGATCGTGCTCGCCGGGCACTCGCCCGGGCTCCAGCTCTTGCAGCGGGTCCGCGACGAAGCTCACCGCTTCGCGGTCGGCTTCCACCGGCAGCGGCGAGACTCCCGCTCGTTCGCCTCGATCTTCGATGAGCTCGAGGGCGTCGGTCCGGCCCGCAGGCGCGCACTGTTGCAGCACTTCGGCTCCGCCGAGCGCTTTCTCGCCGCGACCCAGGAGGAGCTCGAAGGCGTCCCGGGGGTGCCGGCGAAAACGGCCCGCTCGATCTACGCGCAGCTGCACAAAGCCGGCCGCGCCTAGATGTCCTACCCACGGACGTTGTGAACGCGGCTGATCGGGGGCCGGTCTCCGAGTGCGCTGTGCGGCCGTCGCCGGTTGTAGTTGTCGAGCCAGTGTGGCAGCGCGGCGTTGCGGTGTCGATGTGAGCG
>Ga0307312_10000156_pt1 | contig 27430 bp, 30 predicted proteins | sample ER_DNA_202_FD_194489 | JGI IMG/M metagenome (GOLD analysis project Ga0307312, IMG submission 194489) | Bulk soil microbial communities from the East River watershed near Crested Butte, Colorado, United States - ER_DNA_202 | ecosystem: Environmental > Terrestrial > Soil > Floodplain | place... | reverse complement strand
AACCCAGCCGCGGCCGCGTTTTCGTGCTGCGACGCGACGGAGCCATTGTCGGTATGATTAATTTGCTTTTTACAATCAGCACGGCTGAAGGCGGTTTCGTCATCCTGCTCGAGGACCTGGTGGTCCATAAAGAGTACCAGGGCCATGGCTACGGTACAAAACTTCTCGAACACGCGATCGAATTTGCGCGACAGAAAAATTTCCTCCGCATCACTTTGTTGACCGACCGGCCGGAGAACCTGGCGCAGGAGTTTTTCAGGCGCCACGGCTTCCACGAATCTTCAATGATACCGATGCGATTGCTGATCACCCCGCGGAGCGAGCAGACGCAATCGGGCCTGTAGGGAGCCGGACGCTATTCGCGCTTGCGTTGATTATCGATCCAGGTGGTTAGCTGATTTGCGAGCCGGCGTTTGAATTCAGCTCGAAACTCCACTTCATCCACGGCTTTAGCCACTTCCTTTGCGCTTGCCGCAGGCAAATTAGTTTTTGCGTAAGCCTTTAATTCATCAGCGCGCGATTCTTCCGAGAAGAAAGTGAACAGGCTCGGGGCGTACCTGTTAATACCCAGTGCGTCGGTCTTCGCGAGCAGCGCTTTCATGTTCGCCTTAGCAAAATTCCACGCAAGATCAGGATGCTCGCTGTCGCGGGCGACTTTTGCCACAAGAAAAACCGCACGACTTGTTGGCAATTCATCTGTCAGGGAAATTTGCAGAGTTTGGGCGGCGAGTTTGGGATCGCGCGCGGCGGCCAGCGCATCGTAGTAATTTAGTTTTTCTTCGGTGCTCGTCGTCTTTAGGCCGAGTTCATGCAATTTATTCCAAGTAGCGTCGTCTGTGTAGCGGCCGACGATCCGGAAAATGGATGGCCGCAAGTCCGGCGCGACCGATGCAGGATCGACAATGTACTTCTGAAACCGTTCGCGACAGCCGACGACGATTTCCTGGTCGTCCAGATCGCCAAGTGCGTCGATCAAGCTTGCCCGCAGAAGCGCTGCGCGTGGCGTTTCATCTTTTTTTGGCTCCCAACCAAGCTGGTCAAAAGTTGGGCGCAAAATTAAACGGGCATAACTTTGGAATCTTCCGCGCGTGGGATTTCCGATGAGCAAACGGTTGATATAATCGAACACGTTGATTATTTGCTCGCGTTCGGCCAACTCGACTCCAGCGGGCAGTCTTTCAATAAGATCAAAATAGCTCGGGAGAGGAGCGCGGTTCGCTTGCACAAAAGCCCATGCATCGCCCAGCAGATTTACGCGATCCGCCACGCTTAACTTTGGCAACGCGTCGAGCAGCAGTTTCCATGACGGCTCGTCATATTCGACGCGATAGTTTCCTGCGCCCTCGGCATTCACTTTAAGGGCGCGATCGGCCGGAATCCCTTGGAGGTTGTCGATCTTGTCCGTCATCAGTCGGCTGCGCAGTTTCGCATCGCCTAGAACGAAATACGTGAGGGGAATCTTCCACTGCAGCGCCGGCGCTTTCGGAAAATGAATCGTGAATCTTTCCTGCGTGAGCGAAACGTCCTCTCCGTCGCGTTTCACCCTGACCACCGGAAATCCAGGCTGTTCCGTCCAGCCCGTCGCGATTGCTCCAACCGGTTTGCCCGAAGCCTCCGAAAGCGCGTTCCATAGGTCCGCGGTCGTCGAATTCGAATACTTATGCGCGGCCATGTAACGCCGGATGCCATCGCGAAAAACATCTTCACCCAGAAAACTTTCGAGCATGAGCAAAAACGCCTGGCCTTTGCGATAGGTGATGTCGTCAAAAGCGCTGCTCGCTTCCGCCTCGTTCGCGATCGGTTGCTGGATCGCGTGTGTTGTCGATCTTGCGTCACCCTCCATTTCCAATTCCTTGGAAATGCCGGTACGCCGCGTGGGGTCGCGAGGAATATTTTTCTCCAACCAGACTTCCCATTGCGGATTGAAATGCGCCGTGCATTTGCTGCCCATCCACGAAGCAAACCCTTCGTTGAGCCAAAGGTTGTCCCACCAGGCCATCGTCACGAGATCGCCAAACCATTGATGTGCGGTCTCGTGCGCGATGACTTCGTAGATGCCCTGCCGCGTCGCGGCGGAAGATTTCTCGGGCTCAAAGAGCAACCCCAATTCGTAATAAGTGATTCCGCCCCAGTTTTCCATCGCGCCACCGAAACCGCCCGGGATGGCGATCTGATCAAGCTTCGGCAACGGGTAGGCAACACCGAAATAATCGTTGTAATACTGGAGAATCTGCGCCGTGGCCTCGAGTGCGTACCGACCCATTTCGGCTTTGCCTTTCGTGGCGATCACACGGAGCTGGGTAGGTCCACTTCGCGATTCGATGAGATCCAGTTCGCCAGCGACGAAAACATTGAGATAACTCGACATCGATGGAGTCGCGGCAAAGCGCACTTCCTTTCCATCCGAGACCTTTTTCTCGCTCTCGATCGGCATGTTTGACACGGCAAGCCAGTTCTCCGGCACCACTGCCGTCAGTTGAAAGCGCGCACGAAAACTCGGCTCGTCCCAACATGGAAAGAGACGCCGTGCGTCAGTGGCTTCGAATTGCGTGCCAAGAGCGATCTTTTTCGCGCCAGTGCCTTGTTCCTGATAGCGCATGTAAAAAAGGCCCTGGCCTTGTTGATTAATCTTGCCTGAAAAGCTAAGCGCGAGTGTGTGATCGCCGGCTGCAACTTGGGACGGCAAGACCAACGTGAGCAGCTCATTCTTCTCGTCGGTTTTGATTGCGGATTGCGGCAACGCTTTGCCATCAACAGACGCGTCTGTGACTTTGAGGCCGAGCGCATTCAGGACCAGCTGATGAACGGGGTTGTGAACGCTCAGCTTCACTGTTTCGCGTCCAGTGAACGTGAACTTGTCGACATTGGGGACAAACCGAACGGAATATTCTGTCGGGACAATCTCTTTAGGCAGTTTTCCCGGTGTTCTTGCAAACTCGAAAGGTTTTTCTGCGTTCATGAGGCGGACAAACATTAAAACGTGGCAAAGAAAAAAAAGACGCAAGACGCACATGTTTTCACTAAACAATGCCTAACGAACTTTGCATCCGCAAACGGGCCGTGTCAGCTGCAACTGTTGTCCCAAGCAGGCAACACGCCTAGATCTTAAGCGGAGCGCTAAGGTCTCACCGCCTACTGAACAACCAATACCAACAGTAACTGCCCACTCCCCACCTGCGGCCCTTTGATCACGAGCGGGCTGCGTTTGCTCAATTTGGCGTCTGTTTCGAGCAAAAGCTCTTTCTCCTTGTAAAGTTTCAGATTCAGAACATAACCAGCTTCGCTTTCGCCTCGCGCATCGACGTGCAGCCCGAAAAATTTACTAGTTGCGAGCCAATCTTCTTGGCCGGTCTTGAGTATCTTGCGCGATTGGCCGATGACCTGAAATTGGTTGTAACCGAAAAGGTCCTTCAGAAGCCGCTCGATCCGAGTCAACTCCGGCGGGATCGATTCCGGCTGCGCGACGTTTTCCGCGATGACGAGTCCACTCCAAACAGTCTCCGCCGCGCGTAACCCCGGCGCCGCGCTCATGATCAGCGCGACAAAAGGGGTGACGAGCAGGAGCGAGCGAGCCATGAGCGATTATTTGGCTGCGTAATCCGCTGGCAACGACTGTAATCCCTCAGTCCAGAGCACCGTTACCCGGTCCTCTTTTGCCTCGAACATCGAAATGGTAGCGTTTGGACTCACGACCGGATCAACGCGCGCATTTAAAATCTGCGAGAGATATTGCGACTGCTCGGCCGGATTCTTCTCCCGCATAACGAAAACAGCGAAGACGAGAAAAATCGCGAGCGAAGCCGTTCCCGTCCAAAACAGACGGCGAATTGTCCACCAGGTGGAAACCTCGGCAAGGCGCTCCCGACCCGGCTCGACATTTTCGCGCGCGATTCTCTCGCGGAGCTGATGGCTGAAGAACTCTTCATTTGCCATCGCGTGCATGCCGAGTTCGCGTTTCAAAAGAGCGCCGAGCTTTTTCGCATCGCGCTTTTCTAATTCAGCGGCAGCTTTGTCAGGCAGCGAAGCCTCGAACTCAAGCAACTCTTTTCCGGTGAGCTGACCGTCGAGCCATGCCGTCCACTTTTCTTCAAACGTTTTCATAAACGTCTCTCAGTAAATTTTGCAATTTCTTGCGCGCATAAAACAAACGCGACATCACGGTGCCGATCGAGCAGCCGAGCATTTCTGCAATCTCGTGATATTGCATCTCCTCAATCTCCTTCATCAAAATTACGGCGCGATGCTCAGGCGAGAGTTGCGCGATTGCACTATCGATGCGCGCGCGGATCTCAGTTCGCTGCATTGTCTCGTAGGGCAACGCGTCTGCTTTCGGCGCCGTCCTGGACGCCGGATCGATTTGCTTGGCCTGAATCGCATCGTCAAACTCGGCGCCTACGCCTTTCACCTGTTTTTTTCGCAGCCAATCGATCGTCACGTTCATCACAATTCGATAAACCCAAGTGTAAAAGGAGGAACGCCCGCGAAAGCGTTTAATCGACTTCCACGCTTTGACGAAGCTGTCCTGAGCCAGATCCCAGGCGTCCTGTTCGTTATGGACCATGTTGTAAATCATGCTAAATATCCGTGTTCGGTAACGAGTTACGAGCTCGTCGAATGCCTCGGTATCACCAGCTTGGCAGCGCTTCACCAAGTCCAATTCCGACACATCGGCCTGAGCCAGAGTCGCTTCCGTTTGCATAATTGGACGGAACTGGCCGTATTTCATTCAACAGCCTTAGCGGCTGCCGAACCGGCGTCGCCACTCGCCGCGGTATTCGCCCATTAGGGTGATAATCCCGTCGCGTACTTGAAAGAGCCGCTGTTGCAGCACCGAATGCTGCGCAGAGGTAATCAACTTCTCAGACAAAAGTTGCGCCGCCGCGTCCATCGAAATCGTGATTGCCTTCAAGGCGCGCTTCAAGTACGCAATGGTCATCCCGATTTCATCGACATCATCGTCGCTCAGCGCCGCGGCCAGTTTTGCGCTGGCCAGGGCCGAGTGGGTGGCCAGTTTCACCGCCGCCGGTTCGTTTTGCAGCGAAGCATCTTCATCGAAGAGTTGATCGATCCAAATCGTCAGTGCGAACGCGGCGCGATAGAGATTATGGTCTTCAAAGGTGTCGAATGACGGCGACTGATCTGTGCCGGGAGCGCTCTCTTCCGCCGGCTCCTCATCCAACAGCGCATCGACTTCCGTGCTCCAGTCCTTCTCGTCGAGTAATTGCGTCCAGCCCATTTCCCGGGCGATGATCTGATCGCGTTGCGGATCGTCGAGGTATTTTTCCAGCAATTGCATGTACTGCTCAGTCTTGTGATCCTGTTGCTGGAGAAAACGCTCCCAGTCATATTCATCCCACATACGTTCGGACTCGCCCTCGTAACCGGCCATATCCGACTAAACGTCAGCTTCTGTTCCCGCGCAAAAAATTTCGCTCTGGTGAGCAGATTATTCCGCGGCCCCGCAATCGCGGCCGTTTTGACCGACTCGTACATGTGCGCGTAAGCTGCACAATGCCCGCCGCTCTGCTCCGGGATTTGCCGACGCAATCGACCTCATGACTGACGAAGAAAAGGATGAACAATTTTACCGCGATACGGAGAGCATTGCCTTTCCGAAGCTCGACGATCGCCAACTCGCGCTGCTCGAGCCACTCGGCAAACGACGCACGTTGCGGCGTGGCGAATTCGTCTTCAAAGCAGGGCAGCGCGATCTTGGTCTAACGGTTATCCTGCGCGGCCAAATCGAAGTCTTTGAGGCGCGCGAAGGGACGGAACAAGTTCTCGCCACCGCCCAAGAGCGCGACTTCATCGGGGACGTCGCGATGCTGCAGGGCACCTCCGCGTTGGCCAGCTCACGCGTGAAGTCTGAAGAATCCGAAATTCTGGAAGTCCCGGCGCCAAAGATCCGGCGCGCGCTCGCCGAGCTACCCGGTGTCGGCCAGCCTATTGTGAATGCTTTAATCATGCGTCGGCGGCGGTTGATGCGCGACCGTGAGTTCGCCGGCCTGCGCATCATCGCGTTGCGGGATACGCGCGAGGGACATCAGCTCAATGATTTTCTCGATAAGAACCGCATTCCCCATCGGCTGATCGAATTTGAAAGCGAGCAGGGCCAGGCGCTCTGCCAGCGCCTGCACCTAACGAGTCGCGATTTGCCGACGCTCCTGACCGCGAATGGCGCTCCACTGCGCCGGCCCTCGCTGCGCGAAGTTGCGCAAGTGGCCGGATTGCTTCGACCGCTGGCGTACGAGAATGAAAGCGAAATCGCCTGCGACCTAACGATCGTTGGCGCTGGTCCGGCGGGTCTTGCCGCAGCGGTTTATGCGGCATCGGAAGGATTGAAAACGGTGGTTCTGGAAAGCTACGCGCCTGGAGGGCAGGCGGGGTCCTCGTCCTGGATCGAAAACTTTTTCGGCTTCCCTACTGGAATCAGCGGCGGCGACTTGACCTATCGCGCACAGCTTCAGGCCTATCGATTCGGCGCGAAATTTTCCACGCCGGCACAAGCGCTCTCGCTCGACTACCACGATGGCGAAGAATATCGCGCGAGCCTGCAAATCGAAGGTTGCCCCGCCACTCTGCGTGCAAAATGCGTTCTCATCGCGACCGGCGCAGATTACCGGCGATTGGACGCCAGGGGACGTGAGCAGTTCGAAGGCTCGGGCCTTTATTATGCCGCGACAGCGCTCGAAGGCCAGCTCTGTCGCGGTGCAACAGTGATTGTCGCAGGGGGTGGCAATTCGGCTGGACAGGCCGCCATGTTCCTTTCCGAAGGCGCGGCGAAAGTGTTGCTCGTGATCCGCGGCGACGATCTCTCGAAAAGTATGTCGAGTTATCTCGCGCGGCGTGTGCAGACGCGCGAAAACATCGAGCTCCTGCGTCACACCGAGATTCGGAAAATGACAGGCAGCAAAATGCTTGAGGCAGTCGAGCTGGAGAATACGGAGACGCACGAGCGGCGAGTCGTGGAAACGCCAGCCATTTTTTCCATGATCGGTGCCAAGCCATGCACAGACTGGCTGCCGCCCCATATCGAACGAGACGAAAAAGGCTTCATTAAAACCGGACCTGCGGTCGCCCATGCGTCGGCGTGGAAAGCGGGCGCGCGTGCGCCCGGCCCGCTCGAGACCAGCCTTCCCGGTGTTTTCGCGGCCGGCGATGTGCGCTCCGGCTCGGTGAAGCGTTGCGCCGCTGCTGTGGGCGAAGGCGGCATGGCGATTGCGGGCGTGCACGACGCGCTCGGCACTTTTGCGTGACAACGGCTAGGTGGTAGTGACCTGCCGTCGCTCGTTCCGACTGGTTTGTAATCGCAGCTGCCCGCACGCGGCCTCGATGTCATGACCTTTTTCTCGACGAAGTGTTGCCGGGATTTTGTGCGCGCGTAAGATTGACAAGAACTTTTCCTGTCGATTGCGCGGAGGTCGGGACCATTCAAGACCATCGACGGTGTTGTACGGAATCAAATTCACTTTCGCGAAAAGCCTTCTGGCGTGCTGCGCGAGGATATGCGCTTGCTCGTCGGCGTCGTTTACACCGGCGATCAAAATATATTCGAAGGTGAGACGCTGGCTTCTGTGAGCGGTATAGTAATCGCAAGCTGAAAGCAACGTCTCGATATTGTATTTGCGGTTGATCGGCATGATCTGATTGCGCACCTCGTCGGTCGCGCCGTGCAAAGAAACAGCAAGACGAATTTGCAACGGTTCGTCTGCAAGTTTTTTAATTTGCGGCGCGAGACCGCTGGTTGATACGGTGATGTGGCGCGCACCGATGCCGAGACCCCATGGCGCGTTGATGATGCGAATCGCGCGTCTCACATTCTCGAAGTTAGCGAGCGGTTCGCCCATTCCCATGAAAACGATATTGTCAATCTTCTCGCCGCTTTCGCGTTCCACCTCGATAATTTGATCGACAATTTCGTTCTCCCTCAGATTGCGCGAGAATCCTTCCAGACCGCTCGCGCAAAATTTGCATCCGTAAGCGCAACCGACTTGAGTCGAAATGCAAATTGTCCTACGGTCCGATTTTTCTCCGTAAAGGGCTGCTGAAGCTGGAATCAGAACGGATTCGATCAGATTTCCATCGGCTAACCGGAAGAGAAATTTTCGGGTCGAGTCGCGCGAAGCGAGAACACGAACCGGTTCTAATCGATCGAACGCAAAAAGTTTTGCCAACTGGCCGCGCAGTTTGTGCGGCAGATCGGTCATATTTTCAAATGACTCGACTCGCCTTTTGTAAAGCCAGTCTGTGACCTGCTCGGTCCGATAACCCGGTTCGCCCAATCCGCGAAGCGTCTCTTGCAGTTGTTCAACCTGCAAGGCTTTGATGTCGAACTTGGTCGCGCTTGTCACAGTGGAGCTTACCGGATGGGAGTTGGCCATCAAACAGCGATAATGCAATCTAGCGAATTCGATGCTATGCGGAGGCGATTTGAAATAAAGATTATCATATCGTAGTTAAGATTTCTCGCGATGAAGCACCTGGCACTCTCCGCTGTCTTATTTTCGGCAATCGCATTTCTAATCTCTGCGTGCGCCTCGCGCGATGAAGCGACCAGCGAGGGCTCCAGTTCACAATCAGGAGCCACTGTTCCCGGGGAAAGAGTTTCTGATGAAGGAACTCTTACTCCCGGGGCTGCCGGATCGAGCGCAAGCGTTCACTGGTGATCTTCGGTGGTCGCGGCGACCAAATTTTTTCTTTTACGAGCGGCTGCTTAGTCCACTGCGAGATTCTGCTTGATCGCTAAGTGACTCAGCGAAGTATGTGCGGCGATGCAAAAATCGCGAACACCGCTCACTCTTGGCTGGGAAGCGGCGCGCGCGAATGCGGTCCCGGCATTGATCATTCAAGCTTTCATGCTGGCGCTGTTGGTCGCCTATTACACAAGTCACACGGCGGCGGAGGTGCTCTCTCAACTTGCCGACTTTAAACGTTCACACGGGATTCTCTTTGTAATCGTCGCGTCCATTACGGCCGGCGCCCTTATCCCAGAGCTGTTCTTGATAATTTTCTTTCAGCGCTGCCGCCCGACTTTACGGAACGTGCGCAATTTGCTTTTTACCGTCCCAGTTTGGGGATTCGATGGAACCTTTGTCGATCTTTTGTACCGAAGTGAAGCCGCCTGGTTTGGTGACGTCGTGACGTTGCCGGTGGTCGCGGCAAAAATTTGCGTCGATCAATTTGGTTACAATCCATTTTTTGCCGCGCCATTCGGCGTGCTGACGTATGAATGGAAGAACAATGGGATTTCAATGCGACCCTTGCGACAGCTGTTCACACTGGCTCACTATCGAGGCAAAATTATTCCGACGCTGCTGGCGACATGGGCGGTCTGGATTCCGCTGATGGCGATCATCTATTCATTGCCCCTCGCCCTCCAATTTCCGCTGTTCGGACTCGCGCTTTCGTTTTGGGTCCTGCTTTTAACCTACATGACCAATCGTTTTGCGGGGAAGATTGAAGCAGACGCTCCGCTGGCGCTGGCTGTCGCGGATGTTGAAGAGTTGACACATTGAAGGTTGAATAGTCAACGACTTCCGTTAAGGAAGTAGACAAGGGCTTCATGGACGCCGGCGCCATACTCGTTTTGGGCGACATAACCGCCAGCGGCGCGGACCGCATCTTTCACTTCACGGATGGCGTTAGCTGGACATGATGGAAGCGCAGCGAATTGACCGTCCAACATTGAAATATCGTTGTGATGATCGCCCGCGGCAAAGATCTTTTCGCGCGGGACATCGATCAAGCGGGAAAGCTCAGCCAGCGCCGCACCCTTGTGATAATCAGTATGACAAAAACGGAGGTAAACTGTGTTGCGCTGGTAATTGAACTTGGGCTGCGTGGCGCGCGCCCGCTCGATGAACTCGGTCACCCGATCCATTTCTTCTTCGCTATTCGCAATTAAGCCAATCGGCTCGTTCGTCTCGTAAATCACGCGGGCTTTTGTTTTTTGACTCACAAAGTCGACGACCTCGGCGAGCACCGATTGCGATGAACTGAATAAATCTGCGTGTTCACGAGCGCAGCGTTCGTTCCAATCACCAAACGCTTCCCATTTGTCCCCGTTTTGGTCGGGACGAAAAACGTCACGTTCGTTTGTCAGAATGAAGTCGGGGCGGATCGGGAATGAGAAATCAACCAGCCCGGACTCGAGCAGATCGACGGAGCGACCGGTGTTGATCGCCCAGATCGCGCCGCCTTCCTGCAATTCGCGGATTAATTCCGTGCATTGGATGTCGAGGACGGGTTCACCAGCGCGCGAAACGAGCGTACCATCGAAGTCGAGGCTGAGAAGTTGAATTTTCGCGCACATGAGAACGTAACTTAGGATTTGATTTCGCGAACGCAATCCACGACGATTTTTTGAGTTCAATTACGAGCACGAACAATAGGATGGGAAAATGAAGTCAGCCTACGAACTCGCAATGGAACGACTCGAAAAAGCATCACCGTCGATTTCGCTCACGGGGGATCAAAAAAAAGAAATCGCCGAAATTGATTCCATTTATCGGGCCAAGATCGCCGAGAAAGAAGTTTTTCTTAAAGATCAGATTCGCAAAGCACAGAATGCAGGGAAGTTCGACGAAGTGGAATCGCTGGAAAAGCAGCTCGTTGCCGAAATCCGCCGCTTGCAGGAAGACTGCGAGGAAAAGAAAGAAAAACTGCGCGCTAGCTTTGCCAAATAACGGTCGGGCGGTTTACTGAACCGCGAATTCTCTCGGGGTTGACGTCGATCGTTCCAATCTATGAAATCGCCTCGGTCGCCTCGAGGGCAGATTTCCCGCGCTTCGGCAGGTTGCGATCGAGGAACCCAAGCATGTGCGCATGCTCGATCACGCGGACGCCCTCTTCTTTTTGCAGTTCGGCGACTTGCTGGTGGAACGCTTCCATTTTTGTCCAATGCACTTTCGGCCGGAAATGGTGCTCGGCATGATAGCCATTGTAAAAAAAGAGCCAGTTGTAAATCTTCCCGTAGCTGCTCACTCCCCAAGCGATGGGCTTGTCGGGGTCCGCCCCATAATGGCGGTAATAGCCATTTAGATAGCTGAAACAGTGGCCAAGATAGAAAAACGGCAGAAGATAGAAAATCACGTAGCGCCAGTTAAACACAAACATCACGAGCAGCACAGTCGCGAACGCCGCTAGCTCGATGTTTCCCCATATGAGTTCGCGGCGACCGCGTTTGCGCAATTCCCTCCGAATCGCACCAATATCGTCGCGGAAGAAACTTAGGAAGACGTATTTCCACGGGTTCTCCGCTTCGCCATCGTGCCCGTGTTTGTAAATGGAGATCCAATCGATCGTCTCACCTTTCTTATCCGGCCGGTCGGCATTGCCTTTGTGATGCTGCATGTGGACCGCGTTGTAATACGTTTGTGAGAAGCAACACGCGATCGATTGAGTGATTCCAAACAGTCGATTAAGCAATTCCGAGCGGAAGAACGGGTTATGAATAAAGTTGTGCCCCACGCCGTTGATGTTCGCGTTGACCATCAACGAGTAAATGAATCCAAGAATCAGCATCACCCAAAGCGGCGCATGCGGAAACAGGAAAAACAAACCCAGAAAATAAAAGAGATGGAAAAGGCCGGCCAGCGTCGGGATGGCATCCCAGCGTGTGTGCGCGAAGAGTTCTGAGCTGGTGGTGGGACGGTCCACCCGGGCGGCATCGGTGTTCATGTCGGGGATTTTAGACACAGGATTACTCGCTAAAGAAATGCTAGTTGGCAAGTTTTGAAGATTGCCAAGGCCGTTTCCAACCGCCTAACTTAACCGCTCCATGTTTGCGCTCCAGCCAGAATTGAAGGTCTTTACCGGCTCCGCTAACCGGGAGCTGGCCGAGCGCATTTGCAAATATATCGGCGTGCCACTTGGTCAGGCGACAATCAGCTCGTTCCCGGACGGCGAGACGTACGTCAGGATTGAGGAAAATATTCGGGGCCACGATGTTTTCATTATTCAACCGACTTGTCCGCCAACCAACCAGCATTTGATGGAGTTACTCATCATGGTTGACGCCGCGCGCCGCGCCAGCGCGGATCGGATCACGGCGGTGATACCATTTTTCGGCTATGCGCGCCAGGACCGCAAAGATCAGCCTCGTGTTCCAATTACGGCGAAGCTCGTGGCGAATTTGCTGGATGCCGCTGGCGTGAGCCGGGTGCTGACCATGGACCTGCACGCGCAGCAGGTGCAGGGCTTCTTCGATATTCCGGTAGATCACCTTTATTCGCTCCCGGTGTTGATCAAGTACCTGCGACAGCAGCTCACGGGAAAAACGGTGGTGGTTTCCCCAGATCTCGGCGGCCTCAAAATGGCCTCGGCTTACGCCGACGGGCTCGGCGCAAACCTAGCGATTGTCGCCAAAGAACGCCGCAGCGCCACAGAGACGGAGGCACTTTATCTGATAGGCGAGGTCGAAGATCGCGATGTGTTGCTGGTCGATGACCTTACCGAAACGGCGGGGACGTTGACTTCTGCGGCTGAGCTTTTGAAGAAGCGCGGCGCCCTGAAGATCTATGCTGGGGTTTCACACGCTGTTCTCGTCGATCTTGCGATCCCGCGCTTGCAAAAATCGAAAATTGAGGAATTGATAACAACCAACAGCACTCCGGTGCGCACTGTCGAAGGGTTTAAAACCACGGTGCTATGCGTCTCCGAGCTTCTCGGCGAGGGCATAAAGCGGATTCACAAGGATGAGTCCGTCTCATCGCTGTTCAACATCGAAAACGAAAAAAATGGCAAAACAAGTCAAGCTAAAAGTTGAACCACGGGCGACTGTGGGACGCTCCGCGGTGCGCAAACTGAAAGCGCGCGGAGTTATTCCAGCGATCATTTATGGCGGCAAGGACAAGCCGCAGCCATTGCAAGTCTCCGCCCGAGACATCAACGCAATGATGAGCCACGCTTCTGGAGAAAATATCCTGGTCGAGCTTGAAATCGCTGGTGAGAAATCGAATCGCACTGCGCTTGTGCAGGAAGTGCAACACTCACCGGTCCGTGGCGACATCCTTCATATTGATTTTCACGCCATCTCAATGGACGAGAGAATTCAAGCTGAGGTCCCGCTCGAGCCAATCGGCGTTCCCAATGGCGTCAAAAACTTTGGCGGATTGCTTGAGCAAAGCTTGCGTGCTCTGGCAATTGAATGCCTGCCGCGCGATTTGCCGGATCGGATCACCGTCGATGTCTCGCAGTTGAACATCGGGGACTCCATTCACCTGCGCCAGATTCAACTGCCGTCCGGAGTCACGAGCAAGGTGCAGCCCGATCTCACGGCATTTTCGGTTCTCGCCCCAACAGTGGAAGAGGAACCGGTTGTAGCTGAAGCCGAAGCTATTGCTGGACCCGAAGTAATTGGCGAGAAAAAGGAAGAAGGAGAAACGGCAGCGGCCCCTGCGATCCCGAAGGAAAAAGAGCAAAAGAAGTAAGCTAATTTGGATCCGCTCGATCTTGGTCAACGCCGCCGAGGACAGCTTTTGCGATACCTGATTTTCGTCTGAGCGAATGTGGAAGAAAAAGCTCCACAAGTTCGTCTGATTGCCGGTCTCGGAAACCCCGGGCCCAAATACGAGCACACGCGCCACAACATCGGCTTTCTTGTCGTCGATCGGCTTGCCGCTCACTTTGAGTCGACATGGAAAAAATCGACTAAGCAGGACGCGCTTTTGGCGAAGTCGGGAGAGTTGATTCTGGTAAAACCGATGATTTACATGAATCGTAGCGGCGAACCGCTCGCCGAACTCGCTCAGTTTTTCAAAATCGAGACTCGAGAAATTCTCGTTGTGCTCGACGATCTTGCCTTGCCGCTTGGCCGCCTTCGATTGCGGGCCGGCGGCGGTCCGGGAGGCCATAACGGTCTCGAATCAATCATCGTGCAATTCGGAACCGAGGACATTCCGCGATTACGCATTGGTATTGGGGCGGCGCCACGCGAAGGCTCAGTTGAATACGTGTTGAGCCGGTTTTTTGAGGAAGAGAAGCCGCTTGTTAGATCGACAATCGATCGCGCCGCGGAAGCGGTAAAATGCGCGATTGACAATGGACTCGTTTCCACGATGAACACTTTCAACAAAACCGAAGAATCATGAGGAACCGTTACGAGGCGTTGCTCGTGCTTAACACGCAGGGCAAAGAAGACACCGTCAAAGATATTGTCGATCGATTGGAATCAGAATTTCAAAAAGAAGGCGCCGAGGTCGAGCAGGTGCAAAAAATGGATAAACGCCAGTTTTCCTATGTGGCCGGGCCGCTTGATTCCGGGTTTTACGTGAACTTTGTTTTTCACGCCGATCCGCAGCTGATTACGAAATTGCGTTCTAAATTTAAACTTGATCCGGAAGTCTATCGTCAGAATTACCAGCGCCTCCCGGAAAAGAAGGAGAAGGCGCCGAAAAAGTTGGCGAAAGCGAAATAGTTTGGCTATAACCACCGCATGGCCAGCTTCAACAAAGTCATATTGCTCGGAAATCTGACGCGTGATCCAGAGGTGCGTTACACGCCGAAAGGGAGTGCGGTGTGCGATCTCGGCATCGCGGTTAATCGCGTTTACACGACCGACAGTGGGGAGAAGCGCGAAGAAGCGACTTTTGTGGACGTCACTTTTTGGGGCCGCACCGCGGAGGTTGCCGGAGAGTATCTAAAAAAAGGCAGGCCGGTTTTTATCGAAGGCAGGCTCCAGCTCGACTCTTGGGAAGACAAACAATCAGGACAGAAACGCTCCAAGCTGAAGGTGATTGGGGAAACGATGCAGCTTATCGGTGCACGGGCCGCTGGTGCCACCGCTGGCCCGAGTGAACAAGGCGAGGAAGATCGAACACCACGCGCCGCCGGCAAATCGAGCGCGCCTCCGCCAAAAACGTCTGCGCCACAGCCAGACGACGACGAAATTCCATTTTGAGTCGCAAGGTCGTGCGACTGCGCACGAATAAGGGTAGGGCGCGACTCTGTCGAGCCGACAAGTTTTCCATGGCTCCGCAGAGCATGGCCCTGCCGAATCGTGCTAACCGATGAACACGACTGAAGCTTGTATTGCGCTCAACATGTTGCCGACTGTTGGGCCGGTACGGCTGCGCAAGCTGCTGCAAGTTTTTGGAACTCCGGAGCGCGTGCTGACCGCAAAGCGTGGTGAGCTTCGCGCGGTTGAAGGAATTGGCGGTGAAGTGGCCGATCAAATTGCAGCCTGGGAATCGACTGCCGATCTTGCAGCCGAGCTGAATCGCATTCGCGATTTCGGCGCGATCGTCATCACGCAGGAATCACCGTCGTATCCAAAGTCGCTCCGGGAAATTCACGCCCCGCCCATCGTGCTTTACGTTTGGGGCGAACTCCAGGAGCGCGACAATCACGCCATTGGCATCATCGGCGCGCGCCGCACCACCCATTATGGAACTGAGGCCGCTAAAAAACTCGCCTATCAAATAGCCTATGCGGGTTTGACGGTGATCAGCGGTTTGGCGCGCGGGATCGACACGGCCGCACATCAGGGCGCGCTCGCCGCCAAAGGCCGAACCATTGCCGTGATCGGTGCCGGGTTGCTCGAAATCTATCCGCCTGAAAACCGAGGGCTCGCTGAAAAGATTATGGCCGGCAACGGCGCGATCGTGTCGGAGTTCTCAATGGAAATTAAACCCGACCGGCAAACATTTCCGATGCGTAACCGGATCATCAGCGGCTGGAGTCACGGCATTCTTGTCGTCGAAGCGGGTTTGAACAGTGGGGCCCTGATTACTGCGTCACAGGCGATCGAGCAGGGCCGCTCCGTTTATGCCGTTCCCGGGCACATTAACGCACCAAGTGCGATGGGATCCAATCGTCTGATTCAGCAAGGCGCGAAGCTCGTGATGAGCGCAAGCGACATTCTCGAGGACCTACAAATTCTTCTTCCCGAAACAAAGCCATCTCCGGAAGCCGCAGCGCGCCCCTTGCCGCCACTCTCCGAGGACGAGCGCCGTGTTTATGAGGCGATCGATTCGTCCGAAACGCCCATCGACCAAATCGCCGCCAGATGCAATTTGCCAAGCGCAACCGTCTCTTCTACTCTCCTCGGTCTTGAACTAAAGCGGCTCGTTAAGCAATTGCCCGGGAAATACTTTGTGAAACTGGGCTAGGCTCACCCGCGTCTTTCTTTTGCCGATTGCAATTACCGCGAAGCTAAGCTTCGGTTGCACCTTTAAATGTCCAAATCCCTTGTCATTGCCGAGAAGCCCAGTGTTGCGAGCGATATTGCTCGCGCGCTAGGCAAGTTCAAGCGCGAGAAAGATTTCTTCGAGAACGATCGATACGTGATCTCCTCGGCGATTGGTCATTTGGTCGAGATGGTTCCGCCGGAAGGCGCGGAAGTGAGACGCGGGAAATGGAATATCGAAAATCTCCCAGTATTGCCGAACCACTTCGATCTTATCCCGAAAGAGAAGACAAAATCGCGGCTCCAGGTGCTCAAGCGTTTGATCAAGCGGCCCGACGTGACCGAGATCATTAACGCCTGTGATGCCGGGCGCGAAGGCGAGCTCATTTTTCGTAACACGTTACGATGGGCGGGCGCTAAGAAACCGACGCGCCGGCTTTGGCTGCAATCGATGACACCGGAGGCGATTCGCGCCGGCTTCGAGCATCTGCGTTCCGAGCAAGAAATGCAGCCGCTGGCAGATGCCGCGACTTCGCGCGCGGAAAGCGATTGGCTGGTTGGCATCAATGCAACACGCGCGCTTACTTCATTCAATTCGCGCAGCGGCGGTTTTCAAAAGACCGCCGCCGGCCGGGTGCAGACGCCTACGCTTGCGATCTTGGCGGGTCGCGAAGAGAAAATCCGCTCCTTCAAGCCGCGTCCGTATTTCGAGGTTCACGCGGACCTCGGGGTGAAGGCGGGAAGCTATCGCGGCCGCTGGTTCGACGAGAAATTCAAAAATGATGGCGACGAGGACGCGCGTACGGAACGGCTCTGGAGCCGCGAGAAAGCGACCGCAATCGAAACGAAATGCGCCGGCAAAATGGGCGAGATCACCGACGAAAAAAAACTGACCATGCAGGCGTCGCCGCTGCTCTACGACCTAACAACGTTGCAGCGCGAAGCCAATGGCCGCTTCAGTTTAAGCGCGCGCCGCACGCTCCAGATTGCGCAGGCCCTTTATGAGAAGCACAAGGTGCTGACTTATCCGCGCACCGATTCGCGTTATTTGCCGGAAGACAATCTTGGCCAGGTGCGCAAGGTCATGTCCAGCTTCGACGACCGGACACTGGCCACCCACGCCGAGAAAGCGCTGCGCAACGAATGGATTAAGCCGACCAAGCGCGTCTTCAACAACGCAAAGGTGAGCGATCACCACGCCATCATCCCCACGGGTGCATCGCCCGCGCACTTCGATGATTTCGAGCGCAAAATTTTCGACATGGTCGCGCGCCGCACCATCGCGGTCTTTTATCCGGCCGCGCAATTTGAAGTGACCACGCGCATCACTCGGGTCGAAGGCGAGCCGTTCAAGACGGACGGGAAAATCATTATCGATCCTGGCTGGAAGGCGGTCTATGGGAAAGAAGCGGCCGGCGAGGATGAACAGTCGATTGCTCCGATTTCGCCGAACGAACGGGCAAACGTGCTTGCGATTGAGGTCAAGGAAAACGAGACGAAGCCGCCCGCACGGTTTAACGAAGCAACGTTGCTTTCGGCGATGGAAGGCGCTGGCAAGCTCGTTGAAGACGAAGAGTTGCGCGAAGCGATGAGCGAGCGCGGCCTAGGCACGCCAGCCACGCGCGCCCAAATTATCGAAGGCCTGATTTTTGACGGATACATAGAGCGCAAGGGCAAGGAGCTTGTCGTCACGGCGAAAGGATTATCGCTTATCACGCTGCTGCGAAATCTGCACACGGACGTTCTGTGCACACCGGAATTGACCGGTGAATGGGAATTTCGTCTCAAGCAAATGGCGCACGGCAAGCTCGACCGCCGTCATTTCATGGAAGACATTCGCGGGTTAACGCGCGAGATCGTGAAGAAGGTCCGCAATTTCCGTGGCGAAACCATCGAAGGCGAGTACGCTGTCATCGACGCCAAATGCCCTAACTGCGGCAGCGGCCCGATCAAGGAAGATTACAAAACGTTCCGCTGCCAAAATTGCGACTGGCTCATGTGGAAAACGATGGCCTCGCGCCAATTCGAGCCGGAGGAAGTCCGCGAATTGTTAACGAAAGGACGCGTGGGGCCGCTGCAAGGATTCCGCAGCAAGATGGGACGTCCGTTCGAAGCTGCAGTGCAACTGGGCGAAGACAAAAAACCGGAATTCGATTTTGGTGCGGATGGCAATGGCGCATCGCAAAAAATCGACACTGCGCAGCACGAAGCGATCGGAATTTGTCCGATTTGCAAGGAGGGTCAGGTTTACGAGTTGGAGAATGTCTATATCTGTGAACGGGCCGCCGCTGCGCCCAAAAAATGCACATTCCGCATCAGCAAAACGATTTTGCAGCGTGCTATTCCGAAAGAGCAGGTGCAAAAACTGATCACAACAGGCAAGACCGATCTCCTTCCGAGATTTATTTCGAAGAAAGGCCGCCCGTTTTCAGCGCATTTAAAGCTTGAGCATGGCAAAGTAATTTTCGAGTTTGCCGAAAAAGCGCCGCGTGCCACAAAGCCGCGCAAGACGGCCGCGAAGGTGTAGTGGCAGCTCTTGATTGCAATCCTGCAGTCGATGTGGCCTCAGGTACGAGGTTCAACCTGCTGCTGGACATGGTGCACCATAGCCACCGCGCCGATTAAGACACACGCCGCAACTACTTGGTGCAGTTGGAGAGTCGCGTGGAAAAAACCCCACGTGATGCACACCGCGGCGAGTGTCTGCATCATCTCGAAGTAGCCCGCCGTCGATGCGCGAGTGAGGCGCAGACCTTCGAAGTAGATGAGGAGGGGGATGCCACCGGAAATAGAGGCGAGCAAAACCAGCCAGACGATCGCCTTTGTGGGATGCGCCTGCGCGGCCGCCGGCCACAACGTCGCGCCATGGAGCTTGCCATAAACGAGAAGGATCAGCGTCATGCAGGTAAGGCCGACGACGATACGCAGACTTGACGCAAGCCGGAGCGACATGCCGGTCATTGCCCCGCGGCCAGCAACGGTCGCAAGCCCCCAAAAGAGCGCGCAGACGAGCGCGTAGCCGGTGCCGCGGTTCAATCCGGCGCGCTCAAACGACACGCCAATCAGCGTTGGATGCGCGACGGAGACGAAGACGCCGGAAAGGATCGCGATGCCGGCATAGAGGAAAAAACGTGGACCGAGGCGGTCGCCGAAGAGCAGGAACGCGCCCATGGTCGAGATGACGGGCTGAATGTTCAGGACCACGTTCACCACTGTCGGGTTGCCGTATTTCAGGGCCAGCGTGAAAAAGATCGTGCCGACAGCGGAGCCGGCGAAGCCAGAGAATGCCAGATATCCCCAAGTGTGCGCGTCAATCTTGCCGATCTCGCCAACGCGTGAGACGAGAAGTGGCAGAAACATGAACAGGATGAGCACGTGCTCCCAAAAGACAATCACGTCAGCGTCAAACAGAGCATTCAGCGGGATGCGCCATGCGCTCTCGGTGCCCCAAAGCGCGGCGCCAAGACCGACGAGCCACGGACCGTACGTCACCGAGTTCGTGCGGCGGTTTTCCATGCCGAAGCGTGTAGTGCGGGTACGACGTTGCGTCAACGTGCGCTTGCGGGTAGAAGCGAATATGGGATTGACGATACAATTCGTTGTGTGTTATTGAAGTGTTCAACACTATGCGTTGCCCCAAGTGCGGGTCTCGTGATGACAAGGTCATCGATTCCCGTCAATCGCGGGATAGTTCGAGCATCCGACGCCGCCGGGAATGTCTGAAATGCAAATATCGCTTTACCACGTACGAAGAAATCGAGCGATCAGACCTGCGGGTTGTAAAACGCGACCGAACACATGAGCCATTTGACCGGCGCAAACTCGCTGCGAGCGTCGCGAAAGCCTTTGAAAAACGCTCGGCCAGCCTTCTTACGCTGGAGGAGATGGTGGACGAAATTGTGCATGAACTTGAAACCAGCGGCCGGGAAGTTCCTTCTACGGCCATTGGAGCCAAAGTGCTCGAAAAATTGCGCAAGATTGATGAAGTGGCGTATCTACGTTACGCGTCGGTGCACCAGCGATTTGAGGATGTCGATCAATTTGTGGACGCCATTCATACCCTCGGTCGGCGAATAAAACCGAATGCGCTCCAGCGCGAATTGTTTCCACCGGAAACAACGCAAACTCAATCGCGTGCCGCCGGCGCGGGATCACGCGATGTCCCAAACGAAAATCATGGTCGCATTTAAAGAAGAATTTCCGTATCTGCGGACCGAGTCGGGGCAACTCTTCGAGTTTAATCGCGATTGGCTGCACGCTGCCATCACCCGCGCGGCGGACAAGGCTGGCTACCCGAGTTGGTGGCTTACAGATCATGTGACGGAGAGTATCGCTTTTTACCTACGCCTGCGGAATGACGAGAGTGTGGTCGCGTTCAGCCAGCTTTCGCAGACCGTGCGCTATGTCCTGAAGGTGATCGGCTACAAGGAGATCATCCCACATTTTGCGCCCTCGCCACCGCCCATTTCCATTTCGCTGTTCGAGATCGCCGAACAGGCAGGCACAGGATATGAACTCGCATTTTTTGATCTTTTGGAAAGACGAATCAACGCGCTGATTCAAACTGGCATGGACAATCTGCAGCTCTGCTCGCTGCACCCTTGCGTGAAACACCTGCGCGGCGTGAAAGTGTGGACGCGCGCCTGTGATGCCCTGCGGGAGGAAATTGTCTGTTTCGTGCGCGAAAAAATAACGTCGACAACTGGCGTTGCGCGGCTCGACTGTTCTGTGCGCTGAATCGGCTTTTGCAGCAATGGTTAGGCCAGCAGTCGCGCTAACCCCTCCATTACTCCGAACACGAGGCGTTCCTTCGAAAGCCATGCTGCAAGTTCGCAATTTGAGCGGTTAGCTTTTCAGAGTATTGGATCGTCATGACCATTTTTGAGAAAATCATCGCCCGCCAGATTCCGGCGAAAATCATTTGGGAAGACGACGACGCGATCGCGTTCCACGACGTCAATCCTCAAGCGCCCGTGCATGTACTGATCGTGCCAAAAAGAGTGGTGCCGCGGCTCACAGACGCGACCGACAGCGACAGCGCGCTGCTCGGAAAATTGCTCCTCGTTGCGCGCGATATCGCGAAGAAGCTGGATCTATCGAGTGGCTATCGCGTCGTGATCAACAGCGGGCCTGACGCGGGCGAAAGCGTGCCGCATTTGCATGTACATCTGCTTGGCAAACGCGCGCTCGCCTGGCCACCAGGGTAGGTCGAGACCCAAACGGCGAGCTCGGCATGCAGCAATGCATGTCTCACCCCTGATATGGGCTCCTGCGTTTGCGACTCGTAGAGTGTCCCCTACTGACCAACATTTGCCCAGTTCACTCCGACGATACGTTTGTCCGCAAATCGTTTCAGCGATTTAGGAAAAACGAGATAAGTCGCGCCTTTTCTCTCTTTGAAACCTACGATTCCGAACTCTGTTCCGCTCCCGCTCTTTTGTATCGTCATGACCCGGGTGTTTTTTATCCGCGATTGAAAATGACGGTCGGCTTCCGGCTTTTGCCAAAGCGTGTAAACGTTTGGTTCGCCACATTTTTCGACCACCTGAGAAAAACGTGCCGTATTAACTTTGAGGAGCTTCATAGCCGAATGGTACGGCCCGGCCGGCGGTCGCGCCCAACAAAAAAGTCCGCCAGAGAACTACGGCAAGGAGGATCAGACTACCGTTGCTGCATTCCTGCCCTGGCGGGGTTTGTAAGTCCTCAGTCCATAGCCCCTGACGGAGAGCAAATTTTCCCGCAAGATCGACATCGCGCAATCACGTTTTGTAGATCGGAAAAGTCGCCGGCATTGACAACCTGTAACACTTCTGTTTGCATCGGCACCATGAAATGGCTGGCATTGCTTTTGCTCGTTGTTCTTCAATGCTCGTGCACAACACTCGTCAACCGCCGCGACCTTTACAGCCCGGAGCCCGCGCCAGGCACAATGCCGCCGGTGACAAGAACAACGACTGTCACAACGATACACAGCGCCCGGGAAGAGGTCGCGCCACTGCCTTATTAAACCGTGCGATCGCTGTTAGCCGAAGGGCAGATTCGCCTTGACGCGAGCGACATCGGTCTTGTCCACACGCGCTGCCTTGCCCAGCTGGCGTTTGCGTTTCGCATTCTTGGCCGAGAGTAGATGCCGGCGCGAGGATTGCGCTCTCAATACTTTGCCGCGCGCAGTGATCTTGAAACGTTTTGCCACTGATTTGCGTGTTTTGCTGCGAGCAATTGATTTCGGCACGAGGCGCAAAACATAGTTGCTGGTGATGCGATAACAAATGTTTTCTGTAGCCGACACCCCGTCGTTGACGGGATGTGCGCCGCCATCACGCGAGCATTTCGCACAGCGAAGCAGCTACAGGGCGTGATTTCGCTCGCATCGATTTTCTTTCTCGGAACATTCTTGCATATGGAAAATCCCCGGACGGAAATGCCGCACGTCGTGATAATCGGAGCGGGCTTTGGCGGGCTCCAGGCGGCGAAAAAGCTCGGCTGTAAAAATGTGCGCGCAACCGTGATCGACCGCACGAACTATCATCTTTTTCAACCGCTGCTCTATCAAGTCGCAACGGCAGCGCTTTCGCCAGCCGACATCGCTGCGCCGGTGCGCGCGGTGTTGAGCAAATGCAAGAACCTGGAGGTGATGCTCGCGGAAGTGCAATCAGTGGACATTGATGCAAAAAAAATAAAGACAACCGACATGGAAATCGCTTACGACTTTCTCATCGTCGCCACCGGCGCCCGGCACTCATATTTTGGACATAACGAGTGGGAGAAATTGGCGCCTGGGCTAAAAAGTCTGGAGGACGCAATCGAGCTGCGGCGCCGTTTGCTCCTGGCATTCGAGTACGCGGAAAAAATCACGGACGAGGCCGCTCGCAAAGCAGCGATGACTTTCGTAATCATTGGCGGTGGTCCAACTGGTGTGGAAATGGCCGGGGCAATCGCGGAGATCGCGCGTTATACGCTCGCGAAGGATTTTCGCCATATCGATCCGTCGCAGGCGCGCGTGATTCTCATCGAAAGCGATCCGCGTCTGCTGGCTGCCTTTCCGGAAGATTTATCCGCGAGCGCGATGAAACAACTTGTCGATCTTGGCGTGGAAGTGCGCACGGGCACACGCGCCACCAATCTCTCCGAAGCCGGACTGCAAGCGGGCGATCAATTCATTCCGTGTCGAGTGAAAATCTGGGCGGCAGGTAATAATGCTTCGTCTCTTGGTAAAACGCTCGGCGTGCCGGTCGACCGAGTCGGCCGCGTCATGGTCAACGACGATCTTACCATTCCCGGACATCCGGAAGTCCAGGTGATTGGTGACCTCGCGAATTTTTCTCATCAAACTGGGCAGCCGTTGCCGGGCGTGTCACCGGTCGCCATGCAGCAAGGCCGCCACGCCGCCCGAAACATTCTCAGGATGATCGCCAATCGCAAACCACAGCGATTCCGGTACTGGGACAAGGGGAGCATGGCCACGATCGGACGGAATAAGGCGGTGGCGGACTTGAATTTTGTGCATCTGAGCGGACTTCCAGCCTGGCTCGTCTGGTTGTTTGTGCACATCATTTTTCTGGTCGGCTTTCGCAACCGGATCGCAGTGCTCTTCCAGTGGGCCTGGGCTTATTTCACCTTCAACAAAGGCGCACGATTGATCACGCGAAATTTCCAATCAGAGATGCGCCCGCCAGCGTGAAAACAGTTAACGATTTAGTGATTTAGTGATTCAACGATCTAATCATAGCGAGCCTCTAATTCGCTAAATGGGAAAACACTTAAGGATCGCAATCGTCGGTTCCGGCGCTATCGGGAGTTATTACGGTGCGAAACTCGCATACGGCGGCAGCAATGTTCATTTCTTGATGCGCGGCGACCTAAGCGAAGTACGCAGCAACGGACTCTCTGTTCGCGGTCAAGGTGAAAACTTCCGGGTTGCGAACGTGAACTGCCACAATTCGACAAAGGAAATTGGCGCGTCTGATCTTGTTCTCATTGCCGTCAAAGCAACCTCCAATCCGAAGCTTGTCGATCTTATCCCGCCGCTTCTGCATAAGGGCACGATGTTGCTCACGCTACAGAATGGCTTTGGCAACGAAGAATTTCTCGCGAAGAATTTTGGCGCGGACCGTGTGCTCGGCGGGCTTTGTTTTATCTGTTTGAGTAGAATTTCACGCACAGAAGTCGAGCGCTACGATTACGGTCATATCGTGATTGGCGAATATGGGCGCAAGCCACAATTGCGGACCCATGATGTCGTGGCGGAATTCAAACGTGGCGGTATCCAATGCGATGTCATTGAAAATCTCGCACTGGAACGATGGCGAAAGTTGGTTTGGAACATTCCGTTCAATGGATTGTCGATCCTGGCCGGCGGAATCGATACCGCCGCGATTCTTCACGATGAAAGCCTAAGGCGCACGACACTCGGCCTGATGGACGAAGTGATCGACGCCGCAAACAGATGTGGATATCCGCTGGAACACTCTGCTGCTCATGAGCAAATGAAGCGAACAGAAACGATGGGCGCCTACAAACCCTCTACGTTGCTAGATTGGGAGGCGGGCCGACCCCTCGAAATCGAAGGGATTTGGGGCGAGCCTCTGCGCCGCGCAACTGCCGCAGGCGCAAGTATGCCGCGCCTAGAAATTGTTTACACACTTCTAAAATCTCTTGGCGAAGCGGAACGAAAAAAACGAACAGCAGCAAAACGCGACAATTGCTGATCATGAGACGGCGTTCGACACGCGACGCGATTCCGCGAGTCAAAGTCAGAAATCTTCAACGAACTGTTCCGATCGATGTGGTGGATCTTGAACGTTTCGCGACCAAAGCAGTGCGCTGCTGTGTGGCTCTGCGCAGAAGAAAACCGGCGGATTTAACAAAACTGCGTGAGATTTTCATTTTGTTTATCTCTGATCGGCGCATGGCATCATTGCATCGACAATTTCTCAAGCAATCCGGATCAACAGACGTGCTGACGTTTCAACACGGAGAAATTTTTATCAGCGCAGAGACAGCACGCCGGCAAGCTCGCGCCTTCGAGAATTCGTTGGCGCGTGAGCTGCGGCTTTACGTTGTGCACGGGCTCTTGCATCTGCACGGCCTTGACGATCGCAGCGAAGCCGATGCGCGGAGAATGAAGGCAACGCAGGAAAAAATTCTCGCTGCCACATCGTAGGGAACTCTAGTTGGGGTCGGCGATGGGCGGCTGCAACACTCTACGATTCGGTGGGCTCGGGTTTGAACTGAAGGTGGCGTATGTTAGCCTTTTCGATATGACCCGAGAGCCACTTTGGAACGAGGTGGCGGCGGAAAAAAAATCGTGACGGTTATGAGGTTTTCTGTTCCGAAAAATGCGGGGCCGTCGACAGTTGATGAGCCCACGATCGAAAAGGAAACGCGTTCGAAAGAAGATGTCGATCTTCCATGGCAAGTGGTGGTACACAACGATCCCGTCAATCTGATGAGTTATGTGACAATGGTGTTCCAGCGGGTCTTCGGTTACCCGCGCGAGAAAGCCGAGCACCATATGCTGGAGGTGCATCACAAGGGGCGTTCAATTTTGTGGAGCGGAATGCGTGAACGTGGGGAGCTTTATGTGCAGCAATTACACGGATATCTCCTGCTCGCGACGCTCGAGAAAGCCAGTTGATATGGAAATTTGCCGCCGAAATGATGAGATCGAGATATCCGAGCTCGATCCGTTTCTTGCGGAACTTCTTCGACAAATCCCAGCCAGCACTGATCCAGAGGGCGTGTCCGCCGCCGAACAGCGCCTCTTCAGCCCGCCGGCGGACCCGAACGAAATTGAAATTTGCGCGGAATGGAAACTTTATGTGAAGCCTGAGTTACGGCGGCTCTTTCAAACCGCGACGGAAACCGTCGCGGCAGATCTCGAGCAACTGCGTGGAAACGAGAAAACGTTCGCCAACCGCACCCTGCGCATTCCGTCAAAACACGCCGAAGCGTGGTTGAGTGCACTCAATCAGGCGCGGCTCGTCATTGCCGCAAAATACGATTTCACCGATGGCGAGTTGTGCGACCATTATCGCTCACCGATTGGATCGCGGCGGGACTTAAGTTTATTCCAGGTAAACTTCTATGGTTTTCTTCAGGAATTCATCCTGCGTGAACTGGATGGCTGGGACAAGGGACCCGAAGGCTAAGCCTGTTTCCGTTCCCGCACCATTGACATGAGCCGGTCCTTGATTGCAGCGGAAGCTTTCGCTGGACGCAGGCTCAGGGCGAAGGCTTCATGCAATGCGTAACATTTTGCGATGAAATCTTCCGCTTTTTGGCCGAATTTTTTGCGCGCTTTTTCAAATTCCTCCACCTCCTCAGGCTCGAGTGCGCCAATGACATAGAGTCGCGACTGGTTTTGGAATTGCTCAAAGTTCATCTTTAAGTTCCTTCAGTCCGTCATAGATTTTTTTTAGTCCCAATTCGAGCCGCGTCTTCACGGTTCCCAACGGTGTATTCGTTTTTGCGGCGATTTCGCGCTGGCTCATGCCCCGAAAAAATGCAAGATCGATTGCCTGCTGCTGGGCCGGTGGAAGTCCGTTGATCACTATGCGCATCAGAACACGCGTGTCGCTCAGGACGATTTCCTCTTCGGTTGCATTATGTACCCAGGCGTCGGGTTGCTGTTCGGTTTCGCTTTGCATACGCTGTTCCGCGCGAGCGTAAGCCTGTTTCTTGCGCAGACCATCAATCGCCCGGCGACGCGCGAGCGTCACCATCCAACCGAGAGGTTTTCCTTTTTGCGCGGAGAAATTTCTCGCCTGGTTCCAGATCTCCATAAAAATTTCTTGCAGAAGATCGTCGGCCTCAGCCTCGTTATGAATCACGCGCAGAATGAGCGCTTTTAAAATCCCATTGTATCGGTCGTAAAGCTGGGAAAGTGCATCGGGGTCCTGGTTTTGGATCGAGTGCATTAACTCGAGATCAGTCGGCGCTCCCGGTTCGAGTTGCGGAGGAGCAGAGAAGTGCCGCGTCTCCCGTTTCGGTTTGCGCCGCGCTTGTTTTTTTGCTTTCCGACGCATTGCAAAAATCGAATTTACCTACGCAAGGCACGCTGGCCAAATTGGAAGCAGGAATGGATCGGACGCAGGCCAACCATTTGGGTCTCTTAGTCTGTGCGAGCGACCTCGTCCAACGCTTTCAAAACACAGCGTTCGGATCGGCAATCAGGAGATCAATCCGTTCAATTCATGGTTCGCGATAAACCTTGACCCGCAGTTGGCCACGTTAATACGCTCTGCCAATGAAAACGCGGACTGAGTGCAAGTTGCGCTCAATACCCGCCGGAGCGGGAGAATA
>Ga0307312_10000155_pt1 | contig 27437 bp, 23 predicted proteins | sample ER_DNA_202_FD_194489 | JGI IMG/M metagenome (GOLD analysis project Ga0307312, IMG submission 194489) | Bulk soil microbial communities from the East River watershed near Crested Butte, Colorado, United States - ER_DNA_202 | ecosystem: Environmental > Terrestrial > Soil > Floodplain | place... | reverse complement strand
CAACCCCACGAGGATTACGAAGGCGACCAGTACGGCAGCCACCCAAAACCTAGGACTCAGTCCACGTAAACTCATCAGCGCTCTCCGCTCTGGACTGCCCGTATCCGGGGATCGATGAAGCCGGTGAGGATGTCAGCGGCGAGGTTGGCAATGAGCACGGCGATCGTGATCAAGAGGGTGATCGCCGAAATCACGGGGTAGTCGTTCTGGCCGATGGCGGCGAACAACAAGCTGCCGAGGCCGGGGTAGGAGAACACCAGCTCGGTGATCAGGCCGCCCGTGATGATGGCGGCGATGGACAGCGCCAGGCCGGTGAACTGCGGCAGCATGGCGTTGCGGAAGATGTAGCGGACCGTGTAGCCCTCCTTGACGCCCAGGCCACGGTCAGCGCACGACCCGCACGCGTCGTTCGGGACCGTCCCATCGCAACCTCCGCCCACCGTCGGGCGTTGCGACGTTCGCTAGATTCCGCCCTGCCGTTGACAGGCCTATTAGGCACTGCCTAGCGTCGTCAAGAACGCGGCATTGCCCGCCTCGTCCGGAATGGCCACCATCTGCGGGCCGGCGCTATGCTTCCGAATCTTTCGGCGAAGAGCTGACATGAGGTGGAGAGGCCGCGGGTAACCTTTGACGCACGTGGCAGCCGCCGTCGGGTGTCCAACGACACCGTCTCAAGCGTGCTCAACAGGGCGGCGATGGCGCGCCCCCACCGGTAGCCGAGCGCGAGAACAGTTACGCAGTGCGACTATCGACCGGCGAACTGGCCCTGGGATCGCAGGAGTTGTTGACGTCGCCTTCTCGGACTCGCAGAACGCGTACCCGGTTTCGCTTCACCGTGTGACCACCTCAGCCCAAGGCAGGTGTCCGACGTAGGCATTCAATCGCCCTCCATACCGCGAACATCTAGGTCGTCCCTAGCATCGCAACGCCCGAGCGGGTCACAGCTGTGCTCAGTGCGGCCAGTCCGCCACGAGATGCTCGGCGACTCGGATCGCGTTCGCCACGATCGTCAGGGTCGGGTTCACGCTGCCGTTGGTCGGATGCAAAGAAGAGTCGCAGACCACCACTCGGCTGCCGCCCCAGAGTCGTCCATAACGGTCGGTGGCGCCGGTGGCGGGGTCGTCACTCATTCGTGCGGTGCCGCAGGAGTGCTCGCCGGCAGCTGAGGCGGTTGCGCCGCCGAGTTGACGGCGGATGTCCTGTACGCCGGCGGCGCGCAGCCAGCGAGTTCCGTAATCGACCAGGCCGGCCTCGACCCGGAGTGAAGCCGGGTGGACGCTCTTGCGCAGGCGGGCTCCGGGCTTGCCCCAGCGGTCGGAAACCCTAGCGAGCGTGACTCCAGAGGTCTCGTTTGGGATCTCCTGCCCCATCCCGAACACGCCGAAGGCGTACGGCCTTCGGTCTCGCATCCATTGCTTGTGAGCGGCGCCCCAGCGAGGAACGCCGCTGGCGGGGTCGGTCGCCGAGGTCAACGGGAGCACACTCATGAGATCGACGATCACGCCGCCGCCCCAGGGAATCGAGTCGGCGTGTACGTGGTCCAGGGTGGCAATCGAATGGCCGGGGCCCAACCCATTCTTTATTGGTTCGTCGACCTCGCAGTGCAGGCTGACGAAACGATGATCGTGAAGATTCCGGCCGAGTTGATCGTTACCGAGTCCGCTGGCGAGCAGCAGCCGCGCCGACTCGACCGCTCCGGCGGCGACGACGACGACGTCGGCGCGCACTGTCTGCAACAGGGGTTCGCCGGAGCAGTCGGTCATCACATCGACCGAGGCACCACCCGGCCGATCACGAACGACGATCGCCTCGGTGTCGAGGACAAGATCTGTGTTGCCGGTGGCCAGAGCACGCGGGAGGAAGGTGTTGTGAGCACCATTCTTGGCGTCCACCGGACAGGCGTGCCCGACACATGACGAGCAGCGCACGCAGGCGGCACGGCCAGCAGCGGGCACGCTGTTGATCGCCAACGGGATCGGGCCCCAGGTCCATCCCAGCCGCTCTGCGGCGCCCGCCAACAGTTCGCGTGCGGGCTCAGGGCCCATTGCGGGCATCGGGTAGCCCCTCGATCGTGGCGTTCGCAAGGTCAGCGCGCCCTCCTCACCAGCGACCCCAAGCTCCCATTCGGCGCGGGTGTAGTAGGGCTCCAGTTCGTCGTAGTCGATCGGCCAGTTGGCCAACGTCGCTCCATCTGGATTGCCGTACACGCGGGCCATCTCGAAGTCTTCGGGGAAGAACCGCCAGGCCATTCCTTGCCAGAGGCGGGTGCCGCCACCGAAGGCGTAGGCGTTCAACCCATAGGCCCAGGCATCTCCGTCACCATCCACGAGCCGCTCATGCTCACGTCCTTGATCAGCGTCCTGCGCCGAGATCCGCGGATGCCCACGTCCCGGACCAGCCACGGAGTTGTAGACCGCGTTGCGCTTTCCGTGCAGATGATCGCCCCGCAAACTGCTGTTCGACAGGGCACGGGCGCGCTCGACGACCAGGACGCTGTGTCCGGCCAGCGCCAGGGTCTGCGCTGCCACACCGCCACCGGGGCCGGAGCCGATCACGATCGCGTCATAATTAGCACGGAGACGACTCGGCGTCGTCGTCGCCGGCAACTCCGGCTCAACCGGCGTCACTCCGTTAGGCACCTCACGAAAGCCGATCATGGAGAGGCCATCAGGCCACGACTGGTCGTGACCTCGATCGGCTGCGCTGCGCCGGGACGCGTAGAAGCCTTCCCAACACAGTCGGAGCAGTCCAGCGAAGTCGGCACCGAGAGTCTGCTGGTTGGAGGTCTCCCGCAGAATACGGTCCTGCTCGTCGGGCTCCGCCACCGCAAAGCCTCGCCGCTTGAGCTCATCGACAAGCCGCTCCATGGCATCCAGTGCCCATCGCAGCTCGGTGCCGTACTCGGCCAGGTATGCTCCGACACCACCCTCCCAGCCCCCAGGCCATTCGTCGGCCGGGATGACTCGGTCGACCGCCGCCCGCAGCTCGGCGGATCCGGTGACCTCGAGCCACCGTCGCGACGCGCTGGACACGCCTTCAGCGCCTGGCAATTTTCCCCCCCGATGTGATCGCCCCGTAGTAGCTGTCAGACCGGAGACCAGTCGCCCGCCGGCCCCAGGTCCGTCTCCGCCGCCCAATCGGCGTCCAGCGACCGATGCCGGTTCCGGCCCGCGTCATGGTGATATGCCCGCCCTCAGGTGATGGAGCAAGCTCAATGGAGACCTCGAGCCAGGGTGGCGTGTCCAGGCGACTCCATCGCTGGGAGGGGCGGCGGGGCCGTCGAGGAACGGACGATGAGTTCGGTCGCCAGCTCCACCTGGCGGCCGTGGGGCTCGCGCCCGTCGATCATTGTCAACAGCATCTCCGCTGCGGTGCGACCCATCTCCGCGAGAGGCTGGCGGACGGTCGTGAGCGGGGGCGATACCCAACGAGAGATCGGGAGGTCGTCAAAACCGACGACACTGAGGTCCTCGGGTATGCGCCGGCCGGTGACTCGCGCCGCTTCGGCAACGCCGAACGCCTGTTCGTCGCTACCGGCAAATATGGCGGTCGGCGGATCAGGCAGTTCGAACAACCCGCGAGCAGCCTGATAACCGCCGATGTGGTGGAAGTTGCCGGTAGCGATCAGAGCCGGGTCGACCTTGACGCCCGCAGACTCCAATGCGGCGCGGTACCCGTCGATGCGGGCGCGGCTGCACAGCATCGCGACCGGTCCACCGATCACGGCGATCCGCCGGTGACCAAGCCCGAGCAGATGCCGCGCCGCCGAGAGCCCGCCGGCCCAGTTCGTCGCACCCACGGTGGCGACGTCAGGCTCTGGCAACTTGGCGGCCGGATCGATCAACACGTACGGAATGTGAGCGTGGTCGAGGAGGCGTTGATCCAACGGGGTCAGCTCGGAGGCGACGATGATGGCCCCGGACCGACCGGCCGAGGCGAGTCCACTGGACCACGGACGCGAGCCGGAACGGTCCGACATCGACGACACCACGACGTCCATGGGGCCCGACGTGACCCCTCGCAGGATCTCGACGGAGTACGGGCTGTCTAGGGCCGTGAAGACGAGGTCGATCAACCGGCGCCCCCCCGCGAACCGGCCGACCATGGGTCGGCCAGGTGGCACGTACTTGTGCTGGACCAGTAGCCGCTGCACCCGCGCGCGTGTCGCGGCCGAGACATCAGCGCGGTCGTTGAGCACCTTGGACACGGTGGCCAGCGACACACCGGCCGCGGCCGCAACGGTTTCTAGGGTGGGGCGGCGGTCTTTGGTCACTGCTCCGCTCCTTTTCGGTAGGCCGCAGCTCGCATCGAACGGGGCCGGCCCATCATCATCACGTCGAGTGCTCGAAAATATTTCGAGGCTCGATGGCAATCATGAGCCTGAACCGAATACGACAAGGGAAGCGGCTTCCAGGATGCCTGTCAAGTACTTCGCACGAATATGTTGACGCGAGGAATCAGGGGCCCTACTGTGCTTCCAGGAACGGAAGTTTCGTACTCTGCCGAAACCTCTCGGCGGAGGCGGAGCGGCCCCCTTACCTTCGCTCAAGCTGGGCGTCATGCGCCGATCGTCAAAGCAGCCTGAGGACTAGAAGACGTGATGATTCACTTGAGAGCAGCATTCAGCAAGACCCGCCAAACGTTATGACTGTCTGAGCAAAGGGGCCATCTAATGGTAAGCAAGTCGGGTTTGACACGTCGTTCTTTCTTGGCGCTGAGCGCAGCTGCGGTCGCCGGGCCGGCCGTGCTGGCCGGATGCGGTGGCGGTGGCGGTGGAGGTGCCGGAGGTGGTGGCAGCACCGAGCCGATCAAGTTCTGGAACATGCCTTGGGGTCAAACCGCGTTCAATCCGTTGGACCAGAAGATCACCGAGGCGTACAAGCCAGAAGCCGGTCTGCCCGCCGTGACCTACCAGGTCATCCAGTGGGCGAACTTCAACCAGACGTTCGCATCGGCGGTGGCCTCCAAGACCAACCCGGCGGTCAGCTCCGGGGGCGGAACGCAGGTCTTCCAGTACGAGGCGCAAGGCGGGATCGCCTACGTCGACGAGCTGTACGCCGCCTGGAAGGCCAACGGGCTGTACGACGACTTCCTGCCGGGATTGATTGACACCCTGAAAGTGGAGAAGGGCTACGCGGCGATCCCGTACAACCTCGATATGCGAGTGATCTGGGTCAACAAGGTGCTGCTGGACCAGGCCGGGGGGAAGGTGCCCACCGACTGGCAGTCCTACCTGAACGCAGCCGAAGCGCTGAAGAAGAATAGCGTCTACGGGTACGGCACGGGAGCAGGGGCCGGCGCCTACACCGGACAGCACGCAATAGTCTGCTGGATGATCAACAACGGTGGTGGACTCTTCGATGAGCAGAAGCAGCCGAACTGTGTCACGCCGGAGAATATCGAGGCTGTGAACTTCGTCCTCGAGATGGTGTCGAAGGGCTATGTCGACCCGGCCAGCTCCACCTACACTTCCGCAAACGTGCAGACCCAGTGGAAGGCCAAGAAGTTCGGACTCGGCTACGACACGGGCGGTCTGGCCGACAATATCGGTGGGGACGTGGCTAAGGACATTGCCGTCATCAGCCCACTCACGTCACCCTCGGGGAAGAAGGGTTCCCTCTACTTCCCGAACAACATCATGATGTACAAGAACAATCCGAGCATCAAGGGCAGCGAGGCTTTTCTTACCTACTACTACCAGAACATGGCCCCGCTCTGGACCCAGAACACCGGCATCGGCCTGCCGCCGCTGAAGTCGATCGCCAAAACCAAGGAATTCCAAGCCAACAAGGACAAGGTGCGGATCGTTGAGGAGTGGGTGCCTGTTGCCAGGACGTGGGCTGCCCCGGGCGGGCAGGCCAACTTCCTCAATGTGACGACGGTCGACGCGACCCCAGCGATGAACACCTTCACCCAGTCGATCCTCAGTGGGAAAACAGACGCCAAGTCGGCCTTGACGAAGCTTCAGGCTGACGTCAAGGCCACCATGAAGTCGTGACGTGCTTCCCCAGCCGATCATGACAAATCCAACACCCGAGCGACGCACGGCTATGGCCGCGACTGGGTTGCGCGCCCGCAGCCGATGAGGTGAGCCAAATGTCGACTTCTACCGCCGGACAGGGCCTGACTCGAGCGCGAACGGGCGTCGCGGTCCGCGGCTCCGGACCACCACTGGCGCCGCGCAAGACCCGGCGACCCGGCGCGAGTCCGTTGACGCTGGGCGCCTTCGCCGCGCCTGCGCTGTTCCTGGTGCTGCTCATCAACCTCTATCCGGTGATCTATGCGGGATGGCAGAGCTTGCGGGACGGCAGCTTGATCGATGCTGGCGACTTCGTCGGCTTGCAGAACTACGCTGATGTACTGACCGATCCAACCTTCTGGGCGGCGGCCCGTTTCACGGTGGTCTTCACGCTGGTCGGCGTGTTCGGCAGTTGGTTCGTCGGTCTCGCACTCGCCCTTCTGCTCAAGACCCGGTTCCCCGTCAAGAACACCTTCAAGCTCCTGCTCCTGCTTCCGTGGGTGGTCCCGGTCGTGGTTTCCGCGACCGCGTGGAACTGGCTGGTTGCCACCCCCCAGAGCCCGCTGCCGATCCTGGCCGAGGCATTGGGACTGGGCAACGTCCTCTTCCTGGCCGATCCCTTGCTGGCGAAGATTACGGTCTGCGTCTTCAAGGTCTGGATCAGCTTCCCGTTCATGATGATGATGATGGCCGCCGCCCTCGAGTCGGTGGACAACAACGTCTACGAGGCCGCCAAAGTCGATGGTGCGAGCAAGTGGAACACACTCACGAACATCACCTTGCCGATGATCTCGCGATCGACCTACATCAGCTGGATCTTGATGACCATCTTCTGCGTGAACGACTTCCCCACGATCTTCCTGCTGACCGGCGGCGGACCGGTGAATGCCACGCAGACGCTGGTCGTGCTTTCCTACGTCACGGTGTTCCAGAACTTCCAGACCGGCCCCGGTGTGGCGATCGCCTTCCTGATGACTCTCGTCTTGATCGTGATCTCCGTCGCCTTGTACCGGCAAATCAAGAAGGTGCAGATCCTATGACCACAGTGGAGTTCTCGGAAAGCCACGACGCGACTGACTCCCACCTCGGGGCCGAGCCCACCAAAGCTGACCCGGAACCGCGCGGCAGCTGGGGGAAGTTCGTTCTCGTCTTGGTGATCGCCGCCGTCGTACTCATCCCGGTCCTCGCGGTCGTCCTGCTCTCCCTCCAGCCTTCGCTGGGGAGCACGAGCACGGCGACCTTCACGCTCGAGAACTTCGTCAATATATTCAGCCAGACCGATGTCTTGCTCTGGCTGCGCAACAGCATGGTGACGACCCTGGCTACCGTCCTGGTGTCGGTCGCCGTTGCGGCGCCGGCCGGGTATGTGTTGTCACGGGGGCGGAGCCGGTTGATCTCCGGATTCTCGTTGGTGTTGTTCATTGTGCAGGCGCTGCCCTTCGTCACCGCGGTGATCCCGCTGTTCATCCTGTTCGCCAACTTGGGCCTCGTGGACACCCTGACGGGCATCACGATCATCTTCGTCGGCTTCACCATGTCGGTCGCGATCTGGATGATGGCGGCCTACTACGACTCCATCCCGATCAATCTCGAGGAGGCAGCGTGGATGGACGGCTGCTCGGTCTTCGGCGGTTTCCTCCGCGTCGTGCTGCGGAACTCGCTGCCAGGCATCCTGTCCACGGCCATCTTTGCTTTCTTGGTGGCCTGGAACGACTATCTGGTCCCCCTCGTCTTCCTTCGATCTAGTGAAAAGTTCACATTCCCGGTGGGCCTGCAGAGCTTCTTCCAGCAGAACTCGACGAACTGGGGCCTGGTGATGGCCGTGGCGGTGATGATGATGTTGCCGCCGGTGATCTTGTTCGCGGCGCTGAACCGGTACTTCAGTGTGGGTGGGATCGGCGGGTCGCTGGCCGGCGCCTGAGCCGGAAGCGCAACTTGCGAGGGAATGGGCGACCGCGCCCATTCCCTCGAGGTTTTCACCGGATGACCCGCACCGGCAACGCTTTTACCCCGTGCACGAACTCGCTGAAGACAAACTCAGGTTCGCCGACCTCCAACCGCGGCATCCGCCGAAGAATCTCCCGGAACAGCGACTTCAACTGAACTTTCGCCACGGCGCTCCCCAGGCAAAAGTGCACGCCACCTCCACCAAATGCGACGTGTTGGGCACGGGGTCGTCTCAGGTCGAAGGTCTCCGGTGAGGTGAACACGGTTGCGTCTCGGTTACCAGAACAATAAAACAACGCGACCTTGTCACCGGCGGTGATGGAAACACCGTGGAGCTGGGTATCGACGCTGGCCGTCCGGGTAAAGACGATGACCGGTGAGGCGTATCGGATGAACTCCTCCAGCGCGTCGTCGATTCGGCCTTCGAAGTCTTCGCCGAGCCAATCGCGTTCGGCCGGGTTGGCGTGAAGTGCGAGCAGGCTCAGCGTGGTGGCCTGCTTGGTGGTGTCATCACCCGCGACGATGAGCAACAGCATCGTCGAGAGAATCTCGTCATCGCTGAGGGGCCGGCCATTGAACTCTGCGTTCACCAGACAGGTCACCAAGTCCTCGGTGGGCACTCTCCGGCGGAAGCGGGCCAGCGCGGTGCACAGGTTCCTCAAGTACGCGACCTGGGCCTCGTGGAACGCCTGCATCGTGATACCCGCCGGAAGCTCGGCAGGAAAGCCTGACCCAACGTAGGCGTCGGCGGCGACGACGAAGGAGTCATGCTCGCTGGGCGGTAACCCGAAAAGTTCGGCGATCGTCCGCAGCGGAAGCTGAGCCGCCACGTGGCGCACGAAGTCGAACTCGCCACGAGCGGCGGCCCGGGCAACGATCTGTTTGGATCGCCGCTCGATTGTGCGCTCGAGCCGCGCGACGGCCTTGGGTGTGAAGGCGGCGCTGACCACTCGCCGGAGGCTGTCGTGGGCAGGTGGGTCCAGGACCAGCATGTTCGGGTCCACCTGAAACGGGGCGGGGCGTAGGTTGACCTGCCCGAGCTCTGAGCTGAACAGCTCGTGATGACGACTCGCGTAGGCGATGTCCTCCACGGTGGTCACCGCCCAGAACCCCGCTTCGTGGTGCTTGCTCTTCGGGTAGCCGGGCGTTTCCAGCGCGGGATGCCAGCTCACGGGCCGCTCGGCGCGTAGCCGGCCGAAAGCCACATCCCGGACGTGAAAGGGCTGGCGCCAGAACGCGACACTCGAGATGTCAACGTCGGTGTCGACCCGGTGTTCCGTTCTGAACAGACGTATCATCAGTCCTCTCGTTCACCTGGCCGGACCTGGGCGCTCCAGACCCGGCAAACTGGCTTCAGCTCTCAGCGAGAGCCGGGTTCCGGAGCGGCCCGCAAGAGCTCAGACCACAGGTCGTCGGGGATGGTGGCGGTGACAGCTCGAGGGTCTGGGCGATTCGTCCAGCCGAAGCACCCCGGCCCCAAGACCCTCAAGTCGATCATCTCAGATCGGGTCGAGAACTGCAGTGCGGTGGCATTAGCGTGACCTCGTAGCGCTGGTGGGCCGCTCCATCGCCTCCGCTGCGCCCGACTCCGACCATCCCACGAGCGGTAGCCGGAGTTCGGCTGGGCGGCCGGACCCTCGACAGCATGTAACACCGCCGCACAGGCCCGTATGGCCGGTTCGCCGGGCATCCCCCACTGGCCACTTCTGGGTTCCACTGGCCACTTCTGGGTTCTCCCCCAGATCTCCGCTAGAAACCGGTGATCTGCCACTGACCCCACGTGATAGCGACGCCGCTTCCTTCCGCACCCGTTAGGCGGGCGGTGAATCTGCCATCCGGGGACCGGCGGAGAGGTCGGTAAAAGCATGATCGACAAAAGTGTCCGCGATGGTCCGTGGCCGACGAAAATCGAAACGGTCCAGTTCAGCCACCGGGCGAAGGTCAACAGGAACAAGCCTGTCGGCCGTGACCGTCAGGACTCTCGCCGCCGGGAGCTCGAGGACCCAGCCGTCGACCACACCGGCGCCCGCGCCCAGGTAGGGATGGATGCTCGCACCGAACGGCGCCGGGTCTGGTCCGGTGTTGGTGGCCTCCACACTGATCGTCAAACCTTGTTCCGTCAGCGCGTACGTGACCAGCAGCCAGAGCCGGTACGGATAGCCGACTTGAGCATGCACTGTCAGCCGAGCGCCACCGTGTGGGGTTTCCCGGCTGACCACCTCAAAGTCCTGCCAACCGCCCGGACTCGACCCCCCCCCCGGCTCCTCGACCCAGTTCCGCAACGTCTCTGGATTCGGGTCCAACATCACTCCGACGGGCCGCCGCTTCGCTTGGACTCACTGCTCCTCGAGCCGCTCCCTATACGTCCGGGCCGCCCGCTCACGGAACTCCTGGTCGTACTTCGTCGGTGCTGACATGGCTGAATCCTCCTGTGTTGGATCAGCACCCTCCGGCATTTCCAGGGCGATTCAGGCCCACCCGCGCAAGCCTCCCCAGTCCGCCGTAGCCTACTGGGGGGCGAACTCGTTGAACGCCTCATGGCCCGCGCGCAGGGAGCCGTCGGCCTCGATGAAGTGCAGCCACTCCGGGCGACCGACCGGGCCCCACTCGTCGCGGTGCAGGTCGGCGACCAGGCTGTGGTGAAGGGCGTGCACGGTGAACCCGATGCCGCGCTGGGTTAGCTGGGCCAGGGTGTAGCGCATGACCCCCACGTGCGTGGCGTCGTCGCGTGCGCCCCAGACGGTCTCGTTGGCGATCAGCTCCTTGCCGGCGCGCTCGGCGATTGCCACGCACTCGTCCAGGTAGCCCTCGAAGCCCTCCTTGGACCTGGTCTGCTGCTGGTTCCCGCTGCCGTTCCACATGTAGTACGGGTGGAAGCTGAGGATGTCGCTGATCGGCTCGGTCAGCTCCAGCGCCTTGACGTTGGGGTAGTTGCCGATGGTCAGCGGCTGCTGGGCGCCAAGGTCCCTGCAGACCCTGTAGCACCAGGTCAACCAGGTCAGCTCCGCCTTGCGGATCGGGCTGTTTTCGTCGTCGACGTAGCTGCCCATGAGGGGCTCGTTGCACAGGTCCCAGGCGTAGATGCGCGCGTCGTCCAGGTGCGCGCCCACCACATCCGCCAGGTAGCGGTGGAAGAGACCCTGCACGGGCGCGTCGACCGGGTCCCCCGCATCGGGGTTGACGAACAGGTCGTCCACGTTCGTCCACGCGCTGTGGTGGGGGATCAGGTGGTCCAGGGGCACGCCGCCGAAGTCACACACCGGGTCGCGCCACCGGTTGAACAGCAACGGCATCACCAGGATGCCGTGCTGGGCGAAGATCCCCAGCCCGGCCTCGAAGTTTGCCAGGAAGCGCTGCGGGTCGCGCTGGTGGGCCTCGTGGGACAGCCACCAGCGGGCGACGTTCCAGCCCGGGAAGTACTCCTTGCCCCGGGCGATCTCCACCGCCATCGTCCCGTGGTCGTGGTGCTGCCACAGGTCCAGGCCGCTGGTCCCCCAGGACCCGTCGTAGTTGAACCCGTGGACGTCCTTGCTCTTCACGCGTCGCTCCTCCTCGTCGTGGTGTCGTGCTCGTGCTGCTCGTCCCGACCCGGCTCCTACGGGAGGACGAGGACCTTGCCGGTGCCCGGAGCCCGGTCGCGCATGGTGGCGACGGCCTCGCCGACCGCCTCCAGCGGGTAGCGGTGGGTGACCAGCGCTGAGGGCCGCACGCGTCCGCGCCCGAGCAGCTCAAGGGCCTGCGGCCATACGTCGGGACTGCCCAGAGGGACCCCAGGACCACCTGGTCGTTCACCACGACCCGGTCCAGGTCCACTGGCACCGACTCCGCCCCGGTCAGGCCGATCACCACCAGGCGCCCGCTGGAGGCCCAGCCGGTCCAGGGCCGCGGCCACCCGGCTGCCGCTGGCCTCCAGCACGACGTCGAAGACCTCCTCCGCCTCGGCCGCGCGCACGCCCAGCGCCGCCAGCCGCCCATGCGACCGGCATTGGGCTCCAGGGCGGCGACCTCGGCGTCCAGGAGGTCGAGGAAGACCGCAGCGGCAAGCCAGCCGAGGGTGCCACCGCCCACGACGAGCACGCGCGAGCGGGACCCGGCGCCGGAGCGTAGAACGGCCCGCAGCGCGACCGCCGTCGGCTCGGCGAAGAGGGCGTCCTCCACGTCCACGCCCGGCGGCACGGCGTGGGCGCTGCGGGCGGGGAAGCGCAGCCGCTGGGCGAGAGCGCCGTCGCGGTTCATTACGCCGGTCTCCTGCCGCCGCGGGCACTCGTGGTAGGCGCCCGAGGCGCACACGGGGCAGTCGCCGCAACCGATGCTGCACTCCCCCCACGACGTCGCCCACGGCGAACCCGCTGCCCGGCGCGCCGCGGTCCACCACCGGGGCCACCCACTCGTGCCCGGGCACCAGGGGCAGCTGCGTGCGGCCCGTCGCGCAGGTACACCATTGAGCCGTCAAGCAGCTCCAGGTCGGTGGCGCACAGCCCGACGGCCAGCGGGGCCAGCAGCAGGTCACACCCGGGTCGGCCGGCGGCACGCCGTGGTCGAGCAGCGCGTGGCCGCCGACGCCGGAGATGACCAGTGCGCGCATCCGAGTCCCTGGGTCGAGGTTCCGCGTCGTGGGCCGTCCGGGCGGCGCACGCCGATGGCAGCGACATTGCTCCAGCCCGTAGACAGTTCCTACCACGCCGGCCCGGGGCCGGGAACAGCGCCGCCGGGACCGGCGGCGGGGGCCGACGGGGCCGGTGCGCTCGTCTGCCGGTGGTGTGCCCACTCAGCCCTCCTCGACCAGATCGGCGGTGATCCGCGGCGGACCGTAACAGCCCCGATCCGCGGCGAACAGCCGACCGATCTCGATCCTCAGCTGCTCCCAGCAAACTGCAGCAGTTGGCCTCTAGCTCCTGATTGATAACGTCGTGCCTAGTCGCCCAAGCGCTTCGCGGGTGCTCGCTGCAGCGACGTGTGAATAGATGTCGATCGTGGTGGGAGATCCTGCTGTGCGGCAGAATTTGCATTGCGACACGACGGGCACCTCGAGCAACACGCAACCAGGCGCAGTTCGTCTGGTGGAGTGCACCCACACCACGGGCACACCAGCCGCTTGACGCTCGTTGGTGCGGTCCGTAGGTTGGCATGAGAAAAGTCTCTCTCCGTTCGGCGAAACTTTCCTACGTAGGAGTCGGATGATTGCTAGCACGCCGACGATCCAAACCTCCGGGTCGTCATTCCTCGCCCCTGACGGCGAGCCGCTGCTCCTTCGCGGCGTCTGCCTGGGTGGTTGGCTGAACATGGAGAACTTCATCACCGGATATTCGGCGAACGAGACGCTGATGCGGCGTGAGGTGCGGCGCGCGATCGGCGACGACCGGGCCGAGCGTTTCTTCGAGCGTCTCCTCACCCGGTTCTTCGATGAGCCCGACGCGGCGTTCCTCGGCCAGGTCGGGTTGAACCTTGCACGAATCGCCGTTGGCTACAAGCATTTCGAGGACGACGCGCGACCGTTCGAGATCAAGGCCGATGGCTTCCGCCACCTTGACCGGGCCATCGAGGCGCTCAGGCGCCACGGCGTCTTCTCGATTGTCGACCTGCACGCCTTGCCCGGCTCGCAGAACCATCATTGGCACTCTGACAACCCCACACACGTTCCCGCGTTCTGGGAGCACCGGCACTTCCAGGACCGGGTGGTGCATCTATGGGAGGCCATCGCCGACCATTACCGAGGCAACCCCTGGGTGGCCGGCTACAACTTGCTGAACGAGCCCGCGAATGAGACTCGCAGCGTTGTGGGGCCCTTCTACAGGCGGCTCGTCACCGCAATCCGGGCGGTGGACCCGGACCACACCGTCTTCCTTGATGGCAACACCTACGCGACGGAGTTCGACATCTTTGACGAGCCCTTCGAGAACGCGGTCTACACGTTGCACGACTATGTGGATGCCGGCCTCGGGCGCAGCCCTCACTACAGCCGCGAGGAAGCGGAGCAGAAGTTCCTGAAGCGATCCGCGTACGCGCGATCGACCGGCAGCCCCATCCTGGTGGGGGAATTCGGACCGATCTACACCGGGAACGAGCCGGAGGACGCGCGGCTCCGCGGCATCCTCGCCGACCAGCTCGACCTCTACCGGCGGCATTCGGCGAGCTGGGCGCTGTGGATGTACAAGGACATCGGTCGGCAGGGTCTGGTCTCGGTTCGGCCGGACACTCCGTATCGTCGCCGGTTCGACGACTTCGTGGCGAAGAAGAACCGGCTTGCCGCCGACCAGTGGGGCAGCGACGGAATGGGTGTCGCCGAAGTGACGCAGCCAGTTCAAGACCTGATCGCGCGGGAATTTCCCGACTTCGACCCCTACCCCTGGGGCCGATTCGACTGGGTGCGCACGCTACTGCTCAACATCACCATCGCCCAGCCGCTAGCACATGAGTACGCAAGTTTGTTCCGCGGGCTCGACGACACCGAGCTTGATGCGCTCGCCGACTCATTCGCATTCGAGTCCTGCGCCGTGCGCGAGCCCCTCCTCGCCGAGCTCCAGCACGGCCTTGCCGCGAAAACCCTTCGATGAGGGCGGCGGTGCTGCGCGAGATCGGTGCGCCGCTCCAGCTCGAGGAGGTGGAACTGGACGAGCCCAGGGCAGGGGAGGTCGGTGTTCGGATCGAGGCTGCCGGTGTCTGCCACAGCGACCTGCACTACATGGTGGGCGATCTTAAGGCGAAGCTGCCTCTTGTGGTCGGCCATGAGGGTGCCGGCATCATCGAGTCCCTCGGTCCTGGTGCCGGCGGCAGCCTTTCGGTCGGTGACCGGGTGGCCCTGCTCTGGCGGCCGCGTTGTGGCGAGTGCGAGGCGTGCGTGGCGGGCAACCCGGTGCTCTGCCGGTTCGGCCGAGTGCTCGCGACGACGAATGGGCTGATGGACGGCACAACCCGCCTGCATCAGGGCGAGGCCCGCATCCACCACCTGATGGGCGTCTCGTGCTTCGCGGAGCGGGTGGTGGTCTCCGAGACGAGCGTGCTCCCGGTGCCGGACGGCGTGCCGCCGGAGATCGCTGCCATCTCTGCCTGCGCGGTGATCACGGGCGTCGGGGCTGTGCTGAACGCGGTACACGGGGGGACCGGTCAGCCGCTCGCGATATTCGGCACCGGCGGCGTTGGGCTTGCGGCTGTTATGGGCGCCGGGCTCATCGGAGCCCATCCCGTGATCGCGATCGACATCGACCCGGCCAAGCTCCAGGTCGCAAAGCGGGTTGGCGCCACGCATGTCGTGGACGCACGGGCGGGCGACGTCGTCGACCGGGTGCTCGGGCTCTCCGACGGTGGTGTGCCCTGGATGATCGACGCCGTCGGCCGCCCGGAGACGATGCGGCAGGCGGTCGAGTGCCTGCGGCCCGCCGGTACACTCGTCGCGGTCGGGCTGAGTAGCGTCGATGCCACGGTCGCGGTACCGATCAACGAACTCGTGCAGCTGCAGAAGCGGATCGTCGGCGCGCTCTACGGGGCCAGCAACCCCCGCCTGGACCTACCTCTCATCTTCGCGCTCTACCTGAGCGGCCGGCTGCCCTTGGACGAGCTCATCGGTGGCCGCCGGCCGCTCACTGAGGTGAACGAGGCCTACGCCGAGTTGCGATCGGGCGGTATCGGCCGCACCATCCTTATGCCCTGATGGGCCGGTCGCAGCAAGTGGGCAATGGGAGGGCATGTTGATGGCGATGTTGCGTAGCAGCGAGCGCGCCCTTGGGCCGGGGATCCTTGCCGCCTGGGAAGCCGCAGCCCTGCCGTTCGACATCAGCCTCCGCATTTTGCGTCGTGACTCGGTCGCGTTCGAAGGATCGACCAGCACCGCGAGCATCACCCGTCGGTTCGAGCACCTGGCCGGGTGGCTGATGGCCGCGCTCACCTTCCCGGTCGGCGCGGTGCTGCTCACGGGCACGGGCATCGTGCCGGACGAGTCGTTTACCCTCCGGCCGGGCGACGTGGTCACCATCGACATCCCGGCATTGGCACACTCACCAATCCGGTCGTTCTCGTCGGCCGGGATCTCGACCAGGAATAAGGATGACTGTGGACGAGCAAGAAAGCCAGGGACTGGGCGACACACCATCGGAAGAGCTCGACGAACTGGTCGGTGCCGCCGCGGAAGCCGCTCGCGGGCTCGTGGATTCTCGCCCCTCAGACCGGGCAGGCTGGCTGGAGCACCTGGCGACCCGGCTTGACGCCGCGGCGGAGGAGCTCGTACCACTCGCCGCGCAGGAGACCCATCTCGGCCTAGACCGATTGCAAGGAGAGCTGAAGCGCACCACGTTCCAGCTTCAACTCTTTGCGGAGATTCTCCGCGACGGCTCGTTCTTGCAGGCGACCATCGACCACGCCGATCCTGCGTGGCCCATGGGCGCCCGGCCCGACCTGCGGCGGATGCTGCGGCCCATCGGACCGGTTGCGGTGTATGCAGCGAGCAACTTTCCGTTCGCGTTCAGCGTGGCCGGTGGTGACACCGCCTCGGCCCTGGCTGCTGGCTGCTCGGTGCTGCTGAAGGCGAACCCCAGTCACCCGGAGCTGTCCTGGGTGACCGGGGCGCACGTGTCCGATGCGCTGGCTGAGGCCGGGGCACCGGACGGGATCTTCGCTGTGGTAAGGGGCTTCGAGACCGGGATCGCTCTGGTCAAGGACCCGCGGATCCGTGCCGCTTCCTTCACCGGCTCGCTCCGCGGGGGCCGGGCCCTCTTCGACCTCGCCGTATCCCGGCCGGAACCCATTCCGTTCTACGGCGAACTCGGCAGCGTTAACCCGGCCTTCGTGACGCCGGATGCCGGTGCGCACCGGGCTGATGACGTGGCGTCCGGCTTCGTCGCCTCCATGTCACTCGGAAACGGCCAGTTCTGCACCAAGCCCGGGCTGCTGTTCGTTCCGGCAGGCGCTGGTCTTGAAGGCCGGGTCGCGGCCCTTGCCGGCGAACGACCGGCGGCGCCGATGCTGAGCGAACACATTCGGTCAGGCTATGCCGAGGCACTCGCGCAGTTGGCGCAGCGACCCGGCGTGCGGGTGATCGCCGGGCAGGCCAGCCCGGAGGGCGATCCGGCGCCCATAATCCTCGCGACGACGGTCTCAGACCTGTTGGCGGACTCTGAGGCGTTGACACAGGAGTGCTTCGGTCCGGCGGCGCTCATGGTGTCCTACAGATCAGAGGATGAGCTGCTGGCCGCCGCACAAGTGTTCGAGGGACAGCTCACTGCGACCATCCATTCCTCCGGCCAGGAACCCGTTACCTCCGCGCTGCTGGATGTGCTCAGCGAGCGCGTCGGTCGGGTGGTGTGGAATGGCTGGCCGACTGGTGTCTCGGTGACCTATGCTCAGCATCACGGCGGGCCGTATCCAGCAACTACGTCGGTGCAGACGACCTCGGTGGGCACCGCAGCGATCGATCGGTTCCTGCGGCCGGTTACCTACCAGGGCGCGCCGGATGACGTACTGCCGCCGGCGCTGAAAGAGCACAACCCGTGGCGGCTGCCGAGGCGGGTGGACGGAGTGCTGCAGCAGGTGTCATGAGCCAGCCTCAGCCGGCGAACGCGTGTTGTGGGGCGCCCCGAACGCTCGCGTCATAGCGAAAAACGGCGCCGGCATCCGGCTGATCGTCCGTGTCCAGTCCTTGTCGGGACGTAGTGATGAACAGCGTCCTCCGGTCAGGTCCGCCGAACGCGCAAGCCGTAACGTTGGACACGGGTAGGTCGATCACAAGGTCAAGCCGGCCAGTGCTGTCGTAGCGGTGCACGGCGCTGCCACCCCAGAGGGCGACCCAGATGCCGTCCTCGTCGTCAATGGCCATGCCGTCCGGATATCCGCCGCCCGATATCTCGGTGAAGGTCCGGCGGTCGGTGAAAGCACCTGACGCCGGGTCGAAGTCGAAGCTATCGACCCGGGCGGTAGGCGTGTCCGCGTAGAACACGGTGTCGCCCGCCCGGTTCCACTGCAGTCCGTTGGAGATAGTCACCTCACAAAGCGTCACCTGGACGCTGCCATCGGGATCGAGGCGGTACAAGGTCCCGGCTCCAGGGGTCTCGGCGTACGCCATGGTTCCGCAGTAAAAGCGCCCTTGGGGATCACAGCCGCCGTCGTTCATCCGGATAAGCGGGTCGGTGAAGACCGGAGGCAGCGCCGTCTGCTGGATCAGATCGGGGCCGAGCAGCACGAATTGGTTCTCGGTGGCGAGCACGTAGCCGCCGCCCCGTCGGGCCCTAATTGCAGCGGCAACTGTTGCGAGCTTGTGTCGCTGGGTGTCGCCGTCTGTACCAACCGCCACGACAGTGCCGGCAAGCATGTCGGCGAGCAGCAGGCGGTTGTTCACCGAATCCCAGAACGGCCCTTCGCCGTGGAAGGTACAGGGGACAGTGAATCGCTCCGCCCTGCTGCTCACATCCAGCCTCCGTCCACAATCCACCGCTGCGCCGTGCAGGAGCGGGAGTCATCCGCCGCTAGCCAGAGTAGGAGCCGAGCAACGTCTTCGGGATAAAGCTTGTCGGGGAGGCACTGGTTGCGTGCGATGGACTTCTCCGCCTCCGGAGTCACCCATTCGGTGAGTTGCTTCTCAGTCATGATCCAGCCCGGGATGATGCAGTTCACCCGTATGTGCCAGGGCCCGTACTCACGCGCCAAGGTCCGCGTCAGGCCCTCCACACCCGCTTTGGCCGTGATGTAGCCCGGAAGATCCATGAGGTCGATGTGCGCACTGATCGATCCGAGATTGATGATGGAACCGCCCCCGGCATCCCGCATCATCTCTGCGACCGCCTGGGCGGCGAAGAAGTGGTGACGGACGTTGACGGCGATCCGGTCATCCCACAGCCTCTGATCCATCTCGGCGACCTTGTCGCGATGGTCGTTGGCCGCGTTGTTGACCAGCACGCGGATGGGGCCAAGCTGCTCGGCCGATCGGGTGATCGCCGCCTGGAGGCCAGGGACGTCCCGCACGTCGCATTCGGAGAAAACCACATCGGCGCCCTCGTCTCGAAGCGCCTGTTCGAGCGCTTTGCCACGGTCGGTATCGATGTCAATGAACGCGGTACGGGCGCCTTGCCCGGCCAGCTGGCTCACGAACTCCGCGCCGAGGCCGGACGCGCCGCCGCTAACGAACGCCGTCCGACCCTGCAGGCTGGGGTACGTCGCGAACATCGGTTGCTTGGTTGGGCTGACGCTCATGAGACTCCTCGATCCGAGAGAAAATTCATCCCGCCCGGTATGGCCGCTCACACCACTCAGTAGAGCCAGAGCTCTTGCGGTGGAGTCAGCCGCTCGAGCTCGGGCCAGAGTTCATCAGGGATCGTTACGGCGGCCAGCTCGAGAGTTTGAGTGATCCGCTCTGGCGATGACACCCCGACGACGGTCGAGTCGATCATCTCCGACCGCATCGAGAACTGCAGGGCGGCGGCGGCGAGCGGGACGCCATACCGCCGACAGGCAGCCTCCATCGCCTCTGCCGCTTCCCGGATCCGATCATCTCGGGATCCGTACGCGTAGTTCTGCTGCACGCTCGGGCCCTTCGACAGCATGCCGCCGCCGTACGGCGCCGCGTTAAGCACGCCGAGTCCGCGGTCGGCAGCGGATTGGAGCAGAGGCTCGGCGGAGCGGTCGAGCAGGGTGTACCGGTTGTGGCTCAGCACGACCTCGAACTCGCCGGTGTCAAGGTATTGCTGAAGCAGCCCGACCGGACCCCCGGCGACACCCAGGTGTTCTACCGGGCCCTGCTCCCGAAGGTCCACCAGCGCCTCCACCGGCCCACCGGGAGCCACTCCCTCCTCGAAGGACATCCGCTCCGGGTCATGTAGGTGGAGCAGCGCGATCTTGTCGATGCCCAGCCGCTCCATCGACTCCTCGAGTGAAACGCGGACCCGGTCCGCGGAGAAGTCGCCGGTACGCGGATCCGGGTCGACCTTGGTGGCGAGCACGACCTGGGACGGGAGCCCGCCGGTCCGCCGGATCGCCTCACCGATGCGGCGCTCGGCCGTGCCGTTCTCGCCGTAGCCGTTGGAGGTGTCGAGGAAGTTGACCGGGCTCTCGAAGATGGCCAGAACGGTGGCGACGGCTCGCTCCTCCTCGACGGCGTACCCGTACAGCTGCGCCATGCTGGCGAGCGGGCTAGTTCCGAAGCAGATCGGCGTGACGGCCAGTCCCGTAGCGCCGAGCTCGCCGAGGGACAGAGTGGGGGGCCAGTTCACGAGCCAATTCCAGCAGGCTGCGGAGCCCGGTCGGCGAAGGCCGCCCGAGCCGCGTGGTAGGCGTCGACGATGCGGTCTAGGACGGCATCGGTCGCCTGGTCAGCGCCGGTGGTGTCCGGGTGGTCCGACCGCCACTTGACCATGCGCCGTGCAGCCCGGTGGAAGGTCAGCTTTGGCCTGAAGCCGGGTACGAAGCGCCGGATCTTGCTGGTGTCGAACACCGCGGAGTGGCCGATGTCGCCGAGCACCTCGCCCGACCAGAACCAGTCGGGTGCCACTACTGGGAACAACTCGGAGGCTACATGCACAAGCTTGACCTCGACGCCGAGTGCGTCGGCGATGATGGTGTAGATCTGGTCCCAGGTGTAGACGTCTTCGCCGGTGATGTTGAAGACCTCCCCGATGCTTCTCGGGTTGCCGAGCAGGCCGACAAGGCCCTGGGCGAAGTCCTCGGCGTGCGTCAGCGTCCATAGCGACGTTCCGTCCCCGTGTACCGGGATCTCTGCGCCTCTGGCGATCCGATCCACGACCGTCCAGCCTCCCGGGACGGGCGGGTTGGCGTCGTCGTAGGTATGCGAGGGCCGGACAATCGTGACCGGGAAGCCCTGCTCGGTTAGAGCCTGCTGCAGCGCAAGCTCAGCCCGCCACTTGGCGGTGGCGTAGTCGAGGACCGGGTTGAGTGCGATGGGCGTCGACTCAGTGATCGGTGACTGCCGCACGGGCTTGGCGTAAATGGACCCGGAGCTGATGTGCACGTACTGCCGAGTGCGGGAGCCGAACATCGCAACCATCCGGTGCGCATCGTCGGCGTCGTAGGACAAGAAGTTGACCACCGCGTCGAACCGTTGGTCCCCGATTGCCGCGAGCAGGGAAGCGTCGTTCGTCACGTCGCCGGTCAGCCAGGTGACGCCCTTCGGCATGTCTCGCCCCGCGCTGTTGTTGCCGCGGTTCAACACGAACACCGACATCCCACTTTCCACGGAGAGGCGTACGCAGGACGTGCTGATCGTACCGGTGCCACCGATGTAAAGCACGCGGAGCGCCGCGCCGTCGTATTGCATCATCGAAAGGAGCCCTCTTTCTGGGGTTCGGTCTGTCAGAGCCGGCCGGCGTACCAGTCCTCGAAGCCGTTCTCGACGACGGCGATCAGGATGTCCTCCGCGCGTACGCCGGCCTCCCCGAGCCGCTTGACGATGGACTCGTAGAGGCGCTGCTTGGTCGCGACTGGATACATGTGCACCATCGTGATCCGGAGCAGCAGCAGGCGTTGCCGGTGGACCCCGTTGTACCCCGGGTCGAAGCGCAGCTCGCCCGCGCCGTGCGGGGTGAAGACCTGGAACAGGTCGTCGACGGGGATGTCGAGCGCGTCGAGCTGCGCCTGGTGGACCGCGGCGCTCAGCTGGTCGCCGTGTGTGTCGAACAGCTCGCGGTCGAGGTCGATCTGGATCAGCGGCACGGATGCTCCTTCGAGTACGGGCTACTTGATGGCGCCGGCGGCCAGGCCCCGCTCGAAGTAGCGCTGCAGGCACAGGTAGGCGATGATCTCCGGAATCGCGATGATCACGGCGGAAGCGAGGATCTTGGTCTGGTCGTTGCTGAACTGGCCGACGAAGAACTGCGGCACGAGGGTGATCGTCTGCATCTCGGGGGATTGCAGGAACACCAGGGAAAAGAGGTAGTTGTTCCAGGCCCCGATGAGGGTGAAGATCAAGATCGCGGCGGCGATAGGCCGGGTAAGCGGGATCACCAGGTGGCGGAAGCCGTTGATCACACTCCCGCCGTCGACCCGGGCTGCCTCGAAGAGTTCGTCGGGGATGCCCTGGACGAAGTTCCGTGCCAGCAAAACCGCGAACGGCACCTGCAACGCGGCAATCGGCAGGATCACGGCCCAGTACGTGTCGAAGAAGCCGAACGCCTGAGCGGTGGTGAACAGCGGGGTGAGCAGCACCACCTCCGGCAGCGTGAGGCAGGCCAGCAGCATCCAGAAGTACACCTCCCGGCCCCGGATGCGCAGTTTTCCGAAGCCGTACGCGGCAAGCATGGTGACGATGTAGACCAGAACGATCACCCCGGCCGCGATGACCACCGTGTTGAGGAAGAAGCGCCACAGGCCGGGAACGGCGAGGACCGCCTCGTAGTTTGCCCACCCGTCGCCGGCGAGCGAGCCCTGCACCATCGCGACGAGGGGAAACAGGAAGGGCAGCACGAGCAGGGTGACCACCACCTGCAGCAGGATGCGACCCCAGCGGGTGCGGATCTCGAACATCAGCGGACCACCCGCTTCTCGCCGCCGCGAACCTGCAGGATGAGTGCCATGACCAGTGCTAGCACGAGCAGGATGATCGAGAGGGCCGCGCCGTAGCCGACGTGCGACTGTGGGATGGTCTTGCGGTAGATGTAGGTGCCGAGGAACTCCGTGGCGTAGTTCGGGCCTCCCACTGTGATGAGGTAGGGGATGTCGAAGGTCTTGAGGGCACCGATGGCGCTCAGGATCGCCAAGGCCAGCGTCGTGCCCCGCACACCCGGCCAGATGATGTGGATCAGCGTGCGGAAGTTGCCCGCACCGTCTATCCGGGCCGCCTCGAGAAGGGACTGGTCGATCTGGCCCATGGCCGCGAAGTAGAGCACGAAGGTCAGGCCGGTCCACTGCCATACGGTGACCGCCATGATCACCGCAAGCGCGGTGCTCTCCTGGCCGAGCCACGGTTGGGCCAGGAAGCCAAGCCCGAAGAACTCAAGCACCGAGTTGAACTGGCCGTCCGGCGCGTAGATCTGCCGGAAGACCGGCGCCGTGATGGCCGGGGCCAGCACGACAGGGATGAAGATGATCACCTTGTAGACCACGGCGAGCTTCACCTTCGAGTGCAGCAGTACGGCGAAGATCAGGCCGAGTGCGGTCTGCAGCACGAAGGTGACGACGAAGAACACGATCGTGTGCTGGATGGTCTTCCAGAAGATCGGGTCTTGGGCGATCCGGATGTAGTTCTCGGCTCCCACCCGCTCCGGATTCGGGTCGATCCCGTCCCAATCCCACGTCGAGATGACCGCGGTGTACCAGATGCAGTAGTAGATCAGCCCCACGCTCAGGACCAGCGCCGGCAGAATCCAGTGGAGTCCTTGCGGTTGCAAGCGGCGGCTCCGCCTGCCGCCGCCTGCCGCGGGCGCGGGCTTCTCGCGAAGCCCGCGTTCCGCTATCGATGTTCCAGCCATCGCGTCGTACCCCTTGTCGGAACGCTCGAGGAGCTACTGCGCCGCCGCCGCCGCCTCCTGCAGGGTGTTCGCCGCTTCCTCGGGCGTCGCCTTGCCGGTAGCCGTCGACTGGGCCGCCTGGAAGATCGCGTCCTGGACATCCTGGTTCAGGAGCGCGAAGCGAGGCTGCGTGACGGGGGCGACCTTGGCCAGCAGGTCCTTCACCGGCGCCTCCTGGGTCGCGGGATCGACGAAGTTGATCTCTTCGAAGTTCGGCTCGATGCCCTTCAACGCCGGGACGTCGTTCAACTGGTCGGCCACCGCCTGCTGTCCCGCCTGTGAGGTGGTGAGCCAGGTGACGAAGGCCTCGGCCGCCGCCTTGTCCTTGGCCTTGGTGGAGATCGACAGGCCGTAGTCAGCGTCACCGAACATCTCGCTGGTGTTTCCCCCGACGTTCGGGAACTGGATCGGCAGAATGGGGAAGGGCTTTGCACCGGAGACACCGGCGGCCTTGAGCGCCGCTGTCATCGCCTTTTCGGTCGAGTACTGGGTGTACCAGGTGCCCATCATGACCATCGCGTACTTGCCGGTGAGGAAGTCGTTGTTGGCGTCCGGGTACTGCTGGTAGCCGATTGCGCCCTCCTGCATGATGCCGCGGCTGAACAGCTGCTTCCAGATGTCCAGCGTCTTGACCATCGCCGGCTCGTTCCACTTGGCGTCGCCCTTCGAAGCCTTGGTCCAGAATCCCGGCTCGACAGAGTTCGCGATCGCCTGCATGGTGTCTGGTCGAAGCCGGCACCGGCCGCGCCCTGGACGAAGCAGCCCTGACTGGCCTTCTTGAACTCCTGGCAGACCTTCTCCCACTCGTCGAGGGTTGTCGGCGGCTTCAGGTTGTGCTTGTCGAACAGGCCCTTGTTGATCCAGAGCGTGCCGGAGTACACCGCGCCGACGGACAGGGCGGTCAGCTTCCCGTGCTTGTCGGTGAGGCCGCTGACACCCGCCGGGGCGACCTTGGACTGCCAGTCCTCGCCCAACGCCTTGGTGATGACCGGGGTCATGTCTTGGGCGAAGGACCCGTACTTGGTGACGTAGGAGCCCGGCTGCATGTCGAAGACGTCCGGCCCGCTCTCGGATCGCAGCGCTGGGGTCAGTGCCGCCTGCCAGTCCGGGATCGAGACCAGCTTGAAGTTGACCTTGATGTTGGGATATTCCTTGTTGAACGCGGCGATGTAGCCGTTCGCGGTCGCCGTGTCCGTGGGCGTCCAGCCCCACCATTTGACGGTGCCCGACGTCGCTGGCCCCGCGCTCTGTTCCTGGCTCGCCGCCTGGCTTTGCTCGGCGCCTTTGCCGCCGCCGCCTACCGGGCCGCCGCACGCGCCGAGGGCCAGCGCAAGGCTGGCCAGACCCACTACGGCAAGTGACCGAAGAGACATCTTGGGTGGGAGTGTGAACTTCATATTGATCCTCTTTGATCCGCGTACGCCTGAGCACACAGATGCTTCGTAGGGGCTGGATGGCGTCGCCGTGTCAGAGGTTTACCCGTGTCTTGTCCTGACGAAACGCCCCTGTCCTCCCGCCTCGAGTCCCAGACAAGCGCAACTCGCCGCGATAAGCGGAAAGGATACTTGTCCGGCTAAATGGCGTCAAGTTTCAACTGCGTGAACGAAACTTTCGCAGTACCGATGGGCGGAACATCGGTACTGTCCCGCACCACGAGCGTCGTCGCCATATCGATCCGGGAGAAAGCAGGCGCCCGCTCCTGGGCAAGGTTGAGCACGACATGCACGGCCTGCTCGGCCATCTCGGCAATGGGGACGCGGATCGTGGTCAGCGCCGGTCCTGCCCATCGGGCGATCTTGAGGTCGTCGAATCCGACCACCGACAGCTCCGAGGGGATTGCCACCCCGAGCGCGCGTGCCGCCTCGTACACGCCGAGTGCTTGGACGTCGGAGGAGGCGAAGATCGCCGTCGGCGGCAGGGGCATGGAGAGGAGCGCGCGCCCCTCGGTGAGTCCGTCGCTGTGGTGGAACTCGCCACGCCGCACGTATTTGGGGTCGAGCGGGATGCGCGCGGCCTCCAGGGCGGCTCGGAAACCGGACAGCCGGGCCGTCGCGGCCATCATGTCCTCCGGACCGGTGATGATTGCGATCTCGCGATGACCGAGCTCGATCAGGTGCCGCGTAGCGGCGTACGCGCCGCTCCAGTCCGCGGAGCCGATTGACGGTACGTCGGAAGCCGGTTGCTCGGTGGGATCCAGCATGACAAAGGGAATGCTGCGTGAGCGAAGCTGCCGTTGCTGGGCATCAAGAAGGTTGCAGGCGACCAGGATGACCCCGAGAGGGCGGCGGTTCAGAACCCCCTCGATCCAGTCCAGGTCCGGCTTCCGGCGGTCGTTTGTCCCCGATACCACCATGCCCACGCCGTGCTCACGAGCCAGCCGTTCGATCCCCGCGATCGCCTCGGCAGCCCATGAGCTGGCGATCTCAAAGCACAGCACCTCGATCAGCGGAGCATGATTGGGGCCTGGGCTGCGCCTGTTGTACTGGTGGTCCTGAAGGAGCGCCTCAATACGAGCACGGGTTTCTTCGGAGACGCCGCCGCGGCCGTTGAGCACCTTGGAGACCGTTGAGATGGATACATCGGCGAGCGCGGCGACCTCGGCAAGGGTCGCCCGAGTTGCCGGTTCGCCCGATGTCATCTCAGCGGACATGAAGTCAGCCTACTTCTCGACCCATTCCTAACGTCCTTACCGCGACGGCGACAGACGAGGAGCGGTCGACGCCGCGCTCGTGTTACCCACCTCCAGCCCGGTCCAGCCGTACGTGCACAGCGGGGTAACGTTGATGAGCCAGTCCGTGCTCCGGGTTGGGGAAGCAGCGTGCCGTCCTGCGCGGCGCAGTAGGCCGCGGCTCAGTGGTCGCGCCAGCTGTAACTCGGAGTCCAGCCGAACAGCGCCTTCATCTTGGCGCAGTCGAAGGCCGACCTCGGATCCTCGTAATCGCTCGCGAAGCGGTCGTAACCGTCGTAATACTCAGCCATCAGCTCGCGCAGTCCCCGCTTCGCCCGGGTATCGGCTGCCGCGATCAGGCACACCTCATGGCCGCTGCTCGTCCCTTCCAGCGCCGCGCGGTAGGCAGAGCCGACGTCGCGGGCGTCGATGTAGCTCCAGAAGTTTGCTTTGCTGAGGCTAGGGTCGTCCCACTCGTCCTGGAACCGGTCGTAGCCGTCGGGAGCGATGACATTATTAATGCGCAGCCCTACCCAGGCCGTCTGCGGGTAGCGGACCGCGACCGAATCCGCGATCACTTCGCTGATGTACTTGCTCAGGGCGTACGCATTCGGGGACGGATGCCACTCGGTCTCATCGAATGGGATCTGTGTGGGAGCTGTGCCCTCGGTCAGCAGGCCGGTCGCCATCTCACTCGAGGCGTAAACGACCCGTGGAACCCCGAGATCGCCCGCCGCCTGCATAAGGTTGTGGGCGCTCAGCACGTTGTTGTCAAAGACGTCGATCTGCGCCTGCCCGCTTGGGGCGGGGTTCGCCGCCAGATGACAGATGCCTTCGGGGCGGAACTGGAAGAGCGCATCGTAGACCTTGCCCGCGTCCGCCAGTTCTACCCGGCAGAACTCTCCCGGCAGCTCCAGCTCCGGTCGGCTGACGAGGTCGAAGTTCACAACCTCGTGGCCGACCTCGGCCAGGAGACGGACAACCCACCGTCCGGCCCGTCCGGTTCCCCCTGTCACGACGACTCGCATCTACAGAACTCCCGTCCATCGTCTTGCAGTTTGAGCTGGGCACGCCCGTCGGCGAGCCACAAGACTCCCGGATCAAGATTCTCGACAGCCACTGGGTGTGCGCTGCGAGGCTAGCAGGATGAGCGGCGTGTGTGATCCGTCAGGTGATGCGCTCACCTTCCCGGTCGGCGCGGTGCTGCTCACGGGCACGAGCATCGTGCCGGGACGAGTCGTTCAGCCTCCGGCCGGGCGACGTGGGGACCATCGACATTCCCGGCATCGGCACGCTGACAACCGGGTCGTCCGCGTCAGCCGGGATCTCGACCAGGAGTAACCATCTCGACCGGGGGTAGGCA
>Ga0307312_10000151_pt1 | contig 27660 bp, 25 predicted proteins | sample ER_DNA_202_FD_194489 | JGI IMG/M metagenome (GOLD analysis project Ga0307312, IMG submission 194489) | Bulk soil microbial communities from the East River watershed near Crested Butte, Colorado, United States - ER_DNA_202 | ecosystem: Environmental > Terrestrial > Soil > Floodplain | place... | reverse complement strand
ATCGTCGACGGGCTGGGCGCTGCAATCCAACTGGTACTGGCCGCAATCGCACAACGACTTCGTGCAGAAAATGCTGCGCAAGGCGCGCAAGGGCGCCAAGGTCGTCTACGTCCCCGGCAACCACGACGAGTTCCTGAAGAACTATTACGGCACGCATTTTGGCGGCATCGACGTCGTGGAAAATACTGTCCACGTCGGTGTGGACGGACGGCGTTACCTCGTGATTCACGGCGATATTTTCGACCTCGTGGTGCAGAACGCGCGCTGGCTCGCCCATCTCGGCGACAAGGCCTACGATTTCGCGATTCAGATGAACAGGCTCGTCAACTTCTTTCGGCGCGCCTTCGGCGTGCCCTATTGGTCGCTTTCGCAATGGGCGAAGCTGAAGGTCAAGAATGCCGTGAATTATATCGGCGCCTTCGAACAAACGCTGGCAGCCGAGGCGCGGCGTCACGGCGCGGACGGCGTGATCTGCGGCCACATCCACTACGCCACCATCCGCGACGAACACGGTATCAGCTATATGAATTGCGGCGACTGGGTGGAAAGCTGCACCGCGCTCGCCGAGCACGAAGACGGCCGGTTTGAAATCATCACCTGGACCGATCCGCTGCGGCGGGCGGCGCCGGTTGTCGCCGTCGCGGCGCGTGCCGCCTGATGCGAATTCTGGTCGCGACCGATGCGTGGCATCCCCAGGTCAACGGGGTGGTGCGGACGCTGATCATGATGGCGGAAGCGGCAAAGGCGTTCGGCGTCGAGGTCAGCTTTCTCACCCCGCAGTCGTTCAAGACCTTCGCGATGCCGAGCTACCGCGATCTGCGTGTGGCGCTGCCGTATCCGGCGAAAATAGCGCAACTGATTGCCGAGGCGCGGCCCGACAGCATTCATATCGCAACCGAAGGTCCGATCGGACTATTGGTGCGGCGTCATTGCCGCCAGCAGGGATTGCCGTTCACCACGAGCTTTCACACCCGCTTTCCGGAATACATCTCGGCGCGCTTGCCGATTCCCGAATCCTGGATTTGGGCGGCGCTGCGCGCCTTCCACGGACCCAGCCAGGCGGTGATGGCGGCGACGCCGGCGCTGGCCGGCGAGTTGCGGGCACGCGGCTTCAGCAACGTGGTGTTATGGCCGCGCGGCGTTGACGCCAGCCATTTTCATCCGCGCCCGGTCGATCTGGGCCTGCCGCGTCCGGTATTCCTCTGCGTCGGCCGCGTTGCGGTCGAAAAGAATCTCGAAGCATTTCTCGACCTCGATTTGCCCGGCACCAAGGTGATCGTCGGCGACGGGCCGGCGCGCGCGGCATTGGCCCAAAAATATCCGCAAGCCGTGTTTCTGGGCGCGCGGCAGGGCGAAGCCCTGGCGGAGGCCTATGCTGCCGCCGACGTCTTCGTGTTTCCGAGCAAGACCGACACCTTTGGCCTGGTGCTTCTGGAGGCGCTCGCAAGCGGCCTGGCGGTTGCGGCGTTTCCCGTGACCGGGCCTCGCGACGTGATCGGCTCAGCGCCGGTCGGCGCGTTGAACGACGATTTGCAGGCAGCCTGCCTGTCGGCCCTGACAATTTCGCCGCAAGCCTGCCTCGAGTTTGCCGCAAGACACACCTGGGAGGCTTCGGCGCGCGCGTTCGTCGAAAACATCACTGATATCCGCAACGTCGATCCGGAAACCGATGGCTTCGAATTCGCGACGGAACACCCGCGCTTCGTCGGCTGATCTCGCGCAAGTGTATTGCCCGCCTGTTGGGGTACGCGATACAAGTTGCTGATAATGGAACCCTTATCGACCCTGCCGGTCAGTTCGGTGGATATCGACGCCGCCGCGCGCGTACTGGCGCCGTTCGCGGTGCGCACCCCGCTGTTGTCCTCGCCTGCGCTCGACGAACGCGCCGGAACCAGAGTGTTTCTGAAACCGGAAATGCTGCAGCGGACCGGGTCGTTCAAGTTTCGCGGCGCCTTCAACAAGCTGTCCTCGATCCCGCAAGCCGCCCGCGGCGGCGGCGTGGTCGCGTTCTCCTCCGGCAACCACGCCCAGGGCGTGGCGGCGGCGGCGCAAATCCTGAACATGCAGGCGACCATCGTGATGCCCGCCGATGCGCCGCGCTCCAAGCGTGAACGCACCAAGGCCTATGGCGCGGAAGTGGTCCTGTACGATCGCGACCGCGAGGATCGCGAAGCCATCTCCCGCGACATCGCCGTCAAACGCGGCGCGACGCTGGTGCGCCCCTATGACGATCCGTTTGTGATCGCCGGCCAGGGCACGGTGGGGCGGGAGATCGCCGAGGATATGGCTGCGCTTGGGATGACGCCGGACATCGTGGTGGCGCCGGCTTCCGGCGGCGGCCTGATCGCGGGGGTCGCTACCGCCGTCAAGGCGCGCTTTCCGCAGGCCATGCTGATGTCCGGCGAGCCGGAAGCATTCGACGATCACGCGCGCTCGCTGCGCGCCGGAACACGCCAGCCGCATCGCGCCGAGGGCCGGACCATCTGCGATGCGCTGATGGCCTCGATCCCCGGCGAACTCACCTTTGCCATCAACAGCCGGCTGCTTGCGCAAGGCATCACCGCCTCCGATGCGGAAGTCGGCACCGCGGTCGGATTTGCATTCCGGGAGTTGAAGCTCGTGGTCGAGCCGGGCGGCGCGGTCGGCCTCGCCGCACTTCTGGCCGGTCGCATCGACGCGCGCGGCAAGAATGTCGTCATCGTCTTGTCGGGAGGCAATGTCGACGCGGATTTGTTCGCGAAACTGATCGCCTGATCGAATCACGAGAAGAACGCGATCTTCTCAGCCTGGCTCATGCGCCGGATCGGCGCCAGCGGATCGGACATTGCTGCGTGCGGCCGTCGCACGATCCCGTTTGCGATCAGGGTCGAGCCAAGGGAAACTTCGAGCGAAGGTTGGAGAGGGGGTTGGATCGCCGGCGGCTGCGCAGGCGCGACCATCGGCTCCGGCCTCTCGGCGAAGCTTTCGGAATCGGCAGAGGGCGGCTCACCGACCTGAATTTCGGCGGTGACGGCATCGAAAGCAGCATCGGTATCGGAAGGGTCCGGCGCCGCCATTTCAAGCGCGACCATGTCCAGCAAGGCTTCGTCGTAAGGGTCGGCAGCTTCAGGGTTTTCGTCCCCGGCCTCAGGCGTCACATCAAGCGCTGCAGCCGGCACGTCAGCGGTTTCAACCGACACGTCAGCGACTTCGGCTCTCGCCGCAACGACCTCAGGCGTTACTATAGCTGCTTCAGCCGGCATGCTTGTCGCAACTTCGTTATCCTCCGCCGGGGAGGGCGACGGCATGGCTTCATCTGCGGGTGCGGCAGCGCCCTGCGGGGTTGCCGTATCGCTGCCACCAAATGCCTCGATCCGCTCTTCGATTAGATCGAATGCGGCGCTTAATGCGGCTCGCGGGCCGGCCGACGAGATTTGTCCGCAGCCGGTTTGAATGACGCCGACCTGGGAATCGATCAAATCGCAAATCCGGCCGTCGGCGCCGATTTCCCGCAAGCGCCAGGCGATTTCCCTGATGACCCGCGCGGCCTTGCGCACGGGGGCCAGATTTTCCTCCAGAGCGAGGCTGTCGAGCGCGGCGGATGCGGCGGCTCTGGCCTCCTCGAGCGCGTGCCTGATGGCGGCCAGCGCCTCCGCGGGCCCGCTATCGAGGGCCGGCTGTCTCTGGGCGGCAAGGCTTTCTTCGATCCGCGCCACCGCATCGAGCACCATGCGGGTGTCGGCATTGCGGTTGCGCCTGGCGTATTCGCCGAGAAACCAGCGGCCCCGCGAGGTCTCCATGAACGCTTCGCGGATCGCCTCATAATCTTCCTCGCTCGGCAAGCTTGCGCGAGCGGAAATCGGCGATAGGGCAAATGCTTCGTCGGCCATCGTAAACTCATCGCGCAAATCATCGCGCGTTACGCTAACGATCATCACGATATCAAGCGAATCGCAATTGAATTGATGCCGAGCGAATCACAAATCCCCATCGCATCTCAAGCGGCGTCCAGGCGATTCGCGACGAGGCTGGCGCTGTTTTACGGCGCAGTGTTTGGCCTCATGGGCACCCAATTGCCGTTTTTCCCGGTGTGGCTGAAGGCGGTCGGGATCGATGCATGGTGGATCGGAATCATCACGGCAGTTCCTGCCGTGACGCGGTTCACGGTTCTGCCGTTGGTGACCGGCCTTGCCGAAAGGCGCGGGTCACTGCGCGGCGCCATGATCGTCACGGCCTTTGTGACCGCGCTCGGGTTTTCGGTGGTCGGAACCCAGCATCAGCCGCTCCTGGTATTCGCAGCCTTCGTCGTCACGGCGTGTATGTGGACGCCGACGGTGCCGCTGACGGACGCCTATGCGTTGAGAGGCGTGGCGCGCTACGGCCTGAACTACGGGCCGCTGCGGTTGTGGGGCTCGGCGGCGTTCGTCGCAGGAGCGCTGGCCGGCGGGCTGTTGGTCGATATCATCGCGGCACAGCACCTGATCTGGGTCATTGCTGCCATAGCGGGGCTCGGCGCCGTCGTCAGCCTCGGCCTTCAGCCCCTGGACGGCCCAAAGACCGCTCCGGCGACGCTGCACGGCGCGAGCGCCTTGCTGCGCAAGCCCGGCTTTCTCGCCGTCATTGTCGCGGCAGCGCTGATCCAGGGCAGCCATGCCGCCTACTACACTTTCGCTTCCATCACCTGGCAGCTGGCTGGCCTTGACGGGCTCACCATTGCCGGGCTGTGGTCGCTCGGCGTGCTCGCCGAAATCGTCGTGTTCGCGCTGTCGCCGCGATTTAAGCTCTCGCCGGCGGTGCTGGTGGTGATCGGTGCGCTCGGCGCAGTCGCGCGCTCCGGTGGCGGTGCTGTCAATGGTTCAGCTGGCGCATGGGCTGAGCTTCGGACTGACGCAGGTCGGCACCATGGGCCTGCTGGTGCGCACCGTGCCTTTCCATGTAATAGCGAGGGGACAGGGTTATCTCACGGCCTGCGGCGGCATCGTCGCCAGCGGCGCCTTCATTCTGTCTGGCGCAGTTTTCGCGCGCTACGGGCAGGGCGTCTATTACTTCATGGCTGCGATGGCGCTGTCAGGCGGTGGCGTGATGTGGCTCGCACGACATCGATTGGCGGATCAGCCCCACAGCGCGGCGTCCGGGGGATAGACCAGGCTGCCGTCGTAGCGCAACCCGCCATCGCGATCGCGCGCCAGCAACAAGGGGCCATCGAGATCGGCGAAGCGGGCCTCGCGCGCCAGCAGCATCGCAGGCGCCATCGCCAGCGAGGTCGCGACCATGCAGCCGATCATGATTTGAAACCCCAGAGCGCGCGCCGCATCGGCCATCGCCAGTGCCTCCGTCAGGCCGCCGGTCTTGTCGAGCTTGATATTGACGGCATCATAGCGTGCGCGCAGCCCATCCAGCGATGCGCGATCGTGCACGCTTTCGTCGGCACAGACGGCAAGCGGCCTCTCGATACGCGCCAGCACCTCATCCTGGCCGGCGGGAAGCGGCTGCTCGACCAGCGTCACGCCTGCTTTCGTGCATGCCGCGAGATTTTGCTCGAGATTGCCTGATGTCCATGCCTCATTCGCATCGACGATGAGTTCGGATCGAGGCGCGGCTTGGCGTACCGCCGCGATCCGCTCGCCGTCGCCTTCGCCGCCAAGTTTGATCTTGAGCAGCCGACGGTGCGCCGCCCGGGCCGTCGCCGCTGCCATCGCCTCCGGCGACGCAAGCGAGATCGTATAGGCGGTGATGCAGGCGGCCGGCGCCGGCCGTCCGAGCAGGTCCCAGACGCGCTGCCCGCGTGTCTTGGCTTCGAGGTCCAGCAATGCGCAATCCAGCGCGTTGCGGGCGGCGCCTGGAGGCATCGCGGTCTGCAGGGCCTCCCTGTCGAGCCCGCGTGATAAGGGTTCCCGCATCGCCCGAAGGGCGGCCAGGGTCCCTTCCGGGCTCTCGCCATAGCGCGGGTAGGGGACGCATTCCCCGCGCCCGGTACGGCCGCCGCGGCTGACTTCCGCCACCACGGTGACCGCTTCGGTCTTGACGCCGCGGCTGATCGCGAAGCTGCCTGCGATCGGCCAGCGCTCGATTCTCGCCGATAGCGTTGAGGATTGGCTGGAAGTCATTTTAATATCTGGCGATTTCTGAACCGGCGGCTTGCCCGGCGCAACCAAGTATGGCTGGTTAGGGGCGCGTTCTACAAGCAATGGCGGCGCGTTGGATTCTGCTTTTCCATCAATAGCGGAGAATCGGCACTGGAGTTGGCATCGTGAATAGTGATCCGACATTGGAGCGGATAGTACAGGGCAATGGGCTTGCGCTGTGCGCCGCGGGTCCGTGGACCGCCCGCTTTGCGCCGCTGCTCGAGCAGATCGTCGCCGACGCCGAAAAGCTGACCGGAAGCCGGCCGAACATTTTTATCGATGTATCGCAGGTCTCGAAGCTCGATACCTTCGGCGCCTGGTTGATCGAACGGCTTCGCCGCAGCCTGACCCAGGGCGGCATCGAGGCGAAGATCGCCGGGCTTTCGGCCAACTATTCAAGCCTGGTCGACGAGGTACGCCGGGTGAAGGCCGCGCCCGCTCTCGACACCCAATCGGTGACGATTACGGGAATGCTGGATCAGGTCGGCCGCAGCATGGTCGGCATCGGCGCAACCATCGTCGGACTGATCGACATGCTCGGCGCCGTGCTCGCCGCGAGCGGCAGGGTGATGATCCACCCCAGGGGCTTCCGCCTGACGTCGACCGTGCATCATCTCGAGCAGGTGTGCTGGCGCGCGGTGCCGATCGTCGTGCTGATCACGTTTCTGATCGGCTGCATCATCTCGCAGCAAGGCATCTTCCATTTCCGCAAATTCGGCGCCGATATCTTCGTTGTCGACATGCTGGGTGTGCTGGTGCTGCGCGAGATCGGCGTGCTGCTGGTGGCGATCATGGTGGCCGGCCGCTCCGGCAGCGCCTACACCGCAGAACTCGGCTCCATGAAAATGCGCGAAGAGATCGACGCGCTGCGCACCATGGGGTTCGATCCGATCGAGGTTCTGATCCTGCCGCGGATGCTGGCGCTGATCATCGCGCTGCCGATCCTGGCCTTTCTCGGCGCCATGGCGGCGCTCTACGGCGGCGGGCTGGTGGCGTGGCTCTATGGCGGCGTCGATCCCGAGGCGTTCCTGCTCCGGCTGCGCGATGCGATCTCGATCGATCACTTCACCGTCGGCATCATCAAGGCGCCGGTGATGGCGGCCGTGATCGGGATCGTCGCATGCGTCGAGGGGCTCGCCGTGCAGGGCAGCGCCGAATCCCTCGGACAGCACACGACGTCGTCGGTGGTGAAGGGGATCTTCTTCGTCATCGTGATGGACGGCGTGTTTGCGATCTTTTTCGCCTCGATCGGAATGTGACGATGGCGCCCGAGACGCAAGACGCGATCATCCGGGTTCGCGATATCTCGGTGCAGTTCGGCACCACCAAGGTTCTGGACGGGCTCAATCTGGATGTGAAGCGCGGCGAGATCCTCGGCTTCGTCGGTCCTTCCGGCGCGGGCAAGTCGGTGCTGACGCGCACCATCATTGGATTGGTGCCCAAGGTCAACGGAAGCATCGAGGTTTTCGGGATTGACCTCGACGCCGCGGATGCCGCGGCGCGGCGCGGCGTCGAGCGACGCTGGGGAATCCTGTTTCAGCAGGGCGCGCTGTTTTCCTCCCTAACGGTGCGGCAGAACATCCAGTTCCCGGTGCGCGAATATCTGAATGTGTCCCAGCGATTGCTCGACGAGATCACGGTGGCAAAACTAGGCATGGTGGGCTTGCGCCCCGAGGTCGCCGACCGTTTTCCCTCGGAACTCTCCGGCGGCATGATCAAGCGGGTGGCGCTGGCGCGCGCGCTCGCGCTCGATCCGGAACTGGTGTTCCTCGATGAGCCGACCTCAGGCCTCGATCCTATCGGGGCCGGGGACTTTGACGAGCTGGTCAGGACCCTGCAGCGCACTTTGGGGCTGACCGTTTTCATGGTAACCCACGATCTGGACAGCCTTTATACCGCTTGTGACCGCATCGCTGTTTTGGGGAACGGGAAGATCATTGCAGCGGGATCGATGGCCGACATGCAGGCCTCGGAGCACCCCTGGTTGAGGGCCTATTTCCACGGCAAGCGCGCCCGCGCTGTCATGGGGTAGCGCATGATAAACGTGGGCTCTGAGTCAGCGAAGCTGATCAGAGGCTAGTATCGGAGTTGGTTGATGGAAACGCGGGCGAACTTCGTCCTGATCGGATCGTTCACGCTGGCGGTGATTGCCGCGGCGTTCGGCTTCGTTTTGTGGTTTCAGTCTCTTCACACCACCAAGGCGCGCAGCCCCTTGCGCATCGTGTTCGAAGGCCCGGCGGCGGGTCTGCGCAACGGTGGCAGCGTCAATTTCAACGGTATCAGGGTGGGTGAGGTGGTCTCGGTAAAACTCGATAACCCGCGTCGAGTCGTCGCACTCGCCATGGTCGAGAATAACGCCCCGCTCCGCAAGGACACGCTTGTCGGGCTCGAATTCCAGGGGCTGACCGGAGTCGCTGCGATATCGCTGAAGGGCGGCGAGGAGGCGGCGCCCCCGGTTCCGCTTGATGAGGATGGGGTTCCTACGCTGACGGCCGATCCCCACGCGCTGCAGGACGTCACCGAGGCGATCCGCGGCACGCTGCAGAGCATCAACCGGGTGGTCGCCGACAATCAGGAGGCGGTGAAAAATTCGCTGCATAATCTCGAGACCTTCACCACGTCGCTGGCGCGCAATTCCGCGAAGATCGACGACGTCATGCTGAAAGTCGACGGCGTGATGGGCAAGGCCGACAACCTCATGCTGGGCCTGAACACGCTGGCCGGCGGCAAGGAGGGCGGCGAGTTGTTCCAGGCGGTGAAGTCGATCCGCGAACTGGCGGAGGATTTCGACAAGCGCTCGGGTGCCTTGATAGCGGATGGCCGCCGCACGCTCGGCGATATCAGCCGCGCGGTGAACAATCTCGACCGCAACCCGACCCGCCTGCTGTTCGGCCCGGCCAACGCAAGTGCGCCGGCGGAGCCGCCCAAACCGGCTCCCGCTGCGGCGGAGAGGAAGCGGCAGTAAGGGCTGTTCGGCCATTCGCGCCCGGTTATGCAGACACCAAACAAAAGCGGAGGCATCACTGCCTCCGTTTCTATTTGCGCTCCGCTTGAGCTTTACCCTAGCCGTCCCGCCGCGTGCGCGAGCAGGGTGTAGACGAGGCCGGTCTCCGAGGTGAGATGGCTGCGCAGCATCGCAGGCCCCCGCTCGTCGCGCGCGACCTCGTCGAGCAGGCGCTCGAACTCGGTAATGTAGCGGTCGACGGTCTGCTTGAAATTGCGGTCGGCGCGATATTTGCGGGCGACTTCATCGAAGGCCTTCTGGCCGGCCGGCGTGTACAGCCGCTTCGAGAAAGCCTTGCTCTCGCCGCGCTGATAGCGATCCCACATCTCGGCGGCGAGATTGCGATCCATCAGGCGGGCGATGTCGAGCGACAGCGACTCCAGCGGGTTGCCACCGCCCACCTGCTGCGGGCGGCCGCGCGGGACGTCACGGTTGCCGGCGCCGGCATCGGTGCGGCTCAACAGGTCGGAAAGCCATCCATCGCGTCCTTGATCGGCGCTCGCAGGAGAAACCGGCGGCGCTTCGGTGCGGCGCGAGGAAGGCCCGCCCAGGTCCGGCGGCGGCAAATTCGAGGCGCTGCCGCCCTCGCGCATGCGCGGTGCACCGCGCCCGCCGGCGGCGACCAGCATCGGCTCTTCCTCGCGATTCGAGTTCGCGCGGCCATCGCTGACGACGTCGAGCCCGCGGCCGTGATGGGCGACGATCCGGTTCAGTTCCGCCAGCGCCTCGATCTGGTCGACGATCACTTTCCGCATCTGCGCCGTGCTCTCGGCGGCCTCCTGCGGCATTTCCAGCACGCCGCGGCGAAGCTCGTTGCGGGTGGCCTCGAGTTCGTTGTGCATTTCGGCAGCCATCTGCTTCATGCTTGCCACCATGTTCGCGAACTTTTCCGCGGACTGCTTGAACATCGCATCCGCTTCCTGCGTGCTCTGCTGGTAGATTTCGGCCATCGCCTCGGCGGTCAGCCGGCGTTCCTCTTCGGCCGTGGAGCGAACCGCCTCGAACTGCCGGCTGATCGCGGCGGAACCGGCGCCGGCGGTTTCCGCCACCACGCGTGCGATATCGCGGGCGCGCTCTTCCGCGGCCGCCAGCGACTCGTCCAGCAGGCCGGTGAACCGCGACAGCCGCTGATCGAGATCGGCGGTGCGCAGATCTATCGTGATGACCAGCGATTCCAGGGCCGACTTGCGTTCGGAGATCGAGGCGGTGGTGTTGCGGTTGCTTTGCTCGACCAGAGACGCGGCATCGACCAGCGCCTTGCCATGGTTCTCGAACTGCCCGGAAAGCGAGCCGAGATCCTCGAGCGCCTTGCTGGTTGTCGTGTTGAAGATATTCAACTGGTTTTCCAGCGTCTGGCTGGCGACGCCGTTGCGCGAGGTGACGTCATTCATGGCTGACACGAGGTCGGCCACGCGCGTGACCAGGGCGCGCTCCAGCGAATTGAGATTGTCGTGGGCGCCGGTCAGCACTTCCTGCAACAGGATATTGCCTTCGCGCAAGCGTTCGAACAGCGCGACCGTATCGGTTCGCAGGATCTTGCTGGTTTCCTGCATTTCGGTGACGGCGGCCACTGACACCTGACGTGATTGGTCGATTGCCGCCCGCGACGCATGCTCCAGGTCCTTCAGCGACTTGCCGACGGCGCCCGTTGCCAATTCGCCGGCGGATGTGATGGTACGCGCGACGTCGGAACCGGTGCTCAACACGGATTGCGAGAAGGTCTGTCCCCGGTTCTCGATCGACTTCAGGGCATCCGACGTGACGCGGTCGATATCGACCGTGAGTTGATTGGTCTTGGCGCTGATCGCCTCGACCAGCGATCCGCGCTTGCCGTCGATCATCTGCGACAGACGATCGGTCTGCTGTTGCATGTAAGTGACGATTTCGTCTGTTTTGCCGGTCATGGTGGAATTGAAAGCACCGCTGGCGGCGAGAACCGCGCGTTCGACTTCCGCGGAGGTCGACTTGACCTGCGAACTGACTTCGTTCGAGGCGGCCATCAGGGCGCTCTGCGCACTGAGTGCGCTGCTCTGAATATTGTCCGTAGCGCTTGCTGTGACTGCGCTGAGCGACCGCTCGATCTCCGCTGAGAGCGCCTTGATCTGGCCTGCGGCATCGGCGGACGTCGCATGGAGCGAACTTTGGGCCTCGCGCGCGCTGTTCAAGACTGAAGCGGCCGTGTCAGCCCCAACCGTCGTCAATGTACGTTCGATATCGACCGCAAGCGATTTGACGTGGTTGGCAGTATCCGACGATGCTGCGGCGAGCGTGGACTGAGCCTCGCGTGCACCTGCGACAACCGTTTCCGCGGTGGAAGTCCCGGCGATGGACAGCGACCGTTCGATATCGGCCGCCAATGACTTGACGTGGTTGGCAGCATCCTCCGACGCGGTCACAAGCGAGGTTTGGACTTCACGCGCGCCGGACAGAATTGAAGCGGCGGTTGCCGTACCGGCGGCCGAGAGCGTTTGTTCGACGTCGGCAACCAGCGACTTGACGTGGTTAGCCGCTTCCGCCGATGCGACGACGAGCGTCGATTGAGCCTCGCGTGCACCTGCGACAATCGATTGGGCGGTGGAAGTCCCGGCGATAGACAGCGACCGTTCGATATCGGCCGCGAGCGACTTGACCTGATGGGCCGCATCCGACGACGCGGTGACGAGCGTGGTCTGGACTTCACGCGCGCTGGAGAGAATTGATGCGGCGGTCGCCGTACCGGCGGCCTGGAGCGTTTGTTCGACGTCGGCCGCCAATGTCTTGACGTGGTTGGCGGCATCCGAAGAAGCGGTGACGAGCGTGGTCTGCACTTCGCGCGCGCCAGAGAGGATCGACGCGGCGGTTGCGGTGCCGGCGGCGGAGAGCGTTCGTTCGACGTCGGCCGACAGCAATTTGACTTGGTTGGCGGCTTCGCCCGAGGCCGTCACCAGGATAGACTGCGCATCGCGGGCGCTGCTCACAATCGAGTCCGCGGCACCGCTGCCGACGGCGGTGAGGGTGCGCTCGACTTCCGCCGAGGTCAGCTTCAGCTGTGCGCCGACATCGGAAGAAACCGAAAGCAGGGATTGCTGCGCGGCGCGTGCTCCGGTCTGAATCGTCTCGCTGGTGTTCACCACGAGGTTGGTCAGCGAGCGCTCCGCATCCTCAACGTGGGACTTGATACCGAGCGACAGTTCTTCGGCGCGCGTCATGAGAACTTCGCTGGCTTGCCGCCCGCTGCTCTCGATGCGGCCCGCCACGGCTTCGATACGCGAACCCAGCAGGTCCTCGAACTGTGCAACCCGCATATCGATGTCGTTGGTGACCGCGCCGACCCTGCTTTCGATGCCCTGGTGGATTTCCTGGAACCGGGCCGTAATGGTGTCGGTCAGGTAGGCGCTGCGGCCGTCGATGGTCTGGGTCACGCTGGAGATGCGCCGGTCGACGGCTTCGATCGCCTGTGCGGTGCCATCCGTGAGCGAAGAGGTGAGTTGGGTCAGGCGCGAGTCGATCGATTGGATCGCCTGCGCGGCGCCATCGGTCAGGGACGACGCCAGCGAGCCAAGGCGGCCGTCGATGGTTTCGGTCACCGACTTCGCCCGCGTATCGAAAGTCTGTTCGAGCGATTTGAGACGGCCGTCGATGGATGCATCGAAGGATTTGATCTTGCTGTCGAGCGAGGTATCGAGATTGGCGACGCGGGTGCCGAGCGTGGTCTCGAATTGCAGCAGGCGCTGGTCCAGCGAAGCGGTGATTTCGCCGCCGTTCGAAGTCAGGCGGGTGTCGAAGGTGTCGACATAGGTCTTCAAGGTTTCCGCGATGTGCTCGGTGCGTTGCCCCATGCGATCGACGATCTCGCCGCCAAAGGTTTTAACGGTGCGGTCGAATTCCGAGATGTGGCGGGTAATGATGGCACCGAGCGTGCCGCTGTCGCGCGCAAATTTTTCCGCAAGTTCGGTGCCCTGGTTCTTCACCAGTTCATCGAAGGCGCTCATCTGCAAGGAGAGCGTATCGTGTGCCGTCTCGGTCTGGCTGGCAACTTTCGCCACCAGCGAGTTCACGGTCACGTCCAGCGCATCGCTGGCCTTGTCGCCGGAGGTGATGATTTGGGTCGCCAGGCGGTTGCCGGCTTCGTCGATCTTGCTGACCAGATCGCCGCTGCGCAGCTCAAGTTCCAGCAGCAGCGAGTCGCTGGAATTCTTCAGCGAGTCATGAACCTGTTCGGTCCGGTCGGAAATACCGTCGACGATGGTGGAGGAGCGCTGCTCGAATTCGCTGGTGATGCGGTCAATCCGCTCGTTCAGCATCTCGTGGACGCGGTCGGCCAGCTCGGCGAACTCGTCATGTACGTGTCCGGTCTTGAAGTTGAGGCTGCTGGTGAGGCGCTCGCTGGCGTCGAGCACCGCGCGCGTGGTTTCGGCGCTGGCTTCCTCGAGACGGTCGAGCAGGTCGCCGCCGCGCTCGCCGAGTGCAAGGATCATGTTGTCGCCGGCATTGCTGAGCGCACTGGTGATGTGGGCGCCGCGTTCTTCCAGCGCACCGGTGATGCTCTTTGCAACCTCGTCGACGCGGGAGGCGATCGCGTCCGAGATCAGCGCGATATCGTGGCGCAGGTCGATCTGTACGCCGGAGATGGCGCTGCGGACCTGCTCGGCCTGGCCGACCAGATTGTCGCGCTGATGCGCGATATCCTGCAGCAAAGCGCGGATTCGCACCTCGTTGTCGCTGTAAGCGCGCTCAAGCGCGGCGACTTCATTGGCAACCAGAGTTTCGAGTTCGCCGGCGCGTGCAATGGCGCGTTCGACGCCGTCGCCCATGGCCGCGACCTCGCGCCGGATCGCCTGACCAACCGTCACCATTGAATCGCTTGCGGCGCCCTCGGGCTCCGAAAAGCGGATCGCGACCTGCGCCATCGACTGCGCGATCATGCGCAATTCCTGGCCGCGCCAGGAAAGGCTCGCCAGGAAATAAAACAGCAGCACTGGCGCAAAGAACAATGCCGCCAGGCCCGCCAGCACCAGCGTGCCGCCGCTGCCCTGACCAATCGCCGCCTGTAACGAGGGGAGAAAGCTGACGGTCAACAGTCCGGCGCCGACAAGCCAGACCCCGGTGAAGATTGTGGCAAGCGTATAGACATTGCGGGCGGGCCGACCCTTCTGAATGGCCTGCAGGATCTGGCCGATGGTTTCGCGGTCGTCGTTGGCGGCGCGGCGGGTCGGGCGCGGCTCCTCGATGGGCTCGAAGCTCGGCCGATCGTCGCTTGGCCGGGTATCGAATGCGCTCTCGTTGTAGGCCGGCGTCGAAGGTGTGGAAGCATTTGTCGGAGCGGCATCGCTGTGGACTGAACTCCGCGCGCTGTCGGCGGCAGCCCCGTCGCTGATGTTCAAGGCTTCCTGAATGGCAGAAAGCGCGACTTCGGTAGGGTCTTTGACCTTCTTGGGATTGTTCGCCATGTTCAGTCAGCCCTCGTGTTACTCTTACGCATCCCCGGAGATTATTGCGCGAACGCCCCCCGCAAGCCCGAAGCCGATCTCTGCCCCACGCCGGTCGCGAAACCGCGACACTTACGCCGGCTTGTCCGCCGCATCCGGAAACATCCTATTGGCTAGGCGGTGCGAATGAAATGGCTGCGATTAATACAATCTTAATCATCGTTAACAGCCCAGCGCCATAAGGCCTTACGGTTCCTCGAAATTCTCGTTGGAGCCAATTAATTGAGGCTACTTTTCGCCAAAAACAAGGCGAACTTGCGGCCGCTATCCAAAACGTTCCGTTAACCATTTCCATGATTGGCTGCCGAAAACTTCGCTGCCCGATCGGTCGAGCGGGGGAATTGGGTTATCGCCATGCCGCTTCATCTGGAACGGATTGCCTGGATGCCATCGCCGCCGCTCGCTCCCGACGACGGTCCGATCGACATGGACCATCTCCAACGCATGACCCTTGGCGACGCCAGGCTTGAGCGCGAGGTGCTGACGATGTTTTCGGCCCAGGCGGCCAGCCTGATCGGCAGTCTCGCCGCCTTGCCCGCTGACGCGGGTGCGCTGGCGCATACGCTGAAGGGTTCGGCACGCGCGATCGGCGCATTCGGCGTTGCCGATGCCGCCGGCCATCTGGAAGCCGCGGTACTGAACGGCCACGATCCATCGGAGGCGCTCGGCGACCTCAACGAGGCGATCGTGCAGGCGCGCATCGCGATCGACGCGATCCTGCGCCGGTCCTGATCTCGCCCATCGAAACGCAAAAGCGTGTTGCAGGTTTTCGCCCCAAGCGCTAGCGCGGAGCGGATCGACCCGTTATAGGACAGCCCGGACCTCCTTATCCGGCAGCACGAGCAAACATGGCCAAGATCAGCTTTGTCGACCATACCGGCGAAACCCGCACCATTGATGTCGAGAACGGCGCGACCGTGATGGAAGCCGCGATCCGCAATGCCGTTCCGGGCATCGAAGCCGAATGCGGCGGCGCCTGTGCCTGCGCGACATGCCATGTCTATGTCGATGAGGCCTGGCGCGAGAAGGTCGGCTCTCCGTCCCCGATGGAAGAGGACATGCTGGATTTCGGCTTCGATGTACGGCCGAATTCGCGTCTGTCATGCCAGATCAAGGTGAGCGACGAACTCGACGGCCTGGTGGTCTCGACGCCGGAGCGGCAGGCTTAAACCGCCGCAAGACGAATTCGGCTCTCGCCGTCAACGATTACAGCTTCCACATCGCAGCGTGCCTTACACGCCGTCCACTCCGCGGCGAAGCCAGCGCTGGAAATTGCCGATGATTTCGCCGGTCAGCGGCGTCGGTTTGCGCGTGCTCTCGTCAATCAGTACCGTCACCGATTGAGCCGACGCCACGTATTTGTCTTCTGAAAACACCACCTGATCGAATGTCAGGGATGTTCGACCGAACTTCGCGACGCCGAGCCCCATTTCAATGCTGCCCGGCCAGCGCAGTTCGGCGCGGAAATGGATATCGAGGCGCACCAGCATCCAGCCGAGTCCTGGTGGCGTCAGTCCGAAGCTCCGGTCCTTGACCAGCGTCACGCGGCCGGTTTCGAAATAGGTCGCATATACCGCGTTGTTGACGTGCTGATTGGGGTCGAGATCGGCAAAGCGCACATTGTCGGTCAGGCGGTAGGGAAAATCTTCCAGGCGCGGCGTTGGATGGAGGCGGGCTGGTGCGTTCACGGGACGGTCTCCGGAAAGTTTCACGCTCTTACAACCCAGTTGTCGAACTGCGGCAAGGGGTTGCCGTGGCCACGACCGCCATATTATGGCTTTCTTCTCTCAGCCGCCTTGGCTAGACAGGCGCAGCCAAAGGCTGGTCCAACCGAAAAGAAGCGACATGAGCGAAGCGATCAAAACCGATGTGCTGATTATTGGTGCGGGTCCGTGCGGACTGTTTGCCGTTTTCGAACTGGGGCTGCTCGATATGAAGGTGCATCTTGTCGACATTCTCGACAAGATCGGCGGCCAATGCGCCGAGCTCTATCCGGAAAAGCCGATCTACGACATTCCGGGCATCCCGTACGTCACCGGCCAGGGCCTGACGGAAGCGCTGATGGCGCAGATCAAGCCGTTCCATCCGGCCTTCCATCTCAACGAAATGGTGGAGACGATCGAGAAAATCGGCGATCCCGGTTTTCGCGTCACCACCGATGCCGGAAAAGTCTTCGAATGCAAGGTGGTCGTCATCTCGGCCGGCGGCGGCTCGTTCCAGCCCAAACGGCCGCCGGTGCCGGGTATAGAAGCCTATGAAGGCAACTCGGTATTTTATTCCGTGCGCAAGATGGAGCAATTCCGCGACAAGGATTTGCTGATCGTCGGCGGCGGCGACTCGGCGCTGGACTGGACGCTCAACCTGCACCCGATTGCAAAGCGCGTGACGCTATTGCACCGGCGTGACGATTTTCGCGCAGCACCTCACAGCGTCGAACAGATGCGCGCGCTGGTGGCTTCCGGCAAGATGGACTTGAAGATCGGCCAGGTCACCGGACTTGAAGGCGACGCCGGTGTGCTGACCGGCGCCACGGTCAAAGGCAACGACAACGCCATTTCGAAGGTCACGTGCGATACCCTGCTGCCGTTTTTCGGCCTGACCATGAAGCTCGGACCGGTCGCCAACTGGGGCATTGCGCTTGAGAACAACCTTATTCCGGTCGAAACCGCGGCCTTTGAAACCAGCGTGCCCGGCATTTTTGCGATCGGCGATATCAACACCTATCCCGGCAAGCTGAAGCTCATTCTGTGCGGGTTCCACGAGGGCGCGCTGATGGCCCAGAAGGCGCACCGTTACGTCTATCCGGGCAAACGACTTGTGTTCCAGTACACGACCTCATCGTCGAGCCTGCAGAAGAAGCTCGGGGTCAATTGACCAAACCGGTAATGCGGCCGATCAAGCCGCGGCGCGCGGTGCCGCGGCAGGCATCTTTCCTGCGTCAGTTCTTGTGACGGTGTCCGCCCGCGAGGCCCTCCAATATTTGGCCGCGCCACTGGAACCATCCGTGAAATGGCCTTAGTCTGGGGCCAATACTTTATGGATTGGTCGGGTGGTGACGATGCGGGCTGCAACATCCAGATCTAGACTGGCACTGCCGCTGATAGGCCTCGCGCTGTTGCTTGCCTTTGGCTCTCCGGGACAAGCTGCGGAGCCGTCAGCCGCGGGGTTGTGGCAGAAAGTCGAAGACGGCAAGCCGGTCCTCTGGATTCTTTTCGTGGACCACGATGGCATCTACGAAGGCGTAATGGCCAAGACGTTTCCGCTGCCCGGCGAAAATTCCAACGAGGTTTGCGCGAAATGCACCGACGACCGCAAGAACGCGCCCTGGCTCGGAATTTCATTCATCCGGAACATGAAGCGCGACGGGCTGAAATATGAGGACGGCAACGTTCTCGATCCACGCGACGGCAAGATTTACAACGCGAAGATGAGCGTCAGCCCCGATGGTCAAACGCTCACGATGCGCGGCTATTGGGGGATTTCGTTGTTCGGCAAGGATGAGATCTGGTACCGATTGCCGGACTCGGCAATGGCCTCGGTCGATCCCGCCGTCATCGCGAAGTACCTGCCCGCGCAGGCCACGGCGATGAAGCCGCCGGCCGGTGCGACGAAGCCGCCGGCCGGTGCGAAGAAGGCCGCCACTCCTCCGCGCTGACGGTTGGCAATTCTTTTCAGCGCGCCTCGGGCGCAATCATGACGGGCGCCGCCGGTACCTCGGTCATCTCGGACTGAGCGGCATTGAGCTGAAGCACCGAAGCCACGGCCGGCAGGGCCGCGTCCGCCATCGCGGCATGGCCTTCGGCGCTTGGATGTACCGCACCGCCATACACGGCCGAAAGAACACCCCAGGTCGCGTCATGGATGTCGGCGGGCTGACTGGAAGGTGGCAGCCCTTGCGGATAGGTCATCGCCGCGAAGTAACTGTCATTGGCATCGCGGATCCAGCGAGCGCGTGGAAGATAGGCGCGATAGTCGCCGGCGCTGCGGCCGCAAAGCATCGGCTGGTTGGCGCCAGTGACGAGGTCGGGATCGAAGCTTTCGCCCTTGGCTGAAAAGCACTCCCGATCAAATTCGGGATCGTTTTGCGCGCGCGCGCAGAATCCGTGGTTTGCGAATGCCGCCTGATGGGCATCGACGAACGTCATTCGATCTGCGCCGGGATCGCGGCACAGCACACCCGACTGGCACAGTGCGAGTGCCTTCAAGTGCGGAAGGAATTCATCATCGACATAGCCGGACACGTTGGCCAGCCGCTGCGGTTGCGCGTTGAACGAGGGATGAATATCGAAGCCGGCGCGCCCGCCGGCGCAAGGCACGCCGCGGTCGGCAAGCGTCGGGTTGGCGTAGGACACAAAAACAACGCGCTGGAGATCGCCGACCAGCGGCTTCAGCGCCTCTCTCAGTCTGCCGAAGCTTTGTGGCAACTCCCGCGCCAGTGCTGCACGCGAATCGTCCAGCGATCCCAACACGCCGCTGCGCCTGAACAGCACGCGCTCGGTCGGGGTATCCACGATCACATCCGCGACCAGCCCGGAAAAATTGATGTCATTGGCGCCGATCGACAACAGGATCAGATCGAGCGTGCGGTCGGGCTGTCGGCGCTTCGCGGCGCTGACGGCTTCGCGCAATTCGGCCAGTTGTGCGTTGACCGTGCCTTGGCAGGCGGTTGCCGACTTCGCCGGCGGGCATTCCCGCGCGCGTTGGGCACCGAACAGTCCGTCGGCGATGGTGGCGCCGGTGCAGGCGAGCGGCAGATAGGTCACCGCGATGTGCGGATATTGCACGGCGAGCGCCAGCGCGGTGCGGGTCTGATAGCTGTAGAGCGAGCGGTGGCAGGCCGCATTCAACCAGAGCGCGCTCTGACGCTGCCACACCTGCAGCGTATCAGGCGCTTCGCAGGCCCGTCCTCCCTTATATCCGGCGCGGCTCGGACGATAATATTGGGCAGCTGCTGTCCCTAAATAAGAGCGGAAGCAAAAACCCTCCTCGGACAATGCGATCGGCCGGTCCGGATTGCCTTCACCGGACGCGATGCTATCGCCGAGGCCGGCGATGAAAATATCGCGCACACTGATCTCGGTCGTGACCCGCTGCGGCGCATCGGGCCCGCTGGAGACCTCCGCCGTAGCGACCGTGGGGCGGCCATAACGCGCCCGGAGATTGATCGGCTCGGCGCAATCGAATGTGGATTGTTGCCGCCCTTCGCCGTCGTCGAACGACCAGGCGCAGGTCGCGCCGACCGGAATCTCGCCGGTCAGCCGAACGGTGACGGGATGATCCACCGGCGCCAGGTAGCTCTCCCTGACCTTATCGCGGATGCAGGGCTCGCTAATGCGGCCGGCGAGATCGATGCAGAGGCGGCTCACCATGTTGCGCGCCCAGCCGCGTCCGTCACTCTGCAGTTCCAGCGCCTGCTCGGACGCGAGAATGCTGCGGCCCTGCGCGTTCTCGGCATGAAGCAGGAAATCGCGTTCTTCGCGGAACAGCCGGAAGCGGTTGCGGACCTCCCACGAAATCTGCATCGCGTTATCCGGCGCGCCTTGCACTGCCGCGGGAGAAGTCTGCGCTGCCACCCATTGCGCGGGCAATGCCGCCAGCGCTCCTGCGAGCAGCGCGCAGGCGATGATCGAATGGAGTTGAATTCGGACCATGGCGCTTTTGACGTTACTGGTGGGGCGGAAATAAGAGGGGTCGCAAAATCCTTCAGCATGCAAGGTGAACGCGTCTTCCGTCCGGGGCAACGGAAGAGGGCAGAAGGAAAGGCCTTAGCCTTGCGACTTCCGGGTCTTCACGGGCTGCGCCGATTGCCGGCTTTTCATGGGCTGCGGCGACTGGCGGCCTTTCACCTTCTGCGGCACGACGCCGGGGGCTGGCAGGCCCTCGTTCAGCCTCCGCCGTTTCTGCCAGGGCACCACGACGTTGAGCCAAAGTTCGCGGGTTCCCAGGATCGAAATCGCGATGCCGAAGGGGATCACGAAATACAGGATACGAAACGCCACCAGCGTGGCCAGTAACTGCTCGCGGCCGAATTCAGGCAGCGCCACCAGCACCGCGGCGTCGAACACGCCGATCGATCCCGGCGCATGACTGGCGAAGCCAAGCAGCGTGGCCAGGATGAACACCACCGCCAGCGAAATAAAATCGATGCCCGGCTGCGCCGGCATCAATAGATACATCGCCATCGCGCAGAATCCCAGATCGACCACGCCGATCAGGATCTGCACCAGTGTCAGCCGCGCCGAGGGCAACACTACCTTCCAGCCGTTCTGCCCGAGCTGACGCCGATTTTCGCCCAAGCTGAGCCAGACGAGGTAGGCGATAATGGCGCCGATAGCGCCGAGTGCGATCAGCCGGTTGATGGCAGGCGGCAGCTGGTCCATCGCGGATGCGGCCCAGGGGTGCCAGGCCATCCCGATCCCGAGCACGAAGGTGTTGCCAAGCCAGAATGTCAGTCCGGAGAGGAAACAGATTTTAGCGACGTCGATCGCGCTCAAGCCATACTCCGAATAGATCCGGAAGCGAATCGCGCCGCCGGTGAACACGGTGGCGCCGATATTGTGGCCGATCGTGTAGCTGGTGAAGCTCGACAACGCCGCGATGCGGTAGGGTACGTGTTTCTTGCCGATGGTCCGGAGAGCGAAGAAATCATAGAATGTCAGCGTACAGAATGCGCCGACCACGCACAGCGCGGCGAGGGCGATGCGGCCGGACGGTATTTCGGTCAGCGCAATCAGCACCACGCCGGTGTCGACGCCCTTGAGGGTACGGACCAGCGTCGTGATTGCGAAAGCAATGATAAGCAGGCTCGCCGCGATCCCGAGGCGTTTCCAGCCGATTCGTTTCTTGAAGCCGCGCCCCAGCGTAGTCAGCAGTCCGTGCATTCATCCTCCCGGCAGGGCGGCTACAAGTTGCAAGCCTTTTCGAGCGATCGAGGCAAGCGACGGCCGATTGCTCCACTTGCGATGATCCATAAGGCAAAAACGCCGCGTTGTGCAGTCCTTGACAAGTCCGGCTAAAGTCCTTCCGCCGGCGCGGCTGTCACACTCCGTACATATGTCGCAACGCAGGAGATTCGAGCCCTGCATTCACTTAGCGCGGATCCAACCATTCATCTGCGGCGGTGTTCCGATGTTCCATCATGACGTTTTCATTGCCCACAGGAACAACCTCGCGGTCACTCGGTTAGCGCTGGTATCGGCAACCGAGCATGCCGGCGCAAGGAACAGCCCGCGCCGTCGTGTTCCCAAAACAAAAAGGATGCGAGCAATGGGACTCTTTACCAGAGACGTCAAGACGATGAACGACCTGTTCGTGCATCAGTTGCAGGACATCTATTACGCCGAGAAGCAGCTTGTGAAGGCGCTTCCGAAAATGGCCGAGAAGGCGACCGACCAGCAACTCAAGCAGGGTTTCCTGACCCATCTCGATGAGACCAAAACCCATGTTCAGCGCGTCGAACAAGTGTTCCAGATGCACGGGACCAAGGCGAAGGCAATTGACTGCCCGGCCATCGACGGCATCATCAAGGAAGCGGATGAGATCGCCGGCGAGGTCGCGGACAACGCGGTGCTGGATGCGGCATTGATCAACGCCGCGCAGGCCGCCGAACACTACGAGATCGCGCGCTACGGCAGCCTGATCGCGTGGGCGAAGCAGCTTGGCCGCAACGATTGCGCCAGCGTCTTGCAGAAGACGCTCGAGGAAGAAAAGGCAACCGACAAGAAGTTGACCACGCTGGCGGAAAGCAAGATCAATCTCCGCGCGGCGAGCTGAACTTTCAAGCGATCATTGAGACAAAACGTCGCGCTGGTTCGCCCGCGCGGCGTTTTGCGTTGTGAACGTTACGCCTTGCGCAGCGCAAAGTGCGCGCCGCAGAACGCCATCGCTGCGCCCAGGCCCAGCGCCGCCAGGCCCGCGAGTACGCCCGATATCGTCGGGATCGGGCTCGGTGCGGACGCCGCCTGGCCTGCGCCCGCCAGCACGAGCACGCCGACCGCAATCAGGAATTGCCGCATCCGCTGCGGAATTTGCCCCGACACTGCGCTGTGCATCAGCGTCGCGGTGAAATAGCCTCCCGAGAAGCCGGCGGTGGCAATCAGCCACCACGCAATGGCTGCTCCCGCCGGCACGAATTCGCGGGTATCGGATCGCCACAGACGGCCGAGATCGAGCCCGTAGCGCGCCCCCAGCATGTGCACGGCGAGCGCCAGCAGCATTCCCGAAATCAACGCGCCGGCGAGGATCAGGCGGCGTGGAAAATAGGTCGTCTCGGCCATTCTCCGCTTGTAGGATAAAGGCGGCGGTGCGCGCAAGCTGGCGCCACGAATTCAATCGATGTTTTCAAAGCAAGGTTGAGCCATGACTTTTGGGCTTGTTGCGTTGATCGCCGCGGCGATTTTTACCGGCGCAGCACTTTACGTAAATGTGGCTGAGCAGCCGGCACGGCTGTCGATGGATGATCGCGCGCTCTTGACCGAATGGAAGCCTTCCTACAAGCGCGGAGCCGCGATGCAGGCGCCGCTCGCGCTGCTGGGTTGCCTGCTTGGATTGATTGCGTGGTGGCAGACCTCACAACCCGGATTTTTGGTCGGCGCCATTGTGATGATTGCGCCGTGGCCATGGACGCTGATCGGGATCAAGCCCACCAACGATGCGCTGCTGGCGACGGAGCCCGATCAAGCAGGGCCGCAGACACGGGCACTTGTCGTCAAATGGGGCGCGCTCCACGGCATGCGCACCGCGTTGGGCGCGCTCGCAACGCTGGCCTTTTTATGGGCATGTATACCGCGCTGAGCGCGACGTACCGATTCCCGAGCGCTTGCGTCGATCTCGCGAAGATGGCGGACAAGCTACAATGACTGGTTTGGCGAACGAGGCTTCAGCTGATATCCGCTACGCCTACAAGGCCTCGCTGATCGGCTCGGCGCATCAGTTCGAGCTGACGGACGAGGGCTTGTCGTGGCAGATCGGCAGCAGGGCCGGGGTCTGGCCCTATGGCGATATCGCGGCGATCCGTCTGTCGTATCGTCCGGTATCGATGCAGTCGCGTCGCTTTCGCGCCGATATCGAACATGCGAACCGTCAGCGCATCGTCATCCTGTCGACCAGCTGGCAGACCGTTGCCCTCGTGGCGCCGCAGGACAAAGACTACCGCGCCTTCATCACGCAGTTGCATCAGCGCATGGAGAAGGCGGGAGCCGGAGCCAGGCTGGTCGGCGGCATCGGTGCGAAACTCTATGCCGTGGGCATCGTCTTCCTGGCGCTGGTTGCGATCGCGATATCAGGACTTCTGGTTCGCGCGATCGCCACCGGCGAATTCGCCGGCGCGTTGTTTCTGGTCGGTTTCGCCGCGCTGTTTGCCTGGCAGATCGGCGGCTTTATGAGGCGTAACAGGCCGCGGACCTACACGTTCGATCGATTACCGCAGGCGTTGCTGCCATGAGATGCTGCACCGCGACCGGGACATGGATAATTGCGCTTCAGTGCCGCACCACCAGCACCGAGCATTTGGCGTAGCGCACCACATGGCCGGCATTGGAGCCGAGGAAATAGGTCCGCATCGCCGGCCGGTGCGATGTCATCACGATCAGGTCGGCCTTGATCGCCGCGGCTTCCTCGAGGATCTCGTGATAGATGCCGCCCTGCCGCACAGCGCTGGAGATGCGCGAAGCATCGATGCCCGATTCGCGCGCGACGATCGCGAGCGCCTCCTCGGAGGTCTGGCGCTGCTGGGTGTCGAAATCGGCGGGGACATATTCGGCCAGCATCACCGGCGTCATCGGCAGCACGTTCAGAAGGCGCACCGTGCCACTCCAGGTTTGCGACAGCGTCGCTGCGGTCGCAATTGCGGGTTTGGCCAGATCGGTGTCGGCCAGATCAATCGGCACGAGAATGGATTTGAACATCTGCGCCTCCCTATGCGACTGCAGCCTAGCATAAATTGAAGGCACGGGACGCGTCAGGCGCATCAATCGCCTGAAGTTTGTTTCAGCAGCCTTGGCGTGACGAACAGCGCGAGCCGGCCGCGACGGAACGCCACGTCAGTCCAGTCATCGGCCGCAAAATCGAATACCGCGAGTCCCGATGTCGGCAAATTGTCCGCGAGCGCTTTGCGGCCGGCCGCATCACCGCTGCCGGCCAGCGCCAGCGCCAGTTCATGCATGCCCGGATTGTGCCCGACCAGCAGCAGCCGCTTCGGATCGGTGGCGGATGCTTCGCGTATGGTTTGCAGGAGCCGTGACGGGTCGGCGCCGTAGAGTTCAGGCACAAGCTCGACCTGCGGCTCCGGGGCGAGGTCTTTCATCGCCTCCCAGGCGATTTCCCAGGTTTGGCGCCCGCGCACTGCGGGCGAAACCAGCACCAGATCGGGAAAAGGCGGATGCTGGCCGATCCAGCCGCCGATTTCTGCCGCGTCTGCACGGCCACGCTTGTCCAATCGCCGGTCCTGATCGCGGCCTGAAGGTGCGTCGTGCTCGGTCTTGGCGTGGCGCAGCAGCATCAAACGGCGCATAACGCAATCTCGATTCGTTTCAGGTCTGCCGACCAATGTACCAGTTCAGCCCAGTGCGGCGATTCAGGAGTTCTCTTCGCCTTCGCCCGCCGGTGCGTCAAGAGAACTTCTCAACCAAAATCACATTAGAATCTTAATTTGGTAGTGTCCTTTTGAATCCGAAGTTCGCTAAGACAGTTCGCCAGTAAAAGATGACAAGCACCAAATCGGACCGTAAGAAAACGATATGAGCCAGACCTTCACAAGCACGACCAACGGACAGGATGCCGCAGCGACGGCGGACCGCTCGCGCCTTTCTTTCGATCTGGATGTTGATATCGCCGTGGTCGGGGGAGGGCTTGCCGGGCTGTCGGTGGCGCTGGAGGCGGCGCGGCTTGGCGCCAGCGTCGCCGTTCTCGAGGGCCGGCACGTCGGCTGGAACGCGTCGGGGAATCAACTCGGAACTGTTATGCCGGGTTACGCGCTTCCGATCGGCGAGCTGATCGCGCGCGTCGGCTTCGAAGACACCCGCGAACTCTGGTCGCTGTCGAAGCAAGGCGCCGAATTGGTTCGGGCCAATGCATCGGAGCACCTGATTCCGGGCATTGCGATCAGCGAGGGGGCGCTGGAGGTCTCCAATGTCGATGTCGGCGATCAACTGATCAGCCGGCTGCAAATGCTCGGCGAGGATTTTGAGACTGACGTGGAGGGATGGCAGGTCGACCGCGTGCGCGCCGAACTCAAGACCGATCGTTTTTTTCACGGTGTCTATTATCCCAAGGCGTTTCAGATCGACGGCCGCAAATACATCCATGGCCTGGCGGCGCTGGCGAGACGGGCGGGGGCGCGGATTTTTGAGGACACTCCGGTCGTCAGCGTCGACCCGTCCGGGATTCGCAAGCGCATCGTCACGCCGTCGGCGCGTTTGCGCGCCTCTCATATCGTGCTTGCCGGGAACGTCCATCTGGGCGCCACGCTGCGGCGATTGTCGGAAACGCTTTTGCCGGTCTGGCGCTATGCGGCCGTGACTGCGCCGCTCGGCGAGCGCCTCGCAGAGGCAATAACATTCAAGGGATCGGTAACCGATACCGACGGCATCGATCATTTCCGCATCGTGGATGGCGACCGCTTGATGTGGGCTAGCCCGGAAACCACTTGGGCCGCACGGCCGGAGCGTTTCGCGCCCGCCATCGCGCGCAGGATCCAAACGATTTTTCCCCAGCTCGGAAAGCCGGAGATTGCCGAGGTATGGGGCGGCGCCGCCGGACACACCGTGCACGGCATGCCGCAGATCGGCCAGTTGCGTCGGGGATTGTGGGTGACAAGCGGCTTCGGCCGTCAGGGCTTGAACACGTCGGCGATGGCGGGGCAGTTGATCGCCCGCAGCATTCTGTGGGGCGATGAACGCTGGCGGTTGTTTTCGCCGTTCGAACTGGTTTGGGCCGGCGGTGCAACCGGCCGCGTCGCCGGCTATTTCATCGGCATGTGGAGTCGAGGAAGTTCCGCCGCCGCCGGCGCGCTGGCCCGCTATCGCGAACGAGCGCGGACGCAGGAGCGTATTCGCGAGGCGCGTCTGTCGCAGGTAAACCGCCAGGCCGGAACGCGGCCAACCCGCCGCCCGCCGCCGGGCCGGCCACCGGCGCCGCGACGGAGCGAAGGCGAGGGGGTATAGGATGTCTCCGTGTCCCGGACGCGGTGCAGCGTCCTTTACGGTGCGCGGCAGAGCCGGGACCTAGCTGCAGGTGGATGGGCCCCGGATCAGCAGTGCGTCCATATGCGCTGCACTGCATCCGGGGCCCGATACTCGCAACAAAGTGAGAAAAATCCCTCCGGATCGGTGTAACTTCGGCTGCCGCGCCGCGTATTTGAAGGCGAACCACCACTTTGGCGTCGCCCGGAGACCATCATGATCGACCGCCGTATTTTGCTCGCGTCTATCGCCAGTCTTTTTGGCCTTGCTGCCTTCCGCTGGTTGCGGGCTTCGCCTGCAAACGCCGGCGAGAAATTCGAGATCGAAAAGACCGATGCGGAATGGCGCGCGCAACTGACGCCGCAGCAATATGAGATCCTTCGTCAGCACGGCACCGAGCGCCCGGGTTCGAGCCCACTGCTCAAGGAGCATCGCAAGGGCATCTTCGCCTGCGCCGGCTGCGACCTGCCGCTGTTCTCCTCGGAGACGAAATTCGAAAGCGGCACCGGCTGGCCGAGTTTTTACCAGCCGCTCGAGAACGCCGTCGGCAAGACCGAAGACCGCACCTTCGGGATGTCGCGCACCGAAGTTCACTGCCGCCGTTGCGGCGGCCATCTCGGTCACGTCTTCGACGACGGGCCGAAGCCGACCGGCCTGCGCTACTGCATTGACGGCTTCGCGCTGGTATTCCGTCCGGCTCCGGCATCGGCGACCTGATTTTTGGATCCATCGCCCGGCAATTGTTGCCCGCCCGGCAATTGTGCCCCGGTCTTCGGACCGGGTTTTCTATTTAAGCGTCTGAAATGAAAGCAATTTTTATTTTGGCATAGCGCTTGCGACGCTCTCCTTCGATTGCGGCCATGGCTTTCAGATCGGCGGGCCGTCCGGATCGAATTTGGAGACGA
>Ga0307312_10000150_pt1 | contig 27790 bp, 25 predicted proteins | sample ER_DNA_202_FD_194489 | JGI IMG/M metagenome (GOLD analysis project Ga0307312, IMG submission 194489) | Bulk soil microbial communities from the East River watershed near Crested Butte, Colorado, United States - ER_DNA_202 | ecosystem: Environmental > Terrestrial > Soil > Floodplain | place... | reverse complement strand
CAAGAATGCGCTTGCGGGCGACGAGGATTACTACGCCTTCTCGTTCAGCGGCATCAAGACGGCGGTGCTCAACGCCGTGCGAGGCTCGAAGGACATCGAGCAGGACAAGAGTCACATCGCGCGCGCATTCCAGGACTCACTGATCGACACCCTCGTCGAGAAGACCTGGCGCGCCGCGAATGCGTTCTCACGACAGCGCGTCGTGCTGGGCGGAGGAGTGGCATGCAACCGGACGCTCGCCGACGCGATGCGAACGAGACTCGGGCCGGAGGGTATCACTGTCTTCACTCCGAGTCCGCGCCTTGCCACAGACAACGCTGCAATGATCGCCCGCGCCGCGTTTTTCAGATTCGAGCAGGGTGAGCGAGCCGGTCTCGACCTCAACGCCTACGCGACCTGCCCTATCCCGGGACTCGTCGCCGCCTAGATTACGCCCTCAATGCAAAGAATATTCGCTTCCATTGTTCAGCAGCCGCTCTCATATGATGTCGGCCCTCTCCAGCTCACAGGCTTCGGACTGGCCGTGCTCATGGCATTCGTCGTCGCGCAGATCATCGCGCAACGGGAGCTCGCCCGCCGCGGCTACGATCCCGAGCCCATCGGCGATCTCGTTTTCGCCGCGGTGATCGGCGGCCTCCTCGGCGGAAAGCTCTACTACGCGATCCTGATGCACGACCTCGGCGCCGTTATCAGCAGAGCGGGTTTCGTGTTCTGGGGCGGCCTGATGGGCGGAATTGTCGCCTGCTACATCGTCATCCGGAGGAAGCACCTCAGCTTCCCACGCATCAGCGACGTCTCCGCACCAGCGCTGGCCGCCGCGTATTCCATCGGTCGCACCGGGTGTTGGGCAGTTGGGGACGATTACGGCCGGCCCTGGAACGGACCCTGGGCCGTGAGCTTCCCGAATGGGGCGCCACCATCGACAGTGGCCAACATGACAGAGCTATTTCACACTCCGGCACCGCTGGGCTCGACGCCAAATCAGGTTCTCTCCGTCCATCCGACGCAGCTCTATGAGGTCGCGCTCGGCTTCGTCATGTTTCTGATCCTGTGGCGTTTCCGCAATCACAAGCACGCCGAAGGGTGGCTGTTCGGCTTGTATTGCTTGCTCGCGGGCATCGAGCGATTCGTCATCGAGTTCGTGCGAGCAAAGGACGATCGCTTTCTTCTCGGAACGTTCACGATGGCGCAGGTCATCGCGGTGCTCTTTGCGGTAGGCGGAGCAATCTGGATGTACGTTCGACGGAATCCCGGTCCGGACGCGCCTGGCATTTACCCCGTGCCGCAACCGGCATAGGAGTTCCTTCGTAGGGAAGGTCGTATGCGTCGCTTCTCCATGAATACAGCTGCGCTCATCGAGTCCGCCCGGGTCGGGGCGGACTCTTTGCGTACCAACCCCACGCGCACGACGCTCTCGACAACGGGCGTGATCATCGGCGTCGCGGCCCTGGTTGCGGCGTTCTCCATCACCGATGGAGTCGATTTATGGGCGCGCGCACTCATCGCGCGTGAAAGCAGCGTTCAGGATGTCGCGATCACACCTCGCACGAGCACAGTGGTGGCAGGCCGAACCGTGCCCATCAGCGGGTATCCGGTCCTTACGACCGAGGACGCGGAGAGAGCCCGGTCAGAGGTGCCGGGCGTCGCGCAATACGCGCTCACTCTCACCGGCAGCGCGCCAGTCGAGTATCTGGATCGCCGGGCGACGGCGCTTCTAACCCTCAGCACGGCGAGCCTGGCTGACTTTACGACCATGGAGATCACAGCTGGCCGATTCTTCACGGCGAGCGAGGTCCTGCATTCGGCACCCGTCATCGTGCTCGGACACCGGCTCGCTCAGGAGCTGGCGGGCGGACGCGATGCGCTGTGGCTGATCGGGCGGGCGATCAAGGTCAGTGGTCGTAAGCGCGAAGTGGTTGGTGTGCTTGCGCCTCCGGCTATCGGGCCCGAGCCGGATCTCGCTGCCTTCGCTCCGATCCGCGGCGGCGAATCGCTGCTCGAGCCGTCCCGCGAAGTCAGACTGCCGACGCTTCGCCTCAAGGCGCACAGCATCGAAGCCGTCGACACGCTGCGCGCGCAGGCGGTGAACTGGCTGGCGGAACAATACGGAACGCGGGTGGAAAAACTGAACGTCGAGATCGGAACGCAGCGCCTGGAGAACACCCGTCAGGCGATGCTGCTGACCAAGCTCCTCCTCGGGCTGCTGGCTGGTCTGATCCTGGCCGTCGGCGGCATCGGAATAATGAATGTGCTGCTGGCGGCGGTAGCCGAACGAACGCGCGAGATCGGAATTCGAAAAGCGGTGGGTGCGAGGCGTGCCGACATCCAGACCCAGTTCCTGGTCGAGTCGGTGACCGTCACGGGCGCGGGAAGCGTCATCGGATTCGTTGTCGGCATCATCATTGCGCAGGGAGGAACGGCGATGTTTCGTCTATGGGCACATGCCCCGATCTACCCGGTGATGCATCTTTACACCGGAGTTCTCGCGGCGGGCTCGGCGATCATGGTCGGCCTGATATTCGGAACGTACCCGGCGCGGAGAGCAGCCGAGCTCTCGCCGGTGGATGCAATCGCCCGCGAATGAAGGAGGCAGCGCAATGAGTCGATCCACAAATGTCCGGCAGTCGTTCTTTGCAGCGGTGGGCGCTTGCGTCCTTCTGATCGCGAGCTGGGGTTGCACCCCCATTCAACCGGCGGTGATCGTCGAGCCCGGCGTATCATTCGCGCTCGCACCCGGACAGACCGCGGATGTGCAACGTGCCGATACGCGGATCACCTTCAGGCAGGTGCGCGAGGACTCTCGCTGTCCGACGGATGTGACTTGTGTGTGGGAAGGAGATGCGAAGGTCGATGTCATCATCTCCCGAACCGGAGTCCCGGACGATGCCAAACTCCTCAGCCTCAAGTCACCCAACAACGAAGTGCGCGTGGGGAACCTGAGGATCAGGTTCGTTGGGCTGACGCCGTTGCCGCGACAATCTGACGGGGGCGCGCCGCGGAACTACTTAGCCGAGTTCGTCGCAGAAGAGGGGTGAGGGTCAGTTACCGTCCCGACAAACCCAACATTCGCCGGTACCCCGGAGGCAGCGAGACTCGCTGCGTTTCGGTGATCGCCTGCCACAGTCCGTGAATGGTTTGCCTCGGGATGGTCACGCTCAGATGCTTGGCCGTCGGGCCCGTGTCCGAGTATTCCTCGAAGGTGATCGTCCCTTCTTCATCGAATGTTGCAACATTGCACGACCCGGCCTTCGCGTACGGAGGGAGCGGCAGGCTGCACGATTGACTCGTCGCCGCGACCTCGCTGGTGAGCGTTCCCGACTGCGACAGCCAGAAATCATCGACGCCCTGCACGTAGATCGCGACAGCGGCAGTGAACCCGGTGAAGATGTCGAAGTTGCTCGTGCCGACATGGCCGACGATGAAGATCAAACGGTCGGGTGGCGCGGAGGCCGAATGCGACTGCCACAGAAGGAGGCCGAGCCCCAATGTCGGGACCGTGCATATCTCGGTGCCGGGCGGGAGCGTCGGAAAGAAGAACAGATCTTCCTGGCATGTCCCGTCCGGAAAACTCTCGTTCAGGCCCAACGCGAACATCGACCGCGATGTCCCGTCGATGGTGACATCGATCTGATCGAGAAGTGGCGCGATTTGGCCGAAGGACGCGTCCATCGGCACTCCCATGGTCGATCGCACGGCCAGAGTAGAGCCCATGCCGAGCGCGAGACTCTGCAACGCAGCACTCGGATCGAGCTCACTGGGCCCGGTTGAATCACTGCCACAGGCAGAAAGGGAAACCAGGAGCAGCACGCACCCGGTGGCGACTCCCGGCAGCGACCGCATTTTGGTGAATGCCATCATCAAATTCCTATCCTGTGAAGACCTGTTCGACGGGCGGGTACATGATGACCAAATGTTCACATCCGGTCAAGTCGCGATCAGGATGAGTGGTCGTGGATCATTCGCCAACCCGCCGGCGTCCGGGTCCAGATCGTCGTAAACCAACCAGTCCGGTTAGGCAGGCCTCCACCGGTGAGAACGTACTGACCAGTGGCCAGAGCGTTGTCGGGACCCAGCGGGCGGATTTCAAGGTGCTCGTAGTGAAGCTGCTGGGCAGGACGCCCCGTCTTCCAGTATCCGGCGCGCATCTGATCGCCGATAGCGTTCACTCCGCGCTCGGGACCGTTCCTGCCCATGGCCGTTGCCGATTCGGTATAGGCGGAGAGATAGACCGGTAGCTCACCGCGGTTCCAGCCCGCGGTCGTCGTGTCGAATACCGCTCTGATTGCGGCGGCATCGGTGGGAGAACGTAGCCCGGCACTCTCACCTGAACCCATGTGCGAAGCGCACCCATACACCGCCACGATCAAGAGAACCGCCCGGCCGCGATACCGTTTCATTCGAGCTCCTTTGGTTTACTTGAATTCCGCGACGAGTCGCAGACTGGTGCCCCAGGGATCTGTCAGAACCCACTCGCCAGCTTCCTGCTTCACCTCGTATCCAGCGTCCTTCACGTGGCGGGCGGCTTCTTCGGCATCCCTCGGTGTCGGTACGATGATCTCCCATTCGAGCAGCCTGGCGTCGGCATCGGTCGCGCGCGGCGCGCCCTTGGCCCATGTGTTCGTCCCAAGGTGGTGATGATAGCCGCCGGCCGAGAGAAAGAGCGCGCCGGGATAGCTCCACACCACCTTGTCGAAGCCGAGCGCGTCGTGGTAGAACGCGGCCGCCTTGTCGATGTCGTCGACGTAGAGATGGACGTGACCGAGCACCGTACCGGGCGGCATTCCGGTCCACTTCTCTGCGCCCGCGGCCCTGACGAGATCGTCCACATCGAGCTGATTCGTTGTCATGTGCAGCTGGCGCTCGTCGTAGCGCCACGCATCGCGCGGACGATCGGCGTACACCTCGATCCCGAGGCCGTCGGGATCGGTGAGATACACGGCTTCGCTCACGAAGTGATCCGACATCCCCGCGCGCGCGCCGATCTCTGCCAGGTGGGCGACGAAGCGTCCGAGTGAGGCGCGGTCAGGCAGCAGAATCGCGAAGTGATACAGTCCGAGGAGCCCGCGCTTCGGCACCGGACGGGCGCTTCTCAGCTGCCGCAGATCCACGATCTCACGGTCCTCGCCATACGGACCGAGGCCGATGGAATCGTCGGTGCGACGAATGACGCGCATCCCGAGAAATCTCTCGTAAAAGAGGACCGACCTGTCGAGATCGGCAACCTGCAGACGCACAACGCCGAGGTGCGTTGATTCCGGCAGCCGGTATTCGCGCGGCCGAATTCCGTGCTGTCCTTCTGCTCTCTCCGGCATCTGGCCCGTCGTCATTTCACACTCCCTGATGACGCGACATCGCGCAAATGCTACGCCTGTGCGGCACCCTCAGGCTTGTGTCCCGGCCAGAAGGTCTTGATCGTCGCGAATACCAGCAACACGATCAGGATTCCTTGTGCGGTGAGCGTTTCCATGCTGGGGTAGATGCCCATCGCCTCTACGTGAGGACCGCCCGGAATCACGGTGATGCGCATGATATTGCCCTCCTGCAGCTCGCGAATCCCCTTTCCCATGAACACGAACGCCATGTAGTAGAGGAGAATGCTCGTGACCGTGAAGAAGGGCCGCATCGGAATGCGCACGCCATAGCGGTAGAAGAGGGTAAAGATGACGGCCAGCACCGCGAAGCCGGCAAAGATTCCGAGGGTGAGCGGCAGCCCCACGTTCGGTCCCTCATTGAAGAGCGCCTGATAGAACAACGCCGTCTCGGCGCCTTCACGATAGACGGCAAGGAAGGCTACCAGGGCCAGTGCCTTTCCGCCTCCGTGCTCGAGCGCCGCCGACACTTTCTCGCGAATGAACCTCTGCCACTTGGCGGCCTCCACTTTGGAGATCAGCCAGTAGCTCACCGAGAACAGCACCACCACGGCCAAGAGCATCGTGGTCGCTTCCACGATCTCGCGGCTCGCCGGCATCGCGGCAAGGAGCGTCTTCAGAACGACAGCCGTGGCAAGACTGGCCACCACTCCGAGAACGATTCCAAGCCAGATGGAGCGGAGGCGCTCGCGATGGCCCGTCTTGAGCAGGAAGGCGACGACGGCGCCGACGACCAGAATCGCCTCGAATCCTTCGCGCAAAATGATCAGAAATGACTGGAAGAACGCCTCCCAGCTGGTCGACGGCTGCTGCGTGAGATCGATGACCGAGGGCAGTCCATCGGCGATCGCATCTCGCGAGCTCTTCGCTCCCGCTAGGTCGTTGCGCTTCACCGCTCCCTTGAAGTCGGCGAAGTGCCGCTCCATCGTCGCGATCAGTCCCGGCTTCTTCGCACGTGCCGGCGTTTCGAGCGGCTCGAACGCGATATACGCATCGAATGCGCGGTCACCCGCTTCCGCAGTCTTTCCGTTCCGCGCAAAGTCGAGGGCGCTGTCGAGCAGCGCCAGGATCACTGGTGATGCGGTGTCGCCCCGGATCGCGGTCGCGTCCCGTCGCGCCGTCGGGAGTGTCAGCTTCTCGCCGCGCAGGGAGTAGATGTAGCTGATGATGTTCCAGCGCTGCTGGGGCGTGAGCGACGATGCGAATCCAATCATCCACGTCCCGCGGACGCCAACCGAGATTACGTTGTAGGCGAGCGTCGGCGTCAGATCGGGTGTCAGCGTCTTCACGCCTATCGCAGGCGGCGTTGTCTTTAGCGTGCGAGCGGCTTGACCATCGCCTGCTCCTGCCATGCCATGACAAGACGAGCAGTTCAGGCGGTAAAGCCGATGACCTTCAGCGGTGTCGAGGGGTTGCTTCGGAAGATCCAGGGCGCCGGCCGCCCCGAGCGATGCGGCAAAACGCTGGTGAAGCAATCGTACTGTCGCTGGCGGCTGTCTGCCGGCGACTGCAGCGGTCAGGCTGTCGAGAATGGCTCTCGATCTCGGGGCTTCATAACCGGACAAGCGCGTCGCAACCTGCCGGGCATCGGTTAAGAAGCCGTAGGTCTCGTCGAACTCATCCTTTGAGATGAGCTTACCACGCTCGTCGACCGCCTTCGCGTACTCCTCGACGGCGACACCAACGATGCTGGATAGACGTTTTGCCGGGTTTTCCTGGGCGGGCAAAGTGGCTGTAGCCACAAGCGATAGGACCGAGAAAGCGATCCATCGCGTAAGTCGACAATTCATTGCCGAGTGAATCTATCTGGATAACCTTGGGAAGCAATCGGGGGAACACGGATGCTTGGATTGGAAGCGCAGATACTTCGGATCGCTCCCTCGTGGCGTGACAACTCCTAACACCAGGACCGGGGTTTTTGGGGAACCTGCGCTCAGGATGCTTCGGTCCGCCGAGCAGGACTCTCCTGAAAACAACAAAAAAGAGAAGAACCACGGCGAAAGGAGCTGATACCGCGCGACGGATGATCCGAAGCATCCGCGCTCCCATCCGAAGCATCCGTGCTAAAGCAGTTCGGCGTCCACTATCCAGCCAAACTCGCGTCGGGACGAAATCTGTAGTCCCCCTCCAGCTCCCGGTCGCAAATGGCTGCCCTTACTCCGGTCCTCTGCTCAAATCGCCCGACGAACGCGGTGAGCCGGTCGCTGCTGAATCTTCCACGCGCCAGGCCGAGCGCCTCGATGGCGTTCTCGATGGAATCCGGCTGACCCTCGACCTCCACCAGGACGTCCATTCGCGGGTAGGTCTCGAAGCGAATCATCGCACCGGCGAGATCGTACTGCGCGATGTCGCGGTCGATCTCCATGGTGACAATGAAACCGAGCCGCGCCAGGAGTTGGTTGAGCGCCTCGAAATCGTCGACAAGCGTGGACACCTCTTCGCGGATCTTGTAGACGTCCTGAGTCTCGGTCGGGCCCTTCCAATCGAAGTACGTTCTTGACGGGCCCGTCCCCTGGTATCGCCTCAACCGAAGCACCTCGTCGCGCTGCGCCAGCTCGCGGGACTCCACGTCATAGCGGCGGTCGGACAACCTTCCCTCGAACGACAGTTTGGCTCCAGCCTGCTCGAGCATCTTCCTCGCCGCCGACAGGTCGTCGACGACTGCTTTCAGCTCGACTTCACGCATGGAGAATCGTCTCCACTACCTGTTCCGTGTTCGCGAGCGATGGAAACACAGCGTAGGGATCGTGCGCCTGCAGCTGCTCCACCGTGTAGTGGCCGCTGGCGACGCCGATCGATCTGGCGCCGAGCGAGCGCCCGCACTCGATATCGGCGGGCGTGTCCCCAATCACCACCAGTCGCTCGCCGACGATCTCGAGACCGAGAGTTTCGCTGGCGCGACGCTGTGCGATCGCTGGCAGTTGCGGGCGGTGCTCGTGGTCTGATCCGAACGCGTTGACGCGAAAACGATTGGGATCGATTCCCGCGGCGGTCAGCTTGATCCGCGCACCCGACTCGACATTGCCTGTGAGCAATCCAAGCACGACGTCGTCGCGCGCTTCGAGCGCATCCAGCACTTCCACGACTCCTTCGAGTGGACGGACGTTGAACTTCCCACTCTTGGCGCCGGTGCGGAGACCTTCGAGATACACATCGATCAGCTTTTCCATTCTCGCGTCGATGTGGTCGTCCGTGTGGCCTTCGAGCCGCATGACATCGCGCACGATCTGCTTGTCGGTCTTCCCATCGTAGCGGTACGCCGGGTTGCCGGGCGACCCGAACGTTTCCCCTAACGCGCGCCGCATCGCCGCTCGGCCCATCCCCTCCGAGCTCAGTAGAGTTCCGTCGATATCGAAAAGAACGAGCCTCATGTTCTGGTCAGGAAGACACCGGCCACGATCGTCGCGGCGCCTACGCTTTGAAACATCGTTGGTATCTCACCGAGGAACGCCCACGCCACCGCGAGCGCGATAATTGGCTGGAGGTTCGCGTAAACAGCGGTGCGGGTGGGACCGAGCACCCGCAATCCGCGGTACCAGAAGAAGTACGCGACGCCCATCGAGATGACGCTCGAATAGAACAGAGCGAGCCATCCCCCTCGTCCGACGACCGACCAGTCGGTGGCAATCAGCGCCGGTGTCGAGGCGATCAGCAACGGTACCGCGCCTCCAACCATCGTGATCGCCGACAGCCGGATGACATCGATGCGCTTGGTGTAAGGTTGGAGCATTATCGTGTAGACACTCCAGCACAGAACGCCAAAGAAAACCAGCGTCGAACCGAGCAGCGTCACCTCGCCGTTCGACGGCCTGGCGCTTCCCGCGATCACGAGCCCGACGCCAAGGACCGATAACGCGATGCCAACGAGCGTCAAGCGCCGTACGCGTTCCAACCCGCGCACGCGGGCGAACAGCGCGATGAACGCCGGCGCTGCGGCAACGATCAGCGCCGCGTTGCCCGCTCGCGTCCGCGCCACCCCGTGAACGAAGAAGAGCTGGTACAATCCGTTTCCGATTACCCCCAGCAGGAGTAAGCCGATCACATCACGACGTGGGAGCGTGAACCGTCCCCGGGCGAACGCGACCGCCAGCAGAAAAACCGCGGCGGTTCCGACGCGGAGTCCCGTGAACGCCACTGGGTTGAAGATGTGGGTGGCGTACTTCACCACTACAAAGTTGATCCCCCAAATCACAGCCATCATGAACAGGAGGACATCGGTCACACCGAACGATGCATGCGCCGTCGAATCCGCGATCGCCGGCGTGGCGTGTGTTGCAGAGTCAGTCATCGTCGAAAGCTAGCCGGGCCAGCCGTGGCGCGGCTACTTTGGATCATGCACATCTCCTTCGCCGTCTTCGCCGACGCAGCCAACCTCTCCCAGGAGGGAAAGCTCAACATACTCGGCGTTTTCGATGCGGTGCAGGTAGCGGGACTGCCGACGATCCATCCGCGCACTCATTTTGTCGTCCGTCTCAAGGCGAACGGTGACGACACCGGCCAACACAAGCTCACCTTCCGCTGGCTGAGCCCTTTCGATGAAGAGCTATGGTCATCCACCGGGGAGATGACCGTCGCACCTTCGCCCAACCCGGTGTTCGAAGTGGACCTTCCGATCATTGCCGTAGTGGATTTGCCACTCAACGTCACCGGGCAGTACACGATGCAGGTCACACTGGACGGCAAAGTCACCGCGACGGCTCGCCTGCTCGTAAACGCCAATCAACAGCCCATGGTCAGCGGCACACCGAACGGTTTGGTCAGCTAAGCCCACAGCCACAAGCGGGCCCGCTGAAAGCGCTCACCCGGTAGTCTTCAGTTGTAGTTAGCCCAGCAAAGGAATCCGTCGCGCGAACCGAAACCGTTTCACCAGAAGGTCAGTGTATTCATCCCCGCTCTCCAGATCGTCGACCGCGTACCCGCCTCGCCCAAGCGCAAGATGAACCACCCGCATTCCTCCGAGCGAGATCGCCACGTGAGTGACCTTTCCATCGGCCTCGTCGGAAAAGAAGAGAAGATCTGCCGGGCGGAGATCCCGGATCGATTCGATCGGATCGCCGGTCATCGCCTGCATCCAGGCGTCGCGCGGAACGTGCACGCCGTGCAGGCGGAATGAGCTCGACACCAGTCCGGAGCAGTCACAACCCCAGGGCGTGACTCCGCCCCATTCGTACGACGTGCCCTCGAAGAAAGTCATCGCGGAAGCAGTGATCGAATCTGGCGCTGCGGGAAAACTCCTGCGTCTCTCGTCGAGCGTCATCGCCAGGCCGCCGAACCGCTCCTGCCCCTCAGTGACCAGCGCGCCAAGGGGAAGTTTTCGCGTCGCACCGTGCTCGTCGCGGACGGTGCAGCCGAGCGAGAGTGGTCGAGGATCGTCCCAGCCGGTCTCGGAGAGCGGAGGCACCGGCTCCGGCATCGTGACGACGTACCCCTGATGCACCCACCCCGGATACGTATCTGCGCCCTTCACGTGCAGCCACAATCCGTTGCGCTCGACTACCTGCGCGATGTGGCCGTGAAGGAGTTGTGATCCCTGCGTGGTTCTTACATCCGGCTCACACAGCATCGGAGCGATCGCCGCGATTGCCGTGACGCTTTCGCTCAATGCTCGGGCCAGTCGATCTTGCCCGTCTTGGCTGGTGTCATCGGCGGCTCGGGGCGTTTAGCGCGGCACGATTTGCAGAGAGTGACTCCGCGAAAGTTGCAGATGATGCAGACAAAAGTCCCGCAGTCCGCGCACGGATAGCCTTCGGATGCGCGCTCCTCGTTACCGCAGGAACGGCACATCATAAGATCTCTTTCGCGCAGATTCTTCGCCATCAGACGTACGGGCTAGGGCTCATCAAGGCAAATCTAATTCGTTAAGTGACGACTCAGTAACGATTTAGAAACGCCAGTTGCGAAAAAGGTCGAAGCCCAGCTGGGAAGGGGTCTGTGTGACGATCGGACTCAGGGGTGCGGCCCTGTCGCATCGGGTGTTGCTGGATCCCGGCTCGATCGCGGCTTGCGCGCTGTACAACGAGCTGATCCTGTACTCGAGCTGAAGCCCCAGGTTGTCCTTGAATGCGCTTCGATTTACGAAGCACAAGCCGGTGCTCAAGCCGAGGAACCATCTGCTGCCAAGCTGCTTGCCAAGAATCGCTCGCGTGTTCAACAGACTGTAGTAGCCAGGACTCGTCGCCGTCGACGTCGCATCGGGCGTCGCTGTCTGCACCTCCACAATGTCGAGGACGTTTCTCGGAATCGCGTTGGTGAGGATATTGGCGAAACCCCTCAATCCCAGGGCGGTTACCTGCGTCCTCGTGTTGTCGAGACCGATGGCGGGCTCCCCCGTGACCAGGTAGCTGAGCAAGTCGCTCTCCGACAGCGGGAGATTGTCTGGATTCCTGAGCGCGAGTTGGGGGCGCGCCAGCGTGCCGGTGATATCGACCTCCACTCTCACATCCCGCCCATTCGCGTTTCCTTTCGGCTGTCGCACGGTGTGGATCGCACGAATGTCGAGCGAAGGATTCAGATCCGAGGTTCCGGCGAACCGCAGGGTTCCACTTTGTACATCGAACGTCGGCTGAATGAATGGGTCGACGATGTTCAATCGATACGTCCCTTTGTCAGCGCTCAGGTATCCCTCGAGCGCGAGGAGTGGTGCCTCGCCAGGGTTCTGAGGAGCGAGGGTGACATTGAGCGAGCCGCCCAGCTTGATGTTGGCTTCCGACGACCGCAGCCAGACGTCGGGGCCGATGTCCACGGCCACATTCTCCAGTCTGAGGTTGCGGGCCACTGCCTTGGGCGCACGCGGCAACACCTCGCGATTCTGCGAGAGCAGCGTGTCGACCACACTCTGGTACTCCTCGTCGTTGAGATCGATGATCTGCTTCTTCACGACCTCCGGGATGTAGATCGACCCGCGCTCTACGCGCACTGTCCCCCGCATCACCGCGTCCAACGTCGAACCGGACAGCGTCACCGGCGATGTAGTGGAGATGTCGAGTGCAGCCAGCCCCGGCTTGTCGATCGCGTGGAAGTTGGAAGCGTTGGCAACGAGAGAGAACGACGGATTGTCGTAATGCTCGAAGCTGACGGTGCCTTCGACCCTCGCTGATCCGCGCCGATCCTTGAGGGTCTCCGCCGAGAGCTGCTTGATGTGAACGGTGTCGCCGGAAAGGGCGATATCCGCCTTGATGTGACTGAAGTTGGTGCCGAGGTTGGAGAACACGGCCGATCCATCGGCGAGCGAGATCTGGCCGAACACCCTCGGCTGCTTGATGCTGCCCCGGATGTCGACGTCGGCGACGATGGCGCCGTGCGCGTCCACGAGACCGGGTACGAACGCGCGGAAGAGCCGCATGTCGACGCTGTCGGTTCGGATGTGTCCGCGGATCGAGTCTGCGTTGATATGAACGTTCTGCACGATCAGTTTGGCGCGGCTGCTGTGCTGGAGGAGCAGCGAGTCCAGCGACAGGAATCCCTTGGAGAACACAATCCGGCTCGGGAACTCGAGACGATATCGGTTTTCCGTATCCACGAGCACCGCCGCTGAGTCGAGGCGCAGAACCGTGGTGTCTCTGCTCCGGGTGATGTTCCCCGACAGATCAGTCTGTACCCCGCGCTCGCTCAGCATCGATGCGCTGAAATGGCCCGATGTCGGCGACGCCAGCGCGACCTGCGCTCTGATGCTGTTGAATCCAACCGGTCCGAGCGCGACGGTGTCCGCGCCAAATATCAGCGAGCCGGTCACATTCTTCGTGACGTCGGCGAGGATTACCGTTCCGCGCACGCTCTCGACGCTGCGCCTGCCGAGCCGCACGTCGTTCGCGTGGATGATTCCATTGAGCGAGAGGTGCTCGGCGCTTCCTGTCAGCTCACCAGAGAGCTCGGCGCTCCCGCGCAGCGAGTCGAGCGTGGCGTTGTTCGCGAGACCTGGCGCCAAAGCGCGGAGCCGGGACAGCGAGTCCATGCTCGCGGTGAATTTGAGCGAGCCGCTGTGCGCGCCCGTGAGGCCGAACGTCCCCGACGCGCGCGCCCGCAATCCCGCGGCGTTGAGGGCGAGAGTGTCCACCGTCGCCACTCCGTTGGCGAAGCGCAGCCGCGCGACCGAGGGATCGACCCTGAAGCCGGCGAGCGTCGATTTCTCGATCGATGCGACGGCGCTGCCTGTGAGAGTCGCGAGATTCTCGCCGCGCAAGTCCAGATCGTATTGCCCCGTGAGCTGGGTGTGGGGCAGCGTGTTCTTCTCGAGCAGTGTGCGCAGATCGAGCGCGCTCGTGCTAGCGCGTCCGCGCGCGCCGTACTCGAGTGGATCCGCATCGACGAGCCCGTTGTAGGCGAAGGTTCCGGCCGGTCCTGTAAGCGTCGTATTGACGAGAAGGTTTGGAGACGTGCCCTTCACCTGAACCGGTCCGCTGTAGCTCCCGCGCAGGGGAAGCAGCGGATAGGAGTGAGTCAGAGCGGTGAACGAAAGTGGCTGCGCCTGGAGAGCGAGATCATAGGTCAGATACTTATCGCCCCAGGTCACGCGCCCGTTTCCGGTCACGTGTGATACCGGCTGCGCGCCGTCATGATGATTCAGATCCGCGTTTCTGAATCGCACGTCGAGCCACGACGAGTCGAGCGTGGCCGTTCCGGAGATCGTTCCCTTGATCTTCGGAAAGAGGGGATTCAGGTACTGGATCGTGCGCAGGTCGAGAGACGCCACATCGACGTTGAAGCTGTGAAACGCGGTGAAGGCCGGGAAAAGGATGTCGAGCTCGCCTTCGCCCGCGATTTCAGAAACCGCACCAGGCACGTGCGCATCTTCGAAAATGAGCGACGAGCGGTAGACCTGGAAATGGTTGAGCGGCCCGCCCGGCGCCCTCACCTGGCCGGTGATCTTTCCCTGCCAGTCATACGGAAACTTCTTCCCGTTGAATGTGCGCAGGAGATCGAAATCGACCGGCATCGCCTGGAGATCGACGTTCTTAACCACGAGCACCGGTCCGCCCGTCTCGAATGTCATCTGTCCCATCAGACGCGAGGCAGTGGTTCTCACGTCCATTTTGGTGATGATGTAGTCGAGAAAATGCGGGTTCCGCTGGCTGCGGATGTCGAGCTCCATCTTCCCGCCGCCAGTGGTCGGCAGCGTTGGATACACCCATGACACATCGCTCAGCGCCACCGAGTCGCCAACCACGTGCACGTAGTACCGAACGGGGAGATCACTTCCCCACACGACGCTTCCGTGACCGCGCCCGGTTGACTTCGGCAGATCCCAGTGATCGGTGTCCATGAAAATCGAATCGCCGAGATTGAGCGCCGTTCCCGAGACGTTGCGGAACTTGAACGGCGGATCTGTTTCGGTGAAGCTCAATTTCCTGATCCGCACCAGGCGTCCGACTGTGTCGGGATCCGCGATTCGCGCGAAGCCAAGGTTTGCCTGACCATCGCTCCAGCGCCACGTCCGCGCAAATCCCTCGCGGGTGCGGCGAATCTCGTGGTCGGGGCGGGTGAGCTCGTATCGGATGGCGCTGTCGCGTTTGGCCCCACGCAGGCTATCGGCGGGATGCCAGGGCAGCGTCAGCGTGAACTTCGCGTCGTGGACCTCCGAAGAGTCGACAACTATATACTGTCCGAAGCCGCGCTCGTTTCTCTTCTGCTTCTCGACGCTGGCTGGAAAGATTCGGCGGAAATTCCACTCGCCGTTCGCGTGCTGACGGATATTGACTACGGGGCGGTGCGCCTCGAGGTGGCTGAGCAGAATCCGGCGGTCGAAGAGATCGCGCGGATCGTACTCGACGCGAATAGGGCCCGACGCGACGAACACCGAGTCCTCGTCGTCACGGATCTCGACGGAATCGATGGTGACCCCGTTGAAGAACCCGCCGCTCATGTGGCCGATGTAGACTTTGCCCTTCACGCGACCCTCGAGCATGGTCATGATCATGGTGCGCACGCGCTCCTGGCCAAAGCCGGTGTGCGTGACGCCGACGAAGCTGAGGAACACGATCACCAGCAGGCCGACGAGCACCACAGCGCTCGCGATGACAATGCGAAGACGGCGAGTCATCTAACTAGAATGCCTGGCCGATCGCGAAGCTGAAAGTCAGCTTGCTTCTCAAGCGGTTGTCCTTGGCCGGCTGATACGTGGCCGGACATGCCCCCAGATCCTGCGTGATCCGCGTGATTTTCGGGGGAACCGAGTTGTCGTAAAAGAAGTGCGTCGGAATGCTGTTGAGCGGACTCACGCACAAAAGGGGCGCGTCAGCCAGTTCCGTCGCCTCGTAGTAAATGGGGCCTTTCGGACGCTGATACGGATTGTACCCGACAGCCAGGCGAACCGGCCCCACCGGCGAGAATGCCGTCAACTGAATCCCTGGCGTGACTTTGAGCTTCACGTCGCTGCTGACCTGCGGCGTACCCCTGTTCCAGACCTCTCCCGCATCGGTGAAAATCGTGAACTGCAGGAGCTCGGGCAGCACCGGGCTTCGAAGTCGAAGCTCGAGGTTCGCAACGAACAGCGAGTTTCCGCCGACCGGCACGACGCGCCGATAGCTGGTATCCGTCAGGGGCTGACGAACGACGGTGTCGCTGACTCCGAAAAGGAAAGCCTCATACTTTGGCCGCGAGATATAGATCAGCGAGCCCAGCTCGTTCTGCGAGAATCCGCGGACCGTGGTCGGGCCACCGGCGTAAAGTCGCTCCTGTGGGGGAATGAATGCCGTCGCCCCAGCGACGTTGCGGCCGAATACGGATCCTCCGCGAATTCTAAGGGCGAGCACATTTCCCCCGCCGGCATTGATGTACCGCGATGCATCCCCGACAAACTTGTTGAACTGCAGATCCCTGTTCGAAAAAATCGCGGGTGAAGAATGGCGGGCCTCGAGCCGGATGATCGACCCGCGCGTCGGCGACAGCAGACTGTTCGAGTTGTCGCGCGTGATTCCCAGGCTCAAGACCGCCAGCTGTTGAGTGCGCTCGATCCTGAGCCGCTCAGCGAGCTCGCACAGATTGAACACCGCGCAGAACAAGGCCGGCTGCGCCTCAGTGCGCCCCAGGTCCATCGAGTAGGCGAGATTCACCGGCGTCCTTGTCCGGCCCCTCCACGTCTCGGAAGCAACGCCTCCGATCGCCGTCGTTCGGCGATACGCGTTGTATTCCGATAGGCGCTGCGTATAGAGCGTGATCGTGGGAAAGCTGCGCAGTCCAAGAAACAGCGGCTGTCTGAGCGTGGCGCCCATGTAATAGTTGAGGCGGTTGCTGAACACGTCCTTCTTCGCGGCCGGGCACATCCCGGGCGCACCGTCCAGCGGCTTGCCGATTCCTATCTTCGACACCCGCGCGCTGACGTCAAGCCGCCGCGCGCCAGTCAGGAAGTTGTAGTCTGTGAACTCTCCAGTGACACGGAAACAGTCGAGCGTGCCGTATCCCGCCCCGACTCTCGCCGCATGCATTGGCGCCTCGGCCAGGTTCGCGTAGAGAGTGATCAGTGAATCCGCGCTCGAGTCGGGCGTGATGGAGACGTGCTGGTACGCTTCGGTCTGATAGAGCGCGCGCTGGGCGTCGATGACCTCGTACTCGCGAAAGAGCGCCCCCGAGTCGAGCCCCATAATGCGGCTAACGATTCTGGTCGGTATCTGCTGTTTCTTCCCGGGCAGGGGGCTCACGTTGATCTTGATTGCTCCAATCCTCGTTCGTGGTCCGGGCGCCACCGTGAGAGTGTCCCACGCCAGCAACGCACTGTCGTTCACGGTGAAGCTGTTCACCACATCAGCTCGCGGATATCCGTTGTTGTGCAGTCGCTGGCGGATGGTATCGCCCGCTGCGTCTATCACGAAGCGATCGAAACGCCGGCCTTCCCGCACAGGCAGGCCGCGGACGATCCTCGATTTTTCAGGGACGGAATCCATTCCGAGTATTGCGAAGGACCTGAGTTCGAGCGGCGGTCCTTCAGTGATCTTGAACTTGACCTCGACCGCCCCGGGAGCCAGCAGATTTACGACCGTATCTACGGCTGCTCTTGGATACCCCCGACGGCGATAAAAGATTATCAGCCGGGCGCGATCGTTCGGGAGCTCACTACGGTCCAGACAGTGTTTGACCGTGAAGGGCAGGTGGAGGTAACGGCGCGCCCACGCCGATGGCGTAGTCACGATCGTTTTCGCGAGCTCGGCGTCCGAAAAGGCGCGGTTTCCGTCGAATTCGAGGCGCATCACTTCAAGGTCGCCACGGTCACAGTTGATGTCCTGCGCGCGGGCGCTGCTGCCTCCAAGAAACGCTGCCGAAAACGCGAGTGCGGTGACTGCGAGCCGTACTCGGCGCCTAAGCTTCACCCTTTCAACGCGCGAGCGCCTGGCGGCTGTCCCGGCGGCAGCTCGCGAGCGTAGTGCGTCTCCGTCTCGGGCTCCGTCCTGTCGCCAAGCATTCGTTTCGGAGGCGTCGTGGGAGCTCGAGACAGCTCGCCCTGCGGAACGAGCGGCGTCCGCTGGATTAAGAGTTGCACAATGTAGAAGCCGGCCAAACCGGTAGCGACGCCGACACCAATGGCTGGAAGTAGATCCTTGGCGCCGAGTCGGCGGCGATAATAGTATTCTGCGCTCACGGTGAGGCCCAATTCGGGGATGCGCGAAAGTTCTCGTGTTTTGCCCCTTCATGTCAACCGTCAGAGCACTCGTATGCGGCGACTTATCCTCCTTGTTTTACCCGCGATTCTGGCCTGCGGCGGCGGCGGCGGAGAGTCGGCCCCGCTGCGCCGGACGATCATCGATTCGCGCGACACCTACGATCCAAGATCGATGGACCCCGCTCTCTCTACAGACGTTCCAACAGGACGTGTGGTCTCGTATTTGTTCGACGGATTGACACGCTTTACCCCGGACGCCAAGGTGGTTCCAGGATTGGCGAGCTCATGGGACGTGAGCGCGGACGGAATTACCTACACGTTCCATCTCCGGAAGGGCGTTAAATTCCACGACGGAAGCCCGTTCTCGGCGAAGAACGTGGTAGCGTCGTTCCAGCGGGTCCTCGATCCGAAAACCAAGGGCGGACGAGGTTGGCCGCTCTATCCAATCAAGGGCGCCGAGGATTACGCCGGGGCCAAGGCGAAAACGGTGAGCGGAATGGTGGCTCCCGATGATTCCACTGTCGTCGTCACTCTCAAGGAGCCGTTCGCCATCTTTCCAAAGCTCCTGGCAATGCCGGTGGCCTCGGTGATTCCGGACAGTCCGCCCGCCAATTTCGGACAGAAACCAGTGGGAACCGGACCGTGGAAGTTCGTCGAATGGAGACACGACGACTACATGCGCTTTGCCAAGAACGCGGACTACTTTGACGGCGCCCCGAAGACCGATTCTTTGATGGCTCGCATCATCCCCGAGATGAGCACGGCGACCGCCGAGTTCGAAGCGGGAAACGTGGATGTGCTGAACGTGCCCGATCAGACCTCGAAATCGATGGAAGCCGACCCGGAGAAAAAGAAGCTGCTGACGTCGGCTCCGGCGCTTCGTTTTTGGTACGTCGCGATCAACACCACGCGGGGTCCGCTCAGTGACCCACGCGTTCGACAGGCGCTCAACTATGCAGTCGACGTGAACACGATGCTCGCCCAGGTGATGGCTGGACGCGGCACAGTAGCGAACGGCGTCGTTCCTCCTATCCTCGGAGGATTCGACTCGAATCGCAAATCGTACCCGCACGATGTCGCAAAGGCCAAGCAGCTTCTCGCATCCGCCGGTCATCCCAACGGAATAGATGTCGACCTCTGGGCGTCCACGACCGATCAATCACCGCGAATCTCCCAGACTCTGCAGGCCAACCTGGCCGAGGCCGGAATCCGGGCGAAGATAATTCAGCGCGACGCCTCGTCGATGCGGGAAGCAGCTCGGTCGGGGAAAACCGACCTCGCCCTCAAGGAATGGTGGGCCGACTATCCGGATGCCGAAAACTTCTTGTATCCGCTCCTGCACAGTAAGAACAAGGGAGCGGGCGGGAACGTCTCCTTCTACTCGAATCCAAAATTCGACGCGGTGGTAGACCAGGCTCACCGCGAGCAGGATGAAGGAAAGCGCAACGATTTGTACAAACAGGCCGACCAGATCCAGTTCGATGATGCGCCGATGATCTATCTCTTCTTCTACAAGGATCTGTACGCGGTACAGCCGTGGATCAAAGGCTTCACAGTTCCCGCTGTCTTCAACGGCCAGCGCTGGACCGATGTGACTATCAGCAAATAAAGAGTGCTGTCTTTCATCGTCCGGAGGCTCGCGCTATCGATTCCGACGCTGTTCGGAGTTCTGGTGGTGTCGTTCCTCCTGCTCAACGTCGCTCCCGGCGACCCGGTGCAGGAAATGGTTGGCGAGCGGGCCGATGCCGAGACTATCGCGCGACTGAGAAAGGAGTTGCACCTCGATGAGCCTTTGCTCAAGCAGTTCGCGCTTTACACGGGCGGGGTGCTGCGCGGAGACTTCGGCAATTCGTACATCACCCAGCGTCCGATCATCCAGGACATCCGCGAGAGATTTCCCAAGACGCTCCTCCTCGCCGGCTCGGCCATGCTGCTCGCCTCGATCCTCGGCATCACGCTCGGCGTGCTGAGCGCGCGGAATCCCGGCGGCTGGTTCGACCGGCTCGGCCTCGGCATCGCCTATCTCGGAATTTCGTTCCCGGTCTACTGGGTCGGACTGATCCTGATTCTGATATTCGCGGTGATGCTCAAGTGGCTGCCGCCATCTGGCTACGGCGGAATCAAGTACCTCATTCTTCCCGCTTTCGCGCTGGGCTCGCGCTCGATCGCGTTTCTCGCGCGCGTCACGAGGTCGGCGATGCTCGACGTGCTGGGCGGCGACTTCGTTCGCACCGCGCGGGCAAAAGGTCTGACGGAGCGCGTCGTGATCGTGCGTCACGCGCTGCGGAATGCGCTGATTCCCATCATCACTGTACTCGGACTCGACTTCGGCTACTACCTCACCGGAAGCATTCTCACCGAGACGATCTTCAGCTGGCCCGGGCTCGGTCGCTATGTAGTCAACGCAATTACACGACGCGACCTGCCGGCAATCCAGGGATCGGTGCTATTCCTGAGCGTTGTGTTCGTGCTCGTCAATCTCCTCACAGATCTCGCCTACGCCAAAGCGGATCCTCGCGTAGCATACTCCTGAGCTCCGGGATGACGAAGACGGAGACACCCGTCGCCCCGCGAGAGCGCGCGCTGCGACACGAGATCGCAAAGATCGAGAAGGATTCGGGCGCCAAGGCGATCGCGGTAGCCCTTCACGACCTCGAGACCGGATTCGAGCTCCACTACCACGCGGACCGCTGGTTCCACGCCGCCAGCACCATCAAGGTCCCGATTCTTCTGGGAGCCTTTGCGGCCATCGATCGCGGCGACCTGCTGCCACACTCGCGAGTGCACGTGCGCAACCGGTTCCTGAGCATCGTCGAGGACATCCCATTCCGTGTTGAGTCGGGGCGCGACGCCAACTCGGCCGTGCACAACGCGATCGGAAAGATGATGCGCGTCGATGAGCTGGCCTATCACATGATCACCACCAGCAGCAACCTGGCGACCAACCTGCTGCTGGGCGTGATCGGCGCTCCCGCAGTCAACCAGACCCTGCGCGAGCTCGACGTCGAAGACGGGATCGAGCTCAAGCGTGGAGTCGAGGACGAGCTCGCCTTCGAGAAGGGCATCAACAACATGGTGACCGCGGATGGGCTTCTCCGCATCCTGGTGATGCTGGCGGAAGGCAAGGCGTTCTCACCAGCGTTGTCGCGCCGGATGATGGACATTCTGCACGGGCAGGAGTTCAACCAGGGCATTCCTGCTCGGCTGCCCAAGGGCGCTCGGGTTGCTCACAAGACTGGCGAGATCTCGACCGTGGCGCACGACGCGGGGGTGGTCTATCTCCCGAAACGGAAGCCCTACGCGCTGGTGATTCTTACTGAATGGGACCCGGCGGCTTCGGGGCGCTCGCGGACGATCGCAACGATCTCGCACGCCATCTTCGAGTTCCTCACGCTTGGCCCCCCGGACGAATGAGCTCTTCTGCCCGCTTCGCCGAGAACGCCGGAATGAATGAATCTCCGAACTTTCCGCTTCGGGTCGTTGACGGGCTTACCCTGCCGCCAGAGTACCGGAAGGCCCTCAGGCCGGGGGAGGACTGGAAGGATATTGCCGGGCACCCCCGCCAGCTCCCCCGCTACTTCTACGAGATCCCGTCCTGGGATTCGGCCATGAAGATCGAGCTGGCCACGAATTTCCTGCTTTGGGAGTTCATCCAGGTTGACGTTCGGGAGGCCCCGCCGCTGAGGACATTCCCCCGGTACGTTCCGTGCGCTATCACCCTTCTGGCAGTGTGCCTGGAGCGGTTCAGGGAGGCGGTCGGGACTTTGGTGCACATCTCGGCGAACGGTGGTTATCGCTCGCCGTCCCATCGGTTCTCGAAGAACGCGACTCCGCACGCCTGGGGGACCGCCGCGAACATCTATAGGATAGGCGACACCTACCTCGATAACCGGAGCGCGATTGAGCGTTTCAGCCTGATCGCCCGCCAGACGCTGCCAGGGATCTGGACGCGACCGTACGGAGCGCCCAGTGGATACGCGGAGGACCATTTGCATCTCGACCTGGGGTACGTGCTTTCGATTCCGCGGGATGTTCAGAGTTGACCAATTCGTTGTCGGAACGAGTCAAAAAGAATGAAGAACTTTGGGTGAGAAGAGAGAATGGCGCAGCAAAAGAAGAAGAAAGGACCGGAGAACAAATCATCCACTCGCGAGCGGATCCAGCTCGCGGCGATCGGCATGGAAGCCGAATTCGCCGTGATCATGGACGAGGTGCAGGTAAGGCCCGAGGACATTTTCGGCAGTCCACGCCGGATCATCCGCGAGAAGATGATGCACCGCAAAGGCAGGTCGTATCACCTGCCGACGGGAGGTGCGGTCTATTTCGATACCGGCGTCATCGAGGTTGCGACCCCGGTAATTGAGATCGAGCGTGGCTGCGCCGCGCGCGCCGGCCGCTCGCTGTGGGAAGCAATACTGTTCGTGAGGCAGGAGCTGGACGCCTGGGAGCAGGCGCACGACAGCGACGTGCAACTCGCCGGCTTCAGCACCCATTACAACATTTCCTTCGAGCTGCCACAAGCCGAGCAGGGCACGAACAGAACGGTGGAGCAGCTGGCGTATCTGCTGGCGCACATCATCCCCGTTCCGGTGATGCTCCTCGCCACGAACCGGCGGTCGACGGGAATCGGCGTCCGTCCCCGCGGGGATCGCGTCGAGATCACCGCCGACTTCACTCCCGACGCTCCGCTCATGATTGCGACCGCAACGCTGCTGGTGGGAATCGTTCGCGAGGTGATGACCTGGCCGAGCTACGAGATCAGCGCTCTGGACGAGACCGACATACCGGTGATCAAGGGATTCCGTCCGATGCCGCACACCACGCGCAAAGGCTGGCTGGCGCGCTTCGACTGCTATCCGGAGAATCCGTTCACCTCCGACATAGATGAAGACAAGTGGCCGACGACGGACGGGCGCGCACTCTCGCTCCGTGACATGGCGGGCCTCATCACGAAGCACTTCTGGCCGTACATCCGCCGCTACTCGGACCCGTTCACCCTGCGCCTGATCGGCTCGGTGATGAAGGGACGCGCTCCGTCCCTGCTCGATCTCGACGATCGTCCGGCGGGATATGAGGACGTCGGACGGCTCTGCACGTGGGACAACCTGTTCCCGGAGCGGGTTCTGCCGCGCTCGCAATACGAGCGGGTGCTCATACGCGCGATCTCGGGTGACAAGCTGCACATGGACGGCGACTGGTACACGCCGACCGGGATGCGCGGCTGGTCACGGGTGATCTTCAGGCGCAAAGCTGACAATTCGCGCCACATCTTCTCGCTCGACTATCTGCTCGACCACCTGCGCGAGTGGGAGCGTCCGTACAGAACGAGCCATCGGGGGAACGGGCGCCGCCGTTCGCGCCAGCCGACCGGCTGACATATTTTACTGGCGTGTCGCCTACGCACTCGACGCGCGCTTCGCATCCGCCTGCCGCGCCCGCGCCCGCCAGCACCGTATCGGTTTCAAGCATTTCATCGGGCCCTCCGGTTCCGACCACGCACATCGCCTTGCTGCGAGGGATCAATGTCGGAGGACACCGTCAGGTTGGTATGACCAACCTCCGCAACTTTTTCACGGAGCTCGGATTCGAGAACGTCCGGTCGGTGCTTCAGAGCGGCAATCTCGTGTTCGAAAGCAGGTCGCGCTTTGGCGCTGAGCTCGAGCGCTATCTGGAAATGGAAGCCGTAAAGCGTCTCGCTCTCGAGTCCGATTTCAATGTCCGCACAGTCGATGAATGGAAGACCGTCGTCAGGCAGAACCCGTTTCGCAAGGAAGCGGAGCTGGATGCGAAGCACCTCGTCGTTCTCTTTCTCAAGAACGCGCCGACTCCAAAGGATGTCGCGGCGCTGCAGGCGGAGATCTCGGGTCCGGAGATCGTCAAAGCCAAGGGAAAGCACGCTTACATCTTCTATCCGGACGGAATTGGCCGGTCAAAGCTGACGAACGCGATGATCGAGAAAAGAATCGGCCGCGGGACGGGGCGGAATTGGAATACGGTGCTGAAGCTGGACGTGATCGCCAAGGCTGGCTCGTTGAGGCTGACCCCTGTCGCTCAGCGCAAGCGAATCGTCTGAAGCAGAAGGCTAGATCAGTTCGACGCGAACTCCGCCGCCCGGCTTGTCGAGGATTAGAATGGTCTTCTTCTCTCCGCTCATTAGAGGGATGACGACCTTGACCGGCGCGGTCGCCCAGCCCGACGCGTCGGCCGGCGTTTGCCAGATACGAACTTCCCAACTTCCGACCGTGCTCTGATAAAACGGCGCGCTGAGACTGTTCGGCTCGGCTTGGTATGTAAACGGGAACTGCCACGAGACCGGCTGCTGATAGTCGGGCTGAGTCCGATACACCTGCAGCTCTCCGGCATTCGGAGCTAGATGGAGCACGCGCACCTTCGTGGCTCCGGAGGGAACGACACTCCCGGTATCATCAAGCACCGCGCTGGCGACGGCGCCATTCGGCGCGCGCACTGCCGCAACTGTGTTCAACGCGCCCGACGCGGTTGTGATCGATTGCGGCACGGATGCACCGGCGCCAGCGCGCCGAAGAACCAGTGTGTGGGTGCCGGTTGCTGGCGCGGCGCTATCGATTGAGCCGGCCGCCAACGACTGGATTACCACTTCGCCGTCAACCAATACGTCGATCGGAGCCGTGAATGCGTTGACGATGCGGAGCCCGGGTTCGACATCGGGGCAGCAATCGATAGGGTTATCGCTTCCGCACCCGGCGAGGAAGGACAGAAGTAGGAACGGAACTACACGCGCAATGGGTCGCATTGATGGCCGAATGGCATCATCCGCGCATGCGAGCGCGACAGCGAGGGCTAGCGCGCCCCTGGCGTGTCGACGGTAAACCACCTGGACACAGTCGTCGCCACCGGTTGGCCGGCCTGCATTGCAGGCTCATATACACAGCTCAAGGCGACATCGGTGGCGGCGGCAATCACGGCATCAGATGCGTGATTTGCATTCATGTTGGGCACGACGCGCACTTCGCTGACTTTGCCCTCCGTGTTGACCTTATATCGGAGCTCCAGGCTCGTGAGGGGCCGAGTGCTACCCGGTATCGTCGCTTGGGCGCAGGATATCAGGCGGGCTCTTGGCTCGCCATCGGCTTGCAGGCTCGCGGACTGATGACTGGCACAGCTCATCGTCCAGGCGAGCGACATGAGCGCAAATGGTCTGATCCAGGTCTTCATTTCAGCCTCCACCGAGAGAGGGTCGATACCCAATTGGACGCGATGCGATAGAACACCCAACACGCAAATTCCCCACCGTCGCGCTCCACCGTCACCGACCGTCGTTCAGCGCGTCCAGCAGCTTCTGGTGGATGCCCCCGAATCCGCCGTTCGACATCACCAGCACCACGTCCCCCTTGGCAAGCCGCGGGGCAAGATCCTTCACTATCGCGTCCGCGTCCTTTAAATGTTTCGCCGCTTTTCCTGAGGACTTCCACGCCGCCACCATCTCCGGGAGATCGATCGCGGTTTCCTTCGTGTAGCGCTCGGGGTGGAAGAGCGAAGCGAGAATGATCTCGTCCGCTCCCCTGAAAGCCTTCACGTAATCGTCCTGGAATTCCCGACGCTGCGCCGTGTAGCTCCTCGGCTCGAACACCGCGACGATCCTCCGACCCGAATACTTCTGCCGCACCGCATCGATCGTCTCACGCACCGCGGTTGGATGGTGCGCGAAGTCGTCGATCACAGCGACACCGCGAACTTCGCCTCGAACTTCCATCCGCCGCTTGACGCTCGCGAACGTGCGAAGCCCCTGCCTCACTCCGTCGCGGTCGGCCTTGATCGACTCCGCGGCCGCAATCACCGCGAGCACGTTCCGAACGTTGAACGCGCCAGCGAGAGGCGTCTCGATCCGTCCCCACTCCTCGTCGGAGCGAAACGCGCGGAACGTCGTCCCGCTCTCGCTGAACTGGACTTGGCGGGCGTGCCAATGCTTTTGTCCAGCCAGCGGCGGCGTCTCGTCTCCATAGGCGAACGATTCGACCGGCGCAAAGGATTTCGGCGCCAGCTCCCGCGTCAGTGGCGAGTCCCAGCCCGCCACCAGCACGCCATTCTTCGGAATGAGATTGATGAATCGGGCGAACGCGAACTTGTACGCTTCCTCGTCGCGATAGATGTCGGCGTGGTCGAACTCGATGTTGTTGACGATCGCCGTGTCCGGAAGGTAGTGCCACATCTTCGGACCCTTGTCGAAGTACGCCGTGTCGTACTCGTCGGCCTCGATCACGAAATACTTCGAATCAGTCAGCCGGAATGACGTTCCGAAATTCTCCGCCACCCCGCCGATCAGGAAGCTCGGATTCAACCCCGCCGACTCGAGCACCCACGCCAGCAGCGAAGTAGTCGTCGTCTTGCCGTGGGTACCGGCGACGGCGAGCGAGTGGCGGCCCCAGATGAACTCTTCCTTTATGGTTGCGGCTGCCGACGTGTAGCGGAGCTTCTGGATCAGCACCGCCTCGAGCTCAGGGTTCCCCCGCGAGATCGCGTTCCCAACGACGACGATATCCGGCCGTGGGGAAAGATTCTCCGGGCGATATCCCTGATTGAAAGCGATGCCCATCCGCTCGAGCTCGGTTGACATCGGCGGATAGACGTTCTCATCGGAGCCCGTAACTTTGTGCCCGGCCGCCTTCAGCAGACCCGCCAGCGACGCCATCGCACTGCCCCCGATCCCGATCAGGTGATAGTGCACAGGATTGCTGTTCCGCTTTCCAGCCTTGCTCGCCATTCTGCCTCGTCCAGGTCGTCGATTGGAGTTTGTCGTACCGGAATCTATAATGCTCTATGTGGGACCCACGGCGAAACGCATCCCCGTTCGTCGCCGTAGGGTCGGAATACCCCAACGAGATTCATGCCGCAAAGAGCCAATAGATTCTGGACGATCTTCCTGACGATCGTCCTCGTAGACGTCGCGACCAAACGATTCGCGGTCAGTGAGCTGACCCCGCCCTACATCCCGCACGACGTCATTGGCGACCTCCTCCGTTTCACCCTGGCCTACAATCCCGGCGGCGCCATGAGCCTGTCGCTGGGTCCATCGTCCCGCTGGTGGTTCACGCTTCTCGCGATCGCGACGCTGTTCGTCCTGGCCTGGATGTACAGGCAGACTTCACCGAATGACCGCTTTCAGATCGCGTCGATCGCCCTCATCTGTGGCGGCGCCGTCGGAAATCTGCTCGACAGGCTTCGCTCGGCGCGCGGAGTCGTCGACTTCATCGATATCGGAGTTGGCACGCACCGCTTCTGGACGTTCAACGTCGCCGACATGGGAGTGACTATCGGGACCGCGATGCTCACGTGGATCCTTTGCGTTCGCGCAGCCGGCGATGAGCGTCGGGCTCAGGGAATCCCGACGACTGGAGCGCTGGACGAGCCGAACTAGTCGTCCTTCTGGCCGAAGATTGCCATGTTGGAGCTGTGTCCGGGATTCACCTTCTTGTCGGGATATATCAAGTGGACGGCCTGGTTCACCGCGGTCGCCGCTTCACCAAACCCCGTCGCGATCAGCTTCAGCTTTCCCGGATAAGTCGTGATGTCTCCGGCCGCATAAATCCCGGACCGGCCGGTCTCCATCAGACTGTTCACCACTATCTCGTCCTTCTCACAATTCAGCCCCCATTCGGCGAGCGCACCGATGTCGCTGTGAAAACCCAGCATCGGAAGAATCGCGTCCGCATCGATATCGCGCGTGGTCTTCGCCTTTACGTCGCGAAGGGTGACACCGGTCAGCTTCTCGTCCTTGGATAGCACGTCCGCGAGCTCGTGGAAGGGAAGCAACGTCGTTCGGCCAGCCACCGCCGCCGCCTGAACATCGGAGACA
>Ga0307312_10000149_pt1 | contig 27826 bp, 28 predicted proteins | sample ER_DNA_202_FD_194489 | JGI IMG/M metagenome (GOLD analysis project Ga0307312, IMG submission 194489) | Bulk soil microbial communities from the East River watershed near Crested Butte, Colorado, United States - ER_DNA_202 | ecosystem: Environmental > Terrestrial > Soil > Floodplain | place... | reverse complement strand
ATCGTCTTCAGGGCAAGCATCACGCGCGACAGCTCGCCGCCCGAGGCCACGCGAGACAGAGGGCGCGCGTCGTGCCCGACGTTCAGCGTCACGCGGAATTCCACCGTCTCGGCGCCGTTCGGCCCAGTCTCGGACGAAGGCATCAGCGTCGCGGCGAAGTGGCCGTCAGGCATCCCGAGGAACGGGAGCACTTCATCGACCGCCCGCGCGAGGCGAGACGCCGCCGCCGTACGCAATGCACTGAGCTCGGTGGCTGCGATGCGCAGCTGTTCTGCTGCCGCACGCTCGTGTGATTCGAGCGCGCGCAGATCGAGGCCCGCCGAATCGACGAGATCGAGCTCGCCACGCGACGTGACGCCGGTCCGGATCACGTCGGCGACCGAGCCGCCGTACTTCTTGACGAGACGGAAGATGAGATCGCGCCGGCGCCTGACCTCTTCAAGTCGCGCCGGATCGAGATCGATCGAGCCCTCGTACTCTTCGAGCTCCCGCGCCAGCTCCTCGAACGCGTAGAAACCTGCGTCGTACAACTCCTGTAGCCGCGCCCGCGCCGGATCGATACGCAGGATCGACGCGAGCGCGCGCTGCATCTGGCCGAGCCGCGATAGCACGGACTCGTCGTCTCCTTCGATTGCCGCGTACGCACCCTGCGCGAGCGAGCGAAGCTCCTCCGCATGCTCGAGCCTGCGCGCTTCCTCTTCGAGCCGAACGTCGTCGCCCTCGGCGAGCCTCGCTTCCTCGATCTCGCGCACGACGTGACGCAGATAGTCCGCACGCCGCTCGGCATCCGACTTCCGCCGGGTGAGGTCGGCGATCTCGGCGCGCGTCGACGCCAGCGACGCATGCGCGGTGCGCACCGCCGCGGCCTGGCTCGCTGCGCCGGCGAATGCGTCGAGGATGCCGCGTTGCGCGTCAGGATCGAGCAGCGTCTGCGCTTCGTGCTGGCCGTGGACGTTGACGAGCAGGCGGCCGATCTCCGATAGCACCGCGGCAGTCACGGGCGTGCCATTGACCCACGCCCGCGCGCGCCCCGCCGCCGCCACTTCACGCTTCAGGACGGCCGTCTGCTCCTCGACGTCGATACCGCGTTCGTCGAGCAGCGTCACGAGCTCGGGCCGGTCGGCGACGTCGAACGTTCCTTCGACTACCGCCCGGTCGGCGCCGGTTCGCACGACGTCCGTGCTCGTGCGCTCGCCGAGCAGGAAGCCGAGCGCGCCGACGATGATCGACTTCCCGGCGCCGGTTTCACCGGTCAGCACGTTGAAGCCGCGCGCCAACGGCAGCGTGAGCTGCTCGATGATCGCGAAGTTGCGGATGCGAAGCTCGGTCAGCAATTGCTTTGCCTCTCGTGCCTAACGTTCGTCACGATCGACCAGCCCACCCCAGCCCAGCTTCCGGCGCATGCGCGAGAAGAACGTCATGCCCGGAAAGCGCACGATCAGCACCGGCTTGTCGCTCCGCCGTACGGCGAGCGTCTCACCCGCGGCGAATGTCGCTCCGACCTGTCCGTCGGCCGTCACCACAAGCTCTTCCGGCCCATCCTCCGCGCGCACGGTCACCTCGGCACTGGGCGGAAGGACGAGCGGACGGACGGAGAGTGTGTGCGGCGAGATCGCCGTCAGAAGGATCGACTCGACCGTCGGCACGACGAGCGGTCCCCCGGCCGACAGATTGTACGCCGTCGATCCTGTTGGCGTGGCGATGACGATGCCGTCGGCGGCGTAGGTGGCGATGGCCTCGCCGTTGGCGGCGACGCGCAGTTGCAGCATGCGCGCGAAGCCGCCCTTGTGCAGGACGACGTCGTTGAGCGCGGTCCAGCGCTTACGCTCGCTCCCGTCATCGGCGAGCGTGCGCGCCTCGAGTGTCATGCGTGCCTCGGCCCGGAACTCGCCGCTGGCGAGTCTTGTGACGGTCGTCTCCAGGTCCTCGACGCCACATGTCGTCAGAAAGCCGAGGCGGCCGAGATTGACTCCCAGTATCGGGACCTGCCGCCCGGCGAGAAAGCGTGCACCGCGAAGCAGGGTACCGTCGCCGCCGAGCGTAAGCAGCGCGTCGATTTCGTCCGGATCGTCGAGTCGGGAATGGTCGTCGGCGAGCTCGTGCAGGTTCGGCTCGAACGCGAGCGATAGATCGAAATCCGTCTCCAGCTCGACGAGCCGACGGAGGACATCGGCCAGACCGTCGTAGCCGCGGTGGCCGACGACGCCGAGCCGCATCAACCCGCGACCGCTTCGCTCTCGTGCAACGCGCGGACGCGGGCCGCGATTCCCGCAGCATCCAGACCAGCGTCGGCGAGTTGCTTCGCGCGCGACGCCGCGTACACGATCCGGTCCGGCACGCCGTGCGTGATCACGCGCACGGATGGCTCCAGCTTGTCGACGATCGCGGAGATATATGCGCCGAAGCCGTTGAGAACGATCCCTTCCTCTACGGTGAGGAGCAGCTTGTGGTCGCCGAGCAATGCGCCGAGCGTCAGCTCGTCGTGTGGCTTCAGGAAGCGGCAGTTCACGACCGTCACATCCAGCCCTTCCGCCGCCAGCGTCTCGGCCGCGGCGAGCGAGGGGAGAACCATCGTGCCGACGGCGAGGATGGCCACGTCAGTGCCCTTGCGGAGTACCTCCCACGTACCGTACGGCACAGGCGGAATGTCCTTCAGCGGCGGGACGACGTCGGGCGCCGCGTCGCGCGGGTAGCGGATTCCGAAGGGGCCGCCCGGATGGTTTACCGCGGTGCGGAGGAGACCGAGCATCTCCTCGCCGTCCTTCGGGGCCGTGACCGTCACGTTAGGCACGGGCAGCAGGTACGCAATGTCGTACAAGCCCATGTGTGTCTCGCCATCCTCGCCGACGAGACCCGCCCGGTCCATGCAGAAGACGACGTGCAGCCGCTGCAACGCGACGTCGTGAATCAGGTTGTCGTATGCGCGTTGGAGAAACGTCGAATAGATCGCGCAGACGGGAATGATGCCCTGCGTCGCGAGGCCGGCCGCGAAGGTGACCGCGTGGCCCTCGGCGATCCCGACGTCGAAGAAGCGAGTCGGGTGCGCCTTGGCGACGAGGGCCGTACCCGTGCCGCTCGGCATCGCGCCGGTGATCGTGACGAGGCGCGGATCCTCGGACATCAGCTCGGTCAGCCCCTTTCCGAAGACGGCCGTGTAGCCGGGGAGGGCGGACGACGTCGCACGCTGCTTCCCCGTCGCCGGATCGTGGCCCGGCGGGAGCGCGTGCCACTTCTCGATGTGCTCGCCGGCGGGGAATCCCTTTCCCTTCTGCGTGATGATATGCACCAAGCGCGGGCCCTTCAGGTTGCGAACCGCGGTCAGCGTGTCGATGAGCTGATCGAAGTCATGGCCGTCGATCGGTCCGAAGTAGCGAAGCCCGAGCTCCTCGAACAGCACGCCCGGCGTGAGGAAGCCCTTCACGCTCTCTTCCCACCTCTTCACGAGGTGGCCGACCGCCTGGATCTTCGACGGCGCGTTCTCGAGCATCTCGCCGAGCGCGCTGCGCACCCGGTTGTAGAGTGGATTGCGCTGGATCGAGCCGAGGTACTTCGACATCGCGCCGACGTTAGGCGCGATCGACATCTCGTTGTCGTTGAGGATGACGATGAAGTCGCGGTCGGAGTGCCCGGCGTTGTTCAAGCCTTCGTAGGCGAGCCCGCACGTCAGCGCGCCGTCACCGAGGATGGCGACGACCTTGAAGTCGCGGCCGGTCAGGTCGCGCGCCGACGCCATGCCGAGGCCGGCGGAGATCGCCGTGCCCGCGTGGCCGGCGCCGAAGGTGTCGTAGTCGCTCTCGCTCCGTTTGAGGAAGCCGGAAAGGCCCCCTTCCTTGCGCAGCGTCTCGAAGCGATCGCGCCGGCCGGTGAGCATCTTGTGCGGATAGCCCTGGTGCCCCACGTCCCAGACCAGCTTATCGGTCGGCGTATCCATGACGTAGTGGAGCGCGATCGTGAGCTCGACGACGCCCAGTCCCGCGCCGATGTGGCCCCCGGTTCGCGAGCAGATGTCGATCAACCGTTCACGCATCTCGGCGGCGAGCGTGCGGAGCTCGTCGCGGGTCAGCGACTTCAAGTCGGCAGGAGAGTTGATGCGATCCAGGATCGACATTGGCATTCCGCGGTACGCGGAGAACTCGGGTAATGGCCAGCCGGCGCTCACACGAGCGCCGGCTGTACTCTACTAATTTCGCCGGGCGACCACGTACCGCGCGAGGTGCTCGAGCATCGGCGTGTGCAGACCGGCATGCCGCAGCGCCCTACACGCCTCGTCGACCAGCGCCCCGGCACGCTCCGTCGCTCCCTCGATACCCAGAAGTGCCGGATAGGTGCTCTTCCGAAGAACGAGGTCGCGACCGGCTGTCTTTCCCAGTACGTCAGTCGTCGCGGTGACATCCAGTACATCGTCGGCGATCTGGAAGGCGAGACCGACCGCCTCGCCATATCGCTCGAGTGCTGCGATTCGCGTACCGTTCGCGCCTGCAGCAAGTGCGCCGATGCGAACCGCGGCCGTGATGAGCGCACCGGTTTTCGACCGGTGCACGCGTTCCAATTCCTCGAGCGTCAATGCGCGGCCCTCGCCTTCGAGATCGAGCAGCTGTCCACCGATCATCCCGCCCGCACCGGACGCGCGCATCAGCTCTCCGACGATGCGCGCCGCGACGTCCTCGGTCAAACCGAGTACCGCCGACCCATAGAGCGCACACCGCACCGCGAGCGGCACCATCGCCAGGCCGGCTGCCATCGCCGCCGAGACACCGTAAACCTTGTGCACGGTCGGCCTGCCGCGCCTGACGTCGTCGTCATCCATGCACGGCAGGTCATCGTGGACGAGCGAGTACGCGTGTACCACTTCGACGGCGGCGGCGAGGGCGCTCGCATCCCCCTTCCCTCCCGCCGATTCATATGACGCGAGCACGAGAATCGGACGCAAACGCTTGCCTTCGCCGAGCAGCGAATACCGGATCGCGTCACCGACCGCGCCAGGAGCCTCGGCCAGGAATCGGTCGCAGAACTGCTCCAGCGCACCATCGATCGAGCAGCGCAGTGCGCTGATGCTGCTCGCGCGGTCATCGGCCACGGTCGCCTGCCGCGCGTGCTTACGCATCGAAGTCGGCGAGGCCGAATCCGTCCTCGTCTTCGGTGAGCAACTTGATCTTCGCTTCCGCGCTCGCCAGGCGGCTCGTGACGGCACGCAGGCGGCGCACGCCCTCCTCGAACAGCCGGAGGGCGGCGTCCAGCTCGACGCTATCGTCCTGTAGCTCCTCGACGATCGCCTCGAGGCGCGCCAGCTCGCTCTCGAACGTGTCCGCGCCGGCGCCGCCGCTCTGCTTCCGGCGTGAATCACTCATATCTCGCCCAGCGTTTCGCCAACGCGGACATCATCGGCGTGCGCACCGACGACACCGTCGTGCATCAACAGCTCGAAGCGCTCGCCGACCGTGAACGCCGCGGCGCGCGGACGCGCGACGCCGTCCTCGCCGCGCGCGACAGCGTAGCCGCGCGCGAGCGTGGCGAGCGGGCTGAGAGCGTGCAACCGGCCGCCAACCATCTCGATTCGCGAGCGTTTGCGCTCGATAGCGCGCGTTCCGGCGACTGCCGCGGCCCTTCGCGCGGTGTCCACGCGCAGGCGCGCCGAGTCGAGACGCCGACGCGTCACAAGAATGAGCTCATCGCGCAGCGCGACAATGCTCGCTACGACCTCGGCGTGCACGGGCACTGCTGCTTCGGCCGCCACGGACGGCGTTGCGGCGCGAAGGTCGGCGACCAGGTCGCACAGCGTCATGTCGATCTCATGCCCGACGGCGGAGATGACCGGCATCGGCAGCGCGGCGACCGCGCGCACGACGCGCTCGTTGTTGAAGGCGCGCAGATCCTCACGTGCCCCGCCGCCTCGGCCGATGATTGCCACGTCGCAGTCACCCCAGCGCGCGAGCAGATCGAGCGCCGCGCACAACTCGTCAGGCGCGTTGTCGCCCTGCACCGCCGCCGCGACGACGACGATCTCGACGCTCGGTGAACGACGACGCGTGACGGCGGCGATATCACGGATCGCGGCGCCGTCCGGGCTCGTGACGACGGCGATGCGTCTCGGAAAGCGGGGTAGCGCGCGCTTTCTTTCGGGGGCAAGCAGTCCGTCTGCCTCGAGCCGCGCGAGAATGCGCTTGATCGCCTTGCGCGTCAGGCCGTCGCCTTCGGCCTCCATCGCAGTGACGACGAGCTGCATCTCGCCACGCGCCGGATAGACGGTCAGCTGGCCAAGCACCGTCACCAGCATGCCTTCGTCGGGCGGTGCGGGAATGCGGCGCTGGTCGCGCGACCAGACGACGCATCGGATGGACGACTCCGCGTCCTTGAGACAGAAGTACCAGTGACCGTTTCGATGGCGCTTGAAGTCCGTCACCTCACCGATCACCCAGAGGCGCGGGAACGCGCCCTCGACGACGTCGCGCGCGGCCTCGGTCAGCGCCGCGACCGGGATCGCCGTCGCCGCGCTCTCGCCAGGCGCGTCGAACACGGCCTCGGGCGTCGCGACACCGTTAGGCTCCAATGGCGCGTAATCGGCCGGCTCGGCGTTGGCGAGCGCGAACGTCGGGTCGAGAAAGAGCTCGGGCGACCGATCGGCGCCGCTCCGGCGGCCCGGCGGACCGCGTCTGGCTCTCACGCTCTTGTGTCCGTGGCGGCCGGCACGAGCTGCGCGGCAGCGCGAACGGTGTTCTTGAGCAGCATCGCGATCGTCATCGGCCCGACCCCGCCCGGCACGGGCGTGATCAACGACGCCACTTGTCGCACCGCGTCGAAGTCCACGTCGCCGACGAGGCGGTAGCCTTTCGGCAAGCTGGGGTCCTCGACGCGGTTGATCCCGACGTCGATCACGACCGCGCCAGGCTTGACCATGTCGGCTGTCACGAGGTGCGCGCGGCCTGCGGAGGCGATGAGGATGTCCGCGCGCCGCGTGTGGAAGGAAAGGTCCCGCGTGTGGCGATGACAGATGGTGACCGTCGCGTTCGCGCCGAGCCGGTCCTGGATCATGAGGGCCGCCATCGGCTTGCCGACGATGTTGCTGCGCCCAATCAGCACGCACTCCTTGCCTGACGTCTGGACGCCGCTCTGGAGGAGCAGCTCCTGTACGCCCGCCGGCGTGCAGGGCGCGAACCCGTCTCGCTCGCCGATCAGGAGCTTGCCAACGTTGATCGGGTGGAATCCGTCGACGTCTTTCCTTGGATCGATGGCGCGGATCACCACATCGGGATCGATCTGCGGCGGCAGCGGCATCTGGACGAGGATGCCATGCATGGTCGGGTCGGCGTTCAGCGCGCGCACCTGGGTCAGCAGCTGCGCCTCCGTCGTGTCCGCCGGCATGCGGATGATGACGCTCTTCATGCCGGCTTCCTCACACGCGCGGCCCTTCGCCCGCACGTAGACCTGGCTCGCCGGATCCTCGCCGACGAGGACCACCGCGAGGCCCGGGATGAGCCCACGCGCATGCAGAACGGCGACATCCTTGGCAATCTCGTCGCGAATGCGGCGGGCGATCGCAGTTCCGTCTATTACGTTCGCCATGCCGCTCGCTGCGGAGCCGGCTGCGCCATCGCTCGACCCAGGGCGGTTGCCCGCGGCACCGGGCCCTGTCAGCGGCGGGACGGGCTCCTCCGTCGCATTCGCGTCAGCGCGCAAAATCCACCGCCCGCGTCTCGCGGATCACGACCACCTTGATCTGCCCGGGGTACTGCAGCTCCGACTCGACGCGCCGCGCGATCTCTTCCGACAGCGCCGACGCGCGCACGTCGTCGACGTCGTCGGGCGTGACAACGACGCGGATCTCCCGTCCGGCCTGGATCGCGTAGACCTTCTCCACGCCGCGGTAGCTGGACGCGATGCGCTCGAGCCCCTCGAGTCGCTTCACGTACGTCTCGAACGCCTCGCGCCGCGCACCGGGGCGCGATCCGGAGATCGCGTCCGACGCCTGCACGAGCACCGACACTTCGCTTTCGTGCGGTACGTCGTCGTGATGCGCGGCGATGATGTTCACGACCAGCGGGTGCTCACCGTATTTCGTCGCTTGTTCGACGCCGAGCTGCACATGCGTTCCCTCGTGCTCGTGCGTGAGCACCTTGCCGATGTCGTGGAGCAGAGCTCCGCGCTTCGCCATCGCAACGTCGAGTCCCAGCTCCGCTGCCATCGTGCCGGCCAGCCAGGCGACTTCCTTCGAGTGCTGGAGGATGTTCTGGCCGTAGCTGGTGCGCCAATGCATGCGGCCCACGAGTCTGATGATCTCCGGGTGGAGACCGTGCACGCCGACCTCGTACGCCGAGCGCTCGCCGATCTCGACGATCTGTGCGGCGACCTCGGACTGCGACTTCTTCACGACCTCCTCGATCCGCCCAGGATGGATGCGCCCGTCGCTGACGAGCTTCTCCAGCGCGAGGCGCGCGATCTCGCGGCGAATGGGATCGAAGCAGCTGACGACGACGGTGTCCGGTGTGTCGTCGATGATGACGTCGACGCCGGTAGCGAGCTCGAAGGCGCGGATGTTTCGTCCTTCGCGGCCGATGATGCGCCCTTTCATCTCGTCGTTAGGGAGCGACACGGCCGCCACCGTACTCTCCGCAGTGTGCTCCGCGGCGATCCGCTGAATGGCGAGCGCGACGATTTTCTTCGCCTCGCGCTCGGCGTTTCGACGGGCGCTTTCACGGATCTCGCGGATCCGGTTGGCCGCGTCGGCGTGCGCCTGTTCCTCGATCGTGCGGATGAGCTCCTGCTTGGCGTCCTGAGCCGACATGCCGGCCATCTGCTCGAGCCGCTGGCGCTGCTCGGTCATCAAGCGCTCGAGCTCCTGCTCGCGATCGGTGACGCCTTTCTCCTTTTTGCCAAGCTCTCCGGCTCGGCGCGTCACGTCCCGGTCGCGCTGCTCGAGGAGATCCATCTTCCTGTCGAGGCTGACCTCCCTTTCCTGGAATCGCTTTTCTTCGTGTTCGATCTCGCCGCGGCGGCTGCGCGATTCGTTCTCGAACGCCTCGCGGAGCTTCATCAGCTCTTCCTTCCCAGCGAGGACGGCGCCTTTGCGCGAGGCTTCCGCTTCGCGCTCGGCTTCGCCGACGATGCGCGTGGCGGTCTGTTCGGCAGTAGCCTTGGCCACCGCCTGTCGTGCGATTTCGCCTTTGGCTCCGAGACGGCGACCCAGTATAAAAAATGCCGCGGCGGCGACGATCGAGAGCCCACCCAGCGCGGCAATCAACAGCGTTTCGCTCATGGCTCGATCTATACCTCCAGCGCGCCCCGGAGGTCGCGCGACAGTGTTGGCCGCCCGTCGTAAGCTCCGCGCAAGCAGCGCACGGGACGCGCCCACACGGGGGGCGCGAGCATTACGATATCGGCTAACTACAAAGGACGCTTGGAGCTACGGCCCGGCCTTGTGAACCTACTTGCTCCGCCGTGCATTGGCTAGGTCGCCGAAGGCGCGGCTTCACTTCACTGTTTTCTGGCCCAATCACCGAACCAACTATCTCGCGAGTCTAGGCCGTTATCTCGCGTTTGGCCGGCGGCAGCAATCGCCGCACCTCGGCGCTGAGCGCCGAGATCGACTCGGCCAGGTCAGCGCCCTGTTCGCGGACTTGAAAGAGCTCGTCCGTGATCTTCATCGCGGCGAGTATCGCTGCTTTCTGCGTTTCAATGACGCTGCCGCCCTCGAGGATTCCGCGAATCGTGCGATCCACGTACTCGGCGACGGCGCGTGTTACCTCGGGCGACCGTTCGGTGCGGATGGCGTACTCCTCACCGACGATGTGAACGCGAACGGATCGTTTCGTCATTTCGCGCCTCCCTTCCCATGCTGCTGACGTACAAAGCGCACTCGATCGAGAAGCTGCTGCGTCTTGGCTGTCGCCGCGTCCAGCCTCGCCCGCAGCTCGGCGTTCTCGCGCGCGAGCTCGCCGCTCCCCTTTCCTCCACTCGGTACTGCGCTCTCGAGCTCCTTTACCCGCGCCTCGGCGTGCAGTGCGCGGCGGCGAAAGGACGCGAGCTCGTCACCAAGATGGTGGACGAGCTGACCCAGCTCCTTGAACGCCATCACTTCAGGCCGTTCGTTGTCGGATTCCGAGCTCATTTTCCAGCGTTTGTAAGAGTTTTTCGCGCCGGCCTTCGACTTCCTTGTCGCGTAGAGTGCGCTCGGCGTGGCGCAAGGTCAACCGCCACATGAGCGAGCGCATGCCTGATTCGATGCCCTTCCCGCGGTATTCGTCCAGAAGCACCAGCCTCTCCAGCAGATCGCCGGCGCCTTCGCGGATGACTTCTTCCACCCTTGCCGCGGCCATGCTTTCGGGGACCAGCAGAGCCAGATCCACCTCGACTGCGGGAGTCACGGGCACGGGTTTGTACTCGGCGTGCGAGCGCGACACAACGACCGCCGAACCTTGATGCGCGTGTTGCCCACGCGGCGCGACATCGCCCGACGGGACGACACCGAGTGACAGCTCGACGCCGAACGCCGGCGCCGCCCATACCGGAGCGTCGAGCGTCACGCGCTTTACGAAGCCCGCACGCATCGTTCCGATGAACACGTCCCACAGATGACCATCGGCCTGCGCCGGCACGAGCTCGGTGACGACGCCAGGAGCGATCGCCGCGGCCATGCGCTCGGCCAATCCCTTGGCGTCCCATTCGTCAAAGTTGGGCGGCTGGCGCTCGGTGAAGTGCGGCGGACGGCGCGCACCCATGATCAGCGCAGCGGCGCGCATCTCCTCGCGCGGAAGCAACGCACCGTCAGGCGCGAAGGTGGCACCAATCTCGAAGATGCGAACGTCGCCCAGCCTGTGCGCCAGGTTGTGCTCGGCGCGCCGGGCGAGGGTGTCGAGCACCTCTCGCCGAAGAAATGCCTCGTTGTCGGCGATAGGGTTGGTCACTCGGACGTATTCGCTGCCGTCGCCGGATCCACGAACGAAGGGCATCGGACGCGTTTCACGGAGGCCGGCTGCGACGAGCTCTTCGCGCACGCGACGCGCGACGTGCCACTGCGGGGCATCTGGCGTTGCTGACGGGCGGAACGGCCGCAGATCCGAGGGGAATCTGTCATAACCGTGCAGGCGGGCAATCTCCTCCACGAGGTCTGCTTCGATCGTCACATCGATTCGCCAGCTCGGGATAATGACCGACAGCTCCTCGTCGCCCGCGAGCATTTCGGTGCCCGGCGCCGTCTGGATCCGAAATCCGACGGTGCGGAGCAGTCGCGCGATTTCGAGCGCGGGTATCGCCTCGCCGAGCAGCCGCCGCGCCCTGTCGACACGCAGCGTGACCGTGGTGTGCGCGCGCGGCTTCGGATAGAGGTCGACCGGCACTCCGTCGACTTTGCCGCCGGCGAATGCCGTGATGAGCGCCGTTACGCGGTCAAGCGCAACCGGTGGCAGCTCGATGTCCACTCCGCGTTCGAAGCGATAGCTCGCGTCGGTCGAGAGGCCAAGTGCGCGACGTGCGGCTCGTGTGCGCGACGGATCGAAGACGGCGACTTCAACGAACAGATCTGTCGTCGCGTCAGTGACTTCGCTGTCCCGTCCGCCCATCACGCCGGCGATCGCCTGCGGGGTCGTCGCGTCGGCGATGACCGTCGTACGCTCGTCGAGCGCACGCCTCGTCCCGTCGAGCGTGACGAGCGCTTCGCCCTTCTTCGCGCCCCTCACGATAACGGAGGAGCCGCCGAGCTTCGAGACGTCGAACGCGTGTATCGGCTGCCCGAGCTCATGGAGCACGTAGTTCGTCGAGTCGACGACGTTGTTCACCGAGCGCGACCCTACTGCCTCGAGTCGCCGCACAATCCACTCGGGGCTCGGACCGACAGTGACTCCGCGAATCACGACGCCCATGTAGCGATGGGCGAGTGAAGTTTCCTCGAGGTGCACCGCAACCGGACCGGCACGTCCGGCCGAGCGTTTACGTTCGGCGGCGGGCACGGCGGCGACCTTTCCGGGCACTGCCGGCAGAACGAGCGGCTTGCCGAGCGCGCCGGCCAGCTCGCGCGCGAGACCGAGGTGCGACAACAGATCGGGACGGTTAGGCGTGACGTCCACAACGAGTCGCGCATCGCCAGCGGGCACGACATCGAGAAACGGTGTGCCGGGTGCCGCGCTGACGTGCAATTCGAGGATACCGTCCTGGCTCTCCCCGAGTCCGAGCTCGCGTGCCGAGCAGAGCATGCCGTTGGACCACTGTCCGCGGATCTTCTTCCTCTCGAGCTTGAGGCCCCCCGGCAGGACCGTTCCGCTGGGAGCGAACGGATAGAGCGCTCCAGCCTGAACGTTAGGCGCGCCGCAGACGACTTCGACCGGCTCGTCGCCGCCGGCGTCGACCTTCGTCAGCCAGAGGTGGTCGGAGTCCGGGTGACGCACCGCCTCGACGACGCGAGCGACGACGATCTTCGAGAGATCCTGGCGCAGCGGTATCAGCTCGTCGACGGTCACGACGCGCGCGGTGAGCAGATCGCGCACCGCGGCCGGCGACAAATCGTGCGCGACGAGCGCCTTCAGCCACTCGTGCGACGCATTCATGTCGACACCTGCTCGAGGACGCGGATGTCCGAATCGTAGAGAAGACGGATGTCGGGAATCTTGTAGCGCAGCATGGCGATGCGGCCGGGACCCATGCCGAAGGCCCAGCCCGTGTAGCGTTCACTGTCGATGCCCGCGGACTCGAGGACCTTGGGATGGATCATTCCGGATCCGAGTATCTCCATCCACCCGGTGCCCTTGCAGCCCGGGCAGCCGGTGCCGCCGCAGATCTGGCACTGCACGTCCATCTCCGCCGACGGCTCGGTGAACGGGAAGTAGCTCGGACGGAAGCGCGTCTTTGTCGAGCCGAAGAAACGTTCCGCGAACCGAGTCAGCGTCGCCTTCAGATCGACGAAGCTGATGCCCTCGTCAACGGCGAGGCCCTCGACCTGGGAGAACATCGGCGCATGCGACGGATCGAAGAAGTCGCGGCGATAGACGTTGCCAGGAATGATCACGCGAACCGGCGGCGGCCATCGCTGAAGCGTGCGCACCTGGACAGGCGACGTGTGCGTGCGCAGCACGGCGCCCTCCCCGAGGTACAGGGTGTCGTGCAGGTCCATCGCCGGGTGGTCGGGCGGGAAGTTGAGCGCGCCAAAGTTGTACCATTCGTGCTCGGCCTCCGGGCCTAACGCTATGGTGAAGCCAAGCTCGCGGAAGATCGCCTCGATCTCCTCGATGACGAGCGTCACGGGGTGCTTGCTGCCGCGCCACTGCTGGCGGGCCGGCATCGTGGCGTCGATCGCCGGACTGGCCGACACCGGCGTCAGCGATGAAACGCGCTCCGCAAGATGCGTCTCGAGCCCCGTCTTGACGGCGTTGATGGCGGCACCGGCTTCCGGGCGGGCGTCGGACGGCAGTGACGGCAGAGACTTCATCAGCTCGGTCAGCAAGCCGTTCTTGCGGCCGAAGTACGTCGTACGGATGACGTCGAGCGCATCACGATCCGCCGCGCCGTCGATCTCGGCGATGCCTTTGCGTTTGAGTTGGTTCGCGATGTTCAGAATCGCGGCGAGATCCAGCGTTGGTGGCGTCACGACGGAAGTTGCACGGGTGGCGGTGCGCAGGAGCCTGACGTTAGGCGATCGCGGAGAAGCGTGGACTCGAACGGGCGGCGACGGACACGACCGATGTCGCGCCGCCGCCGCCCGTTCGGGGTCCAGATGCGGGCGGCCGCGCGGCCGCCCCGCAAGTTACGCCGCGGAGAGCGCCGAGCGCGCCTTTTCGGCGAGCGCGGTAAAGCCCTGCGGATCCCGGATCGCCATGTCCGAGAGGATCTTGCGATCGATCTCGATACCGGCCTTGGCGAGACCGTTGATGAGCGTCGAGTAGGTCATGTCGTTCTGGTGCGCCGCGGCGTTGATGCGGACGATCCAGAGGCGACGGAACTCGCGCTTCTTGTTCTTGCGATCGCGATAGGCGTAACGCCACGCGCGTTCGACGGTCTCCTTCGCTGGCTTCCAGAGCTTGCTGCGGCCGCCGAATGCACCACGGGCCGCCTTCATGATCTGCTTCTTGCGCTTCAGGCGCGCAGGTGTCGATGTAGCGCGAGGCATAGTGACTCCTTACGCCTGAAGTAGGCGCTTGATGTTCTTGATCTCGCCATTCGTCGAGAAGGTCGTCGCACGGCGGAGGTTCCGCTTCCGCTTCGACGATTTCTTTGTGAGGATATGGCTCTTGAACGCCTTGTTCCGTTTGACCTTGCCCGTACCGGTCAAGCTGAACCGCTTCTTGGCGCCCTTGTGGGTTTTCATTTTCGGCATGTTACACGTTCCTGCTATTTCGGCGTGAGAATCATCGTCATCGATTTTCCTTCCAATCGGCCCTCGCTCTCGATCTTCCCGATATCGGCGAGCTCCTGGGCCACCCGGTCGAGCACGGCCTTGCCGAGCTCCGGGTGCGCGACCTGACGGCCGCGGAACATCATCGTGACTTTCACCTTGTTCTTCTCTTCGAGGAAACGCCGGGCGTGGCGCGTCTTCGTGTAGAAATCATGATCGTCGATGCCGGGGCGATACTTCACCTCCTTCAGCTCGATCACGTGCTGCTTCTTCTTGGCGACGCGAGCCTGCTTCGCCATCTCGAACTTGTACTTCCCGTAGTCCATGATCCGGACGACAGGCGGTCTGGCCGTGGCGGCCACTTCCACCAGGTCCAGCCCCAACTCCTCTGCCATGCGCAACGCGGCGTCCACTTCCAGAATGCCGAGCTGACTGCCGTCCGCACCGATCACACGCACTGGGCTGATACGTATCTGGCGGTTGACGCGAACGCGCTTCGTGGTGTCCTGAATATCCAATACCCTCACGGAGGAAAAAAAAGAACGCGGACCCATTGATGGAGTCCGCGAACGACACACGCCCTCCGCTGCGGTGGAAGGGCCGCGTGATGAACGACGACTCCTGCAGCACGCCTCGCGAACAACGGCGAGGGCCAGAGGGTGGGGATGCCCGAGGCATCCCGCTTAGCATGTTGTCGGGACGGAAGTTAGACGAGCCGAGGTCCTTCGTCAAGCGGTTGGATCAGTCAGATACTGCGTCTGCCAACAGCTTTTCACAACAGAGGCACAGAGGACACAGAGAACTGCGCACGCGGAGTGGTGCCCACCCGAGGTCGTTCCAAAACAGATCGGGACTCAAAGCTTTTTTGAAACTGCGCCTGCCTCGGTCGGCTCCGATGCGTGTGCCCCCTCTGTGTCCTCTGTGCCTCTGTGGTAAATGCAGTTACCGCGACGCCATTGCAGTTACGCCGCCTGGGCGACTCCTCGGCTGGACCGACTAGTCCGCCGGTTCGAGGATGTACGCTTTGCCGTCGTGCCCGACATAGCCCCAGGCATTCGTCGCATCGTGCTCGAACACCACCAGCCAGTGCTCCTGCTTTGCCCGCGCGAGGATGGCCCGCTTCGTCTCGAGCGTTACCAGCGGCTCGACGTCGTAGCCCATGATCCACGGCAGCGGCAGGTGGGACGTGGTCGGCACGAGGTCGCCAAGGAAGAAGGCGCGCTCTCCCTGCGACTCGATCAGGATGCCCTGGTGGAACGGCACGTGTCCGGGCGTGGGGATCGCCCGGATGCCGTCGGCGATTTCGCGTTCGCCATCGGCGAGGACGAGCGATTTCGCCTCGCGCAGTGGCTCGTAGTTGAGCGGGAAGTAGCTCGCCGAGGTGCGCTCGTTCGGGTGCGTGGCGTAACGATACTCGCCGCGTTGAACCAGATACCGCGCCTTCGGAAAACTGGGCCGCACGACACCCTCCGGGTCGCGGTAGGTGTTTCCGCCGGCGTGATCGAAGTGAAGATGCGAGTTGATGACGAGTGTGATGTCCTCCGGCGCTACGCCGAGCTGCGCGAGGCCGTCCTCGAGTGCCGTCCGACCATTCGCGCCCTTGTTCTCGATGCCGTAGATGTCGTAGAACTTTTCCGTCTCCTTGTTTCCGGCGCCAGTGTCGATGAGGATCAGACCGGACTTGTGCTCGATCAACAGACAGCGCATGCCCAACTGAATCCTGTTCCGCTCGTCGGGCGGGATGCGGCGCTCCCAGAGTGGCTTCGGGACGACACCGAACATCGCGCCGCCGTCCAGCCTCTGGCCTCCGGCCTGGATGGCATGGATGCGCAGGGCGCCGAGTGTGCGCGTCTGAACGAGAGGTTGGGGAGGCACGAAAGGCAGGCGGTGGGCGGTAGGCGGTGGGCGGTCGGTGACGTGGACGGTAGAGTTCAGATGCTACGTTAGGCAGTCGTGTCGCGCCACACCGGATGAGGCATCGCGCTCGCTCGCCTCCGGCGCCGTCGAACGTACGAGGCGGCGAGCAGTGTCTCGAGGTCGTCCCAGCAATCGCAGCCGCGCTCGACAACCGTCCGCAGCATGCGCACGAGGCAGTGCGCCGTGGCAACAGCGTCGCCGCCGGCGCGATGGCGGGCAAGGATCTCGATGCCGTAGTGGTTGGCCACCCAATCGAGCGAGCGGCGGCGCAGCTGCGGCAGGACGGCGCGCGCCAGCTTGACGGTACAGAGCCTCCGGCCCTCAAGCGAGCGCCCGGTCGCGCGTTCGACTTCCGCGCTCACGAAGCGCCAGTCGAACCCCGCGTTGTGGGCGACGAAGACCGTTCCTTGCATCCGTGCGAGCAGCTCGTCACAGATGTCTCGGAAGCGGGGCGCGTCTCTGACCATGTCCCACGTGATGCTCGTCAACCTCGTGATGTACGGCGGAATCGAGCGCTCCGGATTGACGAGCGTCTCGAACACATCGCGAACGGTGCCGTTCTCGACGCGCACGGCGGCGATCTCCGTCACACGGTCTCCGCGGTACGCGCTCGTGCCCGTCGTCTCGACGTCGATGACGGTATAGGAAAGCGAGTGAAGCGCGGGACGACGCGCGACAGCCGGCGTATACGAACCGGACACCGGCTCGGCGACGTTCCATAGCGGCCCGTACGCGCCGAAGGCTCGCGTCGCCGCGGGGGCCACGGCTGCGTTAGGCACCGTTCCACGTCGCAGCTGCCACGTGCCGTCCGTCTCGCGAACGAACTCCGCCCGTCCAGCAAAGAGCGCCGACGCCATGTGCTCGGCGATCGCGCCAGGGACGGCCGGCAGCTGGCAGACATGGGACACGAGTTGCGCCGCCGTCGCCGGTCCCCGCGAAAGGAAATCGGCGGCGCGCGTCGTCAGCAGCGTCTCGGCTGGACGCGTCGTCATGCCTCCTGGGGTCACGAAACGCTCCTCAGTTCCACGGGTCGTCGCGCTGGATCGGGCACGTCATACAGCGAGGACCGCCGCCGCCGCGTACCAGCTCCGCCCCCTCGAACGTTATCACCGCGCGCTCGTCGTCGGCGATTTTCTCCTCGCCGGTCAGAAAACCGACCGACGGCACGATGCGGAAGCCCATCTTCTGCATCTCGCGAAGCGTTGAGTCAGAGCGTGTGTACGAGAGCACGAGCCCGGGTCGCATCGCCACGAAATTGCAGCCGGACGCCCATTGCTCTCTCTCCTGCACGATGCGCCGCTCGCCACCGCAAAAGATCGGCTCGATCGGAATGCCCACCGATTGCAGAGCGGCGAAGACGTTTGGCATCTCCTGCACGTGATGTTGACCCTTCCGGCGATGCAGGATGCGTAGCCGCTCCGGTCCGACGAAGTGGGGCGGGAAGAGGACGCATAGCTCGCGGTCGACCTGTGTAAAGATCATGTCGAGATGGATCGCCGTGTTCTCCTTCGGCATGACGACGACGACAACGTCCTTGACCTCCGTCTGGGCGAAGAGGAGGTCCGTCAGATTGTCGATCGCCGCCGGACTCGATCGCTCGCTGAAGCCGATCATCACAACATCGCGGCGAAGCGGATGTACGTCGCCCCCTTCGATGGTGTAGTTGAGCCGGCGTTCGATGCTGCCGTCGTACAGGATACCCTTGTTCTTGAGCTTCGGATGCGACAGAAAGATCGCCTTCATGATCAATTCTTCGGACCACCTGATCCCGTAACGCATCGAACCGATGAGGACGTGGTCGCCCACGATCATCGCGACGTCGCGGGTGAAGAACAGGTTGGGCAGCGCCGGCAACACGTAGCCGCGCTCATTGAGCGCCTTGGCGAGCGGGCCGGCTTCCTCTTCCCTCCCCTCGATGAGCATGCGCACCAGCTCATTGGCCGGCAGATCAGCGATCTCCCGAGCGAGCGGCTCGGACGGCACGATGTCCATCGTCTCGCGAACCAGGAGATCACGAACCTCGGGGTTGGCGAGAACGTCGGTGAGCATGTCGGGCACGGAGTGAACGTGCGCGAAGCGCTCGACGATGGCGACGAAGCGCCGATGTTCCCGGCGCGCGGCCTCGCTGTCGATGATGTCGTCGTAGAGGTAGTCTTCGCGCGTCGCGGGCGTGACGGCGAGTAGTTCGGGACCGGGAGTGTGGACGAGAACGGACCGGATCCGACCGATTTCAGAGCTGACATGAACGGGCATGAGCGAGGAAGATACCGGGGCGTCAGGCAGCCGGGCCACCCCGCGCTCAGTGTAGGGCACGCTCTGGCGCTGGCAGACGTCGCCCGCGTCCGCTAACTTGTGAATCAATTCACAAGCGCTCGCGACAGTGAAACGAATCGCCGACTCTACCGTGCGCCGGCTCTCGCTCTACCTCCGCTTTCTGGAGGACTCCGAGCAACGCGGCCTGGAGACCATCTCGAGTGACGAGCTCGCGCGCCGAGGCGGGACGACGTCCGCCCAGGTTCGCAAGGATCTGTCGTTCTTCGGGTCCTTCGGAAAGCGCGGCCTCGGCTACTCCGTGGCCGAACTGACGCGACGCATCCGGGAAATCATGGGACTCGGGCGCGAGTGGCGCGTGATCATCGTCGGCGCGGGCAAGATCGGCGCGGCGCTCGCCCAGTACCGGGGATTCTTCCAGCGGGGCTTCAACATCGTCGCCGTCTACGACATCAGCGCCGACAAGATCGGGCGGGCGTGGGACTCCCACACGGTGCGCGACATCCGCGACCTGGAGCGCGACACGGCGAAGGAGAAGCCCGACATCGCCGTGCTCACCGTCCCAGCCGAAGCGGCGCAAGCGACGCTCGACCGCATCGTGAAGGCCGGTATCAACGCGGTCCTGAACTTCGCCCCCGTGCAACTCCAGGCACCAAGCGACGTGACCGTGAAAACGGTCAACATGGCGATGGAGTTGGAGGGCCTGTCGTTCGCGCTCACGAACCGCGAGTAGTTATCGGTCTTCCCGCTGCCCGCCAAACGTTGGCAAGCTGCTCGGCGCTGAGGGTCTCGGGCCGCGCGTCGGGATCGACGCCGGCCGCCGCGAGGGCAGCTTCGGCCGTTGGGGCGTCGATGTCGGCGAGCGTGCGGAGCACGCGCCGCATCTGCTTGCGCCGAAAGCCGAACGCGCCTTGCACGAACACGCGATAACCCTCCTCTTCGCTGCCGTCGACCACCGGATCCGGCAGCGGCGTCACGCGCAGGACCGCTGACTCGACGGAGGGTGCAGGCTGAAACGCGCCGGCAGGAACCTTGAACAGGAGCTCGGCTCGCGCGATCGCCTGCACGTTCGCCGAAAGCGCGCCGTATTCCTCCGCGCCCGCGGGTGCAACGACGCGCTCGGCGACCTCGCGCTGCACCAGATAGACGGCGCGCAGGGCGCGCGGCCGCCGCAAAGCCTGAAAGAGAATCGGCGTCGTTATGTAGTACGGAACGTTGCCGGCGACAACGAACTCTCCGCCCGCCAATTCGGCGAGCGAGACGTCGAGCACGTCCGCTTCGACAACGGTGAATGGCGCGCCGGCGAACTTTCTCCTGAGAAGCGGAACCAGATCGCGATCCACTTCAACCGCGAACACACGCCCGGCACGCTGGAGGAGTTGCTCGGTGAGCGCTCCCCTGCCCGGTCCGATCTCGACGACCGTCTCGCTGCCCGTCAGCTGCAGCGCGTCGGCAATGCGGGCGAGAATGCGCGGATCGGTGAGAAAATGTTGGCCGAGCCGTTTTCGCGCGCGCGGATAGTCACTCACGGCAGGCCCGCGCGGTGCGCGCGATGTCAGCTCCGCAGGACGACGAGCGTCAGATCGTCACGCAGCGGCGTGTCGCCGATGTGCGAGCGGAGCACGTCGAAGACACGGTCGACGATCACCGAAGGTTCCCCGGCGCGATACGCGCAAACCAGCTCGAGAACAACCTTCTCGCCCAGTCGCTTGGCCAACCGGTCGCGCGCGTCGCTGATGCCGTCGGTGAAGAGCACCAGCAGGTCCTTGCCAGTCGCCCAGTCGCGCACGGCGACTTTTGGCGCGCTATTCACCATGCCGAGCGGCGGATCGAGCGCAGGGAGGCGCTCGATCTTGCCCGCAACGTCGATCACGAACGCGTGGGGGTGACCGGTGTTGGCGTAATGCAGCTTTCTCGCCCTGCGGTCGATGACTCCGTAGAACACGGAGATGAACATTTCCGTCGTCACGAGCTCGTCGGACACGGACTGCAGGAGCGCGTCGAGCATCTTGGCGGGATCGCGCGTCGTCTGTGCGTGGATGGCGGACGCGCTCATCGCCAGCGCCATGATCAACGCGGCGCGGTAGCCGTGACTAGAGACGTCACCGATCATCACACCGGTGCAGTCGTCGTCGAGGCGGAAAAGATGATAGAAGTCCCCGCCGACGCTCTCCGCGGGCATGACGCGCGCGGCGACGACCGCTTCCGGCGCCACGACGTCGCTGCGCGGCAGGAGCTTCATCTGCAGGTCGTGCGCGAGCTGCATCTCCTGCACCAGCTTCTGCTGGTTGAGCGACGCGCGGACGAGGCGCGCGTTCTGAATGGCAGTGCCGATCTGCGTCGCGATCGCGGCCATCAACTTCTGGTCGCCGGCCGTGAATGGCTGATTCCCCTGCCGGCCCGAGAGGTTGACGACGCCTAACGGCTCGCTGCCGCCGGTTGGCGCCGTCCACATGATCGGCACCGACATCATCGCGCCCTTGCGATACGACCGCTCGGCGTCGGAGAGCATCTCCCCTTCCTCGACGATGCGGAGATGCTGTTCGCGGAAGACGCGGGCGCTGACCGACTGTTCGTCGTCGACGGAAATCGGAGGCGCGTCCGCCGCGACGAGGCCTAACGCGGCGACCACCTGGAGCGTGTCGGTCACCCGGTCGTGGACGAGGATCGACGCGCGCCGCGCGCCGACGGTCGCCGAGATCTCCTCGAGGATCGTTGCGGCCGTCTCCTCGAGCTTCACGGCGCGGCCAAGGATCTCGCTGATCGTGTAGAGAAGGTTGATCTCCTCGTACCGCTCGGCGAGCTCGGTGGCCGCGTGCTCCACTTCGAGCGCCGACTGCAGGTATTGGGTGACGACCGGCAGCAGGAAGCGCCGATAGGCGTCCAGCTGCTGCGTCGGCATCGTGCAGGGGCCGATCGCCAGCCACGCGTTTCTGGGACCGGGAATCGCCGTGACAAGGATCTCACCACGCGAGGAGATGACGAGGCGCGGCGGCTCGAGATGCGTCGGGGGAAATGGTGGCGGCGTCACCGAGCGCGACGACGTCGCGTCGGCGATCAGCTTTCCGTCGGGGCCCTCGAGCCAGACGGCAGCCTCGCAGCCGGTCGCCTCCAGGAAGGCGGCGAGCATCGCCGACAACTCTTTCATCCGCCCCGCATCAGCGTCAGGCGCACGACATTGCCATGATCGTCGAACCGCTCGACGCGGTCCATCAGCGCCTGCATGAGAAAGAGTCCACGTCCATCCTCGCGCTCGAGATTCCCGACCGCGGTTGGATCGCTGATGCTCGTGGCCAGATCGAAGCCGATGCCCTCGTCGGTAACCTCGATGACCAGCCTCAGCTCGTCGAGGTTCGCGCGAATGCGGACGTGCTTGTCCGGATCCTCTCCGTTGCCGTAGAGAATCGCGTTGCTGAGCGCCTCGCTGAGGGCGACCGGCACGTTGAGTGCGCAGTGGCGGGCAGCAAAGGCCATCCCGGCGCACTGCGAGCGGACAAGCTCGACGACGCGCTCGATGTAGCGCACGTCGCTCGGTATTTGCACCTCGAGAGCGATACGCAGCTCCCCGGGCGGTGCGGCGGCATCGCCGCGGATGGGTGCTTGTGTCATGGCCTCTGATGACGATTCGGGCGCAGCACGGCAATATCGCCACGCTGCGCCCGTATTCGTGTGCTGACAAACGCGTCGCTCAGAAGCTCTCGAGCGCGCGCTCCCGAGTGTCGGCGATCTGGAAGAGCGTGTCGAGCTTGGTGAGCTCGAACAGCGTCTTCAGATCGTCATTCAGGTTGGCGAGCCGCAGCTCACCGCCCTGCTCGCGAATCTTCTTCGACAATGAGACGAGCACGCCCAGGCCCGAGCTGTCGATGTACCCGGTCTGGCTGAAGTCGATGAGGAACTTCTTCTCGCCCTTCTCCAGCTCGTCGAGCACTTTCTGCTTCAACTCCTGGCGATTGCCGACGATGAGCTGGCCTTCAACATCAACCACGACAATGTCTCCCTGCTTCTTGATCGAGAAGCTCATGGCCTCGTTCTCCGGCGGGGTGTCCCCGCGTGATCCTAATGCCTGGCGTCACTCGCCTGGAGCGCAGTGATGGCCGCGACGTTGATTATGTCATCAGAAACGGCGCCGCGCGAGAGATCGCTGCACGGCCGCGCCAATCCCTGAATGACCGGTCCCACCGCACTCGCGCGAGCGAGCCGCTGCACCAGCTTGTACGCGATATTACCCGCGTCGAGCGAGGGAAACACGAGTACGTTGGCTCTCCCCGCCATCGCGCTTCCCGGCGCCTTTCGCTGCGCGACACTGTGGATCAGCGCCGCGTCACCTTGCAATTCTCCGTCCACGGCGAGATCGGCTCGTCGCGCCTGAACGAGCGCAACGGCTTCGCGTACGAGATCGACCGATGGACCGATACCGCTCCCGCGCGTGCTGAAGGATAACATCGCAACAACAGGTTCGTCGCCGACGATTCGGCGGCGGTCGTCGGCCGCTGCGATTGCGATGTCCGCCAGCTGAGCAGCAGTCGGAGCCGGCACCACGGCGCAGTCGGTAAAGGTGAGAACCTCCTCATCCGGTCCGCGGAACGGCGGAACGACCATGTAGAACGCGCTCGACACCGTCGTCACGCCGCGAGCCGGACCGACGAGCCAGAGCGCCGCTCGGAGCACGTCGGCCGTCGTCCGCTCTGCGCCCGCTACACACCCATCCGCCTCGCCCGCGGCGAGCATGGCATCCGCAACGTAGAGCGGGTCCAGCGCCAGACGGTGCGCGTCCGACTCGCTGAGGCCCTTCGCTCGCCTGCGGTCGAGGAGTGCCCGTGCAACCGCCGCCTCACGCGACGCCTCACCGGGATCGACGACCTCGGCACCCGTTGCCCGTGCGGCGGCATGAGACTGCGGCCGCGCTGGATCGAGAACGAGCAGCGGCCGCACGATGCCGTCGCGGAGCAACGCCTCGACGGCGGTCAGCGTGCGGCCGTCGGCACTTTCCGGAAAGACGATCCGTCTCGGGTTGGCCGCCGCCCGGCGGCGGACGCCCTCCAGAAACGTCATCCTACCGAGTTGCTTTGCCGACTGCGGCGATCTTGGCCTTCAGCGCCCTGGCGACTTCCGGATGCAGAAGGTCGTCGACTTCGCCGCCGTGAAAGGCCACTTCGCGCACGATGCTACTGCTGATGTACGTCGTGTCCAGCGACGGCACCATAAATACGGTTTCCGTCGACGGAGCCAGGTGCCGGTTCATGAGTGCCATCTGGAACTCGTACTCGAAATCACTTACCGCGCGCAGCCCGCGAATGAGGAGCGTCGCGCCGTTCTCCTTCGCGAAATCGACCAGCAGCATGCCTTGGAGTGGGCGCACTTCGACACGTTTTTCATTGCCGATCGCCGCACGAACGAGGGCGATGCGCTCTTCGATCGTGAACAATGGCTGCTTCGTGCCGCCCGTTGCGACGGCGACGACGAGGCGGCTGCAGAAGTTCAGGGAGCGCGTGATCAGATCCTGATGCCCGCGCGTGATCGGATCGAAACTGCCGGCGTAGATGGCGACCTTGCTCATGGGGCGCAAATGTGCGGGGGACGCCCGCGCAATGCTAGACGGTAGTCAGCGATCGAGACCGTAGAACGTGAGGGCCGTGTCGCCATAACGACGTGTTTCGCCGCCCTCAGGCATCTCGTCGCGCGTCGAGTGCTCGACACCCAGCAGACTTGCGAACGGGACCTTCAGCCAGCGCTCGGCGATCGCCTCGGCAAGTCCTAGCCCGTACGGAGGGTCAGCAAAGGCGACCTCGAAAGCGGCCGGCTCGAGCTTCGCGACGAAGCGGACAGCATCGCCACGATGCACGACCGCGGTCGAGGCGGCGCCAAGCAGTTCGATATTCTCCCGCAGCGCACGGAGGCTTTTCGTGTTCAGCTCGACGAACTCCGCGCGCGCTGCACCTCGCGAAAGGGCCTCGAGGCCGAGTGCGCCGGAGCCAGCGCAGAGGTCGAGCACGCGCGCGCCAGGAATCCACGGCGACACGATGCTCATCCACGCTTCCCGCACGCGATCCGCTGTCGGACGTACGCGGTGGTCGTGCGGCGCCTTGATGAGACGTCCACCCCATTCGCCGGCGACGATCCGCACCGCGGCCGGATGCTAGAAGCGGACGTCGGCGAGCCGCGCCTGCAACGTCTGCTCTCCCCTGTACTCGTCCCGCTCGATGCGGAATGCCACGTCCACGGTCATCCCTTCGGCGAGCATAGGCGCAAGCGGGGCCATTCCCCAACCGAGCGCATCGAGCTCGGCCCCGTTCTGCTCGAGGCGGAGCTTGAGACCCTCGCCCTTCAGCACGCGTGGCCGGCGGGCGATTCGCACGGCGCGCGAAACGAGAACGGGGCTGGCGTTTCCCATGCCGAACGGCTCGAAGTGGCGGAGCAGCGCCTCCAGATCTTCGTTGGCTTCCGACAGCGGAAGCTCGACATCGACGCGCAGTTCGGGCACGAGATCCTCGGGACGCAGCTGTGTACGCGCGACGGCGTTGAACGCGGCGGCGAATGCTTCGACGTTCTCGCGCCTAACGGTCACGCCGGCTGCCGAGTGATGTCCGCCGAACCGAACGAGATGCTGGCGTGTAAGTCCGAGCGCTGCGTGCAGATCGAACGCCGGAATCGAGCGTCCGCTCCCCTTGCCATCACCGGAGCCGTCGAGCGCGATGAGGACCGTCGGCCGGCCGGTGTCCTCGACGACGCGCGATGCGACGATCCCGATCACACCGGGATGCCAGCCTTCGCCGGCGAGGACGAGGCCGTACATCTCGTCGAGATCGAGGTTCGCGACCTGAGCGCGCACCTCCTCGAGCGTCGCCCGGTCGAGATCCTGCCGCGCGCGATTGATCTCCTCCAGCTCGCGCGCGATGGCATTCGCTTCGCTCTCGTTCTCGGTGAGCAGGAGCTCGACGCCGCGCAGCGCGTGGCCGAGCCGGCCGACCGCATTGAGGCGCGGCGCGAGGATGAACCCGACGCGGCCGGCAGTTAACGGCTTCCGCTCGAGTCCCGCCGATCGAATGAGCGCGCGAAGCCCGACGTTGCGCGTCTCGGCGAGCATTCGCAGGCCGTAGCGGACAAGGACGCGATTCTCGCCGCGCAGCGGCGCGATATCGGCGACCGTCGCCAGCGCGACGAGATCCAGCATCGCCATGATCGGCGTCTCGCTTGCCCCCAGCTCGCGCGCAAGCGCCAGCGCGAGCTTGAACGCCACGCCGACCGCGGCGAGATCCTTGTCGGGATACTCGCAGCCATCGCGCTTGGGGTTGAGCACGGCGAGGCAATCGGGGATCTCCCCGCCCGGCAGGTGGTGATCGCTGACGATGACGTCGATGCCCTGCTTGCACAGCGTCTGGATGGCTTCGCGCGCGCTCGTGCCACAGTCGGCTGTCACCATCACACGCGCACCGGCCGCGATTGCCGCCTGTACGCCGGCCATCGAGAGGTCGTAGCCGTCGGTGACTCGATGCGGAATGAACGGCACGACGACACCGCCGAAACCGCGGATCGCGCGCGTGAGCAATGTCGTCGAGCAGATGCCGTCGACGTCATAATCACCGTGGACCATGATCGTCTCCCGGCCGCGCACCGCGCGCGCGAGGCGCGCGACCGCCTTGTCCAGGTCGAGCATCGTCGACGCCGGATGCAGCCGATCAAGTCGTGGGCGCAGATAGTGCCTCGCGCTTTCCGCCGTCGCGTGGCCGCGCGTTGCAAGCAGACGGCAGATCACGGGCGGCAGCTGCAGCGATTCGGCGAGCGCGGCGATGACGGCCGAGTCGGCCGGCGGCGGGAGGATCCAGCGCGGCCTGGGCTTCGAAACGAGCGCAGGCGTGCGGGGAACTGCGGGTGCGGTCACGCCTTCAAACTATCGGCGACGCACGGCACCTACAAGCATCATTCGCCCGCGTACAGGAGCACGCCGCACGCTTCGCACATCTCGATCGTACCCGTGCGCGCCATTTCGTGCCGGCGCTGCACCGGAAGCGACGTGTCGCAATTGCCGCACGCACCCGCCTTCGTGAGCGGAAAGACGACGTCGGAGCGATGGCGCTTGCGCACCTTGTCGTACTTCGTGAGCAGACTTCCAGCGACGCGCTTCGCGGTGCCGTCACGCTTCATGCGCGCGTGGCGCATGTCTTCCTCGACACTGCGACGCTCGGCAGCGATCGCCGACCGCTCGATCTCCTGGCTCGCTTCCATCTCGGCGAACGCGTGTTCCGCTTGCGCGATGCGACTGCGCACCTCGTCCGCGCGCGCGCCGATTCGATGAACTTCGGCATCGGCCTCTGATGCCATACGCCGTGCATGCTCGAGCTGCGTACTCGCCGCCGCCGCTTCGCGCACGTTCGTGATCGTGTCGAGCTGACGCTGGTTGCGCTCCTGCAGCTGGCGGTTCGCCGCGGCTCGAGTCTTCGCCTCGCGCAGCTTCTCGTCTTCCGACGTCAGCATCAGTCGTGCACGAGCCAGAGCATCGGAAGCGACCTGCTTCGCGCGTTCGAGCTCCTTCAGTCGGGGCTCGAGCGCACGCATTCGCGCGTCAAGCGCCTCTACCACCGTGTCCTCTTCCTGCAATGCCACTAACGCGATCACATCCGGGTGCACGCCGACCTCCGTTGTAGGCTCACAGGCCTCCCGTGTCGAGCCGCCTCAGGCTCGTCGCTTCCGAAAACCGCCAGTCTTGAAGCTCTTGCCACCGAGGGAGCGCTTCTCGTGATGCAGCTTCGTCTTCCGATCGACCAGAGCGTCCTTCTGTCCCGCCGCGGCAAGGGGCAACAGGCGCTCGATCTCATCGAGCGCGTCGTCGATCTCTCTCACGCGCAGCCGATCGAGCGCCTGAGCAATGGTCACCATTGGATCGGTGATTCCTTCGGGATCGAGGAGAATCTCACTCTGCAGAACGTGAACAGCATCTTCGTCGAGCGCCGCCGCCAGCGCCTCCACCGTCGCGTCCTCTCCCTCGGCGAGCAGCGCGGCGAAAATGCGACTATAGGCTGGAATGCGAAAGCCCTTGGGGCCGATGCGTTCAGCGACGGAACCGAGCTGGCCGCGCAATTGGAGCAGCGCACGCAGAAGCTCGCGTTCGGCCAGCGCACCGCGCAATAAGGTCTTTCCCCATCCTCTGATCGACGGCCGCTCATCCTCTTCGCGGCGTCCCGTCCACTTCCGCCGGCCGCCGCCTTGCTTCGCAAAGTAGCGAGGTGTCGGCATGTCCATCATCTCGTCAGGCGGCGGTCCGCTATCAAATCCGGGTGGCGGACTGCCGGCCTCGCCTTCATCGGGTGGTCCGGAGGCAGCGCGATC
>Ga0307312_10000148_pt1 | contig 27893 bp, 28 predicted proteins | sample ER_DNA_202_FD_194489 | JGI IMG/M metagenome (GOLD analysis project Ga0307312, IMG submission 194489) | Bulk soil microbial communities from the East River watershed near Crested Butte, Colorado, United States - ER_DNA_202 | ecosystem: Environmental > Terrestrial > Soil > Floodplain | place... | reverse complement strand
GCGGTTTTCATCTCGACGATTCGACCCGAGCTCAGGCTGGTACGGCTTGCTTCTGGAGCTCGGGTGCGTACGTTCCTGTTTGCGCGGCGCTGTTCATCTTGGCGCGGTCGGCGGCGTCGCTTGCGATGCCGCGGAGAGTGCGTCCGGGCTGTGCCCGGGCGCACGTCTGCGGTTTTGATCTCGACGATTCGAGCCGAGGTCAGGCTGGTACGGCTTCCTTCTCGAGCTCGGGTGCGTATGTTCCTGTTTGCGCGGCGCTGTTCATCTTGGCGCGGTGGTAGTAGGCGCGCTGGGCCGCCTCGACGTTCTCCTCATGGCCACCCCAGGCTTTCAATGCCGCGGCCTGCAGTGCCCGACCGTACGAGAACGAGACCTTCCACGGGTGTGGGCCCACGGCATTGATCGCGTTCAGACGTCGTGTCGCTTCCTCCTCCGACTGTCCTCCCGAGAGGAACACGATTCCCGGCACCGCCGCGGGGACGTGGCGGCGGAAGCACTGGACGGTCTGGCGGGCGATCTCCTCGTCGGACACCTGCTCGGGGCTTTCGTATCCGGGGAGCACCATGTTCGGCTTGAGGAGGATCCCTTCGGGATGGACCCGCTGATCGCGCAGCTCGGTGAACACTGCGTGCAGCGTGTGCGAGGTTACGTGGAAGCTTCGGTCGATCGTGTGGTCGCCATCCATGAGGACTTCTGGCTCGACGATCGGGACGAGACCGCTTTCCTGGCAGAGGGCGGCGTAGCGGGCGAGGGCGTGCGCGTTCGTCCAGATGCAGTACTCGCTCGGGATGTCCTTTCCGATCGTGATCACCGCGCGCCATTTCGCGAAGCGCGCGCCGAGCTCGCGGTATTCCGCGAGCCGTTCGCGCAGCCCGTCGAGACCTTCGGTGATCGTCTCGCCTTCGGCCAGTGCGAGCGGCTTCGCACCCGTGTCGACCTTGATGCCGGGAACGATTCCCTTGGACTCGAGCAGCTTGGGAAACGGCGTCCCGTCGGAGGCCTTCTGTCGGATCGTCTCGTCGAAGAGAATCACGCCGCCGATGAACTCCTCTGCTCCCTCCGTCGTGAACAGGAGCTCTCGATAGGCCCGGCGCGTCTCCTCGGTGGACTCGACCCCGATCGAGTCGAACCGCTTCTTGATCGTCCCGGTGCTCTCGTCCGCCGCGAGGATGCCCTTGCCGTCGGCGACGATCTGCCCGGCGATTCTCTCCAGCTCGTGAAAGGCCATGTTCCGCTCCTCCTTCGTCTTTGCCCGGGGAGAAGTATCCCCTAAGCTTCCGGTTTGGAGGGGCGACGCTGCGGCGGTTCGCCCCTCCCTCAGACGGGGACTTGGTAAGTGCTCCGGGCGTCAGTACGATCTCGCCACGTGATCCGCCGTCTCGCCCTCACCGTTCTCGTCGTCGCGGCCCTCGCGCCTGCTCTCCGCGGGGACGCGGCCCCGCCGGTGCTGATCCAGCCCGGTGTGACCCTGGCCGGCGTCCCGGTCGGAGGGATGTCCAACGAGCAGGCCCAGGCGGCGCTGCGTCCGGCGTTCGCGAAGCCGGTGCGGCTGGTGTACCGCGACCGGCAATGGAGGCTCCGGCCGACCCGCTTCGCCCGGGTGACGATCGCCGACGGCGTCCTGCAGGCGCTCGGCGCGGAAGCCGGCGCGGCCGTCCCACTCGTCCCGGAGGTGAACAAGGAGGAGGTTCGTCGGTTCGTGGGCGCTCTCGACAAGCGCTTCTCCGTTCCCCCCGCGGATGCAGAGCTGAGTGGGCTCAAGGGACTGCGCCCGCAGTTCACGAGGGAGAAGCCCGGCGTCAAGGTCCTGCGCGAGCTCACCGTCCGCCGCATCGTGCTTGCGCTGCAATCGCCGCAGGTGCGCCGCATCCGTGTCGCCGTGAAAGCGCTCGTTCCGGGGCGGACGATCGTCAACTTCGGCGCCGTCATCGTCATTCGGCGTGGCGTCAACGAGTTGCGCTACTACAGAGGCGCGCGGTTGCTGCGGACGTTCGGCGTCGCGACCGGTCAGTCGGTGTACCCGACGCCGACCGGGACGTTCAGCATCGTCGACAAGCAGCTGAACCCATGGTGGCTACCGCCCGACTCGGCCTGGGCCAAGGGCGAGAAACCGATTCCGCCGGGCCCGGGGAACCCGCTCGGCACACGCTGGATGGGACTGTCGGCACCTGGCGTCGGCATCCACGGCACGCCCGACGACGCGTCGATCGGCTACTCCGCCTCACACGGATGCATCCGCATGCACATCCCGGATGCCGAGTGGCTCTTCCACCACGTGGAGCTCGGCACGCCGGTCGTCATAACTGACACCTAGACCGCGGCGGCGGGAACTGGTTCTAGAGAGCGGACGACGGGGTTCGAACCCGCGACCCTCAGCTTGGGAAGCTGATGCTCTACCAACTGAGCTACGTCCGCGTGCCCTGATTGTAGCTCCGGCGCTGTGCGGCGAATCCCTACTCTTCGCCCTGCATGGATGCAGACGCCGTCGAGATCCGCGTCCTCGGCTGCCTGATCGAAAAGCAGCGGACGACGCCCGACGCCTACCCGCTCTCGCTGAACTCGTTGCGGCTCGCCTGCAACCAGGCGACGGCGCGCGATCCCGTCGTCGCCTACGAGGAGCGCGAGATCAAAGCCGCGCTCGACCGGATGTCGAACCGCGGCTGGACGCGGTTCGCCAGCGGAGCGAGCAGCCGCGCTTTGAAGTACCGGCATCTCCTCGACGAGGCACTCCAGCTTTCCGGCCCGGAGCTGTCGCTACTCGGGGTGCTCATGCTGCGCGGCCCCCAGACAGTCGGTGAGCTGAAGCAGCGCACAGAGCGGCTCCATCGCTTCGAGTCGATCACGGACGTCGCGCAGACTCTCGATGCACTTGCGCAGAGGGAGTTGGTCGAGCGGCTCGAGCGGCGACCCGGTCAGAAGGAGGAGCGGTGGTCGCAGCTCCTCGGCGGCGAGAGCCATGAGGCCGCCGCGCCCGAACTGCAACAGTTCGAGCCGTACGAAGCTGACCGCGTCGCCGAGCTCGAGGCACGGCTCGGGCGTCTCGAACATGCCTTCGACGAGCTGCTGAGCCGCCTCGATAAGGTGCCCGACCGTGAGTGAGCTGCTGCAGCAGCTCGAGGAACGGCTCGGCAAGATCACCGACCTCGAGCGGATCAGCCGGGTGCTCTCGTGGGACCAGCAGACGATGATGCCGCCGGCAGGATCCGATCATCGCGCCGACCACCTGGCGACGTTGCGGCGAGTCGCGCACGAGCTTCTGATCGCAGACGAAACCGGCCGCCTGCTCGACGAGTTGCACCCGTTCGAGGAATCTCTGGATGCGGGCTCGGATGACGCCGCCCTGATCCGGCTCGTACGGCGAGACTACGAGAAGGCCGTGCGTGTCCCGACGGACCTGCGCGCAGAGATGACCCACGCCGCCGCACAGGCTCGTCCAGTGTGGGTCAAGGCCAAGGCCGAATCGAACTTCGAGCTCTTCCTGCCGGCATTGGAACGGAACGTCGAGCTCCGGCGACGCTACGTCGCGTGTTTCGACGGTGTGGAGGAGCCGTACGACATCCTGCTCGACGATTTCGAGCCGTACACAACCACCGCGGAGGTGCGGGAGATCTTCGACGAGCTGAAGGCCGAGCTCGTCCCGCTGATCGCGGAGCTTCGTGACGGCGACGTGGACGATGCTTTCCTGTACGGGAACTTCCCCGTCGAGCGCCAGGAGCGGCTGGCGAGGGAAGTGGTCGAGCTCTTCGGTTTCCGTCCGGACAGCTGGCGGCTCGATCCCACGGAGCACCCGTTCGCCTCCGGCGCCGGAGTCGACGACGTCCGGATCACGACGCACTACGACCCCGAGACGATGAAATCGTTCTTCTCGACGATGCACGAGTACGGGCATGGGCTGTACTCACACCAGCTGCCCCGTCACCTTCAGCGGCTTCCGACCGGGAACGCGTGCTCGCTCGGCATCCACGAGTCCCAGAGCAGGCTGTGGGAGAACCTCGTCGGGCGGAGCCCGCAGTTCTGGCGCTACTTCTACCCGCGCGTGCAGGAGACGTATCCGGAGCAGCTGGGCGGGGTCGAGCTCGACCGCTTCGCGGCCGGCATCAACCGCGTCAAGCCGTCCCTGATCAGGATCAAAGCCGACGAGGTGACGTACGGGATGCACATCATCCTGCGCTTCGAGCTCGAGCAGGACATCATCAACGGCCGCGTCGAGCTCCGGGACCTTCCGCAGGTGTGGAACGAGAGAATGCGCGACTACCTCGGAGTGGACGTCCCCGACGATGCGAACGGCGTCCTCCAGGACACGCACTGGGCCTCGGGGTTGATCGGGTACTTCGCGACCTACCTGCTCGGGACCGTCATGTCGGTGCAGATCTGGGAGAAGGCGCTCGAGGACGTTCCCGGTCTCGAAGACCAGATCGAGCGCGGCGAGTTCGGAGCGCTTCGCAACTGGCTCGGCGAGCACCTTCACGCTCAGGGGCGCAAATTCTCACCACAGGAGACGCTCGAGCGGGCGACCGGCAGCCGGATCGACGCGAAGCCCTACCTCGCGTACCTCCGCGCCAAGTACGGCGCGGGCGTTGCCGCTTTGTAGACGAGGCCTGACGTGCAGACCTCTAGCTCTCCGGCCAGGCGTCTGCGAGCCGGCGTCGGGTCTCGGCCAGGTGCTCCGGCAGGACCTTCACGTCCGCAAGCACGGGCATGAAGTTCGTGTCACCGCCCCAGCGAGGTACGACGTGCAGATGGACGTGGTCGACCACGCCTGCCCCCGCGGTGCGCCCGAGGTTCCAGCCGACGTTGTATCCCTGCGGCGCGTAGAGCTTTCCGAGGCCATCCATGCCGGCGGCGGCGAGCCGGTGGAGCTCCAGCACTTCCTCTGCATCGAGCTCGCCGTACTCACCGACGTGCCGGATCGGCGCGACCATGAAGTGGCCGGACGAGTAGGGATACTTGTTCAGGAGCGCAATGGCTTTGTCTCCGCGCCGGACGACGAGCCGCTCCTCGTCGTCGCCCTCCACGGCCGCGCAGAAGACGCACCCGGCCTCCTCGTCCGCGGACTTGATGTACTCGAGGCGCCATGGCGCCCACAGCTGCTTCACGCGGCCGAGTCTAGAGCGGCTGATCTGTGGACTCGACCGGGACGGCTTCCGGATCGATCCGGGCGCGCAGCGAGGCGAGGAGCATCACCGACCCGACCATGGCCAGGACCATGAGCAGGGAGGAGGTGAGGAGGATCGCCTGGAGAGTGAGCATGTCGTAAGTGAAACGCGCCGCTCACGACTTCGGGTAATCGGTCCCGACTCCTTCTTGCTGCAGGTCTACGGGATCACGGTGGCGGCCGCGAAGCGACCCGCGCCGCCCGCCGTGAAGCGGGCCTTGACCGAGCGCTCGCCGCAGACGAGTGCGGCGGAGAGTCCGGACGAGACACGCTTGATGTTCGCGGGCCCGCTGACCGTCAGCGTGGTACCGCGAGGGCCGTGGAGCTCCGCGGCGAACACGCCGTCGAGTGGGGTCTTGAAGGTGAACGTCTTCTGCTGGCCACGACGACTGAAGCGTCCACTCAGGAACTTGAGCGGCGTCTTCTTCCAGGGCTTGAGGACGTCCTGCTCGATCGCGGCCAGGGCACCCGCGTCGGGGGTGAAGATCGGGTCGTAGCCCCACGGGGTTTCCGGCAGGCCGAGCCTCGCCTCGTTGAGATGCATGAACGACTCCGCGAAGGACTCACCGGGATTCTGGAGATAGTGCTCGCCCTCGTCACCGGGGAAGGCCTCGCCGGCGATCTCCTTTTGGCAGACGCCCTCGTAGGTCGACCAGCGTTTCGTCCCATAGGCGATCGCGGGCCACGGGTTGTTGAGCCTGTTGTTCGCGACGTGGTGTCCGTACTCGTGCGCGACGACCTCTTCGACCGTACTCCAGGGCGTGTCCTCGCCGATCGTGATGAGGTCGCCGGTCGCGGGGAAGTAGCAGCCGTCGACCTCCTGGCTATCGCAGAGGACTCCGACCTCGGCCGGAGGAGCGAAGTAGATGTTGACGGCGGAGATCTCCTTGCTGTGGACAAGGCTGTCGACGAAGTCGGCCGCAGCCTGGTTTACCGATTCGTCGACGGGATACTCGCCCGACGAATGAATGGTGACGTGCGCGCCGCTCTTGGCGGTGTAGACGCCGCCCCAGGCGCCCGGCGGCAGCGAGGCGAAATGTCGGAGTGTGCCGTGGACGATTCGCGAGCGAACCCGTCCGATTCCTTGGCCGAGCCCGAACACGCTGAGCCTCTTGACCGTGGGCCGGTCTGCGGCAGGTGCTGCGCTGCCCGCCGCGAGTGCGACGACCGTGACCAGTAGCAGGGCAAGACCCCTGCGTCCGTGCGGCGCGGCCATGTCTTGAGTACTCGGGGCCGCCGCGAGCGGTCTGCATGGCCCGAATGAGGGACTTGCCGCTTGCCTAGGAGCCGATTTTGAGGATCTCGTAAAGAACGAGCCTTGGCACCGGCAAGCATGGTAGGAGTACCGGCCGTGAGGATGGTCCCGATAGTCGCCGTCGCGGTTGGCGCCGCGGCACTAGTGGCGTTCTCGGGTACGTCGTCGGCGTCTCCAAAGAGGGTGGGGGCGTGCGGAGGGTTGCCCGAGTACACAACCGGTCCCGAGATCGTGTTCGGAAGGCCCAAGACGCTGGCCGCCGCTCAAAAGCTGCAGGCGCAGGTTATGAGTGGCGGTTTCACCTTCACGTCGATCGAGGTCGGCTGCAACGAATTCCGCGTCGTCATTCGCGGGTACGACACCTATGCCACTGCTGTGGCCATCCAGGCGGAGGCACGGAGAACCGTCTTTCGGCCGACAGTCGAGTGCTACCAGGCACCTGACAAGAACGGTGAGCTCGAGGTCGACATGGGACACGAACCTGACCTCGGCTCGGCTCAAGCCCTCGTTGCTCTTGCCGCGTCACGCGGGCTCGTGAACGCGCAGCTCGAGGCCGACCCCTGCGGCGGGTACGAGGTGATGATGAAGGGCTTCATCGACGAGGCACAGGCCAGGGCCTTCGCGGCCCAGGCCTTCGCAGTCGGCTTCGATGCCCACCTCGAAGCCGAGAGCTAGCGCATCACCTGTTCAGAGCCAGCGCTTGTACTTGAAGAACCCGATCATCCCGATGATCACGCCCACCATGAGGCCGACGATCGCCCAGAACGCTGCGTGTGTGTGCTCCCCCGGGAAGAGGACGTTCATGCCGAAGATCCCCGAGATCAGCGTCAGCGGCAGCAGGATCACGGAGAACACCGTCAGGATCCGCAGGACGTCGTTCTGGCGGTGCGAGATCACCGACTCGTTCGTGCTCTCGAGCGCCTCGACGACTTCCTTGTAGTTGTCCAGCAAGTCCCAGATGCGCTCGGACGCGTCCACGAGGTCGTCGAAGTAGAGCTCGAGCTCCTCAGGGAGGAAGCGTTCGATGTGTCGCTCGAGCAGGCGAAGCGCGGGTCGCTGCGGCTTGATGATCTTGCGATAGGAGATGATCTCCTGCTTCACCTTGGAGATGTCGGTGACGATCTCCTCTGAGCGGCGATCCTCGATGTCGTCCTCGATCGAGTCGAGCTTGTAGGCGATCTTGTCGAGGATCGGGAAGCAGTAGTCGAAGAGATCGTCAAGCACCTCATAGAGGAGTCGGCCCGATCCCTTGCTGAAGAGCTGCTCGCGGAAGCGCTCGTCCTCCTGCACGCGGTTGAAGAGCCGGGTGACCGGGAGGAGCTCGACGTTCGAGATCGTGACGAGATAGTCGGGGCCGAGGAAGAAGTCGAGCTCGCCGGCGTTCAGGCGCTGGACGTTCTTGTCGTATGCGGGGAAGTGGAGGACGCCGAAGAGGTAGCCGTCATCGACGTAGTCGTCGACCTTCGGCCGCTGGCGCTTCGACAGGACGTCCTCGACGTCGAGTGGGTGCCAGCCGAAGCGCTCGCGCAGAGCGTTGACCGTTTCGGGATCGATCGGCGGGTCGAGGTGGATCCAGGTGAGGCCGTTGGCGCTGAGCTCAGCGACGCGCGGTTCCGCGCGCGGGGCGACCGCCTCGGCGAATCCGCGAGGCCTCGTCCGCCGGATGCGGGGCAGGCTGGGCATCGGTACTGAGCGGCTCGTCGGTCGTTGGCACCATGTTCGCCATGGTACCCCGGACGCCTGCGAAGGAAGCCATGTGCGGCGTCAGACGGAGGTGTGCAGGGATCCGCCGTTCCAGCGCCAGCGCATAGACGGCTGCGAAGAGACAGATAGCCGCAGCAGCGGGCCAGAGAGCCAGAGGATCGTGCTGGAGGACGAAGCCGCCGACCGCTGGCCCGACGAAGAAGCCGATTTGCCATGTGGAGCTGGAAAAGGCCATGTAACGCCCGAGCAGCTGAGGCTCGGCGAGGTCGACCACGAGCGGAGCATAGATCGCCCCGTGCAAGCACTCGGCCAACGCGAAGACGCCGACGGCGATGGCGAACACGATCGCCGCCTGGATGCCGGTGAACCAAGCGCCCCCGGCTAGCACCACGAGGAAGGCCCCTGCCCAGACGACGCCCATCAGCGCGAGTCCGCGCAAACGCCGTCTTCCTTCGACGAGCTTCACGACCGGGAGTTGGCCGATCGCGACTCCGGCTGAGAAGACGAACCAGATTACGCCGATCGCCGGCTCGCTGACGTGCGCCGTGTTTTTCGCGAACGGTGGCAGCAGCTCGCTCATCACGGCAATGCCCCCGCCGATGAAGATGACGTTCAAGACGATGTAGGAGAGGAACACGCGATTGTGGGCGACATCTGCATACCGGCCCGACTCACGGTGCTCATCACGATGACGCGGTGACGGCACCAACTGCAACACGCCGACGAACACGAGGAACGTCAACGCATTGAGCAGGAACAGGAGGGTGAAAGTGCGTGGGTTGTCGGTGCGTGCGATCGCGCCGGCGACGAGCGCTCCGAGGGCGAAGCCGACGTTCATGGTCATCCGCTGCTGGGCGAAGGCAGCGTGGCGCCGGTCTGTCGGCGTGAGCGAGCTCAGCAAAGTGGATTGGCTGGGCCAGAAGGCTCCGGTGGCGACACCTACGAGCAGGTTCAAGGCAAACGCCTGCCATGTCTCGCGGATCAGGGGGAAGACCGCAAAGGCGAACGCGGCAACGACGAGGGCGCCGCTGAGCACGATCCGTGGCCCGATACGATCCGAGAGCGCACCGCCGACAAAGCCCGAGGCGAATGCGGCGAGCGATCCCGTGGCGACAACGAGTCCGGCAATGCCGAGCGAGATCCCGCGAACGTTGTGCAAATAGATGATCAGGAACGGCCCGATAACACCGTTCCCGAACATGTTCACGAGCCCGCCCGCCTGAAGAATCCAAACGTCCCGCGGCAACTGCGGATTGAGACTGCGCAGGTAGGTACGCACGGCTGCGCAGGCTATCGCCGTCAACGAACCCGCGAATGCCGGCTCTGCCGGCGTTCGCCGCCAGACGCTGAAGGTTTAGGCCGAACGACATCATCATGGTGCCGCGCAGCGGCGCCGGATGTCGTTCGGTGATGCGCCTGGCAGGAATCGAACCTGCGACCTTGCGCTCCGGAGGCGCACGCTCTATCCCCTGAGCTACAGGCGCGGGACGATTAGTGTAGCCCCGATGGAGGTGATCGCCCGGATCGCGACGCTCGAGCTCGCGGAGACGTTCGTCATCTCGCGCGAGTCGAGCGATACCGCTGAGGTCGTGTTCGTCGAGGTGCGGCACGGCAAGGTGTGGGGCTTCGGCGAGGCCGCTCCGATCGACCGTTACGGAGAGACCGCGGAGTCCGCGCTCGCGTATGTCGAGGAGAACAGCGACCTGCTGGGCGACGATCCGTTTGCGCTCGAAGCGATCGAGCAACGACTTCCCGCACGCGAGTGGGCGGCGCGTGCTGCGATCGACGCGGCGCTTCACGATCTGCAAGGAAAGCTCGTCGACCTTCCGGTATGGCGGCTGCTCGGGTTGGAACGCGAGGGGCCTCCGACGTCGTGGACGATCTGGCTCGGCGATCCGGACGACATGGCGGGGCGCGCGGCCAGGGCTGTGGATTTCGCGCGACTGAAGCTCAAGCTCGGCGCAGGCGACGGCCGGGACGTGGAGCGCGTGCGGGCTGTTCGAGAGGTCACGCGCGCACCGCTCCAGGTGGACGTGAACGAGGCCTGGACGTTCGACGAAGCCGCCGCTGCGTTGCCCCAGCTCGCGGAGCTCGGCGTCGCATACTGCGAGCAGCCTCTGCCGGCCGGCGACCCCGACGGTGCCCGCCTGAAGGCTGCGTCACCGCTCCCGATCTACGTCGACGAGGACTGCCATCGGTTGAGTGACGTCGCGGCCTGCGCCGAGCGCGCGCACGGCGTCAACATCAAGCTCGCGAAGTCCGGTGGCATCCGCGAGGCCTTGCGCATGGCGCACGCAGCGCGCGCACTCGACCTCGGAGTCATGCTCGGCTGCATGGTCGAGTCGGGTCTCGGCATCTCTGCGGCTGCCCACATCGCGAGCATCTGCGATCACGTCGACCTCGACGGCAACCTCCTGCTCGCGGAGGACCCGTGGCCGGGCATTGAGTTCAGCGACGGAATCCAATGGCCCTCCGACCAACCAGGACTCGGTGTCAGACAAGAAGTACCTGATCCTCGCTGAAGAGTTCTCGCACGACCCGCACTACGCCAAGACTGCACGCGGAGTCATGCGCTACCGGCGCGATTCCGTCGTCGCAATGCTCGACTCGAAGCGTGCGGGCGAGAGCGAGGACGGCGTCCCGATCGTCGGCACGGTCGACGAGGCGCTCGGCTTCGACCCGAACACCGCGCTCGTCGGCGTCGTCACCCAAGGCGGGCACTTTCCCGGCGACTGGCAGGAGCTGCTGAAGAGCTGCGTCGCGCGAGGACTCGACCTCGAAAACGGCCTCCACGTTCGGCTGCACGACATCCCCGGGCTGCAAGACCTCGCCACGAAAAACGGAGTCGAGCTGCGCGATCTACGCGAGCCGCCGGCCGACCTGAGCACGGCAACGGGTGAGAATCTCGAAGCCGACGCCACGATCGTCCTGACGGTCGGGTCGGACTGCGCGATCGGAAAGATGACCGCAACCTGCGAGCTCGACCTCGAGGCCCGCAAGCGAGGCCTGAAGTCGGTCTTCGTGCCGACGGGGCAGACCGGGATCGCGATTGCCGGTTGGGGGATCTCAGTCGACGCCGTCGTCTCCGACTTCCTCGCCGGTGCCGCGGAGCGCCTGGTGGTCGAGGGAGCGAAGAGGGGCGATCTCCTCTGGGTGGAGGGACAGGGAGCGATTCTCCATCCGATCTATTCCGGTGTCACCGTGGGTCTGATGCACGGCAGCGCACCGCATCTCTACGTGCTCTGCCACGAGGTGGGGAGGACCGTGGTCGAGGGCGACCCGGCGGAGTCACCGATCGTGAGCCTCGCCGAGCTCGTCGACCTCCACGAGCGCATGTCGCTGAAACTCCGGCCGGCCAAGGTCGCCGCCCTCGCCCTCAATACCTCGAGCGTCTCCGAGGAGGAGGCCCACGAGGCGATCGCAACCGCGGAGGAGGAAACCGGCCTGCCGGCGGACGATCCCGTCCGTTTCGGGGCCGGAAAACTCCTCGATGCAGTGCTGCTCCAGGCGCCGACTGGGCGGCGCCGCATAGAGGCTGGGCGGGCTTCGCCCGCGCAGCCGTCCTAAACGCCGACTGGGCGGCGCCGCTCAGAGGCTGGGCGGGCTTCGCCCGCGCAGCCGTCCTAAACGCCGACTGGGCGGTGCCGCTCAGAGGCTGGGCGGGCTTCGCCCGCGCAGCCGTCCTGAGCAGGAACCCGGGTCGAGGAATTTTTCGAAAATCCCCAACCGAGCGCTTGAACTCACCCGCTGATCTGCCGAAGAGGAGGGCATGTGGCGGATCACTGCGGTCCTGGCGTGCGCCTGCACGGCTCTAGCCCTCGCGGGCGGGGCTTCGAGCACCACCTTCGGGGTCGCGGACGACGCCGGCAAGTACGCCAACGATGGGGGGCCGGGCTTCTTCCACATGCTCACCGACCTCGGGATGACCGAGAACCGCATGGCGGTCTTCTGGGATCCGTCCCAGCCCGACACCATCGTCGACCAGGCCTTCCTCGACCGTGCGCTGCCGGAGGCGATGCGGCACGGCATCGAGGTGATCTTCGCGATCTACCCGCTGAAGGCCCGCTCCCTCGTCGACACTCCGAACGGCGTGCAGCTCTTCGCGCAGTACGCAGCCAGGGTCGTACAGCGCTACCCCTACGTCCGCAAGGTCATCTGCTTGAACGAGGGCAACCAGCCGCGGTTCCACCAGCCTCAGTTCGACGAATCGGGCAAGGGCATCTCCGGCTACGTGCAGGAGCAAGCGATGGCTGCCTGCTACGACGCAGTCAAGGCAGTCGATCCGAACATCACGGTGATCGCCTTCGGCCTCTCGCCTCGCGGCAATGACGACTTCGAAGCGTCCAGCAACGTCTCGCACTCGCCGATCCGCTTCCTCGAGGAGGTCGGTGAGGCGTATCGGGCCAGCGGCCGGACGAGACCGATCGCGGACGAGATCTCCATTCACTGCTACCCGAACCTGAACACCGACGCGCCGACGATCGGGTACGCCTGGCCGAAGATCGGGTGCGCCAACTTTGATCGCTTCAAGCAGGCCTGGTGGGACGCGTTCCACGGCACCGCACAGCCGCTCTTCCACGAAGCAGGCGACACGGGCGCAGGACCGTACGTCCACATCTACGTGGACGAAGTCGGCTACCAGGCGAAGATCTCGCCGGAGAAGGCGAGTCTCTACACGGGCGCAGAGAACGTTCCGGCCGTCGACGAGGCGACGCAGGGCACCTACTACGGGCAACTGGTCGCGATGATGGCCTGCGATCCGAACGTGGCGCTCCTGAACTTCTTCCATGCGGTCGACGAGACGAGCCTGCCTGCATGGCAGAGCGGTCTCGTTCTGCCGGACGGCACGCGCCGTGCCTCGTTCACCGTGGTCAAGAACGCGATCATGGCCAACCAGCAGTGCGGTGGAACTCCGGTGCAATGGCGTCACACGGATCGCATCGTCGGTGGGCAGGCGACCTTCAAGCTGCCGCAGTCGTTCCTCGTCCGTGCCGCGGAAGGCTTCTCGTACGACGTGAAGATCACGCGGCCGACGAGCACCCGCAGCCTGACCGGTGCCGCGGGCCAGGGTGAGGCCGCGCGCGACGTTCTCTTCAAGCTCCCGAAGCTCAAGCGCGGGTCGTATCGGGTCACGGTGACGCTGCATGCCGAGAGCAATCCCGACCGCACGGCCACGTTCACGCGCACCTTCCGCGCCTAGCGGACATGTCCCATTCGGCCGGTCTTCAAGGCCTGCCGGATGCGATATAAAAACCGACATGACCGATCCGCGCGTGTCGAAGCTGGCCGACCTGCTCGTCAACTACTCGCTCGAGCTCAAGCCGGGGCAGATCGTCCGACTCGACGGTGGGACGGTCGCGGCACCCTTCATCCGCGAGCTTTACCGGGGAGCGTTGCGTGCCGGCGCCCATCCCCGCACGCGGGTCGAGGTCGAGGGGACCGACGTCATCGCGGTCGGAGAGGCGTCCGACGAGCAGCTGACTTTCGTCTCCGAGATCGACCGTTTCGAGATCGACCACGTTGACGCGATCGTGACCATCTGGGCTGACCGGAACACGCGTGCACTGAGCCAGGCCGATCCGCAGCGAGTCAGCAAGAAGATCGCGGCGCGCCGGCAGCTGACGAACCGCCTCTGGGAACGGATCGACGAGGGAAACGCAAAGTGGGTCGGCACGAGGTTCCCCACGGACGCGCATGCGCAGGATGCCGAGATGTCACTCGCCGAGTACGAGGACTTCGTCTACGGCGCGTGTCACGTGCGCGGGGAGGAGGACCCCGTTGCGCACTGGCGCTCGGTCTCCGCAGAACTGAACGAACGCGCACGCGAGCTGAACACCTTCACCGAGCTTCGGGTCATCGGGCCGGACACCGACCTACGGGTCAACGTGGCCGGCCGCGAATGGCTCGCGGCGGACGGCAAGTTGAACATGCCCGACGGAGAGATCTTCACGAGCCCTGTCGAGACCGCGACCGAGGGCGAGATTCGCTTCTCGTTCCCGGCGATCTTCCAGGGTCGCGGGGTGGAGGACGTACGTCTGCGCTTCGAAGGGGGTCGCGTCGTCCGCGCCGAGGCCGGGAACGGGAACGAGTTCCTTCAGTCGTTGCTGGACATGGACGAGGGCGCGCGGATCCTCGGGGAAGTCGCATTCGGCCTGAACTACGAGATCGACCGCTTCACGCGCGACATCCTCTTCGACGAGAAGATCGGCGGCACGATGCACTTTGCGCTCGGGTCGAGTTTCAAGAAGCTCGGCGGCCGGAACGAGTCCGGTCTGCACTGGGACATGATCTGCGACCTCCGCGCGAACGGGGAGGTCTACGCCGACGGCAAGCTCGTCTGGAAGGCGGGACAGTTCCTGCACGAGCCGCGAGTCGGGGTTCCTGAGCCGGTCGCGACTTCCTGACCCGCGTCGCGGTCATCTCCGACACGCACCTCCCGCGCGGGTCACGGGCACTGCCCGAGGAGTGCGTTCGGCTGATCGCGAGCGCCGACTTCGTGCTGCACGCCGGCGACTTCGTCTCGGTGCAATTCCTGGAGCAGCTCCAAGAGCTCGGCCCGCCCCTCGCCGGCGTGTGCGGAAACATGGACGAGCAGGCCCTCAAACAGACGCTCCCGAGGCAACGCGTCGTCGAAGTCGACGGCGTGCAGATCGGGATGGTGCACGACCCCGGCCCGCGCGACCGGCGCGAGGCCAGGCTCGCCGCCAGGTTCGAGGACTGTGGCGCCGTCGTCTACGGGCACACTCACGTCCCCCAGGTCGAGCGGTTCCAGCACCTGTGGGTGCTCAACCCGGGCTCCCCGACCGAGCGGCGGAGCGCTCCGGCCCACTCGATGATCGTCCTCAGCATCCAGGGAACCCGGATCACGCCCGAGCTGGTCACGCTTTGACCTCGGAGACCCCTGAGGGAGGGGGCAGACAGAGAGCGGGTGGATGCCCTTGACAGGGCGAACAGGTGTTCTGTATCCTACGAACACATGTTCCCTCGCCTCGCAGTTCTCCTTCTGGTCATCGCCTTCGTGGTGGGCGTCGTCGCCCGGCCCTCCGGCGGCGCGGGGAAGCCCATCGGCTACGTGGTGAAGCCGACGGACACGCTCTGGTCGATCGCGGCCACCCACTACGCGGGCGACCCGCGGCAGGGGATCTGGGAGCTTCAGCAGCGCAACCACCTCCACAGCACGACACTCGTGCCGGGACAGCGGTTGATTCTGCCCTAGCGGGCTAGGACGACGCGGCGCTGGCGAACAGGATCGGGAATGGCTCGAGCCCGGACTCGATGGTTTCCCAATCGCGTTCGTAACACTTTGGATGCGCCGGCAACACGCGGAAACGGGGAGACAGGGTGAGTCGTTGCACTGGATCGCCTTCGCCGATCGGCTTGCCGCAAATCGCGCAAACCGCTTTCTGCCGCCTCGGCCTAGGTGCTGCCGCCATCGAATGATGCTAGCGGGAGACCGGCTGTGTAGACCTTCTCGCCGCGGAACAGTCGCTGCTCGGGATCCCAAGGGAAGAAGATCACGACCTTCCAGGCAAGCCGTTCTCCCGAGGGAGGATGGCCGAGCCATTCGGCCTTGTGCGTACCGGTCACATCGGCCTCTTCGCAGACGCCCTGCGGTCCGATGACGATGTCCGTCAGATCGAAGTGGATGTCGGGAAACGCTGAGAGCAACTCCTTGTAGAAGCGCGCCGCTCCCTCGTGTCCCTCCCAACGGTGACCGCTCTGCGCGAGCTCGTACGCGCAGTCGGGTGTCAGCGTGGAGATCAGGCCGGGCAGGTCGCGCTCGTCCTCGGCAATCGAGTGGCGCTTCCAGAGGTCGCGGATCTCGTTCTGCTCGCCCGCGGAACCTTCGCGCTTGATCAGGTCTCGAATATCTTCGGTCACGCGCCGAGCCTACAACTCAGGCGCTGGCCGCCACCCGGTACGGCTCGTCCGGCTCGTCACGCGCGGACGGCGCGTCCGGCTCGAACAACGCCGGCTGACACCGGAAGGCGGCGAAGAACGCGTCCACGACGGCCGGTGAGAACTGGGTGCCGCGGCGGCGTCGCACTTCGGTCGCAGCCTCGTCGACGCTCAGTGCGAGTCGATAAGGACGATCCGTCGTCATCGCATCCCAGGCGTCCGCGAGCCCGACGATGCACGCTTCTTGCGGGATCGCGTTGCCTGAGAGGCCGTCGGGATACCCCGCACCGTCCCAGCGCTCGTGGTGGTGGCGGATGATCGGCACTGCGTCGTGGAGGCGGCTGAAGTGAGAGACGATCCCGGCGCCGTCGGCCGGGTGGCGCTTGATCGCCTCGTACTCGTCCTCGTCGAGCTTCGCTGGCTTGGTGAGAATGCTGTCCGGGACGGCGATCTTGCCGATGTCGTGGAAGAGCCCGCCGAACCGAATCGCGTCGAGCCGGTCGAGCGACACGCCCAACTCTTCAGCAATCGCGAGCGCGATGCCCTGCACACGTGCCGAGTGGCCGGCGGTGTACGGATCCTTCGCGTCGACCGTCGCATTGAGACTCTCGATCGCCTCGAGCGAGCTCACCTCGAGCCGGCGATACGAGTCCATCAGCTCACTGGAACGTGCCCGCAGCGTCACCGCCTGCCGCTTGATCGTCACGGATGCCTTACGGACGAGGAGCGCAAGTGCGCTGTAGAGCGACGCAAAGACCGCGATGACCACCATCCAGATGACGCGCTTGCCCGACGAGATGAAGCTCTCGGCGTGCTGCGGCTTCGCATAGATCTCGTACGCCCCCAGCGCGCGTCTGCCGTCGACGCTCATGATTGGCGCGTAGACCTCGAAGACATGGTCCACACCGAGCCCGTGCTCGACCGCGTCATCCTCGCTACCGAGCTTGCTGATCGAGGCATGCGCGCGTCGCTTCTGGATCGTTTCGCCGAGGTCGCCGAGCAGCGCCGATGAAAAGCGCCGGCCGATTCGCTCGGGCGCGCGGTTGGTCCACACGAGCGTACCGTCAGGGCGCCAGACCTTGACCCCCAGGAGATCGGGCTGCCGCCGCAGCTGTGCCTTGAGCTGGAGCGGAAGATGGGGCGAGACATGCAGCTTGTCGCCGCGAACGAGCTGCGGCCTCAGCACCCCGTCGACGTACTGCGTCAGGCTGGTGCTCGTGTCGTCGAGGGCCTGACGCTGGAGAGACGTCGTGAGAAGCCAGCCAAGCGCGGTCGCTCCGATGAACAGGATCCCAGCGCTCGCCAGCAAGAAGACGTGCAGGAGCGTGACCGAGCGGTGGAGCGCCCAGCCACCGGAGACTCCTGGAGCCGCGTGAGAAGGCATCTCGTCCTCAGGGCCGCTATCGGCCCGGCCCGCGGATGACTTGAGGGTCCCAAACCTAGAATCGGATGATGGATCTCGACCTCGTCTTCCTTGGCACCGCAGGCTCCATGCCCACCGCGCAGCGGGCGCCGGCCGCCCTGCTCGTCCGCCGCGGCGGCGACCGGCTGCTCTTCGACTGCGCCGAGGGAACTCAGCGCCAGCTCCTCCGGTCGTCGGTCGGGCTCGTAGAGCTCGGCGAGGTCTTCGTGACCCACTTCCACGCCGACCACATCCTCGGGCTGCCGGGCCTCTTCAAGACCTTCTCTCTGCGGGGGCGCGAGCGTCCTCTGGAGGTGTACGGCCCGCGTGGGCTCGTCGACTTGCTCGGGTCGCTGAAGCGAGTCGTCGGGAAGCTGTCGTACGACGTGCGGGTGATCGAGCTCGAGCCTGGCGACGTCCTCGAACGGGACGGATACCGCCTCGCGACGTTCGCCGTCTCTCACGGTGTCCCGGCTGTCGGTTGGTCTCTGATCGAGGGCACTCGGCCGGGGCGTTTCGACGTCGAGGCCGCCGATGCCCTCGGCGTACCGAGTGGTCCTGCGCGCGGCGCGCTGCAGCGCGGGGAGTCGGTGACCTGTCCGGACGGGAGCATGGTGAACGCCGATCAAGTGCTCGGCCCGCCGCGACCAGGCCGCAAGATCGTCATAACCGGCGACACCGCGCCGGCCGAGACGATCGTCGAGGCGGGCTGGGGCGCAGACGTCTTCGTCACCGAGGCGACGTTCTCCGAGGAAGAGCGCGAGCGCGCACAAGAGACGATGCACCAGACCGCCGCCCAGGCCGCCGCCATCGCAAAGCGCGCGAACGTGGGGCTGCTCGCCCTGACCCATCTTTCGAACCGGTACTTCGGCCCGGAGATCGCCCGCGAAGCGCGTGAGATCTTCCCGGAGACGGTCGTACCGAGGGATTTCGACGTGGTCGAGGTCCCGCTCGCCGAGCGGGGCACACCGCAACTCGTCAAGGGTGGGGCGGTCCACCGGCGCGAGCCGGAGGCCGTATCATCGGCGCCGCAATGACGGACATGGTTCGAGTTGCGGTCGCCGGTGACGTCACCGAGGCGGAGGAGATCCAGGAGATCCTCCGCTCGGCCGGCATCGACGCGGAGATCGCCGACGGTGAGGACGACTCCGTGACCGTTTCGGTCCCTGAGTCCTCGGTCGAGCAGGCACAGGACGCCATCGAGGCGATGACCGAGCCGGAAGATGTGATCGGCGAGCCGTAGTATTGGAGGTAACGATGGGCATGGCGGTCTTCCGTGGCCGTCCGACCGCGACATCGTCGCGGCCGCGGCCAGCACTTTCTCCGCAGTAGCAAGCTCGCCGCGGACCTGGTTCGCGCTGCGCGCGTTGAGCCCGGAGACCTCGTCCTCGATCTCGGTGCTGGGACCGGTGCCCTGACGGCTGCGCTCCTGCACCGCGGAGCGTCGGTGGTTGCGGTCGAGATCGACACTGAGCTTGCCGCCGGTCTCCGGCGTCGCTTTCCCGGGGCCAAAGTCGTCGAGGAGGACCTGCTGCGCGTTCCGTTCCCGGCCGAACGGTTCAAAGTCATCGCCAGCCTCCCGTTCGGATGTGGCACGACGATCCTCCGCCGACTGCTCGATCCACGAGTGCCCGTGGAGAGCGCAGACGTGATCGTCGACTGGGGCCTCGCGGCGAAACGCGCCGCGGTGTGGCCCGGCACACAGCTCAGCGCGTACTGGGGCGCATGGTTCGAGCTCTCGGTCGTGCGCCGCCTGCCGCGTGGCGTCTTCGCCCCGCCGCCCTCGGTCGAGGCCGGCGTGCTCAGGGTCGTTCGGCGGCCCGAGCCGCTCGTCCCTGCGTCGGAGCGTGCCGCCTATGAGGCATTTCTCGCACGCGGGTACCGCGAGGGTCTCCGGTCGGTCGTGACGCCGCGGCGGCTGAAACGCTCTGAAGCCGAGCTCGGCTTGGCCCGGCAGGCCCGGCCGCGTGACCTCGACGCCGCGCAATGGGCGGGCCTCTGGCGCGCCGTCCGGTAGAGCGTCTAGAGTCTCCGCGACCCGAACCCCTTTAAGCCGGTCCAGTGAGGCCGGGAAGGAGTCGTATGAAGCTGCTCGCCCGCAAACCGTCGACCCTGCCTGCCCGGTGAGTGCAGTGGAGGCTCCGGCCGGGACAGTTCTCCTCGATGCCGATGCTCTGCGCCGGACGCTGACGCGGATCGCGCACGAGATCATCGAGGCGAATCCCGATTTGACGCGAGTCGCGCTTGTCGGCATCCAGACGCGCGGCGTGCCGCTCGCGCACCGCCTGCGACGGCTGATCGAGGAGCGCGCGGGCACGGCGCCGGACATCGGCGCCGTGGACATCACGTTCTATCGCGACGACGTCCAGGTCCGCGGTGGCGGCGCGCCCCGTCATCCGCAGCCTGTCGTCCGCTCGACCGCACTGGACTTTCCGCTCGAAGGCAAGACCGTCGTGCTCGTCGACGACGTTCTCTATACGGGCCGCACGATCCGCGCGGGGATCGAGGCCCTCTTCGACTACGGCCGCCCCGAGCGCATCCAACTGGCGGTGCTCGTCGACCGCGGCCACCGCGAGCTGCCGATCCGTCCCGATTACGTCGGCAAGAACCTTCCGACCTCACGCGACGAGCGCATCCAGGTACAGCTCGTCGAGGTGGACGAGGTCGACCGCATCCTGCTCGTTCCCGCAGCTGAGGAGGCCCACGAGGATGGCTGAGATTCGCGTCATGCGGGAGGACCTGCGTCCGCCCGCTACGCCGCCCAGGCGGCACTTCATCTCGATCAAGGACGTCACGCGTGACGACGTCGAGCGGCTGCTCGCAACGGCGCGCACGCTCGAGCGCAGCATGGAGCGGGAGGTGAAAAAGCTCCCGACACTCAAGGGGCGGCTCGTGATCAACGTCTTCTACGAGTCATCGACCCGGACGTCCTCCAGCTTCGAGCTGGCGGCGAAACGGCTCTCGGCCGACACGATGTCGATCAAGTCGTCGGGGTCCTCGGTGGACAAGGGGGAGTCGCTGAAGGACACGGCGATCACGCTCGGCGCGTACGACCCCGACGTGATCGTCATCCGCCACCCACAGATCGGGGCGCCGAACCTCGTCGCACGGGTGACGGAAGCCCACGTCGTGAACGCCGGCGACGGAAAGCACCAGCATCCGACGCAAGCGCTGCTCGATCTCTACACGATGCGGGAGGAGCTCGGCCGGCTCGAGGGACTGCATGTCGCGATCGTCGGCGACGTCCTCCACTCACGAGTTGCCCGGTCCCTCATCCAAGCTCTGGCGCTGATGGGCGCGCAGGTCACTCTCGTCGGCCCGCCGGCGCTGCTTCCTCGCGGCGTCGAGGCGATGGGCTGCGAGGCGACCACGGACATTGCGGTGATCGGCGGCGCGGACGTCGTCTACGTCCTGCGGATGCAGCGCGAACGGATGCAAGAAGGCGCCAATTACGTCCCCTCGCTGCGAGAGTACGCGGCGCGCTGGGGCGTGACGCCCGAGCGCCTTCGTCCGGGACAGAAGGTGATGCATCCGGGGCCGATGAACCGCGGCGTCGAGATCGACCCGAGGGTTGCCGACCATGCGGACGCGCTGATCGAGACGCAGGTGCGGGCTGGGCTCGTCACACGCATGGCCGTCCTGTACGACCTGCTGACGAGCGGGCCGATCGAGGTCAAGACCGAATCGGTGCTCGAGGTCGCGTGATGCTCTTTGTCAAGGACGCTCCCAAGGAGAACATCTTCGTGCGCGGAGCGCGCGTCATCGACCCGGGCGAAGGCCTCGATGCGGTGCTCGACGTGCGCATCGACGACGGTGTGATCGCGGCGCTCGGCCAGACTCTCGACACGAACTCTCACCGTGTGCTCGACGCGGACGGACTGGTCCTCGCGCCCGCCTTCGTCGATCCACACGTGCACCTCCGTACACCAGGACGTGAGGACGAGGAGACGATCGCCTCCGGCACTGCGGCGGCGGCGGCGGGCGGTTACTGCGCGATTCTCGCCATGCCGAACACCGAGCCGGTGGTCGACTCCGCGGCAACGCTCGGCTCGTTGATCGAAGCCGCGCGGGCCGAGGCCGAGATTCCCGTTGGGTTCCTCGCGGCGATCACGAAAGGCCAGTCGGGGGCCGAGCTGACCGAGATGGGCGAGCTCGCCGCCGCCGGCGCGATCGGCTTCAGCGACGACGGCGTTCCCGTTGCTGCGCCAGGGTTGATGCGGCGCGCACTCCAGTACGGCGCGGTGACCGGTAGGCGCATTGCCCTGCACTGCGAAGAGCGAACGCTCTCGGGCGACGGTCAGATGCACGAGGGCGAAGTCTCGGCGGAGCTCGGCTTCACCGGCTATCCGTCCGTGGCCGAGAGCCTGATGGTCGAGCGTGACCTCGCTCTGGCCGCATACGAGCGACAGCCGCTCCACCTGCTCCACCTGTCCGCGTGGGAGTCGGTGCAGGCGGTGCGACGCGCCCGCGCAGAAGGCGTCCAGGCGACGGCAGAGGTCACGCCGCACCATCTCTGCCTGACGGACGAGGCGATCCGGTCGCTCGATCCAAATCTGAAGATGAACCCGCCGCTCCGTTCGGCGTCGGACCGCACGGCACTCATCGAGGGACTGAAAGACGGAACGATCGTCGCGATCGCCACCGATCACGCCCCGCACGCGCGGCACGAGAAGGAGGTCCCGTTCGAGGCGGCGCCGTTCGGCGTCACGGGCCTCGAAACGGCGTTCGGCGCGCTCTACACACACCTCGTCGAACCCGGGTTGATCCCGCTCGAAGTCGTGCTCGACCGGATGTCCGCGGGTCCTGCGCGCGCGTACGGGCTCGACGCGCCTCGCATCGTGGTCGGGTCCGCAGCGAATCTCGTCCTGCTCGACCTGAACGCGAGCTACCGGATCACGGAGGAGACCTTCCGTTCCCGCTCGGTGAACTCGTGGCTCCTTGGCGAGACGGTGAAAGGAAAGGTACGAGCGACGATCGCTGCCGGCCGGCTCGCCTACTCAACGTGACTGGGTTCCTCGCACTCGAGGACGGCACGGTCTTCCGCGGTGACTCCGTCGGGGCGGAGGGCTTCGCCGTCGGCGAGGCGGTGTTCACGACCGCGATGACCGGCTACCAGGAAGTCGTCACCGACCCGAGCTTCGCGGAGCAGCTCGTGTGCTTCACGGCGCCGATGGTCGGGAACTACGGCGTCGCCGAAGGCAGATCGGAGTCGGCCCGCTCGCACGCTCGCGCCGTTCTCATGCGCGAGGCCCGGGGGCCCGCATGGACGGACTGGCTCCACGAACGCGGCATCGTGGCGCTCAGCGGAATCGATACGCGTTCCCTGGTGCTGAAGCTGCGGGACGCGGGGGCGATGCGTGCGGTGGCGGTCGCGGGCGCCGGCTCCGCCGAGCAGGCGGTCTCGGTGGCGCGATCTCAGCCGTCCATGGCGGGGCGCGCGCTCGCGGCGGAGGTCTCGACTCGAAGGCCGTACATCTATTCGGATGCCGGGCCCGCGCGGATCGCCGTGGTGGACTACGGCTGCAAACGCTCCATCCTCCGGCGCGTTGCGGGCGCGGGCGGGGCCGTGACGGTGTTTCCGCACGACGCGATCGCGGACGAGCTGCTCCGCTTCGACGGGGTGCTCCTCTCGAACGGCCCCGGCGACCCCGAGCCGCTCGCGGACGAGGTCGCCGTCGTGCGAGAGCTGATCGGGCGTGTGCCGCTGCTCGGGATCTGCCTCGGGCATCAACTTCTTGCGCTGGCCGCCGGGCACGAGACCTTCAAGCTGCCGTTCGGACACCGCGGCGCGAACCATCCAGTGCTGGAACGCGCGTCCGGCCGTGTGCTCGTCACGAGCCAGAACCACGGCTTCGCGGTCGCGCCGTCGGAGTCGCGCGAGGCGACATACGTCTCGCTCTACGACGGGACCGTCGAGGGGCTCGATCTGCCGCTCGAGCACGCGCGGTCGGTGCAGTTTCATCCAGAGGCGGGGCCCGGCCCGCACGACGCCTGGCCGATCATCGAGCAGTGGGTCGAGGAGGTGGCGTATGCCAAGGCGGCGTGATCTCGAGTCGATCTGCCTGATCGGCTCGGGCCCGATCGTAATCGGGCAGGCGTGCGAGTTCGACTATGCCGGCTGTCAGGCGTTGAAGGTCCTGCGGGAAGACGGGTTCCGCACGATCGTCGTGAACTCGAATCCCGCGACGATCATGACCGACCCCGGGTTCGCGGATCGGACGTATCTCGAACCGCTCGACCTCGACGGCGTCACCGACGTCCTCGCACGCGAACGGCCGGACGCGCTGCTACCGACGATGGGCGGTCAGACCGCGCTCAACCTCGCCAGGGAGCTGGCAGAGGCCGACGTCCTGGACGAGCTCGCAGTGGAGCTCATCGGCGCGCCGCTCGACGTCATTCGGCGTGCCGAGGACCGCGAGCTCTTCCGTGACGCGGTTCGCTCCGTCGGCCTGCGCACCCCGAACTCACGGATCGTTACCGATGTGGCTCAGCTGGCCGGGCTCGCGACCCCTGCGGTCGTGAGACCCGCATTTACGCTCGGCGGCCACGGTGGCGGCTTCGTCGAGACGGTCGACCAGCTGCACCGCCAGGTCGAGCTCGGCATCTTCGAGAGCCCGATCGGACAGGTGCTCGTCGAGGAATCGGTGCGCGGCTGGGACGAGTTCGAGCTCGAGGTCGTGCGCGATCGCAAGGACAACGTCGTGATCGTCTGCTCGATCGAGAACATCGACCCGATGGGGATCCACACCGGAGACTCGGTGACGGTCGCACCGCAGATGACGCTGTCGGATCACGCGTATCAAGAGCTGCGCGACGCGGCCACCGCCGTGGTGCGGGCGGTGGGTGTGGAGTGCGGCGGATCGAACATCCAGTTCGCGCGCGAGCGTGACACCGGAGAGCTACGCGTGATCGAGATGAATCCCCGCGTCTCGCGATCGTCCGCCCTGGCCTCGAAGGCGACCGGCTACCCGATCGCCAAGGTGGCCGCGAAGCTTGCCGTCGGCTACACCCTGGACGAGATCCCGAACGATCTCACCGGCACCACCCCGGCGAGCTTCGAACCAACGCTCGACTACGTCGTCGTCAAGTTCCCGCGCTTTGCGTTCGAGAAGTTCCCGGGCGCGGATACGACGCTCGGAACGCAGATGAAGTCGGTCGGCGAGGCGATGGGCATCGGGCGCACCTTCGTCGAGGCGTTTCGCAAGGCTCGTCGCTCGCGTGAGCTCGACGGCGAGGAGATCTGGCAGCTCGCAGAGAGCGCCCATCCCTGGTTTGCTGTTGAGCTCGCGAGCGAGCTCGGCGAACTGAAGCTCGGGGATCTGGTCGCGGACGACTTTCTCCGGATCAAGCGTGCGGGCTTCTCTGACGCGGACATCGGGGCGAAGTGCGGTGCCACGGAGGAAGCTGTTCGCGCAAAGCGCCGAGCCTGCGGCGTGCGTCCCGCCTACCGCCGTGTCGACTCGTGCGCCGGTGAGGTGGAGGCTGCCTCGACGTACTACTACTCGACCTGGGGCGAGGCCGATGAGGCGCCGCCGCACGGCGAGAAGCCGCGCGTCGTCATCCTCGGCTCCGGCCCGAACCGCATCGGCCAGGGAATCGAGTTCGACTACTGCTGCGTGCACGCGGCGCAGAGCTTCCGCGCGCTCGGTTACGAAGCCGTGATGGTCAACTGCAACCCGGAGACGGTCTCCACCGACTACGACACTTCGGACAGGCTCTACTTCGAGCCGCTCGGGCTGGAGGAAGTGCTCGCGGTGTGCGAACGGGAGCGTCCAGACGGCGTGGCGATCCAGTTCGGCGGCCAGACCCCGCTGAAACTGGCCCGTGGGCTCGAGGCGGCCGGGCACCGCATCATCGGGACGGCGTTCGAAGCGGTGGACGTCGCCGAGGATCGCGAGCGGTTCGGCGCCCTGCTCGACCGGCTCGGGATTCGCTGTCCGGAATGGGGGATCGCGCGAAGCGGAGACGAGGCGCGCGCCATTGCCGAGCGCATCGGCTTCCCGGTTCTCGTCCGCCCTTCGTACGTGCTCGGCGGGCGCGCGATGCGCGTCTGCTACTCGGCGGACGACCTCGGCGCGATCGACGGCCCCGTCCTGATCGACCGCTTCGTCGAGAGTGCGATCGAGATCGACGTCGACGCCGTCTCCGACGGCTCCGACACGTACATCGGCGCAGTCATGCAGCACGTCGAAGAGGCGGGCGTCCACTCCGGAGACTCCGCCTGCGTGTTGCCCGCGCCTTCTCTCAGCCCAGCGCAGGATGTCGCCATCCGTCAGATCGTGCGGAGGCTCGCGCACGCGCTCGGCGTGGTCGGGCTCATCAACGTGCAGCTCGCGGTCGTCGAGGACAGCATCTACGTGCTCGAGGCGAACCCGCGTGCCTCGCGGACGGTTCCGTTCGCCTCGAAGGCGACGGGCGTGAACCTCGTCGAGGCTGCCTGCCGCGTCATGTCCGGCACGCCCCTGTCCGAGCTGGACCTGTTCGAGGGACAGTCCCTTGGACATGTCTCGGTGAAGGCTGCGGTGCTCCCGTTTGCCCGCTTCCCCGGTGCCGACCCGGTCCTCGGCCCCGAGATGCGCGCGACGGGAGAGGTGATGGCGAGCGCTGCCGATCTCCCGACCGCGTTCGCCAAGGCGGAGCGAGCCGCGGGCCGGCCGCTACCCGTCTCAGGCACGGCTTTCCTCTCGGTGCGCGACACGGACAAGCGCGCGGTCGTCCGGGTCGCCGGTGGGCTCGCCGAGCTCGGGTTCAAGTTGCTGGCTACCGCCGGCACCGCGGACACCCTTGCCACTGCAGGGCTCGACGTGGAACGCGTGCGCAAGGTGACCGAGGAGGGCGCGGGCCCGACAGTGGTCGATCTCATCCGGCGTGGTCGTTGCAACCTCGTGATCAACACCCCGCAGGGGTCGGGCGCGCGGACCGACGGATATCTCATTCGCGAAGCCGCGCTCGTGGCGCGTGTGCCGTGCATCACGACGCTCTCCGGAGCGGCCGCGGCGGTTCATGCAATCGCAAACGCACGCAGCGAGGAGTCGCTCTCACTGCAGGAGCTCCAGGAGCGCATCGAGCATGAGACGCGAGCGGCTTAACGTCGTTGCGAACGATCAGGTCGGCCCGTACACGCTGCTCCGTGTCGCGCGTGGCGGGGTCGACCCCGGCGTTCCCGGACAGTTCTTCATGCTTGAGGCACCCGGCCGCTTGCTGCCGCGGCCGATGAGCCTCTGCCTCGCGCCTCGCGGCGAGCTCGCCTTCCTCATCGATCCGATCGGGCCCGGGACCGCGGCGCTCTGCCGGCTCGAGCGCGGCGAGGACATCCACGTCCTCGGGCCGCTCGGGAACGGGTTCGATCTCGAGCTGGAACGGCCGCTCCTCGTCGGCGGCGGGATCGGCATCGCGCCGTTGCCCTATCTGTCCGAAGCGCTCGGACGACCGCCCGCGGTGCTCGGTTTCCGTTCCGATCGCCACGCCCAGGCTGCCGAGCTCGTGCCGAACGCCCAGGCCTGCGTCGAGCCGACCCTCGTGACGGAGCTGATTCCGGACGGGATGGAGGTCCTTGCCTGCGGCCCTGAGCCGATGCTGCACGCGGTGCGCGCGTTGACCCCCTCGGCCCAGCTGGCCTGGGAGGCGCCGATGGCCTGTGGCTACGGAGCCTGCTACGGCTGCGCGGTGGAGATCGGCGGGGAGCTCAAGCGCCTCTGCGTCGAGGGGCCGGTGCTCCGTGCTGCTTAACGCTTCGGGCTGTCTCGACGCGCTCATCGCGCCCGACGTCGCGCGCAGCCTCGACGCGTTCGTGACGAAAACCGTCACGCCGCTCCCGCGCGACGGGAACACGCCGGTGCGCATCGCGGAAACCGACGTCGGGATGCTCAACTCCATCGGGCTGGCGAATCCGGGCATCGACCGCTTCATCACCCGTAACCTCCCGCAACTCGCGGAGCTCGGCGTGCCTCTCTGGGTGTCGGTCGGCGGATTCGAGACAGACGACTACGCCGACATCTGCTCGCGGCTGGATGATCACGAGGAGGTCGGCGTGATCGAGTTGAACGTGTCGTGCCCCAACGTCGAGGCGCCGGCCGAGAGTGCAGCGGAGATCGTCAGCGCGTCGCGGCTCGCGACACGAAAGCCGTTGTGGGCCAAGCTTTCGCCGGCCGTGCCGGACATCGCGGAGGTTGCGCGCGCCGCGCAGGCCGCCGGCGCAGAAGGTCTTTCGCTCGTGAACACGATCCGAGGACTGAAGCTCGACGGTAAAACGCTCCGGCCCGTCCTGGGACCCGGACAAGGAGGCCTCTCGGGACCCGCCTTGAAGCCGATCGCACTCGCTGCCGTCGCGACGTGCTACCGAGCGACGCAGCTGCCAATCGTTGGTATGGGCGGCGTGCAGACAGGTCTCGACGCATTGGAGCTCATCGCCGTGGGCGCGCAACACGTGGCGCTTGGCACCGTGCTCTTTGCCGATCCGGACGCACCGGCACGCGTGC
>Ga0307312_10000147_pt1 | contig 27910 bp, 22 predicted proteins | sample ER_DNA_202_FD_194489 | JGI IMG/M metagenome (GOLD analysis project Ga0307312, IMG submission 194489) | Bulk soil microbial communities from the East River watershed near Crested Butte, Colorado, United States - ER_DNA_202 | ecosystem: Environmental > Terrestrial > Soil > Floodplain | place... | reverse complement strand
GGCGTTGGCAGCATGCGCCTGCCGTCATCGCAGGCAGCGGAATAGCGCTGCCCTGTGCCAACAAGCTGACGCGACCGGGCAAGACGCGAGCGTGGCTATCTCCGATAGTTATCGCCGCGCGGCATTCCGTCGCCGCGACCGCGGCCGCCAAATCCCCCTCCGAGACCGATGCCGATGCCGAGACCGATGCCCTCCATAATGGCGCCCGGCGGCGGACCGGACGGACGACGCTCGACGACGACTTCCTCGGGCGGCGGCCGGCGCTTCGGCTTCGAAGTATCAACCCGCTTGGTCCGCGGTATATCGACTCGTTTGGTCGGAGGTATGTCGATCTGCTTGATCGGCGGTGTATTGACCCGCCTGATCGGCGTATCCAGATTTTGGTTCAACGGCAGCGTCGGCTGAATGGTGCATGGGCAGGTCGGCCCCAGCGCGACATTGGTCGGCTGCAGGAGCGGCGGCGTGAGCGCGGCGTTGGCGCCGAGCGAGCGGTTGAGGACGCGTTCCCGCATCTTGCGCGCGGTCGCTGCCAGATCGCTGTTGCCATAGCTTGCAAGGAACTCATCGAAGGAGGCCGCAGTATTGATCGCAACGGCGGTATTCCATGCCAGCATCTCGCGCCGGCGTTCCAGCAGCGACCGCATACGCGGGGTGTACGAGGATTGCGCGAACAGCATCGTAAAGGCTTCGTAGGCTGCGACCGAGTCGTCGGCGATCACGAGCTCGTAGGCAACTTTCGGCTCCTTGCCTTGCAGATCGTTGCGCCAGTCGTCGATGCTTCGCATTGCCGTCGAAGACGACTTCGGCGCCGTTGCTTCCGGCTGACCGCTGTCGCCGCCAAAGAACCTGAACTCAGTCGTCAGCGATGAACTTTCCCAGGGGATCTGCCGCCCATCGGTCGCCTGGCTCACGGTGATCCGGACGCGTTTGAAGGCTTCCTCGATCGGCAGATTCGGCTGCTTCGCGACCGAGAGCACCGCCGTCGTGTAGGGACTGTTGGCGCCCCCACCGTCCTCGGCCTCCGCGCCCGGCGAGGTGGAATAGGAAATGAACGAACCGGGTGCGCCGGCCTTGGTATCGACGATCGCCAGGCCGTGGCCGGCGGTCTGGTTAAGTGACGGGAACGGATTATTGCGGCAGGCATCGAGCATGATGATGCGCATCCGGGTCGGCAGCGCCCCTAACGTGTTCAAGAGATCGTTGAGCCGGACGGCCTGCAGCGGAATATCGGCTTCGCGTTTCGGATCGACATCGATCGGCACCAGATAATTCTCGCCATCGATCTGCAAGCCGTGGCCGGCATAGAACACCAGTGCGATGGTGTCAGGTCCGCTCACGGCTACCTTGGCTGCGAAGTCGCTGAAGGTCTGGCGCATGTCGTTCTGCGCCAGATCGGGAGCCGCGGTAACCTCGAAGCCTGCATTGGTGAGCAATTCCGCCATTCGCTTGCCGTCGTTCTCGGCATTGGGCAGCGCCGGAACGGCGCGGTAGGCCGACTGGCCGATCACCAGCGCAACACGGTGTTCGGCGGACGCGGCGTGAGCGAGCGAGATTGGGAGAAACAGCAAAAGCCCGGCTAGGAGCAACAGGTTGCGAAAAAGAAAAACAGGACGGCGCATGACATCACCTCCATCGCAATATTCATCTGACGATGACAGCTTTTCTGCCTTTCCGCCAACGATCATCTGTGAGCTGTCTCACAGCGGAGCAGCCGCCAAATCGGGCAGCAAAGCTGTCCCTGCCGATCGCAGACCCGGTCGGCGGCGTTCACCAGACGCTTCCTGATAAGTCGCCGTTGATCGCTCAACGGTTCACCCCCTTGCGCGGCGGCCGCCAAGTTTCTCCCTCGCCACGCCTGACGGCCGCCCACCCTCGACAGACAGACGCTTGCATCAGGGCGCAGCCTCGTAGCCGAGCCGATTAGCGCCCTCGATGAATTCGCGCCAAAGCGTTAACTCCGCGCCCTAGAAAGCCGATCGCTGTGGATTGGCCACCGGCGGCGTCAGGACGAGCGGCGGCTTCGGCTTCGGCGGCCGTACAACACCTGGTCCAGGCGCCGGCCGAACCTCGATCGGCGGCGGGAGCGGCGCAAGCTGCTGGCTAACGGCAGGCGGCGCATTGGGAGTTGGGGGTGCAGCCGGCGGACGCGGAACGGCGAGCCTCGGTTTTGGGGGCGCCTGATGTGGATTGCGACCGGGCATCGGCACCTCGGAAAGCGGTTGATCCGAAGCGGCCGGGTCCGGCGCTCCGACGGCCGCGCGCGGCGGTATGGATGCCGGCAATGGCGGCCGGTCGCCGCGCTCGATCGAATCAAGCCTTCGGGTTTCGCGATCGATCGCCCTCAGCGCCAGCCATGACGATAGCGCCGCGACGTCGACGGTGCGATCGAGCGCATCGGGCGAACCGACGACGAACAGCTGAATTTCCGGACGGCTGGTCACAGATCCGGTTGCCGTCGACGCGAGGCTGGCGCGAATGTCGGCCTGGTCGGCGGGAATATCGTAGCCACCCGAGATGATGGCGCGCGCGCCTTCGGCATCGAGCGTGGTCGCGCCAACGCGAATCCGGCCATCCCTGATATTGAACGGAATTTGCGCCGACGCGACCGACAAGGTGCCGCCCGACAGCACCGGCTCGACGATCTGCCGCAGCCTGGCGTCGTCAGTCGCCTGCCCGTTATCGCTGGCACGGATCGCAACATCGAAGGCGCGCGGATCCAACCCGGCGACGCGAGAGGATTCCAGCGTCAGCGTTCCGCTTCCGGATAATGCCCCTGTCAGCGCCGAGGCGCTGCGGCCCTGGCTCGCCAGCGCCATCTGCATTGAGACGCGACCTGCGGGCATTTTCAGTCCGCGATAACGAAGTGCCGCACCGTCGACACCCCTGAGCTCAACACGCGCATTCAGCGCAATTCCGTTCGCGCCCGGCCTGGCGTCGATACTGGCGGTCGCCTCGCCGCCCCCGATCCCGCCCTTGATGGCATCGAAGGTCAGCGATTGGCCGTCGTTCTTGACGCTACCGCTGACCGGGCGCAACTCGCCGCCGCCCGGAAGCGCGCCGCGCAGCGCCTGAAATGCGATGCGGCCCCGCCATCCCTTCAACAGCCCGGAACCGAGCGGCTCAGCCGCGTCGTGGCCGGCCGCGCCGATGGCGAGCGCAAACGCCGGCGCGAGATCGAGCGTGTCGAGGCCGATTTCACCCTCGACGTGCTTTTCGTCACCAAGGGCCAAGGCGATGCGTCCGCGCAGCTGCGAGCCGGATATCGTGCCGCCGAGGTCATCGAAGGTCAGCTTGTTGGCCGTCAGCGACGCGCGCGAGGACAGGCTGATATTTTGCGCAAGCGAATCCGACGGCTTGAGATTGAACAGCGGGGCGAGATTGACGCCGCGAACGGCGAGGTTGACGTTGGCCTTGGGCTCGGCCGCCCACGGTTCGGCAGTACCCTGCGCGTCGGCATCGAATCCGGCCCCCGACATCTTGGCCTTCAGCCGTAACGGCGCGCGCCACACCCCTGCCACCGATCCCTCGAATTGCGCCGCGCCTTCACCGCCCGCGATGGTGCGATCGAGGCCCAGCAAGCCAAGCAATGAACGGCCGCGCTCAGAGGACAGTTTCGACTCGATGCTGAATTCGCCGCGTTGCAGCGCATCGAGGTCGATCGCATGCATCGCCGAGACTTCCGGCTTTGCGGTGATCGTGGCAATGCCCTTCAGCTGCGGCGCGTCGAACTCGAGCGCAACGCGCGCGTTGGCGCGATCGGCCCGTTCGGCGTTCTTGTCGACATCGAGCGTCAGTTTGAGACGCGCCGGGCCCGGGCTTGCCTCCATCGCATTGAGCCGAGAGGCCAGTGCCGGCGCGAGCGGCGCGATCAGGGCAGTGATCTGATCGAGCGATGCGGCGCTCGAATTCAGCGCCAGTCTTCCGGTCGTATTGACCCGGTCGAAACTCCCCGTCCCTTCCATCATCACATTGCTGGCGTCGCCGATTATCAGTTGATCCAAGGCGATCGTCTTCGGGCCGTAGCCGAGTTTCGCCACCAGTGGACGCAACTCCTGACCGGCCGAAATGGCCCTGCCGATATCCAGCGACAGCTGCGCCTCGTCAGGCCACTCGGCTTGCGGGCCCGCCAGTGAACGGACCAAGGCCATCGTCGCATCGAGATCGAGACGTTCCGCCTTGAGCTCGGCTTCGAGCCGGGAGCCGCTGTTTGGCGGCTGATGCGAAACTGCAATCTTCCCCTCAACCGCGCCGCCCTCGATTTCGGCTTTCATGGCCTCGATCGCCACGCGATCCGAAGCTACGCTGACATCGCCGCGCAGGCGGAGCGGCTTCTGGCTGCGATAGGTAATTTCGCTGCGTCCCTGCAACCACGCCATCAGCGTATCCGGATCGGACGATTCGACATTAAGCGCGGCCTTGAAATCACCGGACGGATTGGCTTGCGCGCCGGTCCCGCCCAGCGACACCCGCGTTCCGCCTGGTGCGCGAAAATCCAGACGGCGGACGGTCCAGGATTTCGAGTCGGTATGGAACTCGGCCGCAACGTCCTGCAGCGGACGCCCGCCCAGCATGACCTGCTCGGAATTGAGTTCGATTTGCGCCGCGATCGGCGCCTGTGGAATTCCCGACAGCAGCGCTCGCAACGCCGGCAATACGCGCACCGGCTCGGCGGCGTTGTTGTCCCTGGCGACAAACCTGTCGGCATCGAGCTGCCGCGCCGACAGCGCGGCGCGGAGCAGCGGCGACAGGCCAAAGCGCATCTCGCCCGTGCCTGCGAATTTCAGTGCGCTTTCTTCGGCGCCGTAGCTGGCTTCAACCTGTTCGAGCCGCGCCGCGGCCGGATCCGCCTTGATCCTGGCCGCTATTCGCCACGGCGTTATCGGAACGTCGCCGCTAGCCTTGAGCCCAGGGGGAACGGCCAAAACGATCGCGCCTTCGAAGCGCGGCGCGCGCGCCTCGAAAGCGAGCGTGCCATCGAGATCGACGGACAATGCCCGCGCGCCGGGATCGATGTTGAGATGGACCCGGGTGGCATTTCCGTCCGCGCTCTGACCGGACGAGACGCGAAACGGGTAGCGCAGACCGGCCAGCATGAAGTTGCCGTCGCCGCGTACCGAGCCCGCCAGCGAGCGCACATCGCCGCTGAAAGCGATATCGTTCAGCTCAAGCGTACCGCGGCTCGCCGCGTCATGCAGCGCGATGCGGCCGGTCAGGTTCAAACGGTCGATCGCAAGCGACCCCAGATTGAACTTTCCGCTCGATGCCGGCCAATCGATCCTGCCTTGCGGATCGAGGCCGAGATCGAGCGCCATGCCGTTGATCGTCAGTTCGGTGGCGCGCCATTCCCCGCGCATTAGCGATCCCAGGCTGAACTCGACATCGAGCTTGTCGGCGCGGACCTTGCCGAGATCGTTGGCGCCGCCGACCACCACCGAGCGCAACCGCAGCGACGGGGTCGGCAACAGACGTGCATCGAGCTCGCCTGCGACGCGCACCGGCGCGCCGACCACCCGCGTCGCCTCGGTCTCGAATTGCGGCCGGAACTGATTCCAGTCGATAAAGTACGGCCCGATCAGCGCGGCAATCAGCGCAATGATGAAGGCAATCGACAGTCCGAGCAGCGTCGTCTGCACGGGGTCTCCTTTTGAGCACGTTCCGGTGCGCTGGCTCCAAAGCGGCATGACGCGGTCATCCGCCGGGCATGGCGCGCCATCGCGATGGTGATGCCAGAGCCACCCGCCCGCCGCCGCGCTGAAATCAGCGCCGGATCGGGGCCATATATAAGGCCAACTGTGGCGAAGTCACAGCAGCATCGCGCGACGGCTTGACGCGCAGCCGTTCACCAGCTTGCAGGCAGCCTTTTGAGGCCGCGCAGGACAAAGGTCGGCCGCCATTCCGGATTCTCGGCATCATCGAGCCGCAGATCCGGCAGCCGGCGCAACAGGGTCGCGATCGCGATTTCCGCCTCGATCCGCGCGAGCTGGGCGCCAAGGCAGAAGTGAATGCCGCCGCCAAAGGACAGCGGCTTCACATTCGGCCGGGTGATATCGAGACGATCCGGCCGGTCGGGATAGACCGCCGGATCGCGGTTGGCGGAACCCAACAGGCAGAGCACGCTCTCGCCTTTCGGGATTTTCTTGCCGCCGAGGTCGTCGATGTCTTCCAGCGCCACCCGGCCGGTCAACTGTACCGAGGAGTCGTAACGCAGGAATTCCTCGACGGCGTTCGTCATCATGGCCGGATTGGCCTTGAGCAGCGCAAGCTGATCGGGATGGCGGTGCAGCGCCAACAACCCGTTGCCGATCAGGTTGACGGTGGTCTCGTGGCCTGCGCCGAACAGCAAAATGATGTTGGCGGTCAGTTCTTCATTGGTGAGCTTGCTGCCGTCTTCCTCGGCCTGCACCAGTTGCGTGGTCAGATCGTCGCCGGGCTGCTTGCGCCGCAGCTCGAACAGCTGCTGGAAATACATCTGCGCCATCGCGTTACCGGCATTGGCGTGCTCGATTTCGGCCGGCGACAGCGGCACCGGATCGAGCAGGCGCCCGCCATCGCGCGAACTCTTGTAAAACTGCTCGCGGTGGTCCTCGGGAATTCCAAGCATGTCGCAGATGATCGTCACCGGCAGCCGGAACGCAAAATCCTCGATCAGGTCCATATGGCCCTGACCGACGATCGCATCGAGCGTTTCATCGACGACTTGCTGGATGCGCGGACGCATGTCCTCGACCCGGCGCGCCGTGAAGGCTTTTACCACCAGCCCGCGCAAGCGGGTGTGGTCGGGCGGGTCCTGCTGCAGCATCCAGTGGCTCATGCTGCGGAAGACCGGCTGCTCCATGATCGGCGGCCCGTATCGCCGCACGGTGCGGTCGACGAAATCCTTGCCGAAACGCTTGTCGCGCAGCACGAGACTGGCCTCGGCGTGCCGGCTGGCGACGAAGGCGCCAAACGACGTCAGGTGCATCGGGTCGGTGGTGCGCAGCCGTTCGTAATAGGGATAGGGATTGCGAATGAACTCGGGCGCCAGCGGGTTGAACAGCGGCGCGGTTGTCGCGGACTGAACATGCTCGTTCATGAATGGGCGCCCTCGATGCGGTCGGATTCTTTTTGCTTGCAAGGCGATTAGCCCACAGGCGGCCGATGTCGGCAAGCCGTATGTAGCCACCCGTGCTAGCGCGCGCCAGGCTGGGCTTTTATCCGGTGCAATCGGCCCGCGACCGCCCGGATTTTCCCGGGGGATGCCATCCAGATTGCCACGGCGGATAATCCGCTCACAGCGATACCGGCCGCAAAGGCGATCGTATAACTCCCTGAAAGGTCGTGCAGAATGCCGGTGATCCAGGGGCCCGCCGCACCTCCGGCGAGCGCTGCAAGCATCACGGTGCCGAAAATGCTGCCGTAATGCTTGCCCTGAAAGATCTCCAGAACCACGGCGCCTATGATGGAGGTCAGGCCATAGCCGAGCGCGCCCTGCGCCAGAACCATGATGTAGACCAAGAACAATGTCGGAACGTATTTCAGCGCGATCAGGGCCGCGAAGCAGATCGCAAAGCCCAGGCAGCTCGCGGCCCATATCCATTCACGCCCCATCCGGTCGGAGAGGTGTCCGAGCAAGATCTGGCCGGGAATACCGAGCAGGCTGACCACGCCGAGCGACCAGACCGCGACAGCAGGACTGAAGCCGATGTCGAGCAGATATTTGGTCTGGTGAACCTGGACCGCGTACCAGATGTACAATCCGCAGAAATAGCCGAGCGATATCCACCAGAACCGCGCGGTGCCAATTGCGCGCTTCAATGTCCAGTCGGTGCCGGCCCAGACGGGATCGACGATGTTCGAGATCGGCTTGGCGGAGGACGCAGATGGCGCGGCGTCGCCGTCCGGCTCGAGTCCGATGTCTTCGGGGCGCTTTCGCAGCAACAGATTGATCGGCGCCAGCACGGCCAGAATCAGAATGCCCATCGCCGTGCAGGCGGTTCGCCAGCCGGTCTGCTCGATCATGAGCTGCACCCAGGGCAGTAACGTAACCGAGCCAATTCCAACGCCGGCGAATGCAAGGCCCATGGCCAGGCCGCGTCGCCGAATAAACCAGTTGGGCAGGAACAACGATTGACCGGAGTAGCCGAGACAAACGCTTCCTGCCCCGACCATGACGCCGATCGTCAGATACAGGTGCCATGGCTGCGTGGTCAGCGGCGCCAGCAACAGCCCTCCCGCCATCAGCGCGACGCCGAGTTCCATCACCGCGCGCGGGCCGGCGCGGTCCATCAAGCGGCCGATCAGCGGGCTGACAGCGCCGGATACCAGAAAGCCGAATGAGAAGGCGCCCGCCGTGACGCCGCGCTCCCACCCGAACTCATCGATGATCGGCGGATAGAACAGCGAAAAGGCGGTGCGGGCGTTGACGCCGATCGCCATGGTGACGAACGTCACGACGACGATGATCCAGCCGTAAAAGAAGGGAAGGCGCATCAGGTTGCGTACCATTTAATTTTGGGGCGTACCCGGATCCAGCTTCGCCCGATGGGAGACTCCAGGTCCGGTCCTTCGGACCATCAGGGAGTGGGCAGAGTCAAGGGAGGCAGCTGCGGCCCAGGCGACCGCGAACCCGTGGCTCCCGTGCCCCCATTGGTAGTTGTATCGTGCGTTCGTGCACCACTTGCATCTGGCCGGCAAAAGGGAAGCGCGCTAAGATGTTCCTTTTAGGGAGGCGAAAATATGGGTGCATTGGTTGCCGACGGGTACGTCCCGCATGTTCAAGAGCAGTTGAATTCCAGATTTATCGGTGAAGCGCTGGAGGAAATGATCGGCTTTCAGAAGGAGTTCAAGCTGTTCTCGCAGCAGCACTCTCTCATAAGCTCATTTACGATGCTCAACATCGCTCCGGTGGGAGAGAAGGACCGGGACGGCTTCCTGACATACCTGAAGCAGCTCAGGAAAACCACCGCCGAGGTAGATGGCAAGGCGACGAGACTCAACGGACACGACCAAATCATCACGTCACTTCAGGAAAACCTCGAAAGCAAAAGACCTTCGCCGGTATATTTCACCTGGCATCCAAAGGGGGCCAGCAGATGGGGTGTCGTGCAGGTGACGTCGTCTGACCGTGCCTTGAACTTTTCGAGTAAAACCTTTCTCACCATCTCGGTGCCGACCGTGCCGGCAGACCGGCCCAAGGCAGGCGCGCGCAAGAAATAGGTTGAAGCGCGACGGATGCGCGGGATGCGCGCCAAGGTTCGCGACTATTATTCGCGAACGCTTGAGCGTCACGGCCCGACCCCGCTCGGAGTCGACTGGCCGAATGCGGTTTCGCAACATCTGCGGTTTGTGCAACTCCTGAAGATCGTCGACTCCGAGCGACCGTTCAGCCTGAATGATTTCGGCTGCGGCTATGGCGCGCTGCTGGAGTTTCTGGCGATGCGACATGGCGAGGCCGCGGTCACCTATCGCGGCATCGACATTTCTTCCGCGATGATAGCCGCGGCCCGCCAGCGCTGGGCGAAGCACAAGGATGCGACATTTGCCGTGGGTTCGCGGTGCGGCCGGGTCGCCGATTATTCACTTGCGAGCGGCATCTTCAACGTTCGGCTTGGCCATCCCATTGCAGAGTGGGAAGCCTATCTAGAGTCGATACTCGAAGACCTCCACGCCAGCAGCCGGCTCGGGTTCGCCGTCAATTTCATGCTGCCACATGATGCACGGCCCACCGAAGATGGGCTCTATCGGAGCGAACCGCGGCGCTGGATAGAGTTTTGCGAGAAGCTGGGCGGCAGCGTGGAGTTGCTCGGGAAGTACGGACTTCGCGAATTCACACTCCTTATCCGCACGAAGCCGCCGACAGCTGCGCGGCGGAAAACAGGCTCTCGTAAGCTGTCGCGCCGGTCTCCTCGATCAGCCGTCGGGCGCGAGCGAGCAATTCGTCGGCCTGATAATCAGGGTGGTGGAGGTCGGCGCCCAGCGCGCGCGCCATGACGATCGCGGCCCGGCACTCCGCCAGCCGAGAGCGGCGCTCGGCCGCAACCGCCATCCCTCTTTCAGCTACCCGGACAGCAGCGGTCGGACTGTTGCTCCTGAGATGAACCTCGGCGAGAAATGCCAGCATCTCGCTTTCATATTCCAGCCCTGCGTAAGCTTCGGTCGCCAGGCGAATGGCGGATTCAAGCTTCCAGATCGCAGCGACATAGTTGCCGGACAGCGAAAGGGCCAACCCGCGGCATGCCGCGGCGTAGACCGCGACATAGGGGACGCTGCTGCCCGCCGCTATTTGGTCGATACGCAGGCTGTGAAAGTCGGCCAATGCCTGATTCTGCGTGAGCCAAGCCAATTCCACGCCGGCGAGATGCGGAATGAATTGGACGGCCGGATCCGGGTGATCCTTCTCGCTTGATACCAGTTGCGCGATGCTTTGCTCGGCGGCGGCGAAGCTGCCCATTCGCACCAGGAGCCGCGCGCGCAGGCTCTTGACCCATCGCTCCACGTTGAAGCCGAGCAACGCCTCATGGGATTTCTGGATGTCGGTGATGTGGGCCAGCGCGGCATCGCTGGCTTGGAGTGCTTCCCGCAATTTTCCGGCGTATCCATAGGCCTGGCACAGGAAAACCTGCAGCATGGTTCTCACGCTGGGATCGGCCGTATTCGACAGCTCGATCGCCTGCAAGACCTGCTTCACATATTCGTCGGCCGATCCGGTGCATGCGGAACTCCGGCCGTAGCCGGCAAGGATCAGCACTTCCGACACCGAGTCTTTCATCTTCCGAGCGATGTCCAGCGCTTCCTTGGCAAACGGCGCCACTTCATCGGCGCTGATTCCCTCCCGCCAAGCAGAATTTATGATTGCCCCGGAGGCCCTCATGCGCAGCACATCGGTTTCCCGCGAACGCGGCAGCGATTGCAACAACAGCCGGACCTTCTGCCAGGCCTTCATGGCCAGCCTTGAATTGGTGGTCCCGATCCAGGCCGCGGCACGGGCGGTATAGGTCGCCGCCGAGGCACACTCCTTGGCGGCTTCGAAGTGGTAAGCGATCAGATCGGCATATTCGCTGAGTTGATTGTGATGAAATCGCTCGAGCGCCTTTGCCACCGCTGAATGAAGTTCGATCCGCCGGGTGCGGAGCTGCATCGCATAGGCAACCTCCTGAATGAGGGGATGCCGGAATGCGAAACGATCCTGGTCGGTTTCGCTTGCAACGCTTTGGATCAGCTCCACTTGCGACAACCGGTCGAGTATGCCAGTAAGTTCCTGAGCCGTCGTCCGAGTTACTTCGGTCAGCACCGAGAGCGGAAATTCGCGGCCGATCGTTGCACCGATTTGCAGCACCTCCTTGTCTGCGGGCGGGAGGCGGTCGATACGGGCGCCGATCACGGTTTGAACCGTGGCTGGCAGCGCCTCCGCTGCCGGCTCGTCTGCCGCCAGGTACTGCCCCGGACGGCCATCCAGGTCACCACTGTCGACCAGCGATCTGATCAGCTCCTCGGCAAAGAATGGATTTCCTCCGCTTCGTTCGACGATGCGGTCGCAAATCGTCCGGGCGGAAGGATGATCACCGATCAAGTCCCGGGTCAGGGCGAACACGTCTTCGTCGCGTAGTTCGTCAAGCCGTATTTCCTGGAATTCCGGGCCATCCTTCCACGGCGCCTGATAAGTCGACCGATAGGTGAGAATGATCAATGCCCGGCTGACATGGGCAACATCCACCAACGCCGAGACGAACTCGATACTCGCTTCATCGAGCCAGTGGATGTCTTCGATGATGATCACCGAAGGCGTTCGTGTTCCGTCGCGCACGAGGCTCGCGACCAGATTTATGAGCCGTGCACGCCGTACCTTAGGATCGAGCATTGGCGGAGGTGATTCCGCATCGCGAATGCCGAGAAGGTCGGCAAGAACCGGCACGTCGCCCATCAGATCGGGGACCGCCTGCTCGATACGCGACGCGATCTTGGACCGGGCCGTCGCCGGCTCATCCGTAGGCGTAATCCTGAAGAAGGTCCGAAGGAATTCCACGAGCGGTTGGAGCGGACCGGAGTGGTCGTAAGGCGATGCCCTCGCCTCCAGCACCGGAACCAGCCGATCCCTGACGATTTTCGAGAACTCGAAACACAGGCGGCTTTTTCCAAGACCGGGCGGCGCCGAAATTCCAATCGTCTTGCCCGCCCCACGCTCCGCCCCGGCGAAGGCGTCCTGCAGAACCGCAAGCTCCGCGTCGCGTCCGCGATAGGTCCCGACGATCGTGTCCCTAAAGGGTGCGCGGAAAGGCTTCATCCCGATCAGGCGGTAGACTCCGATCGGGCGCGGAAACCCCTTGACATCCTGATGCCCCAGCGCGCGCGCATCGCAGAATGAATGCACCAGCTTGAATGTCGATTCCGTGACGCAGATGTCGCCGGGCTGGGCCATATGCTCCAACCGGCTGGCAAGGTGCACGGCGGCGCCGTAAACGCTTCGCTCCCTGGTGAACTTGTCCGGCAAGCCGGCCACGATTTCACCGGAATGTATCCCGACACGAAGGACGATATCGTTGGCGCGCGACGACTGGACCATTGCCAGCGCCGCCTGGCAGGCGCGCAAGGCATGATCCTCCTGGGCATGCGGGATCCCGAATATGGTCATCAGCCCGTCGCCCATGCTGCGCATGATGGTGCCCTGGAACTGGTTGACCGCGTTTCCCATGCGCGCCAGCGCCGGCGGAAGGCGATCCAGCGCCTGCTCGGGATCAATGTCCCCGATCAATTCGGTCGAGCCGACGATATCGGCGAACATCACGGTCACGACCTTGCGCTCGCCGACCGGCTGCGGCTGATCAAGGCGTTCTCCGCACGCGCTGCAAAATCGCGCCGCCTCGAGATTGGGATGCTGGCAATTGGGACAGCGAGCGGAAAAGCTGAGGCCGCACGATCTGCAGATTCCGTCGTCCGCCAATGTCTCCGTTTGACAGGCCGGGCACAGCATTAACAAAACCTTTCCCGAGACTATCGGTTTTCAGCTTCGGAAGGTACCCTAGCACGTTTGAAGCGAAAGACGCATGGGGGGGTGTTGAAGCGCGCGTGAGCTGGCGCCGCGGGGCAGACCGTGGGCGCGGGGCGCATTCTTCGGAGTATGGGTGGGCGGTCTCGTGTTCGAGCGGACCGGATCTTACAATTCTGTCTGGTGGGCACTGGTTGTCGCGGCACTGGCCACCAGCTTGCGAAGCATCATGACATTCGCGCCAAGGATGCATGACGCCCCGGCTGAAGTTTTCTGACCGTCATTCAACCGGACAGCACGTTCAGGGCGGTTGACAGGCTGTGAAAGCAAGCCGGGCGTTGTTTCGGAAGCGTCAGGTTTCTGGACCCTTCACACTATGCCCACCCGAAGCGCATCCGGTCTTTGCGCGAACTATCGAACGCGGGTCCGGCGTGACGACTCTTGGTGCAGATCGTCAGGATTCCTGCCGTCTTGCTGCATTGCCATTCCACGCCGAGGCCCGCAATGGAAAGCGGCTTCGGACGCATCAACTGGATCGAAAGCAAAGCCAGTGCGCAGCCGAGCGCTACGGTTGCAATTGTGCCCCCACGCTGTCTGCGAGCCCGCAATATGCCGATCATTGCCTAACTCCTGTTCCGGTGCGCGGAGAATAGGAGCGGGTCGCGCTTCTCTATGTAATCAAGATCACAGTTCAGCAGATTTTTCGGCATGCAACGCCGAGCAAACAGAAGACCGCCCGAAGGCGGTCCCTGCACGGCGACGCTTGCGCGAGCCGCTATTTGCTCCGAATTTCCCGGTTCAGCTCTTCGGGCGCGTGCGGATCATGAAGGTCTCGTAGGAGTATTCCGCGACCTGCCACCAAAGATTGCCGTCGTTTCGAAACTCCATCTGCGAATCCAGGATTTTCTTGAAGTCGGGGTTGGACGCGGAAGTCTCGGCATTGACCTCGTTCGATGCCTTCAGACAGGCCTCCATGATGGGCTGGCTGAAGGGACGCAGGAGCGTTCCGTTGGCGACGAGGCGCTTGATCGCCTGCGGATTGCGGGCGTCATATCTGGCCTGAACATCCATGTTGGCGTAGCCGCAGGCGATCGTGAGCAGCGATTTGTAGGCCTTCGGCAATGCATCCCACTTGTCCGAGTTGATGAAGAAGTGCAGCGCCGTGCCGCCCTCCCACCAGCCGGGATAGTAATAGTACTTGGCGATCTTGTAGAAGCCGAGCTTCTCATCGTCGTAAGGCCCGACCCATTCGGTGGCATCGATGATCCCTTTTTCCAATGCCGGATAGATATCGCCGCCCGCAATCTGCTGCGGAACAGTGCCGAGCTTGGAAAGGGTCTTGCCGGCCCATCCGCCGATCCGCATCTTGAGGCCGTTGAGATCGTCGACGGTGTTGATCTCCTTGCGGAACCAGCCGCCCATCTGGGTGCCGGTATTGCCGCCGGCGATGGCGTATAATTTGCTCTTCTTGCCGAACTCATTGAGCATGTCCTGACCGCCGTGATCCTGAAACCATGAATTCTGCTGGCGCGAATTCAGCCCGAACGGAACCGAGCAATAAAGCGCATAGGTCGGATCCTTGCCGATGAAGTAATAGGCGGCGGTGTGACACATCTCGACCGTGGCGTTGCTCACCGCATCGAGCGCCTGCAGCGCAGGAACGATCTCGCCGCCGGCGAAAGCCTGAATCTGAAACTTGTTGTCCGTGGCTTCGGCGACGTATTTCGAAATCGTCTCCGACGCACTGAACGGAACGTCGAGCGACTTCGGCCAGCTCGTGGTGCAGCGCCATTTCAGCTCGGGCATCGACTGTGCGATGGCCGGCGCAGCGACAGCGGTCGACGCGGCCAGTCCGGCGCCCGCCGTTTTCAGGAATTCACGACGTTTCATGACGTTTCCCCTTCGGTTTTTCCATTTTGAAATCACCCGTCGCCGCCACCGCCCGTTAAGCGATCAAGGTGTTTTAGCAGGCGTCCCTGGATGACCCGGATGTGGTTGACGATACCAGCCGCCGGGCTTGCCGGGTAGCCACGCTGACGCTTCCAGGCGCGGGCTGGCACATACGCCAGCGGCTTCACTGGCGAAGCACCGGATGGTCATTGAGCACATCTTCCCTGATCGACACTGCCTGGATCGCGCGGAACAGTATCCGCGCTGTCTTCAGATCGTTGGCCTTCATGCACAAGCCCACGATCTGGCGCACGGCCGCATCGCGCAACAGGTCATCGGAAATCTTGATTGCGATTTCCATCGCGACCTTGGCGGCGCGTTCGTACCGTTCGGTCTCGTGGTCGTTCTTCTTGCTCGCCGGACGATCAGCAAAGCCGCCTACTTTTTCGGCACTGTCGGCAGCCGAACGGCAGATGTCGCGGATCCTGTGCGCCGCTTCAATGTCGCCAATCGGCCATTGGATGTTTTCGTCCCATATTTCCTTACGCGTGCCCTTGCTGAACCACCACATTGCTACGCCCTGAATGTCCGCAAAGCATAGATGGCCGCGGAACAATTTCAATAATCAATCCACCGGAGCACTCGTTCGATCTTGGGTCCCGTCGGCCATGAATCTGTTTCTAACGTGAATCTGTTTCTAATAAGTGGCCAAGGTCAAAAGGAACCCGAGCAAGCGGAAGCAGGGCATTTCCGCCGATCAGGTGATCGTGATACTGCCGGTGGAAGCCCAAGCGGCGGTGAATCCCACGCCACCGCGTTCCGGGTGCTGTACCGCCCGAACTGAGATTTCCGGGCCTGTAGCGGTTTTCCTTGGTAGAGCGTCGGTCTGAGTACAGGCTACGCCGCCGGCAATATCTTTCCCGGGTTGAAAATGTTCTGCGGGTCGAGCGCCTGCTTCAGTGCGCGCATCGCCTCGATCGCTTCAGGGCCGAGTTCGGCCGTGAGGTATTTTTGCTTGCCCTGCCCGATGCCGTGCTCACCGGTGCAGGTGCCGCCCATCGCCTGCGCGCGTTGCACCAGGCGATGCATGAAGTCCTCGCCGCGCGCCATTTCGTCGCGATCGTCGACGTCGCAGACCAGCGAGCAGTGGAAATTGCCGTCGCCGACATGGCCGACAATCGGCGAGAGCAGATTGAGGCGCTTCAGGTCCGCTTCGGTCTCGGTCACGCAATCGGCCAGGCGGGAAATCGGCACGCACACATCCGTCGCCACCACGCCCGCACCGGGACGCAAGGCCTTCACCGCCCAATAGGCGTCGTGCCGTGCCTGCCAGAGTTTTGAGCGATCCTCCGGCCTTGTGGTCCAGGAGAACTCGCCGCCGCCGCATTCTTTGGCGATCTCGCCGAAATTTTTGGATTGCTCGGCGACTTCGTTTTCGCTGCCATGGAATTCCAGGAGCAGCAGCGGCGTCTCCGGCAACGACAATTTCGAATAGGCATTGCAGGCACGCACCTGCGCCGCATTGAGCAGCTCAATCCGCGCGACCGGGATGCCGGTTTGTATCGCCAGGATAACTGCCTGGCAGGCGCCGCGCACGCTCTCGAACGAACAGGCCGCAGCCGCGATGGTTTCGGGAATGCCGCGCAGCTTGATGGTGAGTTCCGAGATGATTCCGAGCGTGCCTTCGGCGCCGACAAACAGATGCGTCAGGTCGTAGCCGGCCGAGGATTTTTTTGCCCGCGTGCCGGTGGTGATGATCTCGCCGTCGCCGCGCACCACTTTGAGCGCCAGAATGTTGTCGCGCATGGTGCCGTAGCGCACCGCGTTGGTGCCGGACGCCCGGGTTGACGCCATGCCGCCCAGCGAAGCATCGGCGCCGGGATCGATCGGAAAGAACAATCCCTGGTCACGCAAATGCTCGTTGAGCGCCTTGCGGGTGACACCGGGCTGGATCACGCAGTCGAGATCCTCGGCGTGAACTTCCAGTACCTGATTCATGTCGCGCAGGTCGATGCAGACCCCGCCCACGGGCGCGTTGACCTGTCCCTCCAGCGAGGTGCCGGTGCCGAATGCGATCACGGGTACGCCGTTTCTCGCACAAATCCTCACCACGTCCTGGATGTCCGAGGTCTCTTGCGCCATCACCACCGCGTCCGGCGGCTGCGGCGCCAGCCAGGTCGTGGTATGGGCATGCTGGTCGCGCACCGCCTGTGAGGTGATCAGCCGGTTGCCGAACCGCGCGGCCAGCGCTTCAAGGGTCGCTGCCACCGCCCGCGGCTCCGGACGCTGCAAATTATTGGTTATGGTTACGCCCACGCGATATCCTCCCGGCGAAAATACCGTGGCAAAGGATATATAAGGGGTCAAGGATCGAAATCGAACAAGCGGGGATGGATCAATGAGGAGTGCTGCCGCCGGCGACGATGTGCTGCTCCGGCCCGCGCCGTTCCTTGCGTCGGTGATGCAGATCGAGCCGCAATGGATCGACTATAACGGCCATCTCAACATGGCCTATTACAATGTGATGTTCGACCGCGCCATCGACGAATTATGGCTCAGGCTCGGCATCGGACCCGGCTATATGAAGGAACGCAAGGGCTCGACCTTCACGGCCGAATGCCATGTTCGATATTTGCGCGAGATTCATCTCGGCGACCCCGTCCGGGTTTCGGTGCTGCTGGTCGGGGCGGACGAGAAGCGGCTGCATACTTTCTAAGAAATGCGCCACGCCACCGAGGGCTGGTTGTCCGCGACCTCGGAGAACATGACCATTCATATCGACATGACCGCGCGGAAGACCGCGCCGTTTCCGCCGGATATTCGCGCCCGCATCGAGACCTTGGCGAACGCTCACAAATCCGTCGCGCGCCCCGAGGGCATCGGCAGAAAAGTCGCGATGCCCTCGAAATAGCTATTTTAGGGTCAGAGGCGGGTTCGTCCGCGCGCCAGCCCGACTACGGCCGAGACCAGGAACAGCACGACCGCGATGAAGAAGATGACCTTGGCGATTTCGATCGAGGCTCCGGCGATACCGCCAAAGCCCAGAATGCCCGCGATCAGGGCAATGATCAGAAACGTAACGACCCAGCTCAGCATGACATGGACTCCTTTTTCCACATTCCGGGTTCGAGTATCGGCGCGATTAAAAAGCGCCGCATCGACTGCAGAACCAATCCGGCGTTGGAACGAAGGTTCCAGCCAGTTCCGGGCGCAAAACCAGCGCAAAAAACGGTGAACCGAGGAACAAAATCCGTACCTCGTGCGCACGGATAAAACCTGTCAAATCCGCTCCCACAGGCTTATATGCCCTGCAATCCTGCTATGAAGGCTCCCCTTCACGGCCCCGCGGTGCCATCGTGGGCGGAAGACGATTCGCATGACTGAGCCGAACAAGCTGACCCATCACGGCGTCCCCGACCACCAGCCCGCGGCTGGCGGCATCGCCGCGCGTGCGCGTGCGGCCGCGACCCCGCAATATCTCGCCGGCCTCAATGCCGAGCAGCGCGAGGCGGTGGAGACGCTGGACGGACCGGTTCTGGTGCTGGCGGGGGCCGGCACCGGCAAGACCCGCGTGCTGACCTGCCGCATCGCCCACATCCTCAGCATCGGCCGCGCCCGTCCCGGCGAGATCCTGTCGGTCACCTTCACCAACAAGGCGGCACGCGAGATGAAGCTGCGGCTCGGCCAGATGCTGGGCCAGGCCGTCGAAGGCATGCCGTGGCTCGGGACCTTTCATTCCATCGGCGGACGGATCCTGCGCACCCATGCCGAACTGGTGCAGTTGAAATCAAATTTCACCGTGCTCGATGTCGACGACCAGATCCGGCTGTTGAAGCAGCTGTTGCAGGCCGAGAACATCGACGACAAGCGCTGGCCGGCGCGCATGCTGGCCGGCCTGATCGACGGCTGGAAGAATCGCGGACTGATGCCGTCGCAGGTGCCGCCGGGCGAAGCCACGGTGTTCGGCAACGGCAAGGGCGGCAAGCTCTACGCCAGCTACCAGGAGCGGCTGAAAATCCTCAACGCCGCCGATTTCGGCGATCTGTTGCTGGAAAACATCCGGCTGTTTCGCGAGCATCCCGATGTGCTCCGAAATTACCAGAACCGCTTCAAATTCATTCTGGTGGATGAATATCAGGACACCAACGTCGCGCAGTATCTGTGGCTGCGGCTGTTGGCGCAGGCGCCGGCGTCTCTTACCTCTCCCCGCCTGCGGGGAGAGGTCGATGCACGAAGTGCATCGGGTGAGGGCGAGTCAACGTCGTCCTCCGAATTTGCGGTTAGCGCCCCTCACCCCGACCCTCTCCCCGTAAAGGACGGGGAGAGGGAGAAGATCGTTGCACCCGCCCCTCCCCCCAAGAACATCTGCTGCGTCGGCGATGACGACCAGTCGATCTATGGCTGGCGCGGCGCGGAGGTCGACAACATCCTGCGCTTCGAGCACGATTTTCCCGGCGCCAAGGTCATCCGGCTGGAGCGCAACTACCGCTCCACCGGCCACATCCTCGCCGCCGCCTCGCACCTGATCGCGCATAACGAAGGGCGGCTCGGCAAGACGCTGCGCACCGAAGACGTCGACGGCGAGAAAGTCACCGTCACCGGCGCCTGGGATTCCGAAGAGGAAGCCCGCGCCATCGGCGAAGAAATCGAGGAGCTGCAGCGCGCCGGCCACAAGCTCAACGATATCGCGATCCTGGTGCGGGCCTCGTTCCAGATGCGCGAATTCGAAGATCGTTTTGTCACCCTCGGGCTGCCCTATCGCGTGATCGGCGGCCCCAGGTTCTACGAGCGCGCGGAAATCCGCGACGCGCTGGCGTATTTGCGCGTGATCAACTCGCCGGCCGACGATCTCGCCTTCGAGCGCATCGTCAATGTACCGAAGCGCGGACTCGGCGACGCGACGCTGCAGATGCTGCACGACCATGCTCGCAAGCGCCGCATTCCGCTGTCCGAGGCCGCCCGCGCCGTGGTCGAGACCGACGAGCTGAAGCCGAAAGCACGCGGGGCCTTGCGCGACCTCATCGTCGATTTCGATCGCTGGCGCGCGCAAAGCGAAGTGACCGCGCATACTGAACTGGCCGAAATCGTGCTCGACGAGAGCGGCTACACCGAGATGTGGCAGAAGGACCGTTCCGCCGACGCCGCCGGACGACTCGAGAACCTCAAGGAGCTGGTGCGCTCGATGGAAGAATTCGAGAACCTGCAAGGCTTCCTCGAACACATCTCGCTGGTGATGGACCGCGACGGCGACGCCGAGGATGACGCGGTATCGCTGATGACGCTGCATTCGGCGAAGGGCCTCGAATTCGACAACGTGTTCCTGCCCGGCTGGGAGGAAGGGCTGTTTCCGAGCCAGCGCACCCTCGACGAACAGGGCCGCGCCGGCCTCGAGGAAGAGCGCCGCCTCGCCCATGTCGGACTGACCCGCGCGCGCCGCCGCGCCAAACTCTATTTCGCCACCAACCGGCGGATCCACGGCACCTGGTCGACCACGATACCCTCGCGCTTTCTCGACGAATTGCCGGCGCCGAATGTCGAGATCACGGAATCCAAGGGCGGCTCGGGCTGGGGCGGCAGCAGCGGCTACGGCCCCTCGCGCTTCGACAATGTGGAATCCTTCGGCTCGAGCTATTCGACGCCGGGCTGGCAGCGCGCGCAGGCCAACCGCGCCCGCGGCCAGAATGGCCGTGGCGCCGGCGGCCAGGCCGGCGGCGGGTTTAACGAGAGCCAGTCACCGTTCTCAGGCTCGCGCAGCGATGCCACCTCGCGCAGCGATGCCCGCGGCTTCTCGCGCAACAAGCGCGGACCGATGGTGATCGAAGGCGAGCTGGTCGCGAAATCCACCGGCACCACATCGGAATTTTCCCTGGACGACCGCGTGTTTCACCAGAAATTCGGCTACGGCAACGTCGTGAAGATCGACGGCAACAAACTCACCATCGCCTTCGAAAAAGCCGGCGAGAAAAAGGTGGTCGATAGTTTCGTGGAGCGGGTGTAGAAAAAGCGGCATGAACCACAAACGCAAACGCCCGAAATCCGCGCGCGCAGGATGCCTAATGTGCAAACCACATAAGGCCAATGGATGCTGCCCGGGTCACAAGAAGATGCGTTTTGGAGATCGCCGGCGTTTTGAAATGGGGTGCGATCAAATGCGTTGCGAAGGCCTGGCGAATTTGGCCGCAAACTAGCCTTTGCGGCGATTGCACATCGCGACGAGCGTCCCTATCTGTGTGACCCCGCCTGCCTCCGCCGCATAAAGCCGGCCGAAGTGCCGCCTTATCTCTTTCCCGCACTTTCAATTGAGACCTCCAAGCCGCCATGCCCCCTATCATTTCGGTTGCAAATCTGTCGAAGACCTACGGTTCCGGGTTCAAGGCGCTTGACAACATCAACCTGGAAATCAAGCGCGGCGAGATTTTTGCACTGCTCGGGCCGAACGGCGCCGGCAAGACCACGCTGATCAGCATCATCTGCGGCATTGCCAATCTCAGCCAAGGCCGCGTCATCGTGGGCGGCCACGACATCAACAAGCAATATCGTGCCGCGCGCTCGCTGATCGGGCTGGTGCCGCAGGAGCTGCATACCGACGCCTTCGAATCGGTGTGGGCGACGGTGAGCTTCAGCCGCGGCCTGTTCGGCAAGCCGAAAAATCCAGCGCATATCGAAAAGGTGCTGAAGGACCTGTCGCTGTGGGACAAGAAGGACGCCAAGATCGTGACGCTGTCGGGCGGCATGAAGCGCCGGGTGATGATCGCGAAAGCGCTGTCGCACGAGCCGCAGATCCTGTTTCTCGACGAGCCGACCGCCGGCGTCGACGTCGAATTGCGCAAGGGCATGTGGGAAGTGGTACGGACGCTGCAGGCCTCGGGCGTCACCATCATCCTCACCACGCATTACATCGAAGAGGCCGAGGAGATGGCCGACCGCATCGGGGTCATCAACAAGGGCGAGATCATCCTGGTCGCGGACAAGGCCGGGCTGATGCAAAAGCTCGGCAAGAAGCAGCTGAAGCTGCATCTGCAAGGCAGGATCGATGCGATTCCACGCGATCTCGCGCCCTACAACCTCGAACTATCCGATGGGGGCCGCGAGCTGATCTACAATTACGACACCACCGGCGAACGCACCGGCATCACCAGCCTGCTCAGCGACCTCCGTGGCGCCGGCATCCGCTTCAACGACCTAGAGACCACCCAGTCTTCGCTGGAAGACATTTTTGTCAGTTTGGTGAGGGCGCCATGAATTTCCGGGCGGTTCGTGCGATCTATATGTTCGAAATGGCGCGCACCTGGCGCACGCTGCTGCAAAGCATCGTTTCGCCGGTGGTTTCGACATCGCTGTATTTCGTGGTGTTCGGCGCCGCGATCGGCTCGCGCATCACCTCGGTCGAAGGCGTCAGCTACGGCACCTTCATCGTGCCGGGGCTGGTGATGCTGTCGGTCTTGACCCAGAGCATCGCCAACGCCTCGTTCGGCATCTATTTTCCGAAATTCGTCGGCACGATCTATGAAATATTGTCGGCGCCGATCTCCTATTTCGAGATCGTGCTGGGCTATGTCGGCGCCGCCGCGACCAAATCCATCATTCTCGGGCTGATCATTCTCGCCACCGCCGGTCTGTTTGTGCCGCTGCAGATTCAACATCCGTGGTGGATGCTGGCGTTCCTGGTGCTGACCGCGGTGACCTTCAGCCTGTTCGGCTTCATCATCGGGATCTGGGCCGACGGTTTCGAGAAGCTGCAGATGATCCCGATGCTGGTGGTGACGCCGCTGACCTTCCTCGGCGGCAGCTTTTATTCGGTCAATATGCTGCCCTCGGGCTGGCGCACCATCACGCTGCTCAATCCGGTGGTCTATCTGATCAGCGGCTTCCGCTGGAGTTTTTATGAAATCGCCGACGTCAGTGTCGGCGTCAGCGTCGGCATCACGCTGATGTTTTTGGCGATCTGCATGGTCGTGGTGTGGTGGATCTTCAAGACCGGGTACCGGCTGAAGAATTGACGGCGGCGGGCACGTCATTCCGGGATGGTCCGAAGGACCAGACCTCAGATGTGCAATTGCACATCGGGGAATCTCGAGATTCCGGGTTCGCGCTAATGCGCGCCCCGGAATGACGTACTGCGTTGCTGACGAAACCTACCGAAAGCAGTGGAAACGATGATAGCCGTCGTAATAGCCGCGGCAGCGATAGCCGCGCCGCCAGCCGCGATCCGGAATCCCGAACACGCCCTTGACCGCGCCCACCGCGCCGCCGACGCCGGCGCCGACCGCGCCGCCAACCACACCGCCCACGGGGCCGGCGACCCGGCTTCCTTCGTAGGCACCCTCCTGCGCCCCGCGCACGATACCCTGGGCGTGACCGATATGCGGGATTACGAGCAATGCGAGCACGATTGCCGCGGCCGCAAGATGCAGGTTTACCGGCAAACCGGCGGGCAACCTCGACGTTTTGACCTTTGTCTTCATCTGGAATTCCTTCTGCCCGGCCGCGATTGCGCCGAGGGGCTGCAAATCTGTACCACGGATGCGGCCAAAAAGTTGCGTGGCCGTGGTGAATTCGGGGAGGTGGCGGGCCGCGAAAAATAACGCGGTACGCCCATAAAACCCCGCCTCCGCCTTGTTTGCGCCCCGCCGCGCGTTAACGATTGCCCAAACTGGCCGCTGGAACCAAAGCCGCTCTCCGGGCATATTAAGTGGGGGACGGAGAGCGGCGCTGCAGTCAAGGCCCGGAGGCCAAAGTAAGATGCGTTCCTTCCTCGTTGCTCTCGCCGGCCTGATGCTGTTCGCCACCGGCGCCGCCCAGGCCAATGTCTCCATCACGATCGACAAGAATGCGCAGCAGATGACCGTCGCGGTCGACGGCGTCGAGCGCTACCACTGGCCGGTCTCCACCGGCATTCCGTCCTACGAGACGCCGAACGGCAGCTTCCGCACCTTCCGGATGGAGGAAGACCACTACTCGAAGGAATTCGACGACGCGCCGATGCCGCACTCGATCTTCTTCACCAAGATCGGCCATGCCATTCACGGCACCGATTCCGAAAGCCGCCTCGGCAGCCCCGCCTCGCACGGTTGCGTGCGGCTGTCGCGCGCCCACGCCGCGACGCTCTATGATCTGGTGCAGCGTGAAGGCGTGCTCAAGACCACCGTGACGCTGACCGGTTCGTCGCAGATCGCGCTCGCGCGCAATCCGCGCAACCGCGCCAATACAGCCGTCGCGGGCCGCGATCCGGCACAGCAATACGTTCCGCGATACAATTCCACCGGCGATCCGGTCGTGCTGACGCCGCAGCAGGCCAATCCCGATTACATCTATCCGGCCGACGGCAGCTCGAGCGGGTCCTATCCGGCGCCGCGCGGCCGACGCGTCTATGACGCGCAGGTGTATCAGCAGCCGCAGGTGTACCAGCAGCCGCAATATTACGACAGAAGCGGTTACGCGCGCCAATACGCGCCACAGCCCCCACAGGCCTATGCGCCGCGGCAATATTATCAGTCGCGCGGGCTGTACAGCGATCAGAACTAGCGCCTACTTCACCACCCGATACATCGGCGGCCGCGCGCGGACCGGATCGAGCAGAGACCAGTCGCCCTGTTCGACGACGTGCCCCTTCGGGAAAGGCGCACGCGGCTCCTGGCCGAGGGATCGCATCACCCGGTCGTCGCGGTAGTAGCAGAGCAACACCACCCGGACCAATGCCGCGAGCGGCGCACCGCCGGTTTCGCGAAAGGTGGCCGCCACCTCGGTGCGGCGCTCCGGGCCGAGGTCGGCGAAGGCGCCGCCCGCGAGCGCGGCCAGGTGTGCCAGCGCGCGGCAGATGTCGTCATGGTCGCGTTCCAGGCTCCGCAGGATGTCGTTGAAGATCAATTCGTCGTCGGCGCCCGGCACGTCATAGGTCGGGCTCGGCGGGATGATGATGCCGGCCAGCGCCCGCAGTTCGCGGGCTTGTTCGGCGGTGAGGTCATCATGGTGCATGGCAGTCGTTCTCAGTCGAACAGATTAGCGAGGCGCTGCTTGATGCTGTCGGCGATGTAGAGCGCCAGCGCCTGGATGGTCGAGGTCGGATTGACGCCGCCGGAGGTCACCCAGATGCTGCCGTCGACGATGAACAGGTTCTTCACGTCATGGCAACGGCCCCATTCATTGACCACCGAGCGCTCGGGGTCGGTGCCCATGCGCGCGGTGCCGAGCAGGTGCCAGCCGCCATTCAGGATCGGGCTCTCGACGCAAATGTTGCCGGCGCCGGCAGCGGCGAGAACCTCCTTCGCCCGTGCGATGCCATGCTGCATCATCCTGTGGCTGTTCGCGCTGATGGTGTAATCGATCCTCGGCGCAGGGATGCCGCTGGAGTCCTTGAGCATGGGATCGAGGGTTACGCGATTGTGCTCCTCCGGGAGGTCCTCGCAGATCGCCGAAAGACCGATGCGATGGTTCAGGAGCTTGCGATAGACCCGGTGATGGTCTTCGCCCCAGGGCAGCCGCCCCGCTTGAGAACTGACGATCGCTTCGAAAATCGCGCCGACGCCGCGGCTGAACTGAAACGTATAGCCGCGCACGAAATCGCGCCTCGGATCGGTTTCATAGAATTCCTGGCTCCACAGACATAGCGGCGGGCCGTGATTGCCGTCGAGCGGCTCATCGACATAGCCGTAGGTCAGGGCGTAGGGGTGAAACATCAGGTTCTTGCCGACCAGCCCGCTGGAATTGGCGATGCCGTTGGGGAAGCGTGCCGATACCGAGTTCAGCATCAGGCGCGGCGTGCCGACGCCGTTGCAGGCGAGGATGACGACTTCGGCCGGCTGGAATTGCTGCTCGCCCTCGGCATCGTAATAGACAACGCCGGAGGCCATGCCGTGCTCGTCGACCGTGATTTCGCGGACCCGGCACTGCGTGCGCAGCTCGACGCCGGCGCGGATCGCATGCGGCCAATAGGTGATGTCGGTACTGGCCTTGGCGCCCTGCGCGCAACCCGGCGTGCAGTGGCCGAGGTTGATGCAGCGCGCCCGCCCCTCGTAATCCGTCGTGGCGATGGTCGAATCGGACGGCCACCAGTGCCAGCCGAGCTGGTTCATCGCCTTGCCGAAGCGCGTGCCCGACTTGCCCAGCGGCAGCGGCGGCATCGGCGGCTGCTTCGGCGGATAGGCGGGATCGCCGGCGAGACCGGAGACGCCCATCATGCGATCGTTCTCGGCGAAGAACGGCTCGAGCGTCGCATAGTCGACCGGCCAGTCGTCGGCGACGCCGTCGAGCGTGCGGACCTTGAAATCCGAGGGGTGCAGGCGCGGGAAATGCGCCGTGTACATGATGGTGCTGCCGCCGACGCCGTTGAAGTTCACGACCTTGATCGGCGAATTGGCGTCGTTGATCGGATAGTCGGTCGGCCGCGCGCGGCGATTGGGACTGACGGCGAAATCGCCGAACAGGCGCGCCTCCCAATCACGCCCGTTGCTCGGATAATCGGTCGGCTTCACCCAATCGCCCTGCTCGAGGCAGAGGATCCGCATCCTCGTATCGGCAAGGCTCCACGCCACCGCCGCGCCCGATGCGCCAGAGCCGATAATCAGCACATCGACCTTATCATGCATTGAGTTTTCCTCTCGCGCGGTCGCCAAGCTATATCATCCTGCCCAACATCCACATGGGTCAAGGACCGGCGAGAAGTCATGGCCGCACACTCCGCGTAGCCCTCACAGCGGACGTGGGTTGGAGGGTTGGGTGGTTTGCCGAAAATCAGCGCTCTAGCGTAAAGCCAACTCGCAACGTGACCTGGTAATGGCCGACAACTCCCTTTTCGATATGGCCTCTCGTTTGCACGACTTCGAACCATTTCATGTCGCGAATGGTCTTTGATGCGCGGGTGATGGCGTTCTGAATCGCATCTTCGATGCTTTTTTCGGAAGATCCGACGAGTTCCAAAATCTTGTAGACATGATCCTTCATTTCAGCGCTGGCCGGCATGGCGAACCTCCGTTGTGGTGTCGGTCGGGCAATTCAGGCTTATCTCGTCCTGCCCAGAATCTTAGTCCGATCGTGAGCCAAGTCCATTGTGAACGCGCGCTCGACCCGGCGGGTTCCTCCACTTCTGCCCGGCAACACCAGCCTCTTGATCGGCTCGCCGGCCGCGGCGAAGCGCTACGGCTCGCCGTCGCGCAGCCGGCGCCAGACCGCGCCGAGCACGTTGGAATAATCGTCGGTCCAGACCCGCTGGTTCTCGTCGGCTTCCTCCAGCGCCCAATCCTCTGACGACGCCAGCTTGCCGACGTCGGCCTCCTCGCGCGCGCAGACCACGACCGAGGTCGCGAAGATATATTCGTCGTCACGGCCCGAATCCTCGCTGTAGATCCAGCTCTTGAGATTGTTGGCCTCGGCGATGCCGACGATCACGCTGGACAGTTCCAGATGCCGGTTCGAGACGTGCACGACCACGGCGCCCTGCGGCGCGAGCTTGCTCTTGTAGATTGCCATCGCCTGTTGGGTGGCGAGATGGACCGGGATCGCGTCCGACGAATAGGCATCGACGATGATCAGGTCGTAGATGCCGTCCGGCTCCTTGGCGAAGGTCAGCCGCGCGTCGCCGATCACCGGCTTCAGGTCCGGTTCGCAGCTTTGAATGTAGGCAAAATACTTTGGATCGCGCGCGGTATCGACCATCGTTTGATCGATCTCGAAGAATTTCCAGCTCTCGCCGGGCTTTGAGGCGCAGGCCAGCGTGCCGGCACCGAGGCCGATCACCGCGACCCGCAACGCTGCGCCCTTGCGCTCGCGCACGGCCTCGATCGCCTGACCGATGCCGCCGTCCTCGTGATAGTAGGTGATCGGCTCGGGCCGCCCGGTGACCGGCGTGCCGTCGTTGTTCTGAAATTTCTCGGCGCCGTGTATCGTGGTGCCGTGCATCAACACGTGATACTGCCCGCGCGGCGTAACCAGGATCTTGTGGACGCCGAAGAAGCTGCGCACGGTATCAACGCGGCCCTTATCCGACGGATAGGCGCGGATCAGCACCAGCGCCACCGCGACGGTTGCGAAGATTTTCCAGCGATTGGCGTTCAATCCTAGCGC
>Ga0307312_10000143_pt1 | contig 28194 bp, 24 predicted proteins | sample ER_DNA_202_FD_194489 | JGI IMG/M metagenome (GOLD analysis project Ga0307312, IMG submission 194489) | Bulk soil microbial communities from the East River watershed near Crested Butte, Colorado, United States - ER_DNA_202 | ecosystem: Environmental > Terrestrial > Soil > Floodplain | place... | reverse complement strand
AGGGACGTGTCGATCGAGATCGGGCCGGGCGAGTTCGTCTCGGTGGTAGGTCCCTCGGGATGCGGCAAGACGACGATGCTGTCGATGATGGGCGGTCTCGACCGCCCCACCTCAGGCCACGTTTACGCCGCCGGCTTGCCGCTGGGCGAGCTCTCCGACAGCGACCTCGCCGACTACAGGCTGCAGCGCGTGAGCACCATCTTCCAGTTCTTCAACCTCGTGCCCTCCATGTCGGTCGAAGACAACGTAGCGCTCCCCCTCACGCTGGCAGGCGTCGAGCTGGAAGAGCGGCGTGTCAGGGCCCGCCACCTGCTGGAGCTCGTCGGCCTCGGGGGCCGCGCGAAGACGCGGGCGGGTCGCCTATCGGGTGGCGAGCAGCAGAAAGTGGCAGTGGCCCGCGCGCTTGCCAACCGGCCAGGACTGATCCTTGCCGACGAGCCGACTGGCAGTCTCGACTCCGCCGCCGGCGAGGTGATCCTCAAGCTGCTCAACGACCTCAATCGCCGTGGAGCGACAGTTGTGCTTGTCACTCACGACCACGAGGTTGCGCGACATGCCCGCCGCGTGGTCAGGATGATCGACGGGCGCGCGATCGAGCTCGATCACGGGAAGCAAACTGTTCGCAAGCAAGACCCTGTGATTCCGCCGGCGCGCCTCCACTGGCGCGACACGTTGAAGGTCGGCCTCGGCAGCGCAGGTCGACGTCCGCTGCGAACCTCGCTTACGACCACCGGCGTCGCCATCGGCATCGCCGCCATGAGCTTGATAGTTGCGCTGGCGGGAGGTCTTCAAGGTGCCTTGAGCGCGCCCGCGCTGGCGAAGAGCCAGCTCCACCAGGTGGCTGTTTATCCGAGCCCCGACCTCAACTCCGGCACGTTCGATGCCGGCACGTTGTCCACCCTGGCCGCACAGCCGCATGTTCGCGCCGCGTGGGGCCAGGTCGCGATGAGCGGAACCTTCAGCACGGCGGGGCCTGGAGCTTTGCCGCAGGTTGGCGGCTTTGCATCACTCTCGCCTCGGAACCAGGCGAACGAGGGTTTGTCGCTCAGTGCGGGCAGGCTGCCCGCCACCGACTCGGCGCCAGAGATCCTGCTTACCGATACGGAGGCAGGCGTGCTGGGGTTTGCCACCCCCGCCTCGGCTGTAGGCACGAAAGTCACGTTCAGCGCCCTGTACGGGGTGCTTGCCCTGCCAGGCACTGCATTGAATCCGGCAGTCCATCGCCTGCCTCTGCAGCTGACGGTGGTAGGCGTGGTCCCCAGCCGGTTCATGCCAGGCGGGACGCCGGGCGGGCTGGTCCCGTACACGCTGGCCGGCGACTACTGGACCGAGCTGGCGCTCGCGAACCGGTGGAAGGGAGGGGAGTTCGCAAACATCACGTTGCTCGCCGATTCCGGCACCGCCGTCACCGGCCTGCGCGATCGCGTCGTCTCGCTGGGCTTCCAGGCGCAGACGTTCGGGGACCAGTTCCGCGGGTTCGAAGACCTGCTCGGCAGGCTGCGCCTGGCGCTCCTCGGACTTGCTATCGTCGCTCTCCTCCTGGCATGTCTTGGGATCGCGAACACGATGTACACGGCAGTGCTGGAGAGGACCAAGGAGATCGGCGTACTGAAGGCGCTGGGCGCGCGCTCACGCGATGTGCTGCTCGTCTTCGTTGCCGAGGCTGCCGTCATCGGCCTTGCGGGCGGGCTGATCGGCACGCTGGTCGCCGTGGGCCTCGCGCGACTGGGCAACACGGTTGTCGATCGGCTTACTCAAGGAGTGGCTTCCAACGGGCTTGACGTCTTCCGCTCCGACGCATGGGTCGTGGTTGCGGCTTTGCTCCTGGCGGTGCTCCTGAGCACGGTGAGCGGCTTTCTTCCCGCAGTCCGAGCCGCCCTCCAGGACCCTGTCAAGGCCCTCCGCTACGAATAGTCGGTGAGGGCGTCCGCTTATCCCCTGATTGAGGTCGACGATGCCGCCGCCCTTGTTTTTGAGCACATCCCGACCCTGGGTGTTGAGCGCGTTGCGCTCGCGCACTGTGTCGGCCGAGTGCTGGCTGAGGATCTGGCAGCCCCTGCTTCGCTGCCGGCATTCCCTGCGAGCGCCGTCGACGGTTACGCACTGCGGTCGGCCGACGCGGGCAAACCGTTGCGTGTGGTGGGGGAGTCCGCGGCCGGCAGGCCGTTTGCGGGCAAGATCGAGCCGGGGACTGCCGCTCGAATACTGACCGGCGGCGTGCTGCCCGATGGCGCCGACTGCGTCGTCATGGTCGAGGACATACGCCTCGAGGGCGAGGTCGTGACAACCCCGGCGCCTCTGAAGGCCGGCAGCAACTATCACGTGCCTGGCGCTGATCTTCGCGCCGGGGAACTGGTGGTGCTCGCGGGCACGCAGCTCGGCGCGGCCGAGATCGGGCTGGCGGCCGCGCTGGGGTTCCCCCGGCTGCCGGTGCGCCGGCGGCCGCGGGTCGCGCTGATGTCGACAGGGGATGAGCTTGTCGAGGTGGGGGAGAAGCCAGGGCCGGGGCAGATCGTCGATTCCAACCGCTGGGCTCTTCTTGCAGCCCTGCGTGAGGCGGGCGCCGAGGTGCGAAGCCTCGGGCTCGCGCCTGATCAGCCGGAAGCGTTGCGCAAGTTGGTGGTGGACGTCCTGAGTGAGGTGGACGTACTCGTCACCTCGGGCGGCGTCTCAGTTGGCACGCACGATTTGATCAAGCCGCTGCTCGAATCGTTGGGAACGGTTCATGTCGGCCGCGTCAAGTTGAAGCCAGGAAAGCCTTTCACGTTCGCAACCCTGCGGGCTGGTGAGAAGGAGAAGCTGGCCTTCGGACTCCCGGGGTTCCCCGTTTCGTCGCTCGTCACCTTTGAAGTGTTCGTGCGGCCGGCGCTGCGAAAGATGCAGGGTTTTGCGGAGCTCCAGAGGCCGTCGCTACCCGTACGCCTTGATTACGACGCTCGCGCGACAGCCGATCGGACCGAGTTTCAGCGCGTCACTTTGCGACGGGAAGGTAGCGAGCTCGTTGCCCGATCGACAGGCTCTCAATCCTCATCGCGCCTGATGTCGCTGGTGGGCGCGCACGCGCTCGTGCGCATCCCACCAGGCGATCAGGGCATCAAAGCCGGGTCGATTGTCGACGCGCTGATCCTGTCCCTACCTTGAGTGCGGCTCGCCCCGTACATCGTCCTCGAGGTCGTCGACGGCTCGCTTGGCGTCGCCGGCCTTCTCGCCCGCCTTGTCCTTGAGCTCATCGCCCTCTTCGCGCACCTTGCGCCCGACGTCGCCAACGCCGTGCTTGACGTCGCCCCCTATGTGCTTCGCCTCACCCTCGAGCTCATCGCCCTCTTCGCGCACCTTGCCTCCGACGTCGCCAACTTTCCGCTTGACGTCGCCCCCTAGGTGCTTCGCCTCGCCCTCGAGCTCCTTGCCTTCTTCTTCGACCTTGTCTTCGATATCGTCCGCCTTGTTGCGTATGTCGTCTTGCATCCTGATGTCCTCCTAGGATTGGATCTGCTGCGCTAACGCGCGAACGTGGGCAAGCACTGTTCGCCTGGTCGACAGGCTGTCAATCCTCATCGCGCCTGATGTCGCTGGTGGGCGCGCACGCGCTCGTGCGAATCCCACCACGCGATCAGGGCATCAAAGCCGGGTCGATCGTCGAGGCGCTGATCCTGTCCCTACCGTGAGCTGCGGTCGGACCGGTTTTTGTCGACTTCCTCGCGGACGTCAGCCTGGATATCGCGAACAGCCTTCTTCGCGTTGCCTGCCGTCTGCCGAGCTTTGCCCTTGAGCTCCTCACCCTTGTCGCCGGTGATCTTGCCCTTGATCTCCTCCGCCTTGCCTTGAACCTGGTCTTTCATAAGCAGTTCTCCTCCAGAAATTTTCTACCTATAAGGACAACGCGCCGACACCAGCCAATCACGCTGTCGAACGTCCGTTCGCCTTAGAATTAAGGGGTGCCCTCGCCCTCCCGCTTTCGTGTCGACGCACCCTTCAAGCCTGCCGGAGACCAGCCCGAAGCCATCGCCCAGCTGGTCGAGGGCGTGCAATCAGGGCTGACGCAGCAGGTCCTGGCCGGGGTCACAGGCAGCGGCAAGACCAACGTGATGGCCTGGGCCGTCGAGCAGCTTCAGAGGCCGGTGTTGGTGCTCAGTCCGAACAAGACTCTTGCCGCGCAGCTGTGCGCAGAGTTTCGGCGCCTGCTCCCTGCCAACGCTGTCGAATACTTCGTCAGCTACTACGACTACTACCAGCCCGAGGCTTACATTGCGCGCAGCGACACATACATAGAGAAGGACTCGAGCCGCAACGAAGAGATCGACCGCATGCGGCACTCCACCACACAGAATCTGATGACCAGGCGCGATGTGCTGGTGGTGGCCAGCATCAGCTGCATCTACGGCATCGGCTCTGTCGAGGACTACATCGGCGAGTCGCTGAAAGTCGAGAAGGGGCAATCGATCCGGCGAGAGGTGTTCCTGCGCAAGCTCACCGAGATGCTCTACGAGCGCAACGACTACGACCTGGCCCGATTGCGCTTCCGCGTGCGTGGCGACGTGGTCGACCTGGTGCCGGCCAATGAGGAGAAGGTGTACCGCGTCGAGTTTTTCGGGGACGAGGTCGAGCGCATCCAGGAGCTCGACGCAGTCACCGGGGAGATCCTCGGGCCGCGCCAGGAGTTCACAGTCTTCCCTGCGTCGCACTACGTCACGCCCGCTGACAAGCTGCGGCTTGCGATGGTCGACATCGAGGCGGAGCTCGAAGAGCGCTGCAAGTGGTTCGAGGACCACGGCAAGCTGCTCGAGGCGCAGCGCCTGCGCCAGCGCACGAACTTCGACCTGGAGATGCTTCGCGAAACTGGCACCTGCGCCGGGATCGAGAACTACTCGAGGCACCTGACCCGCCGCCAGCCTGGGGATGCTCCTTACACGTTGCTGGACTTCCTTCCCGAAGACACCCTGATCTTCGTTGACGAGTCACACGTCGCCGTACCGCAGATCGGCGGCATGCTTGGCGGAGATCGCTCGCGCAAGGCGGCGCTCGTTGAGTACGGGTTCCGGCTGCCAAGCGCATTCGACAACCGGCCGTTGAGCTTCGACGAGTGGGAGGAGCGCGCCGCCCAGGTGGTCTACGTTTCGGCCACGCCGGGGCCGTACGAGATGAGACGGTCGCAGCGCACAATCGAGATGGTCGTCAGGCCGACCGGGCTGGTCGACCCGACAGTCGAGGTGAGGCCGACCGCCGGACAGATCGACGATCTGCTCGCCGAGGTCAAGAAGCGAACCGAGCAGGGTCACCGCTCACTGGTCACTACCCTCACCAAGCGCTTCGCCGAGGATCTTGCCGACTACTTGCGCGAGTACGGGGTCAAGGTTCGCTACCTGCACTCGGAGCTTGACGCGATGGAGAGGATCTCCGTTCTGACAGACCTGCGCACAGGCGCCGTCGACGTCGTCGTCGGCATCAACCTGTTGCGCGAAGGTCTCGACCTACCGGAGGTGGCGTTCATCGGCATCCTCGACGCCGACAAGGAAGGCTACCTGCGCGCGTTCAGATCCTTCATCCAGATCATCGGCCGTGCGGCGCGCAACGTCGAGGGCCACGTCGTCATGTACGCGGACAAAATCACCGACTCGATGCGCCAGGCGCTCGACGAGACAGAGCGGCGGCGCAACCGGCAGATCGCCTACAACGCGGAGCACGGCATCACTCCGGAGACGGTGAAGAAGGCGATCTACGCGCTGGACATAAAGGAGAAGGACCTCCAGGCTGACGCGATCGAGCTGATGGCGGGCGCGGGAGTGCCGCGCGAGGATCTACTTGCGATAGTGCGCGACCTCGAAAAGGAGATGCGCAGGCTGTCCAAGGAGCTTCAGTTCGAGGACGCTGCCAGGGTGCGCGACCGGATCATCGCGCTGCGCAAGCGCCTTTCTGGCGAGGTGACCGGCGGCGAGAACGATGCTGACGTCGCGATGGCGATCGCCGCCGCGCCGCGGCAGAAGACAATGGTTCGCAACTGGGACTCACGCCGCGGGCGGCGCAAGTGAGCTACGCGCCGGAGGCGATGCTGCGCACCAGGCCGAGCACGCGCTTTCGCGACCCACGCAATACGGGAAGGTTGGCCAGTCCCAGCAACCTGACGATGAGGTCGGTCGTCTGGTCGATCACCTCCAGCGTGCGAAGCCGGCCCGGTGAGCGGTCGAAGATCCAGAAATAGAGGATGCCCATCTGGTACAGCCACAGCAGCGTCGGCAGCTCGGCGAGGATATCGTCGGGCAGCCGCGCGTCAGATCCCTTAACCACCTCGGCGTACAGCTCGATTACCTCGTCGCGGAGCGCTTTGGATTCCCGACCGAAAGGATTGAGCGGGCTGACCGGGTTCGCCACGGTGCCGAAGATCGCTCCTGCGAAACCGTGGAACGGTTCGCACGTAACGATCACCGCGCGCACGACTCCTCGGAGCCGCGCCGCCAGGTCGCGTTCGCGGGCGAGCAGCGGGCCGATGGCGGCGAGATGGAGCACGTGAGTGTGCCTGTAGAACTCGAGCACGAGATGCTCCTTGCTCGCGAAGTAGTGATACGAGCTGCCAAGCGACACGCCGGCGCGTTCGGCGATGGCGCGCATGGTGGTCGCTTCATAGCCGCGCTCCTGGAAAAGGGCGAGGGCGGCTTCGAAGATGGCCGCCCTCGAGTGTTCGCCTCGAGCCGTCTTGGGCTGCAGAAGAGTGTTCAAGCGGCGGCCTCAGGCACGCGCCATCGGCGGATTGACCTGGGCGCCTGTTTGGTACGCAGAAGGCGGCATGGTTCGTTGGTGGAGCGGGCGCCGCAGGAGGTGCAGTACGAACATGTTGAAGAAGTGCATGGAGCCCAATACCAGGAGCACGACACCGATGCGGGTGACCGTCTCCTGGATCATGTCGGCGATCGACCTCGGAGCCCCGCCTGCGTTGATGAGGATCGCGGCAGCGCCGAGGTTCACGAGGTAGAAGCCGACGACAAGGAGATGGTTCACGGAGTCGGCGAGGCCCGGCTCCTTGAAGACCGAGACGAGAAAGACGCGCCCATTGCGGTAGAGCGTGCTGCCCACCCATACAGTCAGGCAGGCGCTTGCCCCCAGGTAGACGACGTAGTCGGCGATTCTCAGATCCATCGAATTTCCTCCATCCCAGTAAAAGTGAACACGTTCAATTTCGATCCTAGAGTGGAATTGCCTGAAAGTCAAGGGAAAACGAACATGTTCAATATCGGGACAGGACAGTGAATAACACCAGGCGGGCTGCTGAGCTGCTCGCGGCAGCTCCGGCCGGCTGGATGGAGACGCTGGGAGCTCGCATAACCGAGTCAGGGCCTGGACGGGTGGTGCTCGAGCTGGAGGCGGGCCCACAGCACAGGCACGGTGGGGGGGTCGTTCAGGGTGGGGTGATCACCCAGATCGCCGACGCGGCGATGGGAATGTCGCTGGCGACCCTGCAGGAAGACGGCATGTGGAACACCACCATCGAGCTGAAGATCAACTTCCTCCGCCCTGTGGTCTCGGGACGCATGCGTGCGGTCGGGCGGGTGGTCGAGATGAGGCAGACCTTGTTGTTCAGCGAGGCCGACGTGCTGGATGAGAAGGGAAGGCTCGTGGCGAGGGCTTCCTCAACTTGCATGCCGGTGCCGGAGGGCCAGGGGCGTGAGTGACGTCACCAAGGCGCCATCTCGAGCGTGGGCGTGGCTTGGACTGAGGCTGGTGGAGACCGGTGACGGTACCGCCACTGTCGACATGACGCCAACGGAAGATATGGCCAATCATTCTGGTTTCGTCCATGGTGGGATGATCAGCGCCCTCGCCGATTCGGCGATGGGACGATCGCTCCGAACCCTCACGCCGGGCATCACTCGAGCGATGAGCTTCGACCTCAAGCTCAACTTCATCAACGCGGCGAAGATTGGTGAGACGCTGCGGGCGACAGGTCACGTGATCCTTGCGGGCCGGCGAACCATCGTCACGGAGTGCCGAATCGAGGGCAAGGACGGAAGGCTGGTCGCCACTGCGAGCGCCACGTTTGCTGTAACAAGAGAAAAGGAATGACACCTCTGCATGCCGACTGACCAAATCACGATTCGCGGGGCGCGTGAGCACAACCTCAAGAACGTCACGCTGTCGATACCGCGCGACAAGCTGGTTGTGTTCACAGGGCTTTCAGGGTCCGGCAAGTCCTCGCTCGCCTTCGACACCATCTACGCCGAAGGCCAGCGACGATATGTCGAATCGCTCTCCGCCTACGCCAGGCAGTTCCTCGGCCAGATGGAGAAGCCTGACGTCGACACCATCGAGGGCCTCTCGCCCGCGATCTCGATCGACCAGAAGGGCACCTCGAAGAACCCGCGATCGACGGTCGGCACAGTGACCGAGGTCTACGACTACCTGAGGTTGCTGTACGCGCGGATAGGGGTTCCGCACTGTCCGGTCTGTGGTCGCGAGGTGCGCAGGCAGACCGTCGACCAGATGGCGGATCACGTTGAGAAGCTGCCGGCCGGTACCCGCGTGATGGTGCTGGGTCCTGTGGTCAAGGGTCGCAAGGGTGAGTACAAATCGCTGATCGAGGACGTGCGCAAGTCAGGCTTCGTGCGAGTTCGCGTGGACGGCAGCCTTTACGAGCTGGGCGAACAGATCCCACTGGACAAGAACAAGAAGCACGACATCCAGGTCGTCGTCGACAGGATCGTCGTCGGCCCGGACCAGCGGACGAGGTTGGTCGACTCCGTCGAGACGGCCGCCAGGCTCGGCGGGGGGTCGGTGATCATCGTGCCCGAGCGTGGTGAAGAGATCCAGATGTCCCAGGACTACATGTGTCCGTACGACGGAACGAGCGTGCCAGAGCCGGAGCCGCGCAACTTCTCGTTCAACAGCCCTCATGGCGCATGCCCGACATGCACAGGGATCGGTTTCCAGCTTGTGGTCGACGGCGATCTTGTCGTTCCCGACCCGTCGCTTTCTCTCCGCGAGGGTGCCATCGCCGCGTGGAGCCGGTCGCAGTTCTTCTACCCCGAGCTCCTGGAAACCGTGAGCAAGTACTTCGGAATCGACATGGACAAGGCGTGGTCGAAGTTGAGCAAGCAGCATCGCGACGCCCTGCTCAACGGCACCGGCGAGCGCAAGATCCGTTTCGGCTACAAGAACCAGTACGGCCACGAGCGCTGGTACGAAGCGCCGTTCGAGGGAGTCGTCGCCAACCTTCAGCGCCGCTACCAGGAGACCGAGTCGGACTTCCTCAAAGCCGAGCTCGAGCGCTACATGGCCGACAAGCCATGCCCCGCGTGCAAGGGTCAGCGCCTCAAGCCCGAGTCGTTGGCTGTCACGGTGGCCGCTCAGAACATCGCCGAGGTCTGCAGGCTCTCGATCGCCGCGGCGATCACGTTCTTCGACTCCCTCGAGCTGACCGAGCGCGAGCAGCTGATCGCGCGTGGAATCCTCAAGGAGATCCGGGAGCGGCTCCAGTTCATGATCGACGTGGGGCTCGAGTACCTGACTGTCGAGCGACCGGCGAACACGCTTTCAGGCGGTGAGTCGCAGCGTATCCGTCTCGCGACGCAGATCGGTTCCAAGCTGATGGGCGTCCTTTACATCCTCGACGAGCCTTCCATCGGGCTGCACCAACGCGACAACCGCCGCCTCATCAACACACTGGTCCGCCTGCGGGACCTGGGCAACACGTTGATCGTCGTCGAGCACGACGAAGAGACGATCCGATCCGCCGACTACATGGTCGACATCGGGCCCGCCGCGGGCGAGCATGGCGGCCAGATCATCGCGGCCGGCACTGTGGAAGAGGTGTTGAAGGACCCGAACTCGATCACTGCCGCCTTCCTGCGGGGCGACCGCGAGATTCCGGTTCCGAAGCGAAGGCGCGCCGGCAACGGCAAGCGCCTCGTCATTCGGGGCGCGCGCGCCAACAACCTGAAGGACATCGACATCGAGATCCCGCTGGGATGCTTCGTCGCGGTGTCGGGTGTCAGCGGGTCCGGCAAGTCGTCGTTTGTGACCGACATCCTGAGCAGAAAGGTTGCGCAGTACTTCTACAAGGCGAAGGACAGGCCGGGAGCGCACAGAGCGATCGAGGGCCTCGAGAACCTCGACAAGGCGATCGACATCGACCAGTCGCCGATCGGGCGCACGCCGAGGTCAAACCCTGCGACGTACACGGGCATGTTCACGTATATGCGAGACCTGTTCGCTCAACTCCCGGAGGCGAAGATGCGTGGCTACAAGCCGGGCCGCTTCAGCTTCAACGTTCGTGGCGGGCGGTGCGAGGCGTGTCAGGGCGACGGGATCATCCAGATCGAGATGCACTTTCTCCCCGATGTGTACGTGCCTTGCGAGGTCTGTCACGGAACGCGGTACTCGCGCGAGGTGCAGGAGGTCAAGTTTCGCGGCCACTCGATCGCCGACGTGCTCGAGCTCACCGTCGACGAAGCCTATGAGGTGTTCGAGAACGTGCCGCGGATCAAGACAAAGCTGAGCACTCTGCGCGACGTCGGCCTCGGCTACATCCGTCTCGGCCAGCCCGCGACCCAGCTCTCGGGAGGCGAGGCGCAGAGGGTGAAGCTGTCGGCGGAACTTTCACGCCGCGACACCGGACGAACGCTCTATCTTCTGGACGAGCCGACTACCGGTCTTCACTATGCAGATGTCGAACGCCTGCTGGTGGTGCTGCACCGCCTTGTCGAACACGGAAACACGGTTGTTGTGATCGAGCACAACCTCGACGTCCTGAAGACCGCCGACTGGCTGATCGACCTCGGTCCGGAGGGCGGCGAGAAGGGCGGCTACATCATCGCCAAAGGCACTCCCGAGCAGCTGGCGAGGATGCCGGCGTCGGCGACGGGCCAGTACCTTGGGCGGGTGCTGGCGCGCTCCGCGGACCGTTCGAAGGCTCAGCGACCTGCCGCGCGCGCGCGCAACGGACGCTCGAAAGTCGCAGTCGGATAAAAGCCTGAGCCAGGCGCCTCTGCCGGGCTACCGCGCGCTCATGCGCGTGCCGGGTTTTCCGCGCCTTTACGCGGGGCTGCTGCTCGGCCGTATCGGCGGGACCATGTGGCTGTTCATCCTGGTCCTCTTCGTGCTGGGGCGGTATCACTCGCCACAGCTCGCCGGCATCACAGCATTCCTCGCCATCCTGCCCGGCCTATTGCTGGCCTCGGTCGCGGGGGCGCTTCTTGACCGCTACGGGAAGGCGCGACTCGTGGTCGTCGACTACTTTGCCGCGGCCGTCGCCGCCGGTTTGATTGCCGGCCTTTCAACGGTGAATGCGCTTCCAGTGCCGGTGCTCCTGACCATAGTGGCCGTCGCATCGCTTACAAATCCGCTGAGCATCGCGGGGGCGCGCTCCCTGTTTCCAACCATCGTGCCCCACTCCATGTGGGAGCGAGCAAACGCCCTCGACAGCAGCGGGCATGTCATCGCGAGTCTGCTCGCAGCGCCATTGGCCGGTGTGCTGATTGGGTTGGCCGGGAGCGAGTGGGCCCTGGCCGTTGCGGGCGCGCTCTTTCTTGCGGGCGCCGTAGTCATGTTCCGCGTGCCCGAAACTACCGGCGCATCCCATCCGGATGGTTCCGTCCTCCGGAACGCCTGGCGAGGCCTCCAGTACGTTGCACGCAATCCGACGCTGCGTGGCCTGGCGGTCACGCTCATTTTTCTCACCCTCGGCAATGGCGTGCTGTACATCGCTTTGCCGGTTCTCGTCCTCGATCGACTGCATGGTGGGCCGACTGTTGTCGGCTTCCTCTGGGGCGCGATGGGCGTCGGCGGCCTGATCGCTGCGCTGGTGGCAGGCCGAATGTCAACTCAAGGTCGCGAAAGGCAGCTCATGGTCGTAACCACGCTGGTGAGCTGTGCGGCTATGGCCGTCCTACCGTTTGCCGGCAGCCTCGCTGCCGTCGCCGTCGTTGCTGTCGTTCTTGGCCTCGCCAACGGCCCGTTCGACATCGCGTTCTTCACGTTGCGGCAGCGACGGACTGACCCGGCCTGGTTTGGACGTGCTTTCGCCGTGTCGATGTCGATGAACTACATCGGCAGCCCGATCGGTTCCGCTTTGGCGGGGTCCCTGATCGCGTGGTCACTGAATGCCGCTCTATGGACGGCAGTCGCAGTCACCTTGATTTCGGCTGTGTTCCCGCTGTTGATCATTCCGGCACGCGATGACGCACGCGCTCGGGTGACTTAGGGTGGAGCAATGACCCTGCGGACGCGAGCAATGCTCGCGGTTGCGCTGACTGTTGGCTTCTACGTCCTGGCCTTGGGGCTGATCGCAGGGCTCATCTGGATCGTGTTCATTCCCGACGTCCCAGGCCGCGTGATCGGCTTCTGCTTGTTCGGTGCCGCCCTGATCGCGATAGCGATCGTCCCGCGACCGAGCCGCTTCTCGCCTCCGGGTCCCCTGCTCAATCCCGCGGGCCAGCCGCGCCTGTTCGCCACCCTGGACGATGTGGCGCGCGCCGTGGGTGAGCCGATGCCCGCCGAGGTATACATCACGCCGGAAATGAATGCCGGGGTACTGCAGCGCGGGCGCCGCCGCGTGATGGTGCTCGGATTGCCCCTAATGCAGATCATGAGCGTGTCCCAGATGCGCGCGGTGCTGGCGCACGAGTTCGGGCACTACCACGGCGGCGATACCAGGCTCGGCCCGTGGGTGTACAGGACGCGGGAGACGATCGAGCGAACTCTGCGCACGGTCTCCCGGCAGGGAGCGCTGCTGCAGCTCCCGTTTCTCTGGTACGGCCAACTGTTCATGCGCGTGTCGCAGGGGGTGTCCCGCCAACAGGAGTTTGCGGCCGACCAGCTGGCCGCGCGAACCGTCGGTGCGATACCGATGATCGAGGGATTGCGCAAGCTCGCGCATGGAGCCATCGCCTTTGACGCCTACTGGCGCAATGAGGTGGTGCCGCTCATCGAGGCTGGATTTCAACCGCCGCTCGCCGAGGGCTTCACACGATTTCTGGCCGAGCCTGCGGTGATGAAAGGCGTGACTGCGGCGGCGGACGAGCGGCTGGCCAAGGCGCGACCCGATCCTTATGACAGCCATCCTCCCGATGCAGAGAGGATCACTGCGCTCGAGGCCTCGGCGTCCCCTCCGGCCGGGCAAGGCCCGTCCACCTCCCCGGCAGGCGGGGAGGAGCCGGAGCCTGCAGCGATCACGCTTGTCGATGGCGTGGAGATAATCGATTCTGTAATCCTGCTGGGGATCCTGAAGCCCGGACTGCAGCTCCGGCACATCAGCTGGGCTGAGGCGGGGACCGTTGCGCTAGTGCCGGGGCTGCGCGAAAGGGTTCGCCGGCAGGCGGGACTGGTCGGCGCCTACACGATCGGCTGGATACCCGAGCTCCTCAAGTATTCGGACAAGCTTGGGCAGTCGGAGGCGACAGCAGCAGGCGTCACGGCGGGTCCGGACCAGGCCCGCTCGTTGGGAGTGGGGCTGGCGGGAGCTGCGCTGGCCAACGCATTGGCGCAAAACGGCTGGACCGCCGAGTCGCTTCCTGGACGCCCTATCCTCATGCGCCGCGGCGACGCCACGTTGGAACCCTTCGTCGAGGTCAACAAGATGGTGAAGGGCGAGATGGACGCCGACACGTGGCAGCGGCGATGTTGGGACCTGGGGATCCGCGACCTAGGGCTCGCGCCTACCCAAGCAGCGCCTACCCAAGCAGCGCCTATCCAAGCAGAGAGATGAGCGTGATGATTCCGCCAATGACGTTGAGCACGATCCCGACGATGCCGCCGATCATCCTGCCTCGCATGATCGCTCGGACTCCGTAGAAGAGGCCGATCAGCGGCAGGAAGAAGAAAACATAATTCAGGACTAGCGGCACGATCGTCGAGGCCAGCCCGAAGCCGATCGACCACAACGCGTCGCCGCTGAACTGATACATGAGGTTGAGCCCCGTTCCGGCAACTGCGGTCGGGAGGTAGGGCGGCGGAACCTGTCCCGGAGCGCCTGGGGGTGGCGGCATCATCGGCGGGGGTGTCTGGATCGATGAGGGGGATGAGGGGGTGGATGGCAGAGGTGGCGGCGGCGGGGGCATGTCAGATGGCGGAGGCGGGGGGAAACCTGGCGGTTGTTCAGACATCGTGAGCGGATAGTACCCCGTGGTACCAGCTTTCGAGTCAGTCGGCGCCGGTCCCGACCTCGTACTGATCCCTGGCACGTTCGCCGACCGCAGGACCTGGTCGCGGGTCGTCGGGCGCCTTTCGACCCGCTTCCGCTGCCTTCTCCTGGATCCGCGCGGCACTCGGGAAACGCCTGACCCAGGAGCGCCCTTCACCGCCGACGACCTTGCCGGCGACGTCATCGCGGCGATGGACGCGGCGGGGGTGCAGCGCGCCCACCTGGTGGGTCACTCGCTGGGCGCTTGCGTCGCGATCATCGTGGCCGCGCGGCATCCCGACAGGGTGCGGCGTCTGGTCGCGTGCTCACCGTCCGCGGCGCCCGACGCGTACCAGGTGGCGATGTTCGACCTGTGGACGGCGTTGGCCGAGTCGAGGATGCCTCAGCACGCCGTGCACCTCGGCCTTGTGATCAACGCTTTCGGCCGAGGCGCCTTCGAGAACGGCACGGTGCGGGCGATCGTCGATGAGATGGACAGGCATCCGCTCGACCGCGCCACGATCCGCCGATACGTTGAATGCGATCGGCACCTCGACCTCAGCCCGGTGATGAAGAGCGTGGATGCCGCAACGCTTGTGATCGTCGGTTCGGAGGACGCGCTGACCGGAGTCGGCCAAGCGCGCCTGGTGGCCGGCGCAGTGCCGGGCGCCACGCTCGAGGTGATCGAGGGAGTTGGCCACGGCGCCCATCTCGAGGCGCCGATGACATTCGCGCGCCTCGTCACCTCATTTCTGAACGGTTAACGTTTTCGCGATGATCCGACTGGTCACCGGGGGCACGGGTTTCATCGGCCGGCACCTCCTCCGCGAGCTGGCCAAGCGCGACGGGGCCACCTACGTTCTTGTGCGACCCGGGTCCCACGAGCGGCTCGAAGAGTTGATCGAGTCGCTGGGCGCCGGCGACAAGCTCAAGCCTTTGACCGGCGACATCACCGCAGCTGGCCTCGGGATCGCGGTCGCGGACGTAGCGAGCCTTGAAAACGCCGACATCTACCACCTCGCCGCCGTCTACGACCTCGAGGCGCTTGAGGAGGAGAACGAGCGCGCCAACATCGGCGGAACCCGCAATGTCGTTGCGCTGGCGGAGAAGGTCGGAGCGCGGCTGCACTACGTCAGCTCGATCGCCATCGCCGGCAGCAAGTGGAAGGGCAAGTTCACCGAGGCGATGTTTGCTGAAGGCCAGCCTCTTGATCACCCCTATTACCGCACCAAGTACGAGGCGGAGCGCCTCGTGCGGGAGTCAGGTCTGCGCTTCAGGGTCTATCGCCCAGGCCTCGTCATCGGTTCGTCAGAGACAGGTGAGGCCGAGCGAATCGACGGACCCTACTACGCCTTCAAGCTGATCCAGCGTTTGCGCGGAGCCATCCCACCCTGGGTGCCCTTGATCGGGCTCGAGGGTGGCGAGATCAACGTGGTGCCTGTCGATTACGTCGCGCGCGCCCTCGATGCGATCGGTCACAAGGAAGGCCTCGACGGCCAGACATTCCACCTCACAGACCCGGCTGCCAGGAGCCTTGGAGATGTGACAAACGAGTTTTGCCGGGCAGCCCATGCCCCTCAATTCACGCTGCGTGTTGACAGTCGTGCCGGCGCGATGCTCCCGAAAGAGATGACCGGCATGCTCCAGCACTGGAAGGTCGCCCAGACTCTGAAGCGGCGGCTGCTCGAGGGCGTGCGCATCCCCGAGCCGGCTCTGCAGTACGTGTCCAACCGGGCGAAGTTCACGTGCGAGAACGCGCAATCGGCGCTAGAAGGGACGGGCATCGCGTGCCCGCCGCTGCATGCATACGCATGGAAGGTCTGGGACTACTGGGAACGCAGGCTGGACCCGGAAGCGCTGACCGAACGCAACCTGCGCGCCGTGCTCCAGGACCGTGTAGTCCTGGTCACTGGCGCATCGAGCGGGATCGGGCGAGCAACAGCCGAGCTGGCAGGGCGCCACGGCGCCAAGGTGCTGCTCGTATCGCGGACCAAGGAGAAGCTCGACGAGTTGAAGGGAGAGATCGAGGCAGGCGGAGGCCGCGCGTACGTTTACCCGACTGACCTCTCCGATCTCGACGAGTGCGAGGCGATGGTCGAGAAGGTGCTCGCCGACCACGGCTCGGTGGACATCCTTGTCAACAACGCGGGACGCTCGATCAGGCGTTCCATCGAGGCGTCGTACGACAGGTTCCACGACTTTCAGCGCACGATGCAGCTCAACTACTTCGGCGCGGTGAAGCTGATCCTCGCGGTGCTTCCAGGCATGCGGCAGCGCAAGCGCGGGCACATCATCAACATCTCGAGCATCGGCACGCAGGCTTACCCGCCGCGGTTCGGTGCGTACGTGGCTTCCAAGTCGGCGCTTGCGGCCCTCTCGCGCTGCATCGGCCCGGAGGTCTCAGACGATGGGGTCGCGGTGACCAACATTCATATGCCGCTCGTGCGGACGCCGATGATCGCGCCCACCGGCATCTACAAGAATTTTCCGACCAGCTCGCCGGAAGAGGCTGCCGAGCTTGTCGCGTCGGCGATCCTCACCCGCCAGCCCGAGATCTCCACCCGGCTGGGCAAGCTGGGCGAGACTGTGAGCACGGTCGCGCCGGGGCTTCTCCAGTTCGTGATGACCGGCGCTTACCACGTCTTCCCGGAGACGGCAGGCAAGGAGGCTCCCAAAACCACGCCTGCCGATGAGGAGATATCAGTCGAGGCTGCGGCTATGGCTTATCTGATGCGGGGAATTCACTTCTAGTCACGACCCCTGCGGCTGGGCTGACATGATGAGGCTCAGGGCGAAGGTGCCCACGACGAACAGGAAGTAGAGCAGGCCAAGGGACCCGCCGATCAGGCCGCAGATCCAGCCCGCCTGAGCCAGGCCCTCTCCGCCCAAGGCGCCGGCGCCCGCCCGGATCCGAGCCCGCGCCTTGCGTCCGAGGATCACGGCCGTGATGCCCAGCCCAATCGCCGGCGCCCCCCAGCAGCAGATCGCAGGGAACGAGGCAATGCCGAAGACCAGCGCGGTGATCGCCATGCCGTCGGTGCGGGGCTGGTAGGAGCCGGAAGGCGCGTACCCAGCTGGCAGGTCAGGGGGCGGCGGTATGTAGCCTGGGGGCGGGACTGGTGGCGGCGGGGGCGGCGGTGTCTCGGAGATCTCTAACCGCCAGAGGCCGCAGAGCTGAAGACCGCCGTAAGGACCGCGATCACCACGCCGAAGAAGAACACGAAGACCACGGCGATGAGCGCGATATGGATGTAACCGATGACCATTCCCGCTGTGGCCATGCCCATCCCAGGTTCGCCTGTCCTCCTGATCTGACCGCGAGCCATATGGCCGGTGACGATGGCGACAACGGCCAGGGTGAAACCACCCGCAAACGGGATGATGTGGGCGAAGAACGAGGCAATGGCCGCGACAAGGCTCACCACCGCCAGAGTGTTGTTCGAGGGCGACACCCCGGCCGTCCCCCCGTGCACCATGGCCGGAACGGTGGTCGAGGGAGCGCTTTCCTGGCCGGCGATCTGGGTCGCCGGATGAGACTGCTGAAGCCCGGTCGGCGGTGTGCTCACGGGCGCCAGTCTACCCTTGATTGAGTGGCAATTTCGCAGGAAGAGGCCGTCAAGCGGCGGCTCCGCGCCGTGCCCGACGGACCGGGTGTCTATCTGTTCAGAGACCAGAGGGCCCAGGTCATCTACGTCGGCAAGGCTCTGCGCCTACGCGACAGGTTGCGCTCTTACTTCACGCCCGGATATGCCGAGACGGCGCGCGTCTCGGAGCTGGTCAGGAAGATCTTCGACTTCGAGTTCGTCACGACTGCAAACGAGGTCGAGGCGCTGGTCCTGGAATGCAACCTCATCAAGAACTATCGCCCACGGTTCAACATCCGCCTCAAGGACGACAAGAACTACCTCTACCTGAAGCTCCCGGTCACCGAAGAGTTCCCGCGTGTCCATTACTCGCGACGGGTGCAGAAGGACGGAGCTCTTTATTTTGGCCCCTACACGTCGGCCCAGTCGTTGCGCGGCACAGTCAAATCGATCCGGCAGCTGCTGCCGTTTCGCACCTGCTCAGACGAGATCTTCAAGCAGGGCAAGGTCTGCCTTGACTTTCACATCAAGCGATGTCCCGGCCCGTGCGAGCGGCGGATCAGCGCGGAGGACTACAAGGCGCGGATCGATGAGGTGGCGCTTTTCATGGAAGGGCGCTCCGACGTGCTCGTGCACCAGCTCCACGACAAAATGGACGGTGCGGCCAACCGGCTTGACTTCGAGAATGCCGCGCGCTACCGCGACCAGCTGCAGTCGATCGAGCGGATCGCCGACCGCCAGAAGGTGCTGGTCCACGGGCGTGACGACCAGGACCTGATCGCTTACGCGCGCAGCGGGGCTGAGGTGTTCGTCGAGGTCGCTTACATACGGCAGGGAAAGATGGTCGGGCACGACGGGCATCCACTCGACGGTGCGGGCGAGGCGACCGAGGCGGAGCTGCTCCGCGGCTTTGTCCTGCAGTACTACGCCAGCGCCACTCACGTGCCGCGCTCGGTGATCCTTCCCGGTCAGCTCGATGAGCCCGATTTGATGGCGGGTTGGCTGAGCCAGCGACGTGGCGGTCCGGTGAGCATCGAGGTGCCGCAGCGCGGGCGAAAGCGCGCGCTGGTCACGCAGCTTGGTGAGACGGCGGCCCAGGAGCTCGAGCAGATCCGGATTCAGGCGGACTACGACAAGAGCCGCACCGAGCCGATGCTCGCTGCGCTGGCCGAGGCGCTCGACCTCGAGATTCCGCCCAAGCGCATCGAGTGTTACGACATCTCCAACATCCAGGGCGACGCCGCGGTTGGGGCGATGGTGGTGTTCGAGGACGGCCGCCCTCGAAACGATCACTACCGGCACTTCAAGATCAAGTTCGTGCCCGGGCCCAACGACTTTGCGATGCTGCAGGAGGTGTTGCGGCGGAGGCTCGAGCGGCTGGAGTCGGCGCAGCGCCGCGAGGACGCCGAGGTCGTCGGCGATCGGTCATTCACGACCAGGCCCGACCTCATTCTCATCGACGGCGGCAAAGGCCAGCTGAGCGCCGCGCTCGAGGTGCTGGAGTCGGTGGGCTATGCGGACATCCCGACTTTTGCGCTGGCCAAGGAGCGTGAGGAGATCTTCGCCCCCGGCCGCGCCGAGCCGATCGTGCAGGAGAAGAACTCGCCGGGGATGTTCCTGGTCCAGCGAATCCGCGACGAGGCGCATCGCTTCGCCATCACACACCACCGCAAGGTGCGATCGCGAAAGGCGCTCACCTCACCGCTCGACTCTGTCGAGGGAATCGGTCCGGCGCGCAAGCGGGCCCTCCTGCGACACTTCGGCTCCGTGCAGGCGATTCGCGAGGCAGCGGTCGAGGACATCGTCGCGGTGGGCGTTCCCGAGCGGCTGGCGAAACGTTTGAAGGAATCGTTGTGACCGCAGAGTCACAGCCGGAAGCCGTCGACGGATCTTCGGCGCCCATGCGGCCCATCTGCGTCGTTGCAGCTTCCGCTCCTCACTTACGCATTCATCCATGCGCGCGCTCCGGTGCTCAGCCGCGCCTAGCATCTGGACCACCTGGCCACCGAATCTCTCGCCGAGGGTTCCGGCCGTGACTCTGGTGATTGTCGGGGGGACCACGGAGCCGCAACTCGAGGACGGCGTCGGCGTGTTTCTCGACACTGGTTTCCAGCTTGCTCGCTGGCTCTCGCCGTACGACGAGGCGGATGGCGTGCTGCCGCTGCGTGGCGACGGGGCCGCCGTGCTCAAGGACGCCGACGCTCGAGGGATTCGCTATGTGCTCGTGCACATCGGCTCGAACGACGGCAAGACAGGGGGCAGCCACGAGCGCGCGCATCACCGTGTCGATATCGCACAGCTGCGTGAGCTGGCACAGCAGCTGCGATCGCGCGAGAAGATGCTCATTACGTGCCTCGCCTTCGGATACAAGAAGGGCATCCCTGACGGTGCGGCGTGGGTGATCGATGTGAGGCTGCTCGACAATCCTTACTGGGTCGAGGAGCTGCGCCCACTCGATGGCCGTGACCCGCGGGTGCGTGAGTTCGTGGTCAGCCAGCCGGCGGCCCGCGACCTGCTCGACAACCTCGAGCGCACCCTTCGCGCCGCAATCCCGCATTACCGCGAGCGGGGACGCTCGCAGCTGGTTGTCGCTTTCGGGTGCACCGGGGGCCGGCACCGCTCGGTCGCGATGGCGCGCGAGATGGCGACGCGGCTCGACAATCTTGAAAACGCAGACGTCGAGTTCGTCGCCCGCGAATTGGATTGACCCGAGCTTTAGTTCTGGGCGGAGCGGGCTTCATAGGAGTCGCGGCCTGCAAGGAGCTGATGCGGCGAGGCGTGGAGACGATAGCGGCTGGGCGCAAGGACAGGCCCTACGGGGTTTTCACAAGCTATGTCGCCTTAGACAGGACCGACGAGGATCAGCTGAAGCGCGCTCTGCAGGAGGTCAAGCCTGACGTGCTGCTCGACCTCGCTTGCTATCAGCCTGTGGAGGTGGAGGCTGCAGTTCGCGTGTTCAAGGGCGACCGCTACGTCTTCGTCTCCACCGGGGTCTATCCGCATCTCAATGGCAAGCCTGCCCGCGAGGAGGACTTCATTCCTTTGGAGGGGGACCCACCGGCAGCGCTGGACTACATGGACGGCAAGCGCTGGTGCGAGACGGTCCTCGCGCGCACGCGCGACTTTCCCTGGACCGTGGTCAGGCCGCCAGCCGTCTTCGGACCCGCCGATCACACGCTTCGCATCGCTGCCTACATCCAGCGAGTGGCTGACGGTGGACCCCTGCTGGTGCCGGAAGAGTCTTACGAACGCCAGGCGGGCCTGGCCTGGGTGAAGGACATCGGGTTTGCTTGCGCACTGGCGTGCGACTTACGTAAGGACACCGCTCGCAAGGCCTACAACGCCGCGTTCGAGGGGGTGAGCCTGCGCAGCCTGATTGAAAGCATCGCTCGCGTCTATGGCGTGCCGGCGAGGTTCCACCCCGTCCCATTTGCCGACCTCCCGCCCGACGCGAGTCCTTACGGCCCCGACCCACGTCGCTCGGCCGGCTACGTGCTCGACCGCTCGCGTGCCGAGCTTGGCTTCGAGCCCTCCGCCCTCGAGGACGCGCTGGCCGAAACGCTTGCGTGGTACCGAGTGGCGCATCCATCGCACCCGGGCTATGCGAACCGGGCAAAGGAGCTTGCTTTGGCCGGTGCCGCCTGACTCGACCCAGGCTCGCGCGATTCTGGCGCAGCGGTTGCAGCGCCAGGCTTCTTGGTGCGATGACCTCGGCTCTCCGATGTACGGCTCTCTCCTCCGGTCGGCTGCCGGGGACCTTGATTCCGAAGGCGCGGTATGGGGGGTGCTGGGTGGTTTCGAAAGTGAGGACGACCACGCGGCCCTGGCGCTTCGCTTCATGGGCGCGATGCACAGGCTGGTGCTGATGGGCAGCGTCCCCGACCTGGCATCGCGATACCCATCGACAGGGGGCGATGGGGATGCGCGCGCGGCGTGGCCCGCGTTTCGTGACGCGCTCGTCTCACATCGGTCTCAGATCCGCGAGCTGCTGCCGCGGGGTTGCCAAACCAACGAGGTCGGCCGGAGCGCAGCGCTGCTCGGGGGCTTCCTCGAGATCGCCAGGCGCACCGGCAGGCGGCTTCGGATTCTGGAGCTTGGCGCCAGCGCCGGCTTCAACCTGCGCTTTGACCATTACCGCTACGAGTCGGGCGCTCACGGGTGGGGACACCTCGAATCCCCCGTCCACTTCAGACACTCCTTCGAGGTGGCGCCGCCGCTAGACAAGCCTGTCGAGGTGGTGGGCCGCAAGGGCTGCGACGTGGAGCCTGTCGATTCGACCAGCGCCGAGGGCTCGCTCACCCTTCGGTCGTTTGTCTGGGCGGACCAGAGCGAGCGGTTCAAGCTGCTCGAAGGGGCGATCGAGGTGGCTCGCCACGTTCCAGTCGAGGTCGAGCGCGTCGATGCGGCAACGTTTCTCGAGCGCGAGCTTGCCTCATCGCGCACCGGCGTCGCGACTGTCGTCTTCCACTCGGTGTTCATGCAGTATGTCGACGCTGGCGGCCGCCGCAGGATCGCCTCAGCGCTTGAAGCGGCAGGGTCGCGCGCGACACGGGAAGGACCGCTCGCTTACTTGCGAATGGAACCCGGCGCGCAGTCTTTCGAGGTGCGGCTGACCCTGTGGCCGGGTGGAGGGGATGAGCTGCTCGCTCTCTCCAAAGCGCACGGGACCGGAGTGCGTTGGCTTTAGATTTCGCTGTGGCTGCGGTTGAGCAGGTAAGCGGCGAGAAGGGTGGTCACCACGATGCCGGGAGACCAGCCGATGCCGGTCCCGAAGGGGTCGTAGGCCGATAGGTCGACACCGACCGCCAGGCCGCTGACCGCAGCAAACACAGCCACTATCAGGAATCCGCGCACGTTTCCGTGCCGGGCAAAAAAGAGCTCGATCTCGAGGCGCCAGCCGCGGCGATGGGAACGATGGCGAATTTCGCGGGTTGTGGCTGCGTGCGCTGCGACTCGCCGGCCGTGCTTGAAGCGTGCCGCCGTTGGTAGCGGTTCGGGTGGAAGGTGCTCGACCTCGCGATCAGGCGGCGGCGGCTCTTCTAGCGGCTCCCATAGGGGCTGCTTGCGATGGTTTCGGTAGAGCACGTAACTGAGGACGCCGAACCCTAGCCAGCCCAAATAGATGTATGTCGAGTTGGAGATGTTCTGGAACATCAGCTGCGTGAACACCGTGCCGATCGCGATGGCACCCACCAGGGACAGGATCGGGATGCTGTCACGACCGAACTTGATGTTGCCGGGCATCCTGTACGGCCGGTAGAGGTCTGGCTCCACGAACCGCAAGCGCATCACCGAGAGGTGCGCCGAGCAGAATGCAAAGGTTGCTGCCAGCGAGTACACGGCGCTCATGAGGTCGATCTCCTGGGGGCCGATCAAGATGCCCGGGAGCACCAGTAGCGCGGCGGCAAAGCCGAATATCACTATCGACGCATAGGGGGTCTTGAAGCGAGGGTGAAGCCTCCCGAACACTCGCGGAAGGCTGTCCGCGCCGGCGAGCGAGTAGCCGAGTCGGGAGATCCCAATCAGGCCGGCGTTGGTGGCGATGATGAGAATCGTGAATGCGAGGAAGCCAACCCAGAGGCCTGACCAGAATGCAAGCGTCTCCAGACCCTTCGCGGCGAAGCCGACGAGGACGATTCCCGACACAGGGTCCGCCTTCCACTGCGTTCCAAGGTCGGTGGTGAACATCCCGTTCTCCATGTGGACCGGGAAGACGCTCATGCCGATAGTGGGCAAGAAAGCTGACACGAACAGCACCGCCGCAATGACCCAGAACGTCGCACGTGGCACCGACTTACCGGGGTTCTTCGCCTCCTCGGACAGGTTGGAGATCGTCTCGATCCCTGTGTAGCTGACCATCGCGATGGATACGGAGGCCAGGAAGCTGCCCCACGTCGGCGCGACACCCAGGTGAATGTTGTCCAGGACTTGCCGGATCTTCAGCAGGAACACCAGGCCGAGGATCACGAGAACGAACTGAGTGATCAGGTCGGTGAAGGCCAGCACCAGGTTGAGGACGCTTGACTCCTGGATGCCCACGACGTTGAGGACGATCAGCGCTGCGATCAGAACGATGGTGGCGGCGACGTGCCATTCGTTCTCAGTCTTCAGCGTCTGAATGAACGGCACGTACTTGCCGAAGATACCGAGATAGCTGATGGCGAAGTACGCAGAGATCGAAACCGTTGCCGTGTAGTTCAGAAGTTGCACCCAACCGACGAGAAAACCGATTGGTCCGTTGAAAGCGCGACGCGCGAAGCTCGAGCTCCCGCCGGCGTGGGGGAGAGCCGCTGTTCCTTCCGCGTAGTTGAGGGCGGTCGTTACGAAGATGAATCCGGCGAGGATCAGGGCCAAAGGAGTGAGGCCGAGGGCAAAGGCCGCCGTGACACCCAGCGCGTAGTAGATGCTCGAGCCGACGTTGCCGTAGCAGGCGGCGAAGAGAGAGGGGGCGCCGAGCGTTCGCGGCATCTTGGCCGCGCGCCGGATCACGACCCGCATATCGCCTGGGCGGCGGCCGCGCCGAGTATCCGAGTCGCGGGTCATCTGTGCCGAGGGTAATACTTAGGTCCGGCCGGAAGCAGCCGGGTCCTCACGGTTTGATGATCAGATCAGCCAGTTCCCGCGGATAGTCAGTCATCACGCGCCGGCCGTCTTCCGTGATGACAACCGTGTCCGAGTGGCGGAAGCCGCCAAGGTCTTTCACGTATACACCCGGCTCGACTGTGAAGACCATGCCAGGCTCCAGGACTGCCTCATCGCCACGGTCCAGGAACGGGGCTTCGTGGCCTTCCAGGCCGATCGAGTGGCCGACATGGTGGCGAAGGCGGTCGTGAACCCCAAGCTCCTCGGCGAGCTTTATGGTGGCCAGCTCGACCTCGCCCGCCGTGACGCCAGGGGCCAATACCTCGGTGGCGCGTGTCTGCAGCGCGAGCATGGCGGCGAAGGCGCGCTCCTGCTCTTTGGTGGGCTCGCCCACGATCATCGTCCGCTCCAGCTCGCTGTGGTAGCCGTCGATGTCGGCGCTGGCGCCGCTGACGAGCACGTCGCCCATCTGAACACCGTGGCCTTTCACAAAACCGTGGGGCATTGCCGTCGAGCGCCCGCCGACGAACATCGCAATGAGGCCGCTGCCATTGAACCCGCGGGGTCGCCACCCGGGCATCTCTCGGACCATCTCGTAAAGGGTCTGGGCCGAGCTGGGCATGTAGCACTCCATCTCGGTCTTGCCTGTTTCGATGGCGTCCTGCATGCGTCTGTGCGCGCGCGCGGCCCAATCGCAGCTGAGCTGGATGCATTCGAGCTCTGCTGCCGATTTCACTCGTCGCAGCGATTCGATGAGCATCTCGGCATCCATCGGCCGCAGGCCTGTCAGGTCGCTGAGTCGCGGACCTCGGTAGCCCCAATAAGGGACGCAGCCGTCGTGGTCCGCGCCGGTGCGCCTCGGTCTCGCTTTGATTTCCTTGAGCATCGCTGCCACGCGCTCCATCGGGTGCTCGGCGCCCGGGTACTCGAAGTAGACCTCGACCCTGTCGATGGAGGTTGAGGACTCGGCATGCTCCTTTTCGACTGCGGGCACGACGAGGGATGTGTGGCTCTTCGGGCCGACGACCAGGACGATCGGCCGCTCTGTCGGGATGTGGTGGAAACCTGTGAGGTAGGCGATCCGGGCCGGGTAGAAGACGCACATTGCGTCGAGGCCCGCCGCGTCCATGCCGGCGCTGACTGCGTTCCTCCGGTCCGCGTATTCCTGGGCGCTGATCGACGGCGGCGCAGCCGCCGCTCGCATCCCCTCCGGCGGGCCTGACGCCCTCCCGCGCGTGCCGCGCGGGGACCCCAGCGGATGAGCGGGGAGGGCTGTGGTCTCCTTTTTAGTACGAGGCAAGCTTTCTCATCGCTGTTGCGATCTTCTCGGGGTTGGGCATGAAGAACTCTTCCTGCGGGGTGTTGAAGGGCATCGCGGGGATGTCCGGCGCGGCGACCCTTACCACCGGCCCATCGAGGTCGTCGAAGGCGTGCTCGGAGATGATCGCCGAGATCTCTGCGCCAAAGCCTCCGGTGAGGTTGTCCTCGTAGACCACCATCGCCTTGCCGGTCTTGCGTACCGACTCCAGGATCGTGTCCCTGTCCAGCGGCGCAAGCGTCCGCAGGTCGACCACCTCGACGCTGATTCCATCGGCTGCCACCTGCTCGGCAGCCTCGAGGCAGTAGTGGGTCATCAGGCCCCAGGCAAAGCAGCTGAGGTTGGTGCCCTCTCGCCTGACCACGGCAGGACCGATCGGCACCAGTTGGTCGCCTTCAGGGATCTCCTCGGCGACCAGGCGGTAGACCTTCTTGTGCTCGAGGAAGAGCACAGGGTCGGGGTCCCGGATCGCCGATTTGAGGAGGCCCTTCGCGTCGGCGGGCATGCTCGGGACGACAACCTTGAGTCCGGGCACGTGGGCGTAGAACGCCTCAATCGATTGCGAGTGGTAGAGCCCGCCGTGAACCCCTCCGCCGAAGGGCGTCCGGATGACGATCGGAACCGACCAGTCACCATTCGACCTGTAACGCGTCCGCGCGGCCTCGCTGACTATCTGGTCGAACGCGGGATGGATGAAGTCGGCGAACTGGATCTCGGCGATGGGGATGAGGCCGTTGAGCGCGGCGCCGACCGCCACGCCAACGATGCCCGCTTCGGCCAGCGGCGTATCCAGCACGCGCGCTTCGCCGAAGCGTGCGTATAGGCCGTCGGTGGCGCCGAACACCCCGCCCTTCTTGCCCACGTCCTCGCCCATGACCAGGACCCTTTCGTCCCGCTCCATCTCTTCTGTGATGGCTGCGCGAACTGCCTCGATCATCCTCATTTCTGCCACTACCGGAAGGGTAAACTGAACTCAGTCGTAGGGGCACATTCAGGGTCCAGGGGAGGTACGCGGGATTTCGTTCTCCGCGGACGTCAAAGACGAGATGGCCGGCCATCTGCCGGCGAGACCGTGCTGTCAGCTGAGCGAGTTGCTGGGCATCTACTTCGGCTCGCGCGGACGCCTGATCAAGCGCCAGAGCGAGGGGCAGGCAGCCTATTTCTCGCTGCTGCGAAACCCCGTGGCACGAAAGGTGGTGAGGCTCGGTCGGGCCGTCGGGCACATGGAAGCCAAATACCAGGTGGTGAAGACGCGCAAGCGTGTCTCCCTTTTCGTGGAGCTGTCGCTGCCGCCGGGCCTCGCGCCGGCATTCACGCAGGCCGCCACTCGGGCGGTGCCTGACGCAGCGTGCGACCGCAAGGCAATGCTTCGCGGCCTGTTCCTGGGTTGTGGATCGGTCAACGCGCCCAGCGCCCGATACCACCTGGAGTTCGTGGCGCCAAATGCTTCGTGGGCGAAGGAGATCGGCCACGTCACCGAGGCTGCCGGCGCGCGCACCGGGATCATGGAACGCAGCGGCCAGAACGTCGTTTACGTGAAGGAGGGGGACGGCATCGTCCGGCTGCTGTCGCTGATGGGTGCCAGCCGCGCCGTGATGGAGTTCGAGAACGTTCGCGTCGTCCGCGAGGTGAGCGGCAAGGTCAACCGCCGATTGAACTTCGAGACCGCGAACATCGGCAAGACGATCGGCTCCGGGCTCCGTCAGGCGGCAGCGATCGAGCGCCTCGAGTCAACGGGGAAGCTGGACCGCGTGCCGCCAGCCCTGCGTGAGATGGCTCGCTGGCGGAGCAACAACCCGGAGCTCAACCTGGGCGAGCTAGCGGTCCGCATGAAGCTCACGAAGTCGGCAGTGAACCACCGTCTCCGGCGGCTTCAGGAGCTGGCTGACACCCTGGTCACATCCAGCGGACCGAAGCCGGCGCGCCGCTCCGCATAACATTACGTCGCCGCCCTTCCCTCTCAGCCGTGCTGGGCCGCCACGGCGCATTGGAGCACCTCCCTTATGACCATCAAGGTCGGTATCAACGGGTTTGGCCGTATTGGCCGCAACATCTACCGAGCGGCCGACAAGCTGAAGGCAGACTTCGAGATCGTCGCTGTCAACGACCTGGGGGACGCAGCCACGTTCGCCCACCTTCTCAAGCACGACACTGCGCTTGGGACGTTCGGTCCCGCCGTTTCCGCCAGCAGCGACACCATCAAGGTCGACAACCGCTCGGTTAAGTTCCTGAGCGTCAGGGATCCAGGCGAGCTGCCCTGGAAGGACCTTGGGGTCGACTTCGTCATCGAGTCAACCGGGCTCTTCACCGACGCGACGAAGGCGCGAGTTCACATCGACAAGGGCGGCGCCAAGAAGGTGATCATCTCCGCCCCCGCAACACACCAGGACTTCACGGTGGTGATGGGTGTCAACCACAAGGGGTACGACCCCAAGAACCACAACATCATCTCCAATGCGAGCTGCACCACCAACTGCTTTGTGCCCCTTGCCAAGGTCTTGAATGACTCCTTCGGCATCGAGCGCGGAATGATGACGACGATTCACGCCTACACGGCGGACCAGAAGCTGCAGGACCTGCCGCACAAGGACTTGCGGCGTGCTCGA